>VMHT01104002.1_pt1 | contig 35378 bp, 29 predicted proteins | sample 4693611 | NCBI WGS metagenome assembly VMHT01 (sample SAMN12280063, study PRJNA550983) | marine metagenome | isolation source: seawater sampled from same location over 5 years 0.02-0.2 micron viral filtrate | place: USA: collected off the coast of southern California halfway between the port... ...
AGCTGAACGGTGATATCTTGCGTCACAACTGTTGGGTCTACATCATCTTCTACCGTTACCGTAGCTACTGCTGAAGATTCATTTCCATTTACATCAATTACCGTTAGGGTAACGGTTACAGGATTATCGACATCAGCACAGCTAAATTCAGTGATATCCAAATTCATCGTGTCGATCTCACAATTATCAGAAGAGCCGTTATCAATATCTGCCGGAGTAATTGAAGCTACTCCATTAGCATCAAGTTGAACTGTGATATCTTGCGTCACAACTGTTGGGTCTACATCATCTTCTACCGTTACTAATGCAGTTTCGGAAGATTCATTCCCATTAACATCTTTTACCGTTAGGGTAACTGTTACAGGATTATCTACATCAGCACAGCTAAATTCAGTAATATCCAAACTCATTGTGTCGATCTCACAATTATCCGAAGAACCGTTATCAATATCTTCCGGGGTAATTGTGGCTACTCCGTTCGCACCGAGTTGTACCGTGATAGGTTGAGTTTCCACCTCAGGCAAAGTATTATCTTCAACATTTATAGCAAAGCTTGTGGTACCTGTATTACCAGCATAATCCATCACTATATATGAATTAATCGTTTCCCCTACTGGAAATTCATCACTTAATGGGATTCCAGCAGTTTGTTGAGTTGGCAAATTAGGAGTCACAGCGGGAGCCTCTACCTCGACTACTAAGTTTCCGATCTCAGTACCATAATGGCCTGCCCAAAATTCAGCATCTTTACCTCCGTGTTCAATAAATATATATCGCACGCCGGAACCATAGTTATTGAAAGTTCGGGTAACCGATTGCCAATCGCTATTTGCAGTCAAGGTACCAGAATCAAAGGCTTCGATCACATTACCATCCTTATCTCTTAATTCTACTTTAAAAAAGTAAGTATCATTAAAATTAGGCCAACCACCACGATATGCTTCGGAAATAGATATTTCTGGCTGACTATCCAGTAATGCTCTCTCATAACCCTGGGCCATTAAATCAATAACCTGAGATTTTTTTGCAAGGCTATAAGAAGTTTTGAAAGAATTACCATTTACGGTCCAACCGTCACCTCCATTTTGTGTAATATCCCATCCCGTTAGACCACCGGCCGCATTTCCATTAAAAGCTATGTTACCAGTGGTCGAACAATTATCCTGAGTTATAAATTGTAAATCTACGTAAGCTCCACACATTTCAGGATCGGCGTCAAAAGCTAACTGTGAAGGCTCTAGTATTTCCGGTGCAATATTATCCTCAACTATTACCTGAGCAGTTCCAGAAGCCTTGTTGTTGTATAAATCAGTTACAGTAAGAGTTACCAGGTTTTGCCCTATATTCTCACAACTAAATTCGGTAATATCAAGACTCAGGCTACCAATTTTACAGTTATCTGATGAACCATCGTCAATCATTTCTGGGCTGATATTCACATTTCCCTGAGCGTCAAGCTGAACTACAATATTCTGTGTTACAACAACAGGAGAAACGTCATCTATTGCAGTTAAGTTGAAAGTTTCTGTTGTCAATGCATCTTGAGAATCAGTTACTGCTATAGCAATTTCAGAAGTTGCCTGCACTCCATCAATAGGAGTTATAGTAATATCATAATTAGTTCCATTATAAACAATACTAATATCGTCATCCGGCACTAAGCTTTGGTTATTAGAAGTAGCTTTAACCTCAAGGTTTTGATGAGTATCTTCAACATCAGTAATATTAATACTGAAAGTATACTCCTCAGAAGGACAGTTCTCTATATCTTCAATTTCAGAAATTTGAGGAGCGGTATTTAATTCAATTATTTTCATACCTGAAAATTCAAAGCAAGATTCATCTCCTGATAGACCACCGTATTCTACAATGTAACCCATGGAACTATTACCTCCATTCAAGTCATTCCATAAGCCCCCATTTTGATAATATATCTGAAGAGCATGCTCAGAGCCCCCAGAATTGTTCGGCTCTCCATTATTCCAATTTTCAAATTGACCATTTACGCTTTGAGAACCATTTGAAAATTGAGTTCCGGCTTCGGGTCCGGTAATCCAATACCATTTTCCTTCCGCTTCCATTTGATTATTATAAACGGTATTTCCTGTTGCCAAATTTATTTCAGAAAAACTATCTGATCCTCCTATCCAACCATCACCCGATAGTTTAGTGCGAATAAATTCATTTTCGGTAGCTGAAGTAGCCGTTGCTAAATAGCCCTGAAGACCATTTAGTGTTTTTGTTGCAGCATCAGCCTTGGCCTGACTCCAGGTAAATGATCCGCTTACATATTCATAATAATGATCATTATCTGAGTTAGACACTCCTCCGCCAATATTAAATATGATTTCTCTTTGAAGCGTACTGCTGTTAGTAGTGCTGAACTGGACATTCTGAAAAATGTCCTGTAGTTCCTGAGGAGCTATTGTTCCAGAAATGGTTAAAACTCCGGTTGAGGAATTATAACTACTAGTTACACCAGGGGGCAAAGTAAAACCTGTTGGTAACCCCAACACATCTCCGAACTGAAAGTTATTATTCACAGAAATAATTGCTCCATCAACATTATCCGTTAAATTGATTTGTAAGCTTGCATCCACTACAGCAAAATCCTGTGATGTAGAAAATATAGTATTTCCATCACTTGGCTGCACAAGAGGATCTGGTTCTTCTATCGCGATACTAGCGTTTTTGGTAGTCTTATTTCCAGAAGCATCTTCTACTGTCACAGCTATTTGCAGATTTCCTATATCAGCGCAACTAAAGCTAAAATTAGCCGGTGAAATAGTATAACTACAGTTATCGCCTACAGAAGTAATAAAATCTGATACAGGAACCGTCAGGCCATTAATAGAAGTAAGTTTCTTTGTTAAATTTTCTAAGCTTAAAGTTGGAAACTCATTGTCTGTAACTGTAACTGTAAAAGAGTTTGATGTGCTATTCGTTCCATCGGAAACCTTGTAAGTTACTAAAGTTTCACCCACTGGGAAAGTAGCACCACTTGCTAAACCGTTCTCTAAAGTAATGGTAGGATTAGCTTCGCAATTATCGGTAGCTTGAGGAGTATTGTAATTCACCACTGCCCCGCACACCCCAGAGTCCACATCCGCCATAATATTGGTTGGGAAACTTGTAAAGGTTGGAGCATCATTGTCGCTAACATTAACCTGAAAAGTATTAGTACTTGTATTGTTACTTGGTTGTCCAGTATTGTCAGTAGCTGTTACTGTAACTGTAGTACTTCCCAGACCAAATTGGTAAGTTTGAGGATCAATACTTACTCCAGAGATAGCATAAGTTACTGTTGGATTATCATCGCAGTTATCAATGACAGAAACATTAGAAAAAGAACCTGCTATATATTTACAGTCACTCTGGTTTGTACCTACATTCAAATCATTGGCAGTAATAGTAGGAGCCGATTGATCTTGAAATGTTTGTGTTACGGAATAACCATATAAGCCGGGACATTCCGCGGCAGTTTCAGCTGGTGGTGCGCCAACAAATTCTATTGTAACCTCTTCATTACATTTAGCTGGATAAAAATCATAATACACCCAGTCGTTATAATTATTTGCAGAACTACAAGTAGCATGGTCGTTAGGTGAACCTTGTAACGGTAAAGAACCAAATCCTGTATTATTATAGTAGCCAGAAGCAGAGATGTTTTCCTGTCCATTACCCTGGTCCACAATTATATAAAAACTACTTAATTGACTTTGGCTTACATCGCTATGCCAATGTTCCAGCCAAAAACGTATGGTACCGTCATCCCTAAGTTCCCAGAAGGTTTGAGTAGCGTGGGCATATCCCATAACGCTAATTTGCATGAAAGCAATAAATAGTAAAAGTCTTTTCATAAAAGAGTAAATTAAGGATAGTTATAAATTATAATTGCCCAATTATGTGGTTTTAAATTGATTTTATAGCAGTCCTTTTAAAGCACTAAAAAGCTTTTACAATTGAATTTAGCCCCACTTAATTCGTGAAGCAAAAAAAACCAAAAAAAGAGTTAAAGCGTGTAAAAACAGGAAGGATGGGTGCTCAAATTCGATTTGAACACGTGTTATTTTAATAAAAAAGATCTAAAAAATTATTTACACACTAAAGCATATTCGCTAGGACTAACTTCTAAATTACTTTTAAATATCTTACTAAAAGAAGTTCTACTGGTAAAACCACATTCTTGGGCCAAGGCCTCAATGGTATTATTATGAAGGTAACCATTAGCAATAAGATTTTTGGCGTGATCCATGCGGAGATTATTTTTATAGGCAGTAAAACTCATTTCATATTGCTGCTTAAGAAAATAAGAAATATGATGAGAAGGCATTGCTAGCGCCTTGGAACATTCTGTTAAGTTGAAATTTTGGTCTAGATACAGTTTACTTTTCTTCAGTTCTTCCAGTTTTTGATTCACTATATTCTTGTCGAGACCAAATTTAAGATCATTCGATTTTTCATCTCGCATATTAATAGAAGAAGCTTTAACTTGCTGTGGATATCCATATAAGATGCTTGGAAAATATATAGGGATAACTCCAATGAGGAAAAGTGCTATATAGAGGAAGAAAGTAATAACCCCACCATTTCTACTAATAATAATTAGTGAATCAAAAATATCGATTAACATCATCTTTTCCAACGCATAGGTGATTGCCAGAATAGCCATAAACATTAAAATTCCCCAAAAAACCAGAAGCCATTTATTAAGAATATCCTTTAAATCATCTTCCGGATCTTTTCTTATGAAGAATCTAATTTCAGGCAATAAATATAGCAACACGCCTAATTGCCATATATGTCTTATTATAAGATGTTGATCAAGACTTAATAACCAATACTGAGCATTCAGTCTTGTTTCGGGTGAGTAAATTGCTTCAGAAATAATATCCTCATACACATTAGCTGGTTGAAGATATATATAGATTACATCTATTAATCCAAGAAGAAATGGGATAAAAAGAATTAATTCCGCCTTATTCCACTTTAGCTTGTCATTCAAAATCGCTTTAAAATAATAATAGATAGGAATAAAAATAAGATGATGGGAAAGCAAAGGCCATAGGAAAAACCATTTAAAATATCTTAAATATCCACCATCTATAATATAAGCTTGCAAAGCATACACAGATAACAAAAAATAAAAACTACCTAAAATACGAGTAGCAACGGTATTGGTAGATTTTTTGAAAAATAAAGTAGTTGATAAAACAAAACCAAAAATGGCCGCAATAAGCAGTATTAGAATCATTAAAACTTAAATTAATTTTTCGGCTTTAAAACCCACTTATCTTTATATATTATAAAGTTTTGCCGGATAATTATAACACCCACTATTGATTTTTTTTAGGATTTATTTAACAACAAATATAAAAAGATATCTAATATGTTTTAAAGTATTTAAAAAAATAATCATCAGAAATAATTCATATAATATTCAATTATGAAAAATTTCTGCGTTAGCTTATCAATATATTAATTATCATACTGAAACACTTGATAGCTTTTAGATTTCCAATTGTGATTACATTGATTTCTTATAAAACCCCGAATTTTGAACCAATTTTTAGGTATAAATTTTAACATCTAATTATTGAACGTCAAATCAACTTACACTAAATTTTTAAATAGTTTGACCAAGAAAAAAACGTTGGAAGCTTAATTACCCAAGCCATTGTATAATGGCATTCGGTTTATTGTATTTTCTCACCTTGCTAGTGATAGTACACATTGGTAGCCAGAGAAAAACTGCATACTTTTTTTATCACTTTCAAAGTTTATTTTCCAAGGCATTCCCCAAGTTTCCGATTAACTGTAACTGGTTTCGTAGCTTTCTCATAGTTAAAAAATTTAGATACCTGCTTTTCTTTGCAGGTTGTTTAAACATTGATTTACTTATTCAATCCGGAGCGCTTTTCTTTTTTGATGCTGATACATTTTCAATATTTAGAATTAGGGAAGGTTTTTAAAAACGGAGGGACGACTGGCTTATGCATCCTGGACTAACTTCTAAATATTAGTATTTTGCATTACAAAAGGTAGGGATAGCAACAGCTGGGAAGGAAATGGAAATACTGAAATTGAAAAATAACCGGAACCGAAGTAAATGAAAGCCTGGAATTCCAATTAGGCAGACTTCGCTGCTGACTATAAAGCCTCTTTTTAAAGGGGAATTAGTGAATTGAATAAGAGTTATTAGAAGTTATGTTTACCTATTTTCAGGCAAGTCTTTCAAATTAACCAATTTACAGAATATAGTGGCGATGTGTTATTACTAATAATACAACATTTTCATTCCTATCCAATCAATCAAGTTGAGCAAAAGAAAGTATGAGAAATAGAAATATCTTTAATTAAGATTAAATCATATTATAAGTGGTTTGTTAAAAATAAATCAATCTCTTGGTTGGAGAAAAATAATAAATACCTGCTTTATCATCCCTAAGCTATACAGGTTTAAAATTTGAATTCAATACTTAACTCTTGGTCCTTAGTTATGGTTAAGGCTTGTGTTTTAAAAGAAGTCGATTACTTTTGTTTGTCTTACTTAAAATTCAATATTCTATGAAAGCATACTTTCTAATCTTATTTTCCCTTCTTATATTTTCATGTAAGAATTCAGAAAAACCAATAAATGATACGAATCCCAACCTAGGGCCTACGGCCGATAGCGCCATGGTGGTTTCTGCCCGTGAAGAAGCTTCTACTATAGGTCTTTCCATTTTAAAAAAAGGCGGGAACGCCTTTGATGCTATGGTGGCTACCGAAATGGCTTTAGCGGTTTCCTATCCTTTTGCCGGAAATCTAGGTGGTGGCGGATTTATGGTTTATAGAAAGGCAGATGGGGAAACCGGTTCATTAGATTACCGGGAGAAAGCACCGCTACTGGCAACTAAAACCATGTATCAGGATGAAGAAGGGAATGTTATCCCAGAAAAAAGTATGTATGGGTCTCTTGCAGTTGGCGTTCCAGGCACTGTGGCCGGTATTTTTGCTACTCATGAAAAATTTGGTTCAATGCCGATAGAAGAAATTTTAGAACCAGTTATTGCTTTAGCTAAAGAAGGTTTTGTGGTTACCGAAAATCAAAAAAATACCCTGGCAAATTACAGGGAGCAGTTTTTAAGGGAGAATAAAGATACCATCATATTTGCAAAACAATATCAGGCCGGTGATACCATTAAAAATCTTCAGCTGGCAAAGACATTAGAGCGTATTGTGCAAAATGGAAAAGAAGAATTTTACGGAGGAGAAACCGGAAAGAAAATGATAGCATATCTTCAGGAAAGAGGTGGTATTATGAGTATGGAAGATCTAAAGCAATATCAAACTCATTGGCGTGATCCTATAGAAGTAAATTATAAAGACCTTAGCATTATTTCTATGCCCCCGCCATCAAGCGGTGGAATTGTATTAGGACAAATCTTAAAGATGCTGGAACCTTATCCTTTAGATGAATTTGGCCATAATTCGGTTGAAAGCATACAGGTTTTAACTGAAGCTGAGCGAAGAGCTTATGCTGATAGAAGCTTTTATCTGGGCGATCCAGATTTTGTAGATATTCCTGTTGACACTTTACTAAGTGACGCTTACCTTTCTTCCCGAATGGATGATTTTAGTTTTGATCAGGCCACTCCCTCTTCCAGTATAAGTTATGGCGAACTTCCTGGTTATGAAAGTGATGAAACCACGCATTATTCCATAGTAGACCAATTTGGAAATGCCATTGCGGTAACCACCACTTTAAATGGAGCTTATGGATCTAAAATGTATATAGAAGAACTTGGTTTCTTTCTGAATAATGAAATGAACGATTTCAGCTCTAAACCTGGGGTACCTAATATGTTTGGGCTTATTGGTGCAGAGGCTAATTCTATAGAACCTGGAAAGAAAATGCTAAGTTCTATGACTCCTACCATCGTAGAGAAAAATGGTGAATTATGGATCACGCTGGGATCACCCGGGGGTTCTACCATTATTACTTCTGTTTTACAAACCATTCTGAATGTAAAAGAATTTGGGATGAGTATGCAGGAAGCGGTAGATGCCCCTCGTTTCCACCACCAATGGTTACCTGATGAAATTCTTTTTGAACCTAAAGGTTTTGAAGCGCACATCCTGGATTCCTTAGAACAAAAAGGGTATCATATAAACGAAGGAGAATCCAGGATTATTGGAAAAGTAGATGCTATAAAAGTTTTACCTAATGGTCGTTTAGAGGGCGGTGCTGATAAAAGAGGAGACGATTCTGCTAAAGGTTATTGAGCGAAAACGATTGAAAGTGTTAAAATACAGAATTGTAATTCATTGTTAATCAGTTTTTAAGGCTAATTACATACCTTTATTAACTAAAATATTGAATTATGATGAAAAATTACTTCCTAATCTGTTTTCTATTTCTGGGAACACTTGCTTTTTCACAAGAACAGGAAATTAGCGGAACAGTTGTAGATGATCAATCCCAACCTTTACCGGGCGTATCGGTTGCGATTAAAGGAACTAACCAGGGAACTGTTACCGATTTTGATGGAAAGTATTCCATTGATGCTTCCCTTGGGCAAACATTAGTTTTTACTTTTGTAGGTTTTGATGCCCGGGAAGTAAAAATAGACCAAACGACCATAGATGTTCAAATGGTTGCCGGTACCGCTTTGGGAGAAGTGGTTTTAGTAGGTTCCAGAAGCCGAAGCCGAACCGTAACAGAATCTGCTGTACCGGTAGATGTACTGGATATTCAGGAAATACAAACTGCAGTACCGCAGGTTAATCTTAACCAAATGCTTAATTATGTAGCACCTTCATTTTCTTCCAATACACAAACTATTGCTGATGGAACAGACCATATTGACCCTGCTTCTTTAAGAGGTCTTGGTCCAGACCAGGTATTAGTGCTCATAAATGGCAAAAGGCGGCATAATTCTTCTTTAATAAATGTAAATGGATCTTTTGGTCGTGGAAGTGTAGGAACCGATCTAAATGCAATTCCCGCTGCGGCTATTCAACGGATTGAGGTTTTAAGAGATGGTGCAGCTGCACAATATGGATCTGATGCCATTGCCGGGGTTATTAACATAGTTTTGAACGAAGAAGTAGGAGAGCTAAACCTGAATGTAACCTCAGGAGCAAATTTCTCGAAAAACGCTAACAAACAAACAGGTGGAATAGATGGCGAAACTGTAAACGTTGCAGCAAGCTATGGAATTGGTCTTGGTGATAATGGAGGGTTTGTAAATTTCTCAGGGGACTTTGATTATCGAGAGCCTTATAACCGAATGGCCGAATGGGAAGGTTCCATTTTTAATGCATATAATGCCATAGAACGCGTAGGATTAAATAATGGTGCAGATATTTCTAATTTAAGCAATAGCCAAATTCAGCAATTTGCACAGCAGGTTAATTATTTTGATTCTGAATTTCAAAATCAGATCGCTGCAGCGGAAGACAGGTCTACCTTACAGGATCTACTTGGTATGGATGTAACCGAAGCTGAATTGGATGCACGTGGCCAGCAGCGAAGTGACTATAATATGCGGGTTGGACAATCGGCCCTTCGTGGTGGACGCTTTTTTGCTAACCTTTCGCTTCCGCTAGATGAAAATGGAACCGAACTATATTCTTTTGCTGGAATTAGTTCAAGAAGAGGAGAATCTGCAGGATTCTACCGGTTACCTAATCAAAGCCGAACCTATACTCCTATTTATATTGATGGATTTCTTCCGCGTATAAATTCAAAAATCAAAGATCAATCCCTGGCAGTTGGGATTAAGGGAATGGTTGGTGACTGGAGTGTTGATTTCAGTAATACTTTCGGAAAAAACAGCTTTGATTATTTAATTTCAAACACCTCCAATGCTTCTTTAGAAGGGGCTTCTGCAACCAGCTTCGATGCCGGCGGATTTTCATTTGCCCAGAACACCACCAACCTTGATGTTTCTCAATTTTATGAAGATGTATTTGAAGGTCTTAACATAGCTTTTGGTGCAGAACATCGTTGGGAGAAATATGAGATCACGGCAGGGGAAAGAGCCTCTTATGAGCAGTATACCGAAGACGGCCAGGTAATCACAAGTGCCGATCAAATTCCAGCACAGGATTTCTTCGGAAATTCAAGGGCAGGAGGTTCTCAGGTTTTTCCGGGATTTAGTCCGCAAAACGAAGTTTCCCGGGAACGAAGCAGTGTCGCAGGTTATTTTGATATAGAAGCCGATTTCACCGATAAATTTCTATTAACTTTTGCTTCCCGATTTGAGAACTATTCAGATTTTGGTTCTACTTTAAATTTTAAGCTGGCCTCCCGCTACAAACTTAGTGAGAATATAAATCTTAGAGCTGCGGCTAACACCGGTTTTAGAGCTCCTTCCCTACACCAACTTAATTTTAATTCTACCTCTACTATTTTTAATGATGAAGGTGTTCCGGTAGAAGTGGGAACATTCTCTAACGATAGCCGTGCAGCACAATTGTTGGGCATCCCAGAATTAAAAGAAGAAACTTCCAGGAGTGTAAGTGTTGGGGTAACCGCAAAAATCCCTGAAGCAAACCTCTCTTTTACCATAGATGGTTATTTTGTAGCTATAGATGATAGGGTTGTTTATACTGGCCAGTTTAGGGGTCCCGGGACAGGTACAGAATTAGACCAGTTGCTATCCCAGGCTAATGCCACAGCAGCTGCATTTTTTGCAAACGCTATAGATACAGAATCAAAAGGGATAGATGCGGTAATTACCCATAATACTGTTCTGGGTGAAAACCTTCGTTTGAAATCAGATCTTGCTGCTACTTTTTCTAAAACACAACAAGTTGGAGATATCCAGGCTTCTCCAGAATTGGAGCGAGCAGGTTTAGTAGATACGTATTTCCCAGAAGACAGCCGTATATATTTAGAAGAAGCGGTGCCAAGAACAAAACTTAACTTAAGCAATAGTCTTATCGCTGGAAAATTCAATTTTTTCCTTAGAAATGTTTACTTCGGAAAAGTGACTGAAGCGGTTTCAGACCCAACCCGTCAACAGGTTTTTGATGGCAAAGTGATAACCGATCTTTCTGTAGGGTTTAAAGCAACTGATGCCTTAACCTTAACAGTTGGAGCTAATAACATCTTTGATATTTACCCTGAAGCCGCAGATCCTGCTTTTGACAACCGTAGCAGCGGAAGGTTCGATTGGTCTCGAAGCGCACAGCAGTTTGGTTTTTCAGGAAGGTTTCTATTCGCCAGGTTAAGTATTAATCTTCAATAAATGAGACTTTAAAAAAACCTAACACTCCTTATATGGGAGTGTTAGGTTTTTTATAACTGGAATAATAGCATCCAAAATAATCTATATTTTGATTCTAAGAACACAGTCCTATACTGGGCATACGAATTAAGACAAAATATTACCAGAATTGATCTTCATTCTTTTATTTCTTTTCTGATCAAATGTAAAATAGATTCCAGGTCTTGCATCGTAGGTAAGTAATGTGCCCGCTCGGTCGCATAACTGGTGAAAATAAACATCAGAATATTGTTTTCAAATGCTGTAGAGTTTAATAAATGTAAATTGCTAATCTCATTTTCACTTTGAGGTAAACCGATCTGATCATACACGCTTGTATGTTCTAAAATTGTTCTAAGACTGCTCTTATCTGTTCTGAACATGTCAAGGACCTTTTCCCTTTGAACACTTAATTCCTTCTCCTGTCTTGAAATATCTTCCATGGTAGAAAGCCAGTTAGTTAGCTGCCTCCTTAATTCAGTATTCGAAAGATTCTTAAGATTACCGGAATTGATCATTTCATTCAAGAGTGAATTATTTGGATTAAATGCGATATCATTAGAGAAAGTATTATACAAAAGAGTTGAAAACACTACTTCAGTTGGAGTTTCATTTTTATAGGTTATGTATTGCAATATTTTCCTGGAATTATTAGCATTGCTTTTATTTACTGCGATCAATTCTTTTAACTTCATTCTACTGGTTTCAAATTCTTGTTCTAAACCAAGTAAATATGTGTGTTCATAATTTTTGTTTATTCGGTTTTGATTAGCATTATTGATCGCCAGCGCTATCAAAATCCCAATTACCACCAGGATGATCTCTCCCAGGGCATACAAAAGGTATTTGGTGAATTTTTTCTCTGACAATAAATTCAACCTGATCTTTCTGAAAAATCTTATCATCCTTTTAAATTTCAGTGGAATTCTTACCTCCTTTTAATATGAGCCAAATGGCAAACGACATTTCGCCAATAATACTGGGAATAGCGACCAGTATTAAAAATGTGGATTGATAATCGCTATAATTAGAAATTAAAAAATGTGCAGTAGTATCAAGCATATACATAATTCCTGCAAGCGTAAGAAAAATTGCAATAATCAATGGTTTCTTGATAATTATGCCTAAAAGGATCAGATGTATTCCGAAAAAGAATAAACCAATTAGCCAGATGGTATTAAAAATATCAACTTGTTTTAAAATTTCAGTTTCTGTGGTAGATTTTAGTGCAAATGGAAGCGCAAATATGGCTACACCCATAATGGCAGCATGCATCATCCTGAAAAATATACTTAAACCGGTCCAGAGATTTCTTTGATATAACTTGTAAAGCCCCCAGGCAACTACGACGTCAAATACAACAGTGATCAGGAATGCCAGTATGCCAAATCTCACTATTAAAGCCTTACTCTGAACGGTTTCAAGAGGTGATTCGACGATGGCTTCAAGAACAAAAAAATTGGCGAATATGGCTGCAAAAAAAATTATCCAATAACTTAAACCGGTAATTATTGATAATTTTCTTGGTTCCATTTCAACATATTAAATTTTAATAACTTCCTAAGTCTAGCATGGGGAAAAGAAAGTAAGCTATTGCAGTATAGCATCTTACCCACTAAAATTAATATATTTTTTTAAATTTTCACCTATTCTTTTTTCTTCACTATTTTCAAAATACGATTGTACATTATTTCTGACATATTCCAATTATAACCATCAAAATTTACCGTGTTTGTAAATTGTATGACTACTACATCTAAATCTTTATGATATTTGGCGATAGTTTGATACCCAGGTATTAAACCAGTGTGCCCATATTCATAAATGGAGGAATATATCTCTTGTTCTTTTTCATTGCTAAAAACAGTACCATCATTTAAGGCTCGAATAAATTTGCTCAAATCTTCTGCAGTTGCCAACATGGAACCTACATTTTCCGTTTTTAAATCTTTATCGTAGCCCACATAGTAACCGCTCATGACATCATCTATGTTTACATCCTGAATTGAACTAAAAGTATTTTTTAGGTTCAAAGGATCTAATATTTCTTTTTGAATGTATTCGAATTTATCATATCTAAGAACCCGGTTCATTATCCTTCCCAGCAGTAGGTAATTGGTATTGGAATATTCATAATCTTCATTGGGTTTAAAATTGGCAGGTTTATCTAAAACCAGGGCAAGTTGTTCGTCTGTCGTTTCCTTTGGAGCAGCCCAATACATATAAGTATCAGTAAAGTTTGGAATACCACTTCTATGTTGCACCAACATTCGTAAGGTAATTTTATCGGCATATTCTATTCTACCTTTCAATTCCGGTAAATAATCTGCGAGTGTTTTCTCTAATGATAATTTTCCTGCATTAACCAGTTTTGCCACAGCTAATGCATTATACAACTTACTTACGCTAGCAATTTTAAATAATGAATTCGGGTCTGCGGGGATTTTATTTTCTCTGTTTTTGTAGCCAGAAGTATAGAATTCCAATTCATTACCTTTTTTGTTAATACAAACAATTATACCATCAAATCCATAATCCTCCGCTTTATCTACCTGTTTTTGAATTGAATCAGGTAATGGAACTATCCAGGCTTTTACTATAGGCCAGGGCACAAAGTACAGGGAAACAATTGTTGCAGCGAACAACATTACTCTAATTATCAAAGTCACTGTTTTCTTTTTCATAGTATTCTACCACTTGTTATAAAGTAAGAACATTTACGATCGGCAACAAGAGGTGAACTTAGGTATGCAGCCTTTTCGAATTAAAGATCTTGTTTGTTATAGAAACTAATTTAACTATTTTCTTTTTAAGGCTGCCGTTTGTGCTGCATCATCGGCTCCAGTAATTAATTAATCGGATTATCACTTAGAAGATTTACCATATTATAATATAGAGCAAAAGTGACTACTAGCTTAGTCATATCATTTTCAAAATCTTCTTCTTTTAATTTTGAATTCATTGCTCCAGCAATAATAGAAGGCGAAATATCACCATATTTTTTTTGAGCATTTAAAACTTCTTTGATAGTCTCGTTTGTATAATTACTATTTATACATTTTAAATAATCTCCGTCTGGGTTTAAAACATATGTAATCAATTCTTCTTGTTCAGATTCTTCTTCTATCTCATCAGAAAGTGAAACTATATCTATCTCCTCTTCAGAATTATTCTCTTCATATTTTGTCCAAATTTTCTGAAATATCCCGTTTTCCTTTAGTTTTTTGAGTATGCCAACAGTTCTTTCATTTACGTAAAAGTCCGGAGAGAAATCATAATTTGGAGGTATAGCACTTAGATCTTCAAGATAGGATTTGAAATTTTTATTTTCATTTTTTTGATGGTAGTGCTCTGCCAGTTCTTCCCTGAATACTAAGGTTGCTTCATTTAGAACTTTAATATCATTCTCATTTAGACACCCGGCTAACTTGCTGGCATAATTAGATTCTTTTTGGGAATTACACGAAAGTAAAATAGTAATAAAAAATAGAAGTAGAATTTTGTTCGTCATTTTTGAAGTATTGGGCTAACCCTTGTGGTTAAGAAAGTTAGCATATTGGATAGAGCTAACTTATCGGCTTAACCGGTTTTAAATTAAAGTTCTAAATTATAGAATTTAAGCTAAACCTTAGCTATTTTTCAACCGTCTTTAGCTGTAGTATTTTATTCGAGTATTGGGTTTTCAGCCTCCTTTTTATAGAAAGCTTTTATTTTTGAAATTAGATCGAATATCTCAGGATGAGAAGTGGAACTCGGACTTCTTGCGGAAATGTGGTCATAATTAAGTTCATTGGTTTTTAGAAAAATAACTACCCCATATCCATCTAAAATCAACCTATTATCCGGTTTTAATTCCATATCATTTTTTATTCTATTCCAATTTTGAACAAAGTCAGTGATCGTTTTTTCTAAAGAATTTTCAGATTCTATATATAAAGTATCTCTCTCATATTCTTTATACTTTTCTGTAATTTGAATTACTTTTCTTAAAGCATCTTCTTTGTTTTCCGCAATTAACTCTTTCATTTTTAGATAATCATTTTCACTGCTTAGAGAGGTAGAGACAAGCCGGCTTACAATAATTCTTGATTTTTTTTCTGATTTCTGATAGTCAATTTTATGATCTTCTATCATACCAGAAAACAGTATTTTTAACTCATATGAATCCTCTTTTTGAGAATACCCACTTAGGAAGCTAAGGAGTATTACGTAAACTAAAAACCTTTTTATTTTCATATCACGCATTTTTGTGAATATTAAAGCAACTTACTATAGCACACTAATATACTTCTATTTATTATGTGTTATATACTGTCTCTATAGCAAATCAGTATGCGTTGCAATGAAATTATGAGTTGCACAGACTTCTCCGGTGTTTTTAACTTTGTTGTTGATTTTGAAATACAAATTTACATCTAGAAATAAAGGAGTATCATACGTAGTGATATCTATCAAAGCCGTTTAACCCATTCCCACTACATTTCGCAAAAGCTTCTCCATTACAGTTCGATTTTTTTCGAGGAAGTCCGCCAGATTGAATTTCATGATATAATTCTATTTCCTGCTCCTTGCCTATTCTTCCAATTCCCTATCTGAAGAACTACCGGACATCACTGACGCTATTTTAAGATGAATATCAACCATTAATTTAAGCTTATTTCTTAAATTAATACAGAAGTAAAAACGACTATAGTCCCTGCATTAATCAAAAGAATACCGTCAAATTTAAAGCAGTTGAATCTATTCTATATTAATAGGCAATTAGCAAAAACCTGCATTTCCCATATTGGTTAATTTCTCTCCACCTGGTACAATTCGCCCCACTTAAAAAAAATCGTAAATTATTACATAAGAACTTAAATCACTATAAATAAGAAACATACACTCTTACTTAATAAGTATCTTTAAATACAGGTATATAATTTGGACTTAGCATTATACGTATTCCATAAGAGTTATTATGCAATTAAAAATATATCAAATACTGGCTCTATGCATCCTCCTCGCACTGGGCTCATCTTTATACCTGCACAAGAATTTTTACTATTCGATCTGGCTAGACAATCAGCTTACTATATTATTCCTACTCTTTACTTTTATATTTACCCTAGTATTGATTACAAAAATTAAAAATTTCTAAGCATCCAGGTTTTTTAAGTGTGTAAATAAAATTCATACTTTAAGGTTACCATACCCATCATTCTTTACATTCTGCTTCCTGCTCCTTCTCTACTCTTCCATTTCCTTATATATAATATTCCCGGCCTTTACTGCCTTTACCTTTTTCTGTAATGCAAAATACCAAGATTTAAAAGTTAGTCCGGACTGCATAAAGCCGGTTGCTTTGCTCCCTTTTTATAAGTCCTCCCTAATTCTAAATCTTGAAAATAGATCAGCATCAGAAAAAGGTAACAGTGAAGGCGCTACGGGAAGTAAATCGAATAATGGCAAAATGAAATCATACAAAACCCACAAAAAGGAATCGGAATTAAAAAATCGAAAAAGGAAAACGCTCAGGATACAATAAGTAAATCACTTCAAAAAAGCTCAAAAAGCAATTATGAAGTAATAAAATATAAAATCGAGCTAAACCATAGTTTATATAAATCTCAATTATTTGATTATTTTTCTATATTAAACTTTAAAGATTTTCTTTTCAAATCATAAAAAACAGAATTCAGTTTTTAAACATTTAAAAGGCTATTAAATTCATTTTAATAGTCAACTTTTTTGTCCCTGCGGGACGAAAAGGTAGAGCAAGAGGGTAACGGGCAGAGCCCCGTTAAGAACTACCTTTTAAAATACAAGTAACTGTTTATTAGTCACTTAAACAATTTTATTCAAGGGTTCAATTTAAAAAGAAGTTGTTTTATTACTAAAAACCTTTGAAAACCATTGAGAAATGGCAGAAATATTACTAAAAAATGGATGAAGAATAGAGAAAAGACTAGTTCGAGACTCTTAAGATCAAGACTTCCGTAGCCAAAAAATTTAGACAGTTCAGCAGGTCTTTATCTAAATCTCAATCAATGACACTATTATCGATGGTTGATTTTTTTTTGAAATGAATAGTATTTCGTCCACTGAAATGATGGGTCTAAAAATGGAGACTCTGGAAAACCTTATCAAAAAAAGAATTAATGCAGTGTTCGCAATAACCAGGGATATGGAAAAGAATAAAGTAAACCCCACTTTAGCTGTTTTAGAATCTCTAATATTCCATTCACAAATATTTAAAATATTAGCTTTGCAAAGCAAAAATTAATTGTCTTAAGTAAATATTCCATTATAGGTTCCTGAAAAGATGAATTTAAAACAGAAGAAAAAATTATTAAAGTATTTAAATATTTTAGACCATCCTGTCCGATTCAATCCTTTCGTTTTCAGTCGAGCTTTTTTACTATGGGCTTTACTTGGATTGATTGGTGGTGTAATAGCTGGAGTTTATTGGGTTGGACTTGAATTTCTAACTCATCAATTAGCATTTTTTAATGGTTGGCAGGTAATTCCTGTAATGGCCATTAGTGGACTTTTAGCCGGGTTGATAATTCATTTCATAGGAGACCCAGGAGAAATACATTTGATTGTAAATAATATTCGATTTAATAAGGGAAAACTTGACCCAAAAAATAATCCTTCAATGGTGCTTTCCTCCCTTTTGTGTGTTGCATCAGGTGGAAGTCTGGGACCAGAAGCACCTTTGGTACAAGTTACAGGGTCAACAGGTACCTGGTTAGGAAAATTATTTCGGCTCAAGGGCGAAGAACTAAGGTCTTTAAGTATCGCAGGAATGGCTTCAGGGTTTACTGCTTTATTTGGAGCACCTTTAGGCGGTAGTTTATTTTCTTTAGAAATACTTCATCACAAGCACGCAGTAGAATATTACAAAGCCATAATTCCTGCATTTGTAGCAAGTTGTTTTAGTTATTTGGTTTTTGCCTTAATTATTCATTTGGGTCTTGGTCCTATTTGGGATCTATCTGCTTATCAATACTCAGGAATTTTTGATTTCGCTTATGCAGTTTTATTCGCAGTAATTGGGGCTGCTTTTGGATGGGCGTTTATTTTTTGCACCAAATTTTTCAAATCACTTTTTGAAAAAAAACCACTTCCTATCTATATCAAAACATTAATTGGCGGGATCTTACTTGGTATCATAGCCTTTTATTTACCACTAACAAGATACTTTGGACATCATGAGATCAACGAGTTACTTACAGGAAATTTCTCATTAAGTTTATTGTTTGCAATTTTAGTTTTTAAGATCATAGCTATTTCAATAACCGTTACCTCGGGATGGAGAGGTGGATTCATTATTCCACTATTTTTTGTTGGTACAACTTTAGGAATAATTATCCATCAACTATTTCCGTCTATTAACCTGTCTTTAGCGATTGTAAGTTGTATGGCGGCAATAAATGCTTGTGTAACTCGAACACCAATGAGTACAACCATTTTACTGGCTACCTTAACAGGCTTTGGTCATATTATTCCAATCTTATTTGCAAGTCTCACAGGTTATTTTTTAGCTCCTAGAATACCTTTTATAGGTTCACAATTGGGAAAGGAGTAATTAGGTTCTGAAGGTACATACTGAAAATTAACTATCAAGCTATTTTCTTTTATCGGCAGTTTTTTCATCAAAAGTGACCAAATTAAAAAGCTGGCGCATTCTGCTTTTTACCCTAACCCCATAGCGCTCTTCAAGTTCATCGGAATCTAAATTTGTTGTAGCGTGAGTTCTTATTTTATGACTAAGAAACAATTCATATCGGGAAAGTAGAATTTCTCCCATCACATTGCAATCCTGACCATAGAACCTTCCTGCCGGTTCAACACCAAGGTCATCAAAGCATAAATAACTGCTATTTCCATAATCTTCAATTGTTTTAAACCCTAAATGGTGAAAAGCAAAAGCAATATTTCTGCAGGGAATAACCTGATATTCTTTTTGGTGGGGCACCAGGTATCGTAACAGCTTAAGAAAGCTTGTTTTTCCACAGCCCACGGGACCGGTTAGTAAAATTCCTTTTGTAGGATCAAGATCGAATTTCTGGCATTTTTCCTGATCTGCAATGATGTAATTGCAGAGTTTGAAAAGTAATTTTTCATCTTTTTTGTAAAGCTGAAACTCTTTTCCAAATAGCATTTTGCCTTTTACCTGGAGATATTCTAGCATCAGTGGAAAATCATAAAATACTTCTTTTCCTCTAAATTTTCCAATCTTATAAACCACTCCGCCTTCTATTATTTCACAAGGGTTTTCCATAGTTCTTTTCTTTTTTAATTTTTAAATAATCAGGATTTTTCATTTTTAAATTCTGCTGAATCTCTTTAGATTTTTTCATCCACCGATGTGCTAAAGCCTGCCAGTTTACTACTGGGGTATCGCGATTAATTTTCCAACCTACAGCTTCGTAGTGTAGATAGAATTTAGAAGCTTCATTATCTGGCCAACCTTTTTCTTTAAAATATTTTAAAACTTCAAATTCACTTTTTGGCCAATAAGTTTTATTCTGTTTAATATGTTTAATATTGTTTATTTCATATACCGAAGCTATTTCGCTACTCTTACCGGACTCTTCTGCAACCTGTTCTAAAAAAGTTTCAAACTTATCCAGATCATCTACACTACAAATTGAATGCTCATCTTCTGCTTGTTCCTCACTAGTCCAAAAAATGGACATCTTAACCTGGCTACCCTTTAAGGGGTTTTTAGAAGGCAAGTACAAAATGTAATTCCAATCACTTAATTCTATAATGCATTTATGGTAAGTTGAAAGCGAACCAACCTTTGAAGCTTCCATAATTTCCTGCCTTTGTATATAGAATTGTTTACAAAACCTAAATACATTCCAATACTGGAATAAAGCATAGTAAATACTTACGTGTGAGGGATTTAACCGTTTGTCTTCATTAAATCGATAGAAAACCTCGGTAAGATGTTTTATGTAATTCATATTAATCACTGTTATCTATCTTATACTTCTCCATTAATCGTTGCACGTCTTCCCAGTCATAAAAGACGGTACCCCCTATTTTTGTGTAAGGAAGATTCCCATTTATTCGGATATTCTGTAAAGTTCCCCAACTAATATCTAGCAGTTTTCTCACTTCAGAAGATTTCAAATACCTTTTATGGATTCCGGTTGAATGCTCTCTCAGTAATTTTTTAAGCTCCTCAAATAACTCTAGCTTAAAATTCATTAGATCATCGGTGGTAATTATTTCTTTTGGCATTTTTAAAATGGTTTTAGTTTAAAATCCCACCGATGGTTATACTTTTTACACGGCGGGATTTTGTTGATTTAACTTCTAATACAAATTTGAGCAGCTTTAAGAAAATAATTTCACTAGTTCCACCTGACTACGAGAAAATTTAACACCATTCCTAAATGGACGTAAATGAGGCTGAAATTGAGGAGTTTGGACAATTTTGAAGAGAAAAAATTTTAAAAAGGGAATAGAAATTGCATTTTCGGAGTTACGTTCACCTACCGAAAATTATAGCTCATTCTCCTGGTTCACTTTTTGTTCAAAAGTCCAGGTAATTTAGTGCGGGCGTGGGGGATTCTAGCTTTTGATTAAAGACTACCTTAGACAGGGAAACGATATCAATACTGCCATATTTGGAGTTTGATTGGAATTCTGATCTTCTTCTGTTCAGAATTCCACGTAAAGCATTTAGATCCTTGGCTAAAATTGATTTAAAAATTCTAACATAAATATAAGTCGCAGAAATTTCGGTATACCCTAAAGGTTTAGAAACCGAAAACTATGGAGCACCATTGTAAATTTCAAAAGTGATCGAATTCAAAATTTTATTAAAACCAGAATACTACTAAGGTTATTACCTATGGCTAAGCATTATCACTTTTGAATCGTCTTAATATTAGTTTTTGTTCCACTTCACGAGCTATTAAATGAAATTTATAGCTCAAAAAAAATCTAAAAGATGAGCTAAAAAATAAGTTTTGTAACTGATCGGAATTGAGATTCTTCTTATATAAGAAACAGTGATTCTAAGAATCATATATTGGTAATTCATTCTTATAATAAATCACCTTAGATTACGGAAAACCGTAATGAGCCTCTCACTTTATGAATTAGGTTTGCCTTTGCGAAACGTTAATTTGAATTTAGTCCCTTGGCTAATAAAATTACAATCTCACGTTTTATAATCCTAACCCATTTTTGAGATTGAAATGGATAACTTTTTCAAATTATTATATGAAAAAACAAATTACTTTACTTTTACTAGCCTGTTTTCTATTATCAAGTTGTTCTTATAGGATAACAGATTTTACAATTATTTCTACTAAAAATGTTGATTTATCTAAGGCAAGCACATTTAAGAGAGGTACTGCACGAAATGAAGGAGTAGATAAGGCTCATATCATCCTTACTATTCCTTTTGGAAGACCTCACCTAAAAGAAGCAATTGACCGGGCAATTGAGGCAACTCCGGGAGCTGTAGCTTTAGTGGATGGAGTAGTTTACTCTAAGTCATGGTGGGCTATTTTATATGGGCAGACAAAGATTATTGTTGAAGGAACACCTTTAATGGATCCTTCAATTGTAAGTAATGAAAAAATGCCGGAGTACTCCATAGCAACCTTAGATAAAGATGGTAATTTGAAAGAAATTTCAAAGATCTCAAAGGATGAATACCTAGCGGTGAAAGAATCAGTAGTAAAGAATTACTCTCCCCGTCAGTTTAAGAGCACTAAGGATTTATAGATAAATACTATTATCATTTTTAATCCCGAAATTAATTTTTCGGGATTTTTATTTTACCGTCACTTCCTGGCGCTAACTATAATTAATTATGGCTTATAAATTAATAATGATTTTTCGATACTTAGAGAATGAATCGAGATCAGTTTAGTAGAAAAAAATGGAGCACGAGTCTTTTTAAATTTACTTCACATTTCCCTGTTGTATTCTTTGAAAAACCAAAAAACATTTCTTATTAGGCGTCATATTTTGTCGTTATCTAAGTATATTATTGCAGTACAAAATTAAAGCGATGAGAAAATTAGAGATAACACTTACCGAAGAGCAATACCAACATATTCAGGCAGAAATCAAATATGGCGGCAGGAAAATGCTTGAAGAAGAGACGATGGGAGGCTATGAAATTACGCTTCACGTTGGCGTACCAAATATCTATACTTATCTCGAATTGAATTACATCAATAAGATCGACCTGGGAGAAGTGGAATGGAGTTTCCGTAAAAATTAATCATCTTAAACCTCTAAATAAAAACCGATGTCAGAATACAGAGAAAAAATAATTCTTACCTATAGACATTTACTCGAAATGCACGAGGAACTTCAAACCAGGATAATTAATGTGGGAATGACTGGAGAATACTCTGAAGTAAATACAGTTTTCAAGCCCGGAGATACTTATCAATTTGATCTTGAACAATTTCGCGGAACTAAAGATAATAACCTAAATATGTTACTGACTTTTTTTGATGAACTGGAAAACCTTATGAACTCCCTTGCAAATATTAACAAGATTACCGAAGAGGAGCTTGGGCAGGAAGCTTAATAATGAGGTATTTGAAATAACTATTCCGATTTGAAAAATAAAATTTTCAATCTTTTTTAAGCGACATATTTTGTCGCTAATAATGCTTTAATTTGTTATATACAATCGAGATAATGAGTAGATCTAAACGCAAAACGCCAATTCTTCCCAATTGCCAGGCTTCGTCGGAAAAAGCTGAAAAGCGAAAAGCCAATCGCAAATTAAGAAGAATCGTAAAGCAAAAATTAGCAGTTCCAGATGGAGAGCTTCCGTAGAAAAAAGAAATTTCAGATATCTGGAATTGGGGAAAAGACGGTAAATCTTACCGAGCAGATCTAACCAAAAAAGAAAAGACCAAGTAATATGAATATACTTTACCTACACGGACTCAATAGCAAATTAAGTGACGAAAAAAGAGAAGTACTGGAACGATATGGCCGGGTTTTTTCACCTGATATAAATTATTCAGAAAAACATTTTCAACCCGATCTTATCCTAAAGGAATTCCCGAATACAGAATTCAATGTGGTAATGGGAAGTAGTATGGGCGGATTAAATGCCTATGCTATTTCAGAAATTATCGGCAGACCGGCTTTATTGTTTAATCCGCCTTTGGTTAAATACAGCGAAATAGAATTCAGCCATAAATTTACTCGCGGACTTTCTCCGAAACAGATATTACTGGGAGGGAGTGACGATGTGGTGAACGCAGCCGAAACCCTGAACTTTTTAGGTGAATATCTCAAAAATTCAGAATTAGATATAAAAATACTACCGGAATTAGGGCACCGAATTCCAATGGAGGTTTTCATTGATCAGGTTAAAAAATTCTTTAAAGATATTTGTGCTTAAACCTGGTTAGTCAGTTCGAGTAATCCCGATAGCATCGGGATTGTATCGAGAACAATTTTTGAACTACAATTAATTAAACAAAAAACTATGTCTTTACGCCAAACTATAAAACGCCATTATAAAATTATCTCTCTGCTCCGGTTACGACCTATGAGTTATGAGGATGTTCAGGATGAAATGGCTGATGATCCCGATTCTGTTGAGGAAAAGCTACTAACTTCTCAACGTACTTTTCAACGAGATCTGGAGGATATTGCATCTATACATAACATTGTAATAAAATGTAATCGAAGTACTAATAAATATTACATTAACGAGGATGTTGAAGAAACACATTCTCAAAGATTAAGGGAAAATTTTGACCTTTTAAATGCTATTAGACTTTCAAAGAGTTTTGGAAACCAACTTATTTTTGAAGAGAGAAAACCCCTGGGCACACATCATTTAGCGGGTTTATTACACGCCAGTCAGAATTTTCTAGAAGTGGATTTTGAATATCACAAATTCTGGGATACATCAATTAGTAATCGCAGGGTTAAGCCCATTGCGCTTAAAGAAGCCCGGAACCGTTGGTATCTTATAGCAGAAGATACTAAAGATGATATTATTAAAAACTTTTCGCTCGATCGAATTAAAAATCTGGAAATTACCAAAGACAAGTTTAAACCAATTCAATACCAGGCGTACGAAGAATTTAAAGACAGCTTCGGAATAATAAACGGCACAGATGAAGAGCCGGTTAAAGTTATCCTATCGTTTACACCCAGGGAAGGCAGGTATGTAGAATCACTTCCACTACACCATAGTCAGCAGTTAATTTTGAGTAATGATGATGAGATTAGGTTTAGTTATTTTATTCGTCCCACCTATGATTTTAGAATGGAAATACTCTCTTATGGTGACCAAATAAAAGTAGTAGAACCAAAAAGCCTCAAATCCGAAATCAAAAAGGAATTAAAACGTTTTATAGGCAACTATGAATAGCTGCTTAAATATTAGATAAATCAACTGAACCCAAGATCATGAATAAGAAGAATCAACTAAAAAAGCCCTGGCCAACTAAAGATACTATGGTCCAGATATATGAAAATAATCTATGGGGCGGAAATCAATCTGAATTTTTCTCTGGCGATGGTTCCCACAATCCCGAGTTGTTAAATCCATATTTGGAAACTGTGACTTCTTTTTTAGCTGCTTTTGAAACTCCTCCGGTAATATGTGATCTGGGTTGTGGTGATTTTAATATTGGAAAAGAATTGGTGAAGTACTCCAAAAAGTATATTGCCATAGACATAGTTCCAGAGCTTTTAGCGCATAATAAAAAAACATTCAAGGCGAATAATTTAGAATTTCATTCTCTGGATATCGCGAAAGATAAATTGCCCGCCGCAGATTGCGTTATTCTAAGGCAGGTTTTGCAGCATTTATCTAATGCTGAAATAAAAAGTGTGGTAGAAAAATTATACGATTTTAAATATGTTATTCTAACCGAGCATTTACCGGAAGAAGATTTTGAACCCAATAAAGATATTATTTCCGGACAGGGAATCAGACTAAAAAAACAAAGTGGTGTAAATCTTTTAGCGCCGCCATTTAATTTTAAGGTTGAGGAGAAAAAACAATTGTTGTCACTTAATTCAACCGATTCTAAGGGGGTTGTTATTACTACGCTTTATAAAGTATTTTAAACCCTTCTCAAATTTAAGTGCTGGTCGAAAAATTTATATGAAGCGTAAGCCTGACCAGAAAAAAGTCGCGGAATAAGCCCAGATTTTACTTGAATCCTTCGAGTGAAACAAGAGGAATACACACGTCTTTTCATCAATGGAAAAAATGAACAATTATAAATTATTATCCAATAAGTTTTAAAATGACTATCAAACAAATTGCACATATTTTTCTCATCAGCTGTCTAATCAATACTAGCGTTTTGGCTCAGGCGGTAAAAGAAGAGAATAAATATGGAGAGCAGCTCTATTTTGTAGATGGCAATACGCTAAAGCAAAAGAATAAATATGGAGAGGAACTATTCTACTGGAACAGCGAAGAGATTAAGCTAAAGAATAGATACGGAAAAAGCCTTTATTATTTAGATGGCAACACGGTAAAACTTGAAAATAAATATGGCGACCGACTATACGAATTCGATGGTTATTACATCCGGTACCGTGATAAGTACGGTCCAAAAATCTGGTATTTGGATGGACGGATTTTAAAACGAAAGGATAAATACGGCGAACCGGTTTATTATTTTGAAGGCATTCCTGATAAGTGGGTATTAGTGGCTTTGCTGGATCTTTCAAAATAAATGTAATCATATCATCTTAAGAAAGGCTTTGGTTAAGAATAGATAAATTAAAAATAGCATGACAGAAATTATTTTAGATCGTGAATTCGAAAATTTTTATTGTCCAGTTACTGGTGAACTTGTGCTGCATCCAGAAGGATACTACACTCCTCCTAGCCTACTCTTTATTTACGTAGAAGAGATCCAGGACTTTGAATACTGTAGTGAGAAATTGAAAGAAAAATTTCCTTTACATTTTAATGAGAACGGGGAAACAATTAACGGAGAATTTTTATATAAAACGATGAAGAGACACCTCCGATGGGCCCAAGACAAACTTCTGATCACCTATGGCACTATGGGACCAGCAACATTATGCTTTGATATGGGGTATACCAATAATTAAATTTCTGCAAGTCGGGCATTAATTAAAAAGCGACATACATTGTCGTGTTCTCCGTTTATATTTGTTTTAACAAAAAAGCAAAAGCTTATAATGATCTATCTTTTCGACCGGGAATGATTGTTTTGATTAATTTGATTTGTTAACTAATATCCACTGCTCCCGGGGTGGGTATTTTTCTCTCTCATTTAAACTATAAATATGGATCAGCTCTCATACCAAAACCATCTAATTGAACTCAAAAAATTAGGAGTACGTACTGACAAAAAAATTGAGGTAATGTATTCAGATCTTTATCGCATCACTGAGAATATTTTTCATACCGAATGTTTGCTCCGTGAAGGATATGAAGCTGAAGATTTCTTCCAGGATCCTAATTTCAGTAAACTGCGAGAACTTAAAAAGCATCTTGAAGAGGTAATGGAATGGATGTTCCCGAAAGGCCTTCCTGAGTGGCCAAGACGCTGCCAAAGTAGCTATGAGCGATTCCGAAATCCTTATCTCAGCGTTGATTTAGGTTCTAGATGGAATGGAATTCATTCCTCAGAACTATTTATCGCAGCTTTTAATATCCGTTGTGGAAAACCCGGAGAACAATTCACAAAAGATAGGGAATACATTCTGGAAGAACTGGAGAAGAAGCACTTCTGCCTGTCTAAATTAAAAGATTATCACAATAAAAATTCTGCATTAATCCCTCCTATAGGCATAGCAGTTATGGAGCAAAAGATCTATTTTCCTAACGCCGGGAAAGTTTATGCAGGTGGAGTTTATAACGAAGTAACTGCCCTTGAGATTTGGAAAGAAAAATATCAAAGAAAATTTAGAAATTTCAGTAATAACCAGCTTCAGGCATTTTATAATACCCGGGTAGGAAGAGATAATAATAGTGTTGTATGGAAAGGTATTATTCAAGCATTACAAAACGAATTCCAAAACCGGGAGATAGATATTTCTTCTATAATTATTGAAGAAAAACTTTCTATGAGTAAATGCGCGATCCTGGTCAGTGAAAAACTACATAGTATAGAAGAACTTCCAATTAAGATCATAGAACAAATGATCATGCTTTACAACCAGGGAAAAGCTCATGAAAAAAGCATTGTAAGTGACTGTAAAATTAAAGAGGGAAATATCCATTATTTGTCAGATTTCTCTGATGCATTTATTAATGGGAATCATCTTTTAAGCTTCTTCTCTGATTATTTAATAGGCTCTCCAAGGGCAAAGTTCAGACTTTAATATAATTTATAAATAATGGAGAACCCAGAGGAATACAAAAAGCTTACCCAGCCATTCAATTTGCTTGAAATAGATGCTGAGCATAAAACTATAACCCAGTTATGCCAAGAGCTGAATTTTAGGGCGAAGGAAGAATACCTGGAGCATTGTTATAGAAGTAAAAAGAGTTATAACCGGGCTATGTTTACCCAAAGTATTTTCTATAAAAGGTTTATTTTTTTCAAGGTGCATTTACGTGAACTGAGTTATTGGCTTTACGAGAACAGGGAATCTATGCCCGAGGAATTACTTAAAGCGATGAAAGCAGCACCAGATTATCATAATCCCTGGGGAGTTAATGTTAGAAAAAATCTATTCAGGAACTTGAAAATTTCAGAAAGGAAAAAGAAATGAAAAATCTTGCTGATGAAAATCGAAATAACTCAGCCCTAAACCAACATTGGGAGAACCTGCCCTCCTATTTTTAAGCTTGGTTAACAAATTTAAAGAAGGTGGCTTTAGGTGAGGATATGCATCAGCTGATCAAACCTGAATCATGCTAAATAAATTGGAGTAATACTAAACCTCTTTCATTACTACAGCAATGTTGAAGAAATTGTGATAATTTATTAACATAAAATTATGCTTTGTGAGAGAAAACATATATTTTTGGAAAGTCCTCAAAATAGAGGTTCTTCTTTTGCCCCTACACGAAAGAAATTTCAGCAACTTAACCAACTAAATATGAGAAATTCATTTCCAGGGGAATCACCTAACATAAATTTTCAATTTTCATTCTTAAGAGCACACAGTTAAATACTCGTTCACAGAACCAACGCTATGACCGAAGTTGATTTAAAAACTGACTTAGAAAACCTTTATTGTCCTGTAACCGGGCAAAGGGTACTAGATCCAGAACAGTTCCATCCATCCCCTGCAATGGTTTTTTTGTTTTTACATTCCTATCGGTATTTTGAACACTTACAAGAGGATCTAAAGGAAAAATTCTCTGAAGAATTTAAAGACGAAGACAAACACGGAGAACTTTACCTGAAATTAACCGAAGAGGTACTAAAGGATGAGCCAAATTATCTATGGTTAACATCCGGTGGACCACCTTTTGGATTTGTGAGTATGTGTTTTGATATGGGTTATGTGAAACACGAATAAGTCATGAAAAATTTATATTTGGAATATTCTTTTACCGCTCCCTCTTGATAATAAGACAATATCATCTCTGGAATATTAAAAAAAAGAATAATTTAATTTTTACCTTATGAGTGAGGATTCAGCCGCAGTGAACCAGCAAAAGGGCATTAATTATGAGCCAGCGAGCTACCTTGAACTAATTAAGAATTGGCCTGAAACAAAAACAAAACTGCTTGAGGAGTACTTTACCAATAAATTCGAGGAGCTACCTGTTAGATGTGCTAATAATTTAAGGAAACATTTTAAAGGAAAACCTAAAGTTGACCTTTTCATTTTTACAATACTTGATAATAATTTCGATATTAACAGAATAAAAAATTCAGGAGTACGAACTCAAGAGGATCTTAAAATATTTATCCAGAAGGTCCAGAGTTTTATTTCAGAGTTGAACACTTCTAATCTACAGAAAACAACTGGATCTATCGAAGCTCTACAAAAGCTTGATATGAAGAATAATGAATATAAAGCCATAATCAATACTTTTACTGAGGCAGAGATAACAGTTCTTCAAAATCACCTTGAAAATCAAATTTATTTGCTTCCCACCAGAGCTAAAAATTGCTTATTATTTTTCTTCAAAGGGAAAATAGATCTAAATCAATTTACCACCAATTTTTTGGATTGTAAAACTGATCAATTTCCTAATTTAAAAAATGCAGGAAAGAAGACATACATCGATATAAAAGCCCTTGTAAAAGATTTCAAAGCCTACATTCAACTTCTTAACACTCCTGATGGTAAAGCTAAAGTTGAAGAAACTAAACTCGAACTCTTTTTAAGGAGCAAAGTGAAAAATAAATCTATACCCTACTATATATTTAACAAGCCTTCCATCTTTACACTAACTGATTTTCTATTAAAGAATGATGGTTGTTTTGATAGACATAGGACTTATATAGCTTTAAATTCACTGAAAATCTTTAAACAATCTGAATATAAAGGATTGGATTTTGTTGCCGAAAATATAAATTTAACTAGGGAAAGAGTCAGACAAATCAGATTAGATTTACTGAAAAATTTTAAGAGTCACTTCTCATTTATTAGAGAATTGAATGAAAAGGATAAAGCAAGCTATGATATAGATATAAATGAAAATTTTATTTCTATTTCGGAGGAAAAAGCAAATTTAATCAATCAAAAAAACGAGACCCAATTCACTCCTACTTTCTTGACTTTTCTTATTTCAATTCTTTTGGAGGACAAATTTCAATTATTTGGTAGTTTAGATAACGCTTTAACGCCACAATTGAAAAACTCGGTTAAGCCATCGTCAAATACTATCTATCTTATAAATAAAGAGAAAGAAAATCTTTTTCCTTTCTCAGCTTTCTTAGAAGAAATCAGTAAGAAATTAGATACAACAATTGATAAAACATATAAACTGCCATTAAAAGGTTTAGTTTTTAAACATATAGATTCAGCATTATTAAATGATATAGATGAAATACTTTCTATTTGCGAAGAGTTACTTATTGCAGAATTTAACCTGGTCCCCGACTTTGATGGCAATATTATATTTGAGCGGAATTCCAAAAGAAAAAAATACGAATACGCGTTTGAAGCATTAGAACAATTAGGAGAGCCATCTAAAATTGAGGAAATACTAAATAAAATCAAAGCTTTATATCCCAATTATAAAACTAGTATAGAAAAAGTTCGGGCATCCATGAAAAGAAAAGATGGTTTTGTATCTATAGGAAGAAAAAGTGTATATGGGTTAAAAAAGTGGGAAAAAGAAAAGGAAAGTTTTAAAGGCGGAACTATCAGAAGTATCACTGTAGAATATCTTAGGGATTTAGGAGAACCCCAACACATTTCAGATATATTAGATTATGTTCTAAAGTTCAGACCTAAGACAAATGAAAGAAGTGTATTGCAAAATTTAAAACTAGAAGATAATGGAACCTTTGTTTTTTTTGCTGGTTCTAAGATAGGTTTATCAAATAAGAATTATGATGAAATCAGGTTTTCTCGTTTAACCCAGAAAAATACCCGACCGCCAAAAACCTGGGAGGAAAGTTATCATAACTTCAAATTATTCATTGACGCTAATAATAGGTTACCAAAAAATAGCGAAGACCAACACGAAACTGACTTATATAGATGGTATTATGTTCAAAAAACTCATGTCAATAGCGGAAAGTTAAAAGGAGAGAAATTGCAATTAATAATGGAAATTATTAGAATGTTTCCAAGTAAAAGAATTAAAAAGCCTGTTAATCTGGAGACTAGATATGAGGAACTAATTGAATTTGTAAAACATAAGCAAAGATTACCAATAAAGGGAAATCCAGAGGAAGATAAACTACTAAATTTTTACAACATCCAAAGAAAACTTTTTGAGATGAATCAATTAAATGAAATTAATAAAAAATTATTTAACAAAGTAATTTTAACCATCACAACCTATGAATAAAATTAATTCCATTAAGAAAGCCCAGCTAGCAAAACTCGACGAGAAATGTCGGTTGATGGATATAGATTTCGACTCTATGAAAACGCTTTTAGATTCTGTGCGTACCCGCAAATTATTTAAAAGAAATAATTATCATCAAGAGACCATAGACAGTATCATCGAAAAATCTACCGATAATGAAAATTAAAGAAATTAAAATCCAAAATTTTAGACAGTATTATGGTACTGCTTTGATAAATCTAGAAACCAACGAGAAAAAAAATCTGGTTATCATTGGAGGTAAAAATGGCTATGGAAAAACTAACTTCTTATTATCTATTGTGTGGTGCCTCTACGGGGACAAAATGGCTCAAATAGATGATAACTTTAAAAAAGAAATTCAGAAAGATAAAAATTACTCAAATTTTATGAGCCGGTCAATTAATCATACCGCTCAAAAAAATGACACATCTACATTTAGCGTACAATTAATTGTAAACGACCTCGACCTTCCAGATATTCCGGGTTTCAATCAGCCGGTAAATGCAGTAGTGATTAAAAGAGAATTTGATGTTGCCTCCATGACAGAAAATTTTACTATCGTAAATCACAAAAATGGAAGAGAATTATTTACAGAAAACAATGATAAATTAGGGTTTATAGATGATTATATTATTCCTCTGGATGCAGCAAAATTTGTGTTTTTTGATGCTGAGAAAATTGCAGAAATAGCGAATCTATCACGAAAAGAAGAAGGAAGTTTTCTTAATGACGCATTGGGTAAAATTTTAGGACTGGACATTTTTGAAATTTTAATAGAGGATTTTACACAGTACAAAGATAATTTAAAAAGAAAAGGAGCAGACACCAACCTTAATGAACGTCTACTAACTATAGAGAATAGTATAAAGGCTTCAGAAATCCAAATAGAGAATTCAGAGAATACGCTGGCTTCTAAGGAAGCTGAAATTCAGGAATTAAAAAAAGAAATAAAGTCTTATGAGGCTTTGGTCTCCCAACATAGCAAACAATCCGATTCAACAGTTAACCGAGAAAATTTAATTTTAGAATTAGATAAGCTTCGGGAAAAAGAGAAAGAATTAGAGCTTAGATTCTCTGAGCTCAGCGAAATTATACCTTTAGCAATATTAACCGGAAAGCTTGAGGAAGTTAATGAACATCTGGAAATCCAGGCTAATAATGAAATAGCAGAAAATTCAGAGTCCGATTTTGAAAATAAAATGGATACGTTTATTGAGGCGCTTTTCAATGAACCTCCCCAACCTGAAAATCCTAGTATGAATGCTATGGAAAGGTTTTTTTATATAGATAAAGCAAAAGAATTGGGTAATCAAATTTTCACCGAAGATGTTGATTTCACAGAACTTGAATTCGAGTTTGACCTCAATAACGCTGAAAAATCCTTAATTAAGGATAGCTTGCAGCTAGTAAATTCCCAATCTAAATCTGTTTTCCAAAATACCATTGAGGAAATTAATTCCACAAAAAATGATCTTGAAACTCTAGAAAGAACTTTAAGAAAAGTAGATGCAGATCTGGAGGATGAATTGGTGTTAGAGTATACCTCTGAAAAAGAAACAAGAGAAAAGCAAATGTCTTTATTATATGAAGAAATTGGAGCCTCTAAAACCGAAATCCAAAATTTGCATACAGAAATAAACAGAGGTAATAAATCTTATCAAAATTTGCTTAAAAAGGCTGAGGTTAACTCTATAAATCGTAAAAAAATCAAAGAGGCTGAAAAATATTCCAGCTCTTTAAAAGATTTTGTTAGGGAACAGAAAACAGAAAAAAAAGAAAGCCTGGCAAACAATATTTTGATGGAGATGCAAAATCTTATGCATAAACTTAAAGCAAATAAAGACCGTTTTGTACAAAAAGTAGATGTAACCATTTTGCCCGAAGGCAAAGGCATGCTAATAAATCTTTATAATGCTGATAATGAAATTATTCTAAAAGAAGAATTATCTGCTGGTGAAAAACAAATTTATATATCAAGTTTAATAAAGGCAATTTTAAAAGAATCTGTAAGGCAACTACCCATTTTCATAGATACACCTCTTGGCAGGTTAGATTCTGAACATAGGGATAGTATTACCAAAGAATATTACCCTGATCTATCTGAACAGGTAGTGCTTTTTTCAACGAACTCTGAAATTACTCCAAGAAGATACAGGGAAATTGAAGCCTACATTTCTAAATCATATTTACTGGTGAATAATGGAGTAAATACTCATATTGAAGAAGGATATTTTAAAAACGCGAGTAATGATTAGATTTAAAATAGATAAAAAAAGTACCGAGCTCTTAGATAAGATCACCAACATCTACAAATTTAAAAGAGACACCATTACAGGTAGGATTGCCTTATCCATAAGCATTGAAAAAGGTAAAATATTTAATGAAGATGAAGAAGGCCTGGCAAGTAATGGTCGGGAATATACTCCTACAAGCAATCTTTTTGGAAGGCTTTTAAATGATGTAGACAATTTTGTAGTATACAAAAGTGTATTAGATCAACATTATAATAGAATATTATCTGAAAATGATTTTATCAAACTTTATAAACTTCATTTAAAGGATGGATTACACCTTTGGAACCGTAAATTAAATACTGTTAACTTAACAAAAGGAGAACATATCAACTTACTGCTTGAGCCTATTCAAAAAGGTCTCAATTTGAGATCTGGAATGGTGAGAACCGGTGCTATTAAAACAACAGCAAAGCCTGCGGCAGAATACAAGCTCCCACTCTCCTTCTCTCTGGGAGAATTGGAAGATGGAAGCGATGTAGAAATTAAGATCAATGATCTTCGCGAATTCGATAACAGAAATATTGCCATAGCCGGGATGGCGGGTTCCGGTAAAACCCAGTTGATGAAAGATATACTTTACCAAATATCTAATAATACAGACCATCAACTTAAATTTATCTTTTTTGACTATAAAGGAGAAGGAAATCCCGAACAATTAAAGCCTTTCCTGGATGCTACACATTGTGAGTTTGTAGATATCGTAAACGACGGAGGAATAAAATTTAATCCTTTTTCCTCTATTAATTTTGATGAAAGACAAAGACCGTTTAGTATAAGAGCATTTGTGGATACTGTGGCCACCTTCGTTCCAACGATGGGGGTTTCTCAGAAAAATATTCTAAATAATCTAGTTTCTGAACTCTTTGATGAAACCGAAGAAAATGTATATCCTTCCATCGAACGTTTATTCGAAAAGCTTCAGGAATATTACGATGAGCATAAAAGGAAACCGGATAGTTTATATGAAGCAATTCAACAGTTAACCTACAATCTGTTTAGTGAGGTTAACGACAATATCCTTGAAAAAAGCCTTTATTTAAACCTTCCCCCTGCTCTTTCAGATACCTTAAGACAACTGGTAGTATTTCTCTTATTGCGATATTTTCAATCTTATTTTAGTTCTACTAACGATTGTGAACCGGAAGACCATATTTTCCCATTGAGATATGCCATCGTAATAGATGAGGCCCATATTTATTTAAAGAATAAAAACGCTAGGAAAGCCCTGGAGGAATTGCTAAGATTGTTGCGTTCTAAAGGAGTCATCATTGTAATGTTGTCTCAGGGTGTTGAAGATTACAGAACAAAAGATTTCGATTTTGCCTCGCAGGTTAAATTACCAATTTGCCTGAATGTACAAAACAAGGATTACAAAGCTATTAGTAGCTTTGTAGGCACTCCTTCCAGTAAATACAAACTGGAAACCGAAATTAAAAAATTGGAATCTGGAAAAGGATTAATAAATTTAGGGGAGCCAAAAATAATTGAGTTGAAACAATTCTGGAAAACAATCCAGCCTGAAAATACAGCCACGAACTTTCGCTTTTAAATAAAAATAATGAACAAAAAAGAACTGCTCGATAAAGTAAAAAGTCTGGAAGGACTCTCTTCTGAAGAAAAAGCCTATCTCATAAACCTGGTGAATACAAAGAAGAAATATGGCCTGGTTTGGGAGGATAAACCCGAAGAAGTAGAAGAACAATTACGTACGCATTTACCGGTACTAAAAGAAGTAAAAGAACGAGCTATTATTAACGATAGGTACTGTGTTATAAAACAAATATTTTTTATTAAAGTTTTAGGAAGAAGTCAATGCTAAATTGCTTCTATCCTGTGCAGCAAGGACTTCGGTTCTTGCTGTCTTTTTTTGTTCATACT
>VMHT01212325.1_pt1 | contig 35357 bp, 10 predicted proteins | sample 4693611 | NCBI WGS metagenome assembly VMHT01 (sample SAMN12280063, study PRJNA550983) | marine metagenome | isolation source: seawater sampled from same location over 5 years 0.02-0.2 micron viral filtrate | place: USA: collected off the coast of southern California halfway between the port... ...
ATTATTAGAACCTTTTTCTAATTTATTAATTCTTTCGGTTAATTTTTCAATCGTATCTGATTGTTCTTTTATAGCTTCAATTAGTAGTGGAACTATCTTTTCGTACTTAACGGCTTTGTATCCGTTTTCTCTTTCAGTAACCACCTCTGGTAGTACTTTTTCTATCTCTTGTGCGATAACCCCTACATCATGTCCTTCGTTTCCATGTATAGTTTTCTTTTCTTCTTCGGTTAATGGTTTCCAATCAAATTCAACACCTCTGATTTGTAAAACTTTAGATAAAGAACTATCAATGGTTTTAACATTTTCTTTTAATCTCTCATCTGAAGTAGAGTATGCAACAATATCGTTACTAGCATCAATTCTACCATCAGTTGATGATGGGTCTACATTTACACCTAATGCACCACCTACAACTTTATATCCAGTCGACATCCATTGTGCTACAGTAGTACCATTAACGGTAGCGTACATCTGTTCGGGTGAGTATGTAAAATATAAACCTGTATTTGATTGTCCACTAAAGTATATTGAAGGTGCTGTTGTTGAACCAGCCTCTAATGCAATATTACCTACATTTAATTTATTTGATGCTGCTGTGTAAGTAAAGGCTGATTCATTTGATAATGATGTAGTTCCATCATAATAAGCAACTCTATTAGCTGCACCATTACCTGTTATCGTACCACTACCACCACCAGCACCTGCGATTGCAGTTGCAATTGATGATGATACATTTGTGATACCAGTTATTGCTAAAGTTCCATTGATTTGAGTGTTAGCATCTATTGTGGTAGCTCCATTTAAATAAGTTGTACCATTATTGTAAAAATCATAACTTGTGTTTGTAGAACCAACATATATTCCTGGTGCTTCTAAATCACCTGTAAAGCTTGCACTACTATTTAATGTTAAAGTAGTACTTCCACCTGTTTTAAATATCTGACCAGTTGTCGCTATAGTATGAGAATCATTATCATTACTATATCCTCGTCTTAATACTAAATCTTCATTGTATGATTGAACAAGACCTTCGTCAACAGTTATTCGTTTACCGAAGTAAAAACTAGCTCTATCGGTATAAAAATGACTCCAAGATGAATTTTGTGAACCTATTTCTGTATAACCACTATCAGTTGTAATTCTTAAAGAATCATTATTACCTTCTGCAAGTTTTGTATTACCATCTGTAAGAAGTATATGGCCTGTTATTAATGCGTTTGAACCACTTATATTTCCATTAAATGAAGTTGCAGTTGCATCCATTATTGCCATTTGTGAATCACCACTACTTAAAAACCTAAGTTGATTACTTCCATTAGTTTGTAGTCTAGTAATACCACTTACACTACCTAAAGCTATATTACCACCAGATGTTGCTTGGAAAGTACTTCCTGTTACTGAACCTACGAAGTCTGTTCCTGTTGTTGAGAATGTAGTTCTTTTAACTCCACCTGTTGTAACATACATTGCTGCAGGTGAGTATGTCCAATATAATCCTGTATCTGGGTCTCCACTAAAATATACTGTTGGTTGTGAAACACTTCCACCATTCAGAGATAATTTACCTGAACTTAATACATCGGTAGAACTATTATATAACAGTGCACTGTCATTTGTAAGAGCTGAAGTTCCACTCCAAACAGCTACTCTACCACTTACACCAGTTCCAGTTACAGTACCTGCGTTATTTGTGGCATCAGTATCACCTGTAAATCCTAAGTTTGCCAAAGTTAGTGTTCTCGTAGCAACTGTTCCGTTTGCATCAGTAACGTGGCCCGAAGTATCGGTTGTTACATTGAAATCTAAATCAGAAATTACAGTAGCTCCAGTCAATGCACCTGTATCGATACTGATATCATCACCAGGATGTGTTGGGTGAGAATATGAAGAACCACCACCACCAGCGGATGCAGATGTAAATGTTAGTTTACCTGAATTAATATCCATTCTAACAAATTTGTTTTCTACACCACTTGCAGAAACAATATTATCTTGTTTTAAGTTTAGATATATTTCATCCCACTTTTTAGTTGGTGAACCTAAATCAAAACTAGCCGTTGTTGCAGATGATGTAAACTCAGGAACAAAGTTACCATAATGAGCAGTTGTCTGTGGAGTTTCACCCCAAGTCATATAGGTATCTTTAAAGTGAACTGTTTGAGTATCTAATGATGTAACTCTAACAGGTTCTACCATTCTCATTTCAGTAAGAGCAAATCCTAAGTTAGCAGAACCACTTGCACTATTTCCAGTCATTCCAAATCTAGTACCTTCTGTTAATCTTGTACTCATAACAGATGAGCCACTATATCTCATACTAATTTTTAATTTTATCCCTGCTGCAGATGGTGAGTTTGGATTAATATCTGGATTAGAACCTGTAGATGCATTGTATAAAATACTTTGTGAGTAATAAGTTGCAATATCTGTTAATGGTATATCCCATATTGCCCATTTGTAATTAGAAGCTTGAGTATCTTTAACTGTTTTACTCCATGCAACTTCAGTAACTCCATCGGAACCTGATGTTTGTAGAACCTCTACTTTATATTCAGGATTAAACCCATTAAATGAGCCCGTATGTGGGTGCATTGTTCCTCTAATTGCAAATTGTAAGTGTACGTTTCTTCTATCACTACCAAGAACATCAAATATATCAATAACATCGGTTTCTATAGTTTGGAATACATTTGATGCGGTTGCCAAATTAGATGAATTAAATAATTTTTTAGAACTCGTTGCATGGTTTAATATTAATTGATTACCAATTAGTGGTGTTGGTAAACTACCTGATGCCTGAGCCGCAGTTATTGCATCTGAATTTGCAACAAATACATAATCATTATTTACACCACTAATAGATTTCCAACTTTTAAATTCTTCAGGATATCCAACTCCATCATTACCTACTTGTACTAAGTACTGAGGTGTAGTTTCTAAACCGCCACCCAAAGTAAATGTTTGGTGATTACCAAGTATCTGAGAACCTGTATTGTTTAAGAATGTACCTGAAGAACCACTAAATAAGAAACTACCAGCTGTTAATCTAGCATCCGTAGATTGTGTTGCATATGATTCTATAAATGGTAAATTATACTTAACATTAGCAATAGTTGGGTTTTTAACACCTGTTTCTACAATCTTACCTGCTAAGAATGTATCTTGTCCATAAACTTTTTCAGCCTGTATATTACCTTTTACATCTAAACTTCTTGGAGTTAAGTTTATTAATGATGAACTTATTTCAAACGTAGTTTCATTACCTTTAACTACTCCTGCAGGAGATTTAAACTCAAATTCATTTGCAGTAATAGACATATCTGAACCAGAGATTCTACCCCCTAAGAAATTAACTCTAGAACCTGTTACTGTTCCATCTACCTTTTGTATGTAGTTAGAAGATGATATTTCACCACTACTACTAATCTGTAATGCAATACCTGGATGGAATGATGCTGATGTAGAACCTAATCTAATTGTACCATCACCAAATCTTGCTGTTTCAGCATGAGTAATTCTAACTGGAGTTGAGAAATCTTGTGAACCTGAAAATACATTAAAGAATTTAGATTGGAATGTTGCACTTGCATTTGTTTGAAGTACATTTGGACTAAGTCTATCTGTAATACTTATATCTGTATTTGGTAAAGTTAGAGCGGTACTATTATTACCACTCATTGCAAAGTTTAAGTTCGTTTCATTATTAGTAGCTCTATGACCATTGTTTGCAGACGATATATTTGCACTACTTGGTATTTCTGTTGCCCCACCCGCATTTATCATTGCAAGACCTATAATACTAGTTGGAGATACGGCAGAAATTTCACCTCTAAGATTAATATCTTGTGGAGTAACAGCATTTTTAATTACAGCTTTACTACCTAATGTATATGAACCACTTACAAGTGTAACATGCATTTCTAATGGTAATCCTCTCCAAGAGTGATTTAATCCATCAATATATGGGTTATTAACCGAAGTCTGTGCTCCAACTGTACCAAATCTAGTCCAAGATGCTAAACTGAGCTCACCTTCTGCACCATAGATTATTTTCTTGTCATTTAGTGCACTAACAGCACCATATGAACCTGTATCAGGATAGATTCCTTGTGATGATGCGGCATTTCCATTATTTGAAAGTACTTTATCAACCATTGGATTTATATACCATCCTTTATCTAAAACCATTAAATGATTTACCCCTGAATTTGAACCTGCTTTATTTGCTGAATTAAAGTTAGTATCCTGAGAGTGTGCATCAGCTCCTGTTACAAACATTGGGAATTTAGTATCTCTCCCAACCAAATTAGTCAAAGAAGTCATAATTGGTGGTGTCTGAGTAGCTGTGACTGGCCCGTATGGTATAAAGTGAACAGATGCAGTTTTATGAAATGAAATACCTTCTAATTCCGTTGTTCCATCAGCGTTAATTCCAAAACCATTTCCCCAATCATTAGTATCCCATCCTGTTAACTGATTTATTCCATCATGTAATACTTCTGTAATGAAATCTGTATTAAGTCCATCTGCAGCTGCAGATTCTACATACACAAATGGGAAATCAGTAAGAACTTGAATCATCTTTCTACCATTTTGGTTTCCTATCGAATTCCAATATTGAGCAGATGTGTATGATTGGCCATTTGTAAGAGCAGAAGCACTTATAGATGCCGTTAACTGATTAATTAATGGCATATTTAAGGTTACCTGTGTTTGTAAAGATAAACCAGGAACTTGTGGGAATTTTCTGTTACCACCATGTACATTTCTACTTAAATTATGTGTTTCCCAATAGTTTGCTTTTGCGTTTCTACCCACAGCTGCAAGATAAATCCCTAAAGTACTATCTCCTGCATGGATTCCTTTTGGGCCACCACCTTCTACAAGTATTGCTCCTTGTAAACCAGTCGAAGATAATTCATCATTTAAGTGGGTGAATGATAGAGAATCAGGATTAAATGTTATTCCACCAAATTCTTTTCCTACCCCAGAGCCATCACCCCCTACATTAGCTATGTAAGATGCAGAATGAGCCCATAGTGGCCATTTATCATTTTTTATTGTGAGAGATTCACTCATAAATGTTATTCTTGCACTTTCAAAATTAGTTTGGCCAGACTGTACAACTCCACCATCTTCATAGTACTCTATATACCAACTTTCATTTTGTCCAAATGTGTTTGATGTATGTGGTATGTAACCTACCATTTCATCAGCTGATAAATCTTGGAATGGGAATGAGCCTGTTTTAAATGAGAGACTATCTAATGTTGCTTTATCTCTAATAAAAAGTTTTGTGTTATCAGTTTCAAACTGAGATATACTAGTCGCTAATCCAAAGTTTCTAATATTATTTTGTGAGGACGATACAATTAAATGTCTACCACCATTTTGGTTTTTATAACTACTGGCTAGTAGTCTTGTTTCTTTTATTTCTAATCCCTCAGTACCAAATAATGAAGGAACATATAGTTTTAATGGAGTTCCATTATTATCCCCAGCAGTATCATTAGAAACTAAATTAGTTGGCCAACCACCATGTGTTACTCCATCTTCTGTAAGGTAAACTCTATAATCAGGATAAAGATTTAATCTTGGAATATTAGTTTTAGTTTGTATTCCACTATCCGTAATGTTAAAGTTTCCAATAGTTCCTTCTAATGCTCTTATTTCTGCAGAAGAACTTAAAACTAAATCTGAAACTAATTTACCATCTAAAGGTATTGTTGTTGATTCAGCAGATGTATTAATAGTGAATGCACCACCAGCTTGTGGAGCTGCGGCCGTAATAGTTGTTCCTGTAACGATATGAACATCTCTATTCCAGTGAGTATTTTGTGAAAATGTTCTACCACCACCATATCCTAAACGGAATCCATCTTGTAGTGTAACTAATCCACTTACTTTATCATAACTCTTAACTATTGCGTGAGTACTACCATTATTATAGTAATCCAATGATGATGATATAAAGAAATCATTTGTACCTAAGTTTTGTTTAGAACCAGATAATATAGCTCCTTCTTTTAATATTAAATCAAATTTTGATAAAGGTAGGTTTGTAACAATACTATCAATATAAAAACTATTATCACCATAATCTTGTGGTTTACTAAATGGTGGTAATTCACTTCCGAAATCTCCACTCGCTTTTTGTAATCTAAAGCTTCCACTTGCGTTAAATGTACTAACATCTGCCTGATATAATGAACTATCTTCTAATTGGAATCCACCAATGTTACCACCACTAAATAATACAGATGAACCTGTTATTTGACCAGAATCTTTTAATTTAAGAACCTCACCTACTGATATCTCATCCGAACTAACTGGCATTCCTGCAACTTTACCACCAGTTAATAATAAAGTAGATGCTGTAACTTGTCCTGATGCTTTTAGTATTAAATTATTATTTGAGGAATTAATTTGAGTACTACTTAATGAAAACCCACCAATAGTTCCTGATGTAGCTTTTAGTGCACCAGCTTTAGTTACACTAAATGGAGCACTTGCAAAAGTACCATGTCCAAGTTGGATTCCATCATCCCCATCTGCTATAAAAATATCTGTTCCAGAACCTAAAGTTATTCGTTTACCACTCGGATTTAATTCAAAATTAGTTGCTGTAAGTGCGTTTGAACTTAATGTAAACCCACCAATAGTTCCATCATCGGCAGTAACCTTTTTTACAATAATATCACCATCAGGTTTAATATGGAATTTAGAAGATGATATTTCTATGTTACCATTTGAACCACTAATGAATTGTGTAGTTGATTTACCTACGAAAAATTTATCTACATCTATTCTTGCTTTAGAACCACTAATCAATAATGATTTATCAGTATTATTCCATGCGAAATAACCATCAGTTGGATTACTTGCTCCACTACTATTTCCACCTAAGTAAAAACTACCACCACTATCTAAGAATGATGTGAAATCTGCCAATGTAGCATTTGTTCCATCACCTTCACTTATTGCGTTGTGAAATCCAAATACATTTGAAGTCATTAATAAACCTGCGGATAAACCACCTGTTGTATTAACTTCACTTACTGAACCTGTAAGGAAACTGAAATCTTGATTATCTGCTCCAGCAGCTCCTGTTGCACCCGTCGCTCCAATTTTAGATTTTGTTAACGATTGTGTTTTAGTGAAACTTGTGAAAGATGTTCCATTTAATGTTTTACCACTAATCGTATATGTAATTACATATTGGTCTGTTCCATCAGCAGCACCACTATGATTTCCAATCGTACAGAATGTTCCACTATCTGTTATACTTCCTTCTGTGATGTTTGCAGTGTTACCTACTGATACTCCAAATTCTCCAGTACCTGGTGTACCTGTAACGAATGTTAATTCGGTAGCTCCTTCAAAACATCTTATCGTAGTTCCACTATTTGCATATGATGATACAGCACCAGCCGCACTTGCTGGAAGTACGTGGGCTTCGTTATCTAAGATTGCGGTTATATTACCACTACCTTCATCTAATTGTTTTAATGTTACACTATCGGTTAAACTTCCATCATCACCATGTGTGGTGTATGTTACAACCATTCCATCTGAGAAGTTACCACTTGTTACAGTTGTAGAACCACCTGATGTTGATACTGATGTTGAGGATAATGTTCCAGCAGTTGTACTAAATGCACCTGCTTGAGTTAAGTTTTGTCCGTTTGCTGTAATAACAATTGATGATGGAGTTATTGTACCATTTTGTGCTTTTACAAATATTGTAGATGCCGCTCCAACTACAATTGTTTTTGCGTTTGAACCAGCGGCTCCTGTAGCTCCAGTTGCACCTGCTTTGGATTTACCAATTGAATACGTTTTAGATATTTGTACCTGACCAGGGTCACCACTTGCTGAAGTTGCGGTAATAACAACAGAACCACTATCGTGATTCATTGCAGTTATTGTTAATGTTTTACCACTTAATGTGGATGAAAGACCTGTAGAGTTTGTTCTTGTTACAGTATTAAATGCAGATGATACATCAGTAGCTCCTTGAAAGATTATCATTTCAGTTCCACTTCCAACAAATGATGAAACCGTCCCATCGTTTGCCGCAGGAACTATATCACCATCAGATGTTAAGAATGCCGTAAGTGCAGAAGTACCATCAGAACCAGGTGAACCAGGTGAACCATCTGTACCAGGTTGAACTGCTACAATTGAAACTGTATCAAATGCTAATTCAGATTGATTTCCATCTGCAACACCAACTCTAATTGATTTTGGAGTTGAGAAATATGAGGATGGAACTGAAAAACTAAATGTATCAGAGTTTGCTCCACTACCATCTGTATATGAACCTTCATCAGATATTCCATCACCTGTAAATTTAAAGAATCCGTTTGTAAAGTTTTGTGATGTTGCTGTTAGTGTTATTGTACTACTTGGTGAAGGTGAACTACCTGCCGCATTATATGTAATAACATTATTTGCGGCCACCAATGATACTGTTTTAGAATCAGAACCAGCGGCTCCTTGTATACCTGTTGCCCCAACCCCACCTTGTCGAGATTTAACTAAACTCATTGTTTTAGTTAAACTAACACTTGCAGATGTTGCGGTAATATTTAAACTTCCGCTATCATGTGATAATGCCGTAACCGTTACTGTGTTTCCACTATCAGATGCAACTACACCAGGACCTCTCGAAGATGAAATAGTATAATTAGAAGTTACATTTGTTACACCCTCAAATACTTCCATATCAGTACTACCACCTACAAAAGATGAAATACTTCCACTAAAGTTTGCGGCAAATGTATGAGATTCATTAGTAAGGAATGCGGTTACTGCAGAAACACCATCTGAACCTGCCGCACCATCCGAACCATCAGAACCAGTATCACCACCTTGTACTTTAAATATTTTTGTAGAATCACTTAATGAATCCTTAGATACCGAAATACTAAGTGGTAAATCAGTTTTACTAAATGATGTGAATGCTAATGAGAAAGTTCTAGTACCTGTACCACTACTTACAGAACCACCTAATGTTGGAGTTGTAAATGCAGAACCACCAGCTTTTGTAATTGTAATATCTGATGTTGCAATCGTACCACTTAAATTTTGTTGATTAACAGTAAACCCTATAGATGTTGGTGTTGCTGTTGTATCTACTGAATTATCAAATGCGAATGTTTGAGAATCTGATACAATAGATAATGATTTAGCAGTTGCACCATCTTGTCCATCCGTTCCATCATCACCCTGTCTTGCAACAGAGATTGACATTGTTTTTGCCAAACTTACAGATGCAGAAGTTGCAGTTAGTACAATAGAGCCTGTATGTGGGAATGAACCACTTGTAATTGTTAATGTTTTACCACTTAATGTAGTTGTAAAGTGAGATGGTTTAGTTTGAGAAACCGTATAATTTGATGTTTTATTGGTAACACCTTCAAATACTTCTATATCAGTACTTGCTCCTGTGAATGATATGATTGCATTTGATGAACTTAATGGTAACGTATGAGAATCGTTTGTTAAGAATGCCGTAACAGCAGATGTTCCATCAGCTCCAGCAGCTCCGTCTGAACCATCAGAACCATCAGAAACTGCCGTTCCACCCTCAACCTTAAATATTTTTATAGAATCACTTAACCCATTTTTTGTTGCGGTAATTGTAACAGGTAAATTAGATTTAGTAGAGTTTAATCCACCACTATTCAATGCACCAGCAAATGAGATACTACCACTAACAACACCAGTACCACTACTAACATCATTGTTATCAAAATCAAAGTTAGTAACATTACCACCAGCGGTTGAGATTGTAATATCACCACTACCAATTGTTGCATTTAAATTTTGTTGATTAAATGAGAATATGATTTCTGATGGGTCTGAAGTATTATCACTTGCACTTAGGAATGAGAATACTTGTGAATCTAATGAACCCGCTAATAACTTAGCCGATGTACCATCACTACCAGCTGTACCTTGTCTTGCTTTGGTTAAACTCATCGTTTTAGAAAGTGATACACTCGCTGAAGTAGCGGTGATTGTTAATGAACCACTATCGTGTCCTAAAGCACTTACGGTAACTGTTTTACCACTATCTGATGCAACAACTCCCAATCCTCTTGATGATGAGATTGTATAATTAGAAGTTACATTTGTAATTCCTTCAAACACTTCCATATCCGTTGAACCACCCACAAAGGATGCGATTGAACCTGCAGAATCTGCTGGGAATGTATGTGATTCATTAGTAAGGAATGCTGAAACAGCTGAAACTCCATCAGTACCATCTGCTCCTGCGGCACCATCTGAGCCATCTGAACCTGCAGTTCCACCTTCTACTTTAAATATTCTTAAACTATCCTCTAAAGAATCTTTTGTTACTGTTACAGTTAATGGTAACTTTGTTTTGTTACCACCAACTGTTGAACTAAATGTAATTGAACCACTAACTTGTCCACTACCAGCTGAAACAGCTGTTTTTAATGTAGGGTCTGATAATGTGTTTCCTTGTGCATCAACAATAGTTAAATCACCTGTTCCAATTGTTCCACTTAAATTTTGTTGTGTTATAGTAAGTAAAATATCATTATCAATCGCAGTTGATGAGGATGCAGAAGGGAATGCGAATACTTGTGAATCAGAACTTATCAATAATGATTTAGCATCAGCTCCAGCCAATCCAGCAGTTCCTTGTTTAGATTTAACTAAACTCATTGTTTTAGTTAAACTAACACTTGCCGAAGTTGCTGTAATGTTAACTGAACCAGAATCATGTGATAACGCAGTAATTGTAACTGTTTTACCGCTATCAGATGCAACTACACCTGGTCCTCTTGAGGAAGATATCGTATAGTTGGATGTTTTGTTAGTTACACCCTCAAATACTTCCATATCAGTACTACCACCAACGAAAGAAACTATGTTTCCGTTGTTTAGTGCTGCAAAGGTATGAGCTTCATTTGTTAAGAAAGTGGTTACTGCATCAGAACCATCGGCTCCAGCAGCTCCATCTGAACCTGTATCTCCACCTACTACTTTAAATATTTTTGTGGAATCTGAAAGATTGTTTGCGTTATTTGATATAGATATGGTTATAGGTAAATCATTTTTAGATACAACTTTACCTGCTGCCGCACTTGCTCCATTATCATATGTAATACTACCACTTAATAATCCTGAACCAGCTGAAATAATTCCACCTATAGATGGTGTTGTGATTGTTCCACCACCAGCTTTAGTAATTGTAATATCACCTGTATCAATAGTATGTGATAGGTTTTGTTGATTAATTGTAAATACAATTGATGATGGAGTTGCAGTTGTATCAACAGAGTTATCGAAAGCAAATACTTGAGAATCTGTAGAGATTGTTAGTGATTTTGCAGATGTTCCATCAACACCAGCGGCTCCATCATTACCATCAGCACCATCATTACCATCTGCTCCATCCGAACCTTGTTTAGCTTTTGTTAATGAAAATAGTTTACTTAAACTAACACTTGCCGAAGTTGCCGTTATTACAACCGAACCACTATCGTGTCCCATTGAAGTTACAGTTACAGTATTTGAACTAACAGATGAACTAACAGATGTTGTTGATGCGGCACTTAAAGAATAATTTGCAGTTGTATTTGTAATACCTTTAAAAATACTAACATCAGTATCACCACCTGTAAATGAGATTATGTTTCCGTTTGGTTGAGCGGCAAATGTATGTGATTCATTAGTAAGAATCATTACTCTTGCATCTTCACCAGGTGCTCCATCGGCCCCTGCAGTACCACCTTCTACTTTGAATATCTTAACAGAATCTTGTAAACCATCTTTAGTTGCAGATATGAGAATTGGTAGGTTTGATTTAGTTCCCGCTGCACCACCATTATTTAATGCTTGTGAGAATACAATAGAACCACTTACAATACCTGTTCCACTACTAATATTAGCATTGTTGAAATCAAAGTTTGTAATACTCGAACCACCAGTAGTTGTAATTGTTAAATCAGATGCAACAATGGCGGCTGTTAAATTTTGTTGTTGGAAACTAAAGAATATTTCTAATGGGTCTGAAGAACTATCGGCCGCATTATCGAATGCAAATACTTGAGAATCTAAACTACCAATTAGTAATTTAGCAGATGTACCATCAGAACCATCAGAACCCTGTCTTGCTTTTGTTAAAGACATTATCTTAGATAAACTAACACTTGCAGATGTTGCAGTGATTGTTACACTACCACTATCGTGAGTTAGTCCACTAATGGTTACTTTTTTACCACTATCGGTTGCAGTTACACCTGGCCCTCTTGAAGAAGATATCGTATAGTTTGATGTTCTATTTGTAATACCTTCAAATACTTCCATATCAGTACTACCACCCACAAAGGATGCAATACTTCCGTTTGAATCAGCAGGGAATGTATGAGATTCGTTTGTTAAGAAAGCAGTTACTGCATCTGCACCATCTGCACCCGCCGCTCCATCAGAGCCATCCGAACCATCCGAACCTGCTGTACCACCCTCAACCTTAAATATTTTTAAACTATCTTCTAATGAATCCTTAGATACGGTTACTGTTAACGGAAGTTTAGTTTTATTACCACCAACAGTTCCACTAAATGTAATTGAACCACTAACTTGTCCTGTTCCAGATGTTACACTTGCTTTAAGTGTTGGGTCTGATAAGGTAGAACCATTTGCATCTACGATTGTAAAATCACCTGTTGTAACAGTACCACTTAAATTTTGTTGATTGATTGTGATTAGAATATCATTATCAATTGCCGTTGATGAGGATGCAGAAGGGAATGAGAATACCTGAGAATCTGATGATAAACTTAGAAGTTTTGCATCTGAACCAGCTAAACCCGCCGTACCTTGTTTAGATTTAGTTAATGACATCGATTTAGAAAGTGATACACTTGCTGAAGTTGCTGTAATTGTAACCGAACCACTATCATGGCTCATAGAACCAATATTAACTGTTTTCGGTGGAGCTAAACTTGAACTTACTCCTGGCCCATTAGATGCAGATATTGTATAGTTTGTAGTTTTATTAGTAACCCCTTCAAAAACTTCCATATCTGTTGAACCACCAACGAATGAGATAATAGTACCATTACTTTGAGCAGTAAAGGTATGGGATTCATTGGTAAGGAATGTAGTAACCGCATCTGCACCATCTGCACCTGCCGCTCCATCAGAACCATCAGACCCAGTATCTCCACCTTGTACTTTAAATACTTTTATTGAATCAGCTAAACCATCTTTGGAAACTGATACTGTTACAGGTAAATTCGTTTTAGTAGAATTTAATCCACCACTATTTAGAGCTCCTGTAAATGATATACTACCTGATGATATACCACTATGTTTTCCACCACTATTAGTAACTCCGTTATTATCAAATCCAAAATTAGTTACATTACCACCAGCAGTTGATACTGTTATATCAGAACTACCAATCGCCGCATTTAAGTTTTGTTGATTAAATGAGAATGTAATTTTTGTTGGTGTTGCCGTTGTATCAACAGAGTTATCGAAAGCGAATACTTGTGAATCAACTGTAGCCGTTAATGTTTTTGCAGAAGTACCATCTAAACCAGCCGCACCATCGCTACCATCAGAACCATCAGAACCAGTTTGTCCTGCAATGGCCTTTGATAATGACATTGTTTTTGATAATGATGTACTTGCTGAGGTTGCAGTAATTATAATAGAACCACTATCGTGAGCCATCGATGTTACTGTAATTGTATTTGAATTTATAGAAGAACTAACTGAAGTTGTCGAACTTCTACTATATGAATAAGAATTTGTTTTATCAGTTACTCCTTCAAATACAATCATATTTGTTGAACCACCAGTAAATGAAACGATACTCTTATCAGGATTAGCGGCAAATGTATGAGCTTCGTTGGTTAGGAATGCGGTTACTGCATCCGTACCATCTGCTCCAGCGGCACCATCCGAACCATCACTACCATCCGAACCATCACTACCACTTGCACCACCTTGAACACCAAATAAAGTTAAAGTATCATTTGCTATTGGTGAACCACCTGAGGATTGTTCAAATGTTTTAACCTGATATGTTACAGGAGTACTTGCAGTTGGAAGTTCACTTGATTGGTCTGCAGAAAATGTGTTTGCTGTTCCCCTAGCACCTTGTAGTGAAGCACCTTTATAGAATTCATAATATACAGTTCCATTATGATTTTGTTGTGTTGCAGTTAATGTAATAGTTTGTCCTGCTGGGTCTTGACTTCCCAATGAGTTAAATGTAATTACATATTTATCTGCATTTAATTCAACTATTTTTGCAGTATTAGATGAGGTTGCAGCTGCAAGTGCATTTCCAACATCACTTCCGTCTGATAATTGTAATTGTCCTCTAATTACTAAAGCTTGAGTTGTTGGATTCCAAACTAATTTATTACCTAATGAAAAGTTTGAACCTGAATCTACATAGAATCCTGTGCCAGAACTATTATAAGTTCCAGGACCAGTAAATAATTTACCATTATCTAATTTAATTCCACCAATTGAACCTGATGTAAATTTAGCAAAACCTTGTGCCGTTATTGCCGCTTTGGATGTGTTTATATTAGTACCAGATGGTGAGAATATATTGTTTACACTTAAATCTGCTTCAATGGTTGCATCTGCACCAATAATTAAACTATTATTTTTTGGGTCTAAATGAAATAGTGATGAACTAATTTCAATATTAGATTGAGAACCACTTATGAATTGTGAGCCCGTTGTACCGATAAAGAACTTATCAGTTTTAACATCTAATAAACCACCATCTGCAGTTGTGAATATAAGGTGTCTATCATCGTTATCACCTATAAATTGCATACCAACACCTGGTAGTTGGTCAACACCCATTTGAAGATTATTAGAACCACTATAGATTACAAACCCACCTGGCCCTTTACCTAATGAAGCTGATGTTTGTCCTTGAAATCCAACCGAACGCATAAATCCACTACTAGCACCACCAATCTCAATACCAGTTCCTAATGTATTTGATATAAAGATAGAACCACTAATTAAGTTTTGTTTACCACCAATATATTGATTACCACCTTCAAACACAAATGGTGATGATAGTGTTTCGGTTCTTGATATCTCACCAATTGAGTTAAGATATTGTATTTTTAATAATTTAGGGTCTTGTAAGTTTTCAGATGGCATTGGTATCTTCACACTAAATGAAGAACTAAATGGTACACCCACCTCATTTAATAATTCAAACTCACCAGGTAATCCATCCGATTTCTGTAGTACCTTTATTTTATCAACAACACCTGCAATTGGGTCTACGTTAGTAAATGATAAATTAACAAATGAACGTTGGTTCTCAGTAAATACATTTGAACTCGTTCTAAAGTATTGTATCGTATAATCTGCTTCTTCTATAGAATCATAAGTATGTTTTAACCCTTCTCTGTCTTGGAAGATACCCGTATATGGGTTTTTTAATTCTACATTTGCAGAAGATAATACTTTTGATATAGAACCACTAAAAAAACTTAGATTTGTTGGTTCTACTCTTTTACTTATCGGTGTTGCTGGTGTAGTATAATTTGATAAAACTATAGAACTACCAACCATCTCTTGATTGAAAGAAGTACCATCTGTTATTTGTACAATTGGAGTTCTACCTTTAAGTATGTATCTAATCTTACCCGTCTGAGTTGTTAGGTTTAATGCCTCACCAGATTGTGGTTGATTTTGATATACCTCAATACTTTCTGAGATTGATAATGATGGTATTATTGTATTTGGGTTGAATACAATTGGAGTTATACTTTTTCTATCTCTATCTACATTTACCTTATACTGCCATCTTACATTATATTTATCTTTGAAAGAAGGTGGTATAGGTCTACCATCTTCCTGTTTTGTAGCAATACCAATTAATGTGATTATAGCCTCACCATTAGGAGTATTATCATCACCCTTATCATGGTAAACGTAAATAGATAATAATCTACTCTTATCTTCTTCTATATAATCAGGAATTTCATAATATATATCATTACCATTAGAATCTCTAATATCTATGAGTATCTGCGTACCCTCTTTCAGATTTGTAGGATGACCAGAAATTCTTAAAAGGTTCTTTCCCTTTGTAAGTATTTGAGGAACATCCGATACTCTGAAGAAGCTCGGTGATGATGTAGATTTATCGTCAATTAAGACGGGTAAATCTTTAATATTTTCCCTAAAAGATTTTTTTAGTACTAAAGGCATTCAATCTCCATATATTCTTTTTATAACTATAAATATCTAATTGATGAAAATCCACCAACTTTTGTAATATCAATAATTTGGTCTACCATATCTCTTGTCTTATCGATATGTGAAATCGTAACTATAAAATCAAATTGATTCTTTAGGTAATCGAATAATAAATATAGAGAATTAAAGTTATCCGTATCTAAAGAACCAAATCCTTCATCAATTGCAATGAAGTTTGGACGAGGTAAATTTGATACATTTACTAATGCTGTTCTTATGGCCACAGATGAAATAAATTTCTCCATTCCACTTGTTAGTTCTAATGGCCAAAACTCATCCGTTCCATATGCTATTGATGAGTTTATGTTTCTACCATCGGTACTTAATATAATTTGAAAATCTACAATTGGTTGTAAAATATTATTTATCTCAACTTCTAACTTAGGAAGTACATCTGAAATTAATTGATATGGAATACCATCTCTCTTTACACATTGTAAATAATACTCATATCCTTCATATTTCTTTTCCATACCTTCTAACTTATCAATAGAATCATTTACGGTTTGAATAGTATTTTCTGCAATTCTTATGTTACCGTTAATATCAATTATTTCATCATTTATATCAAAGATTGTAGAATCAATTTCATCTAAATCTTCTTTATGTTTAACAATTTTATTTTGTATTTTTTCATTATGTTCTACAGATTTGTGTTGTTTTATAGATAACTCTATATCATTATCTGTTGATTTTAGTTTTGATTTTAATTCTGATAATTCTAAATTACAAGATTTATTTGTAAGTTCTAATTTATCTTTATCAATCTGTAAACTATCTATTTGTAATTTTAGTTCTTTTATTTCTGATAAAATAGATGTTACATCGTATTTAATTTTATCTACATTTAAAGTATCTATTTCTTTATTTTTATATAAAAGTTCACTTTGTAAAGTAATTATATCAGATTCTAAAGATTGAGCTTGTAAAGCAAATGGTGTATTTTTATTCTTAACACAATGTTCACAATTATCATCAAATGTTAAAGAACCAATTCCATCTAAATGTTCTTTAGCATGTTCTAAATCATAATTTACTATTTTTACTTCCGATTCTAAATCACTTAATCTATTTACTATAGTTTCGTATTGTATATGTTTTGATTTTAATTCTAATAAATCATAAGTTGAATATTTAGATTTTTTATTTTCTAAATCTTTAGATATATCTTTCAATTCCATCTTATAATCAGTACACTCTGATGATTTATCTGATATATCTTTTAACAAAACTTCTTTTTTATTAATAAGAGAATCTGTATCTCTAATAGTCTCATCTACTGATTTTAGTTTAGATGTTAATGAGTATATTTCAGAACGAATCTTTACTCTTTTATCATTATATTTTTCAAATCGTTTTTTAGTAGATTCTAATACGATATTGTTTTCTTTTAGTTCTTTTTTAGCATCTACTAATTTATCAGTAAAGTTTTGGTTTTTATAATCTTTTAACAAAGCACTTAATTCTCTAATTTCTTCATTGGCTATTTGATATAATTCTTCAAATACATTCATATCTAAAAACTGAGCAAGGAGTTCTTTCTTTTCTCTTTGTGATTTTTCAATGAATCCACTATTACTTGATTGGTTAGACATTGCCGTAAGAATAAAATCTTCATATGAACCTACATACTTTCTAATTTGAGAATTAGTATCTCTACGTTCTTCACCATTCAATGAGTGTTCTACTCCATTTTTAATACAATAAAAGTTTACATCAACTTTTACAGTTCCCCTCTTAGGTGATTTTTTACCAACTCTTTCAATAAAGTAATCAACACCATCAATCTCAAAGTTAAACTTACAATCAAATTTTGATTTAGAATAATTTAGTACATCCAATGCTTTATTTGTACGAGAACATTTATCAAATAAACAGAATGATACAGCATCCCATAATGATGATTTACCACTTGCGTTTGGAGCAAAGATTCCATAAGCTCCTTTCATTTGTGAGAAATCTACTATGTTTTTTGTACCATATGAAAACATATTAGAAAACTCAAATGTTTTAGGTTTCCATATAATGTTTTTTAAACCATCACTACCACCTAATTTGTTATTTATATCTTGATTAATACCACTAATGATATTTAATTCTTCTTCACCAATAACATATCTATCAGATAAATACTTTTCTATAAGTTGGTTTTGAAATGCAATATCTCTTACATTTTGAAGAACTATAGAAGATGATTTAGAACTATCTTTTGTATCAGCTAATACTTTCTGTATAGATACTTCTTGTACTTTTGTTTTAGATTTAAGTTCTGATAGTATCTTTTTTAATTGTGATTGTGAAGTATCTTTTGCCCTAATCCTCATTCTTGATTTATTAGGAATTGTTGGGGAATTTGTTATTTTACCATTATCAACATCAATAGTTACATATCCATAATCATTATGAATCGGAACAAATTCAGATTTCTTTGTATCAACATCCCATACTAAGATTCCATGTTGAGGATATTTAGCTTCAGCATGATTCTGCATAATTGTAGAACCACAATACTTAATCGTACCCTCATCGTTTAGTGATTGATTAGGAACGTGAATATCACCTAATAGAACTAAATCATAACCATCGAAAGAATCGACCTTAACGTTTTTATTCTCTAATTGATATCCATACTCCGTTTTTACTTTATCTACAGGTGCGTGGTATAAGGCAACCTTATAATCACCATGTACTTCTTCAGCAGGAATAATTTCTTTTGAATCACCAAAAACAGATGAGTGTGAAAAGGAAATTCCACCCATTTTCCAAACTCCATCATCTTTCAGATAATGTAGATTAGAATGATTTAACGCATTTACAATTGGTGATAATGCATCTAATCTATGTGGATTGTTTAGATTAGCATCGTGATTACCTGGTATCAGAATAGTTGGTAACATATCTGATAAGTTCTTTAGAAATGTTTGTGTCATCTCTATAACTTCAGGTGTCATATCGGTTTTGGCATGAACTATATCACCACAAAGAACGATAACGCTATCATCAGTTTTTGTAGTTTTAATATATTCATAAAGGTTTTCGAATACTTCTCTGTACTCTTTGTGCCTTTTTAAGTTTCTAATATGAACATCTGCTATGTGGTAAATCTTTTTGATTGTACCATCATACTTAATTCTTTTTGATTTTCTCATACACCTAATAACTTATACTCCATTAACTTTCTTAGTGAAAGTAACTCAGTATTTTCTATCTTTTCATTAATATTATTAAACCCTAACTCTGATGGGTCTGAATCTTTTAGTTCAACAATGTGAACATTTACTCCATTGTTCATAAGGGATTCTGCGAATCGGAGTGAATTCTTAAATGCATCTGAATCTAATGCCAAATATACTGATTTTACTCCCTTACTGATTATTTTCTTCTGTAGGTTTGATTGTGGTGATTTACCAAACAATGGAATACTATTCATCCTAACTGCCATTGCATCAAATACTCCCTCACATATTACAATTGGTAAATCCCAATTAACAAACATCTCAAATCCAACTACATCTTTAGATACATCTGGATTTTTATGTTTAAAACTACTATCGTAAAAACTTCTACCTACAAAATAATTTAACATCCCATTCTCATCATATGATGGTACGATTACTTTATGTTTGTATATACCTTCTTCGCAGTACCCTATTTGATACTTTATGATTTCGGAAGGTGATACACCCCTTCTATCAAGATAAGATAATGCGTGTTTTCTAATTACCGATGAGGATGGTTTCCACAATGGTATATATTCTTTAGGTAACTGAACTACCTTAGTTTCTTCGGTAGTTGAATCTGTTTTGTATCTGTATTTTCTACTGAATATGGAATTATGTTCATCCCAAATCTCTTTAGATACTTTAAGTTTCCTAAATAGAGAACGAATTGATTTACCTTTCTCATCCGATATCCAACAATGCCAAGGGTTATCTGCATTAGAGTTTAACTTTATGTTTATCTCTAGTTTAGGCTTATAATGAGTTACAAAAGGAGAGAAAAAGGCGTAGTTATCCCCACTTGTTTTCTTAGATTTACCTAAGACTGTTTCTAATAATGAGAGTAGTTTTTCTTCCATAGTGGTTAAATATACAAAAAATAATTGAATTATCCAAAAAATTTCTTAGCTGGTTTTTCATCTATCCATTCTTGTGGGATTTCCTTCTTTGCCCATTTGAATCCGTTCTTCTCACACCATTGTGCATATGTGGTTTTAGAACCTTTGTATATTTTTCCATTTGGAGATTGTAATACGAACCTTAAATCCATATCAGGATTTTGTTCTTTGATTAGTAAATGTTTCTTTCTATCTTCTGGTAAAAACCACCCTTTGGATTCTATAAAGATTCCATTTGGTAATTTAAAATCAGGTTTGTAAGTGTGATGAGTTGCTGGTATTGTGTACTCTACTTCATGCTTTTCGTACTCACCATCAATACCTTTTGATTGAAGTTGTTCATCGATGCGGGATTCTAACCCACTTTTATGGCCTTTCATCTTTTGGATGTGAGACCAATTTCCTTTTTTATTCATAACGTTTTATTTTTAAAAACCTTGTGGATTCCAACGGAATTTACCATCAGGTAGTGCTTGTAAAATGTTAGGATTTTTTCTAGCCTTTGGAGCATCATTACCCATATCCGATATAGCGGTTGGTAATGAACCCGTTTGAGGTGTTCCAAATGGGCCATCCATATCTAATCTTACTTTTACAGAAATATCAACATCATTTCTGTTTTGTATAGCAGATGCTAATTTACCTATTGCAAGTAAATCTCCATCTTTATTGTATAATCCTATAGATGTAAAGTAAGGTGAAAAATCTGAACCTGTTATAAAAGGTTTTAAGAACATTTCCCTAATATCGTTATTTTTTCTTAACGATGGGTTTGTACTAATATTAAATTCAGATGCTCCAACTTCACATACTACAGATGTTTCGTATAATTTTTTTGTAGATTTATATTTTGATGTAAATCCTAATCTTGTCGAATCATAGTTCCAATTACCATTACCCACTAATACATTTTTATATTTTGGACGAGGGTCTGAAACTACTACAACTCCATGATTATAAAATACTTCACCAACAATATCTTCTTGATATGCGGAACCTGTATTCCAATCGTTAGATGATAATCCTTTAATTTGTGTTGATGTTAATGCTTTTCTATAATATCTTAATTCATCTATAGAACCTGTTAGTGAGTTATAATTAGTTCCGATATTATTTACATCACGTCTTGTTACCATACCATATCTACTAATATCTGATATGTATTTAGAACCTAATAAAATATCATATTCATTCCACACATCACCTTTCAATGATATTGGTGAAGTAGCTTGTTTACTACCATCTACCCATAGTTCTAAATTAGAACCTGTTTTGTTGAAAACTATGTGGTGTTGATTACCATCGTTAAGTGCTGTTGATGATGTAACTTCTACATTCCGTAACCCATCAGATATTGATGCAACTAATTTACCACTACTACCAACACCAGCTGATTGATTATACACTTTTAAATCATATGGGAATATAGATGATTCATTATTTCTTTGTCTACGAGCAGGAGTAGCCTTTTTTCGTTTTTCGTAAGCTTCATTGAAACTTCCGTTTTTATTTAGAATCCAATTGTAGTTTGAACTTACATCTGATTGAGATACTGGTAATTCAGTCCATAGTGATATAGAGTAATCATTCCCCTTTACAGGTGAATATCTTTTTTTATCATCAATCTTAATATAAGAAGTTGTACCATTGAAACAAGCTTTAGTTCCTGATTTTAAAGATGCCGTGCCTGATGTTTTGATTCCTAATTTATATTGTATTTCTCTACCAACTGCATGATTTTGATAACCACTCCTATCTTCTATCTTCCCATCAAATGTTTTTGTATGTGGTACTACCTCATCGTTAAATCCCCAATATCCCATTAAATCTCCAAAAGCAGCATATGAGCTTGTATCTAATGAAGTATCTATTAGATATCCATGAAACTCATCAATCTTTCTATCAATGATATGAATGTACTCTACTAAATCTGCTTGTGATTTATCATCAATTACTACTGAACCTGGTAATATACCATCACCTAATCTTTGATGAGGTACTGAGAATATAGATGCCGAAACATACAAATCTCGTTCGTTATTAGGTCTATGTTTAAAGAATTGTTGATTTACACCTGACCATATAACCTTCTGTTCTTTTTTAGCTAAATTAGAAGTTGTATTAGAATTGGTGTTATCTAATTGAGAATCATCTGCAATAAGTGTATTACCAAATGATTGAGATAATGGAACTTTTTCTCTATATAATGGCGAGATACCCTTTACTATTGAATGTTGATATAAATCATCTCTATAATTTACATCGGTAACAATCCAACGTTTGTGAGCGTTAAAGGGGTAGAGTTGTAGCCCACCCCCATTTATTGGTTTGAATGCTTCTGCCATTATTATACATCATTGTTGTTGTTATTAAAAGTCTAACTTAACCTTTACCAATACTTCATTTGAAAATGATTTTAGAATTGGTTTAGATAATTTAGCCACTGCCAATAGTTCCTGTGAACTATTAAACAATCCAACAGTTGTGATGTATGATTTTGGATTATTAACAAATGATGCTTGTCTGAATGCTCCGTTTGAACCTGTTACATATGATGGATTGTTTGAGAAATTGTACTCACCATTCTTAGCTCTTACGAAATAGAATGTAGATTGTACTCTTTCTTCATTTCTTGCTTGAAATCCAAGTCTGTTTCCACCATCTTTCGTATCATAAGAACCACTAATAGAATGGAATAACTTCATAGAGTTATCACCATTAATATTTGAGCCTGTAACGGTGTTAAATGCTAATTTACTATTTAGTGTATCAGCGTTTAATATGATAACTCCTTGTTCAGGATAAACAGCCCCATAATAAGTTTTTGGTGAATAAACACCTTTATTAATAGAACCAGATACTAAGTTATATACTCTACCAACCTGTCCAGCTGATTGTTGTGTATCTGCGGAATCATCGATTAACGAATGAATTCTGTTAGATGCACTTAAAGCGATGTTAGAACCAGTTGCGTATTTGTTTATTGAACTACTACTGATTTCACATAGGTTAACTTGGAAGTTACCAGGGTCTAATCTATCTTTTAATCTTGCTCTGTTAAGGTTAATTGCGTAAATGTGTTCTGTTGCAACATTATTGAAACTAAATACTCTCTGATTACCTGGAAGTAGGATTTGTTGGTATTGAGAATAAATTGCGTTTGAAGGAGAATCTTCATTTTGTCCCAATGAACCACTACCTGCGTTGTGTCCGTATGCTACTGAAAACTGAGATTCAGATGTTGAATCTGTTGAAACTCCGTTAAAAACCTCATAATAATATTGTTTCTGTAAGTCTGATTGTGCTGCCGAAGTATGGAAAGCAGATAACGTTCCTACGTTACCACTCCAAAGACCTCTGGTCACTCTTTCAACACCACCTTCTACTACATCTCCTACTTTGAATGCCGTATATACTCTCTTAGATGTATTAAACGAACCTGCTGGTAAAATTGCCATATCTATTTCCTTTTAATTTTTTATAATGTTGACCCATCAATAGTATTACCTACTGAAATATCTGGGTTGTTAGTTACTGTTAATGTAATTTCTTCTCTACCACCTGTTTCATTACCAACAACAACTACTCTTGTCGATATATCAACATTATCAGCCAATACTTTAGATTGGATTGTAAACGTTGAGTTTGTACTGATAGTTACACTTCTTTTATCCTCATTTGGCCCGACTGGGTCTGCAGCATTTGCGATTCCGTTACCATCACCAATTATACTTGCGGCGTCTGAATTGATAAGTGTTACGGTGTATCCTAATGTTTCGTTACCACCATTCTTAGTAGTAAGAGTTATAACCTGTTGGTTTCCACCTTCTTCTAATGTAACTGAAGTTGGATTAGGAACTATCTGAGGAATACGAATTGTATTCTTCGGTAAAGTTAATAATTTATACTTTAAAGAGTAACTTTCATCAGTTACTGCTTCAACAATCGGCATATTTTCAATAATGATTCCGTAGTAATCAGAACCTAGTGGATGTGCCGCATTCCACAATTCATAATCAACTTCATCATCTGCTAATGCAAACTGACTGATTACGAAAAAGTCTCTCCCTTTTGCCAATAACTCTCTACCCTTTTTCGTAAGAATAGCATCTACTGTTATTGATGAATTATCTAAATATCCCATAATGTGTTACCTTTTTGTATTTTTTTGTTCTCTTATAAATATGATAAAAAATATTTTTAAGTTAATTTGGCAGTTAAACCAAATAAAATCATTTCAACCATTAATAAATATGAGGTTTCTAATAAATATGAAATTTTTATTAAAAAAGTTAATTTCCTCGCTTCTTTCTGAATAATGGTATTTCTTTTGGCCCTTTTACCTTTGTCTTAATGTAATCTATATCTTCTTTTTTATCTATTTCTAATGTCTTTCTAATGTTTAATAATTTTGTTAATTTATTGTACTCATCAAGAGGTTTCTTATCTTTAGGTACAACTATAAGTATATCATCAGGTCTATTATCTGAATTTAAATCAAAATCAGATTCTTCACTTTCAACAATATCCCTATGAGGTACTACTTTTCTACCCAATTGCTTTTCCATTCTTGCAATTTCTTTTAACTTAATTTGTACTTCTGTTTCCTTATTTATTTCAGGATTACGTTCTGTTTTTTCTTTTTGTTCTAACAATACATCCCCTTCAAAGAAAGTTTGTACTTCACTTCTTCTTACACGATTTACTTTGAACTTACCTTCTTCAGATTTTCTGATTTGTTCTTTCTTCAATCTTTCAACCTTCTTTTGTTGAAGTGCTTTCTTTTCTTTTTTAATAGTTTGTTTATCAGATTCTATTTTTCTTAAATCTTTTACTCGTTCTTCTTCTCTAACTTTAAGTTCTTCAGGACTAAACTTTTTAAGGTTTTTAGAATTACGTTTACTGAATTCAGGAAACTTCTCATCTAAGAACAACTGAAACTCTTTTCTTTTTTGTTCTATTTCCGCATCAAATAAAGCTCTTCTTTTTAATTCATCTTGAATTGCTTCTTTTCTACCTGATTCACGTTCCTTTTCTATCTCTCTACGTTTTTCTTCTTCTTTTTCTAATCTAACCCTATCTCTTTCTTCTAACTCTGAAGCTTTAATGATTGGAACAGGTACAGGTTTTATTTTAATTACTTTTGTTTTTTCTTGTTTAGTAATTTTATCAATTAAATCCTGTTCTGATGTTCTATCTTTATCATCAATTTTTACAGCACCACCAATGTTCTGTGGAGTATCAACTTCCTTTACAGGTGATTTAATAATATCCTCTAACTCATCTTCCTCTGATTTTGGTTTAATAGGTGATAATGGTTTTGATTGTAATGATTCACTTTCTTTTTGTAAAAGTTCTTTCGTTATCTTAGAAATATCATCAACCCTTTTATCCTCTTTAGGTGGTGAAACTAATTTTATAGTTTCTTCCAATCTAACATCTTCTAAAAATTCAGCCGGCTTTGGTTCTGGCTTAGGTTTAGGTGGTGGTGGTGATTTTGGTGATACACCAGTCGTACCTTTTCCTTTGCCTGGAGGAGTTGGTGATAACTTACCAACTGGCGGAATAAACTTTTCTATTTTCTTTTTCTTAGCCATTATTCACCTCTCCTTTCAGATTTACCTTCTTTTTTAACTTTTTCTTTAGATTCTTTTTTTGGAAGTTCTAATTGTTCAATTATTTTTTTATCAATCTTTTTTTCTTCTATAAAGATTTCTCTTTCTTTTGGTGGAAGTTTACTTATTTTCTCAGCCAAACCACCGAACTTTTCTGGTTCAATATTTTGTTTTGATTCAACGTTAACTTGCTGACCATCTATTAATCTAACTTCTCTTTCCTCTTTTACTTCGATTTGAGGTTTTTCTTTTTCTTCAATTTCTTTTTTAACAATTTCAGGATTGTTTATAACATCAAATTCATCCTGTCTAGCTTTTTCTCTATTACTAATATCTTCAGAGTTTTGTTTTCTTACATCAAACTCATTTCTTCTTGATTCTTCAATGTTAATTAATTTTTGAATCTCTCTACGGAACTTAGATTTTTCTTTTCTATATTCCATTCTTCTTTGATAGAATACTTCTTTAGAAATAAATAGCTCTTCAATGTTAAGTGTTGTAAGACCTGTTAATACATCAACATCTAAGTTACCTTCTTCTGCAGTTTGAGATGTATTGATTAATACATTAGGGTCTGCTTGGAATACTTCAATTACAGGTTTTCCATCAGGCGTATCAGGTGAATTTGTTGTTAATGAATCTGATGTCATCTTACACCCTAAGTGTCTTAAATTAAATACAGCCAATGGTAATTCATCAGTAGATACTTGAGATGGGGATAGTGAAGATGAATATGATAATCCTAATGATGCTGATAAAGATGAACTATAGAAGTAGTTTATACTTCTTGCATATTTAGCAGGTCGTTTGTTAACTATCGTTGTACCTAATGCGTTGTAGTTCCAACTACCATTAGAACCTGTAATCCATCCTAATCCAAATCCTACATCACCAGATGCAGATGGTATTAATATATCAAACTTATATTGTGATGGTTTGTAAGGTATCTTAGCAGTAATCAATCCTTTATCTTCTAAATCTTTTTTAGTTACAGATATTGAATGTGATACTAACAATGTTGCACTGTATAATGTGTTTACAGCTGTTACACTATTTGGAGTACTCAATAATATATCAGGAGTATTTGTATAATCTGCCGATGCACTTCTTTGTTGTTCGATTACAATATTAGTTGTGTAATCTTTATAATCCCCACTTAATGCTAACGATGATGTTAAATCTAAATCTGTTCCGTATGTTGGATATTCCCCACTACCTTGTTGTGATTGAGTTAAGAATAATTGTGTTTGGTGAGTTACATACTCTGCACCAAAACTAGCAGTCATCATCGGAATGTTATCACTTTTGAAGTTATCATAAGTTGGATATGTCATACTCGGTGTAGGTGCTATTGAACCTAACGACATTGATAATGGAGTCGTTGTCATCGAAATCTTAGGTGCAGCCCCACCACTTATTTCAGTTTCATAAGTTGGATAAGTCCATTCTTGTTCAGGTCGTGCACTCATAGATACTTCTAATGGAGTGATAAACATTTGTGGAACTTTGTCAATCTGTTTAATTACTGTTTTATAGAATGGTTCTGTTTTAGTAAGTTTAGCTTTAGATTTAACTTTAGGTCTTTCTAAGATATGTGGTTCAATAATAATACCTGAATTGTAATCAACCCTAGCTGGTATAGTTTGTCTAATCTGTTCAAATACAGAGAAATCATATCTTGCAAGAATATCAATCGTACTATTAATTAAGTTCTTAGTACTATACTTTTTAAATACTTGCCTTCTTAAATAATCTAATTGTTCGTTTTGTTCTGTAAACCCTTCTCTCTGGTCTGGGTCTCCAATGTAATCATCTATATCAAAGAAACCTGTATGGTTGTATATATCCTCATTGAACATTTTTGTTGCGGATAGATATACACCTAATTGATTAGAATCATTTGGAGCTGAATCATATTTAGATGTTTCTTTTCGTTGGTCGGTATCTAACACTCCTTTTAATCTATTAGGTTCTAATCTAATCTTATTGTTCATAATATTGTTTGCACCTGCAGATGGAACTTTCGTATGATACTCATCAGTTACACCTCTTAAATCATCAGGTTCAAAGTTGTATAATGATGCAGATAATATTCTTCCATCCAATACCTTTGATATTTGTTGATTTGGGTGTTGTGATGGTTGTGAATCAATTGCCTGTACATTATTTAATCTTGAATCAGGTAAAAATCTAAACTTTAAATCAAAGTAAGATGCCGTTGGTGAGTTACCATGATAGGATTCTCTCGCCAATGTATGTTCATCTATAACAATATCTTTTAGTGGTTGAGCCCAATATCTTAATTCTTGTATTGAACCACTTAGATATTGTGCATCTGCCCATAGAGATGGTGTACTTCCTGTTGGTAAAGTTTTACCAACTGTTAATGTACCACTACCAGTCCAAGCCGCATTGTAAGATGGTTCTGAAGAACCTGTAATGAATATACTTGCGGATTTAGATAAGATAATATTATCTCTACGATGTTTACGATACATCAATCTATATTCATTATCTTGTGTGATATCATCTACAGAAGTTTGTCTCTGTACAATAAGTGTTGACATTTTAGAATCAAATATAGGTACATTACTAATAGATGCAGATTTATATCCACTACTACCAGTTAAATAAAAGTGAATGTTACCTTTTATATTTGATTTAGAATTAGATAAAGATTCATATACAACTGCAAACTTATCACCTTTATTAAATATAGCAGTATCCCTATTCATATTTTGTTGAACTTGTAATTCAATAACATCAATAGGATTCGGGTCGTTAATTGCATATGTGACTGGGTCTATATCTGTAATCTTATCAAAAGGAACTGTCATATAGTTATCAGTATCAAATCTCTGATGATATACGAATCTTTCATGTTCCCAAAATTGTCTTTCATCTTCTATTACAGGCCCACCATATTCTCTGATTGATAAGAATGTTTGAGGAATACCATATGTAGCTATTAATGCTTTAACTGCTCTTGCCGAACCTTTTGTTTTTAGAAGGTATGGAATGTTGTTTACAATTCTTCTCCAAATCTCATGAGTGTATTGTTCGACTGGTTTAGATGCTAATGAACCCGATTGAACAGGATTACCAAACTTATCCGTACCCAATGCATAACTCCAAAGTTCTTCTCTATCTTTTCCATGTGTTAGTTTCCAACCCATTGATTTTGCCACATCATAAAGTAAGTTGTTCGGCATACCATCGTATGGATGTTCTTCTCTAACATTTATAGAAGTTAATTTTTTAATATAAGCCCATGTGATATCAAAGTGATGTCCAATCATATCAATGAACATTATATAATCTAAATTCAGCGGGTCCTCGGCAATAGATGCTGGAATGGTTTTGGTTAACCTTCCAGTATTCATAGCATCAAAGTAACTAGCAGATTCTATTAGATTATTGTAATAGTGTATTGCATTTGATGATGTAGCTGAAATTAATTGTGGTGGTTGTGATTTAACTTTAGGCCAAGGTTGGAATGTAAAGTTAGAACCACTATAATGTGAGTACAATGAACTTGATGGTTCGGTGTACATCCATCTTTCAAACCCATCCATACCACTAACTACAGTATTTTTTCTAGTGATAGATTGAGATATGTTTGTTAGAGCTTCAGAACCACTAACTGAACGGAGTGTTTTGATTCTATCATCATACCCTTCAATCAATTCTAATTTATACTTAAAATTATTTACTCTTTCTACCGCAGAGGAATAATGTACAAACTCAGAGAAATCAGAGTAGTTTAAATTTATGTGTTCTTCGAATGATGCACTAATGTATTTATCAATAATCTGTTGAGATGTTTGTAAATTTGTATCCAATAGCTGATTCCAACTTTTTAAATCAGTTCCAACAGATTTACCATAAGTACCCATATCAATTTTAAAGTTAGGCTCAGAGAAGTTTTCTTGTACTGGCTTTCTTGTGTATGGATATAATATTATTTTTTCTACATATGAATCTCTAAAGACTCTATTGATTGTACAAGATTTAGTTTGTAAATCACCCCTTAAAGGTTTATATAGTTTTACTGTTACAGTTTTTAAATCTTTTATTCCTGCAAATTGTGGATTGTAGTATTGTACTTTACTTGATGTAGGTTTACCATTTAGTAAATCAAAGAAATCAACATCTGGCCCAATTGCAAAACTTCTCTCATCATCATCATTTGCAAATGTATAATAAACAGGACCTGTCTCAATACTACCATCTGTTTGTACTACTGGCCCTTCAATTTGAGTCCAAAATGTATTTAAATCTTCATCTGTAGCCACTTCAAATTTAGCACCTCTACCTGTTGTTGTAAATTTTCTTCTAATCTCTGTAGATAATACTACGTTCTGTGATGATTTAGATTTAAATCTAGATTGATATGTTGGAGCCTTACCATCTGGTTTATCTTCTTTTGGTGAAAAGGTTGCAACCTGTTCCGTTGTTGTAGTTGAGCCCGTTTCGTTACCATCATCATCTACAGTTGGAACTTCTTTAGTTTCATCAGATATTACTACTTCAGATTCTAATACAATCGCACTTTCAGCTGGTTGAGAATCTGATGGTAATGCATCTATTTCACCTTCTATATCTTCACTTGGAGATACTGTTACTGTTTCATTTTCAGTATAAACTTCAGCCCAAAATCCTGGTAAACTTGATATTGGATAAAATCTAGTAGATAATCCATTGAATGTATCTTCTGGAAACTTTAATGTACTTTCTACTGCACCGATTCTTTCATTTAAAGTAAAATCAAAGTTTGTAACTGCAGCTAATTCATTATCACCAAAATCTAAAACATATTGTTCTAAGTAATCACTAGCAGGGTCTTGTTCAGAAGGTCGTTCTACCATCTTACCTTCTTCAGTAAACCCACCTACAGAAAATATTTCAAATAAACCTTCATGTGTATCAATAAATTGATTCTTTTGTTTATCTAATGTTAGTTGGATTTCAGTACCATCGGCTGAGATTTCTTCTATTTTAAGATTATCAGTTAATTGTGTTAAGAAATTATATACTATTGAAAAACTACCTTTGGTAAAGTTTGTTGCAGTTCTTATATCTTTTTCAGGACAAACTGATATCTGTAAATCTGTTAACGTATCTGAATTAGAATCTATCTCAGAATCATCAAATGGCATATTTATTTTGGATATAAGTAAATTTTCTCCTGAGTATATATGGTAATCCATTTTAGAACGTTTGTAATCCGCTGATGATACAGGAGACATTCCTTTTAAATCATACTCAGAAGTTGCAGAAGGTTTTACATCAATTCTATCCAAATCTGCATCAGAATATATCTGAGGCGCATCTAATGTCGCCTTAGTTGTAAGTATCTCTGCTCCTTTATTGTATATATCTACACTCATTATAATTTTCCATTCATTTTAGGAATTCTAGGTTGTCCTGTTTTAATCTGAGCTCTTGCGGTTTGATTTAACAATCTCATTAAATCTATCCACTCTAAGTTATGTCTATTATTTGCACCATAGAAGTTTCTGATAATATTACTACTTGTACTTTTATTTATTCCGTTTCCTCGAATTACTTTATCAATATCTCGTTTCCATTCTGCAGGGGTTCTATCTAATATTTTTTTATTATCTTTTCTACGGTTACCTGGTTCATTCATCCATGCTTTCATTAAAGCCGATTTTATTTTAGATTTACTTTTCATAATAAATGATTTCTGAGCATCCATCAATGTCATATTATATAATAAATCATCATAGTTTATTGTTCCAACATTATTGTTAAACGTTCCTTCTTCAATAACCTTTCTATAGTTCTTTTTATTATAGAAAGTTTTAAAAAGAATTCCTTTTTGTTTTTTAGAATTTTCATCAAGATATCCAGTTCCACCGTTCATTAAATCTTCAGCCGTAATATTAACAATTCTTTTAAGAGCATCTTCATCTCTACCTTTTTCTACGTTTTCAATTTCATTTTTCCACTTTTTAGCCTTTGCTGATGCACCTATTCCTTCGATAACATTGTTCTCAGAACCAAACACTTCTCTTGCTGCTAAATATAAACCATGTGCTTGTCTCGTATCACCTCTGTACCTTGACCTTGTAATAAAGTGTAAGTTACCATCTAACATTTCATACGTTATTCTAACATCATCTTTACTAAAACCACCAACACCTGCAGAACCAGCATTACCAGGATTTGTTGCCGTTTCATAAAACATACCATTCCATGTATAATTCAATCCTTCTACTTCTATATTTAATGGAGTTCCCTTTACTTCACTCCATCTATCTTTACCTGTACTAAACTTCCATAGTTTTGCACCTGAGCCTGCATCTCCTACGAGTGGAGCTCCTTTTTTAGATTTACCACCAAGTAAAGGATTGATACCTTTTTGGAGTAACCCAACACCCGCACCAAGAATTTTAGTTATGGGCCCAACACCAGGTACAAATTGTAATGCAGTTGTTGCAATCTTACCAATCGGTGAAGATAATGCTTTCCCAATACCTTTACCAACTTTTTTAGCAGCCCTACTAATACCTTTTCCTATTTTTTTAAAAAATCCCATATTCTATCTTCCAAATAATCTTCCAAATCCTCTAAGTCTACCACCAAATCTACTAAATAAACCACCTCTTGGTTTTGGTGGTGTGGTTGATGATGGACTTGAAGTTATAGATTCCCATCTGTACTCTCCATCAGTTCCTTTTACACCAAATGGATTATACCCATCAAAGTATCTAATTTCTATTTTATATAAATCAGATGTTATATCTGATGCTGGTATTTCATATTGATATGTAATTGCATCATCATCCTCTTGTACTTTTTTAGGGATTTCTCTAATAAGTTTTGATTGCCCTTTTGAATATTTTAAATTCATTTCAAACTGTACATTAGAATCATGTACTTTTTTACTGAATCTTGTTTGAATATAAATTGGGTTTTCTGTACTTGTGATACTCTGTCTAGCTAAAGTACCTGGAAAATATCTCCAAGCCATTTTAGTACTATCAAGTCCATAAATTGTAAGTTGAGACATTCTATTCATAACATCAGCAGCTGCATTTGCAGTTAAAACTATAATCTCATCAGTAGCCGAACCTAAAATCATTCTCTTTGTAAGTTCACCACCAAACTGATTTGATTCTACATATGCGATAGAATTTCTTGTATAAGTTTCTTTATTATATACTGAGTATTGATTCATCCCATAATCAATTTGTTCTGCGTTTGCAGGTTTGTATTCATCGGAATAATCATATTCATCATTGATTCTAAACCCTAATGGTTTTCCTAATTTCTCCGCAAGTAAACTAAATAATCCTTGATGTCCGTTTGCGAATGTATAGAACTGACCATCCTCTATATAGAAGTAAGTTGTTGGTCCTGAACCAACTCTTATTAATTCACCTGTGAAGTTTAATCCTGATACTTCTTCAATAATCTCACCACTTTCTCCTAATGGAAATGGTATAGCATTATTCTCTACAACACGATTATCAAAAATAGCAATTTCTCTTGTGTAAGTTTCTATCTTAGGGTCTATTGTTCTAAAAAATTCTACTCTGTTGTATGTATTTCTTTTTGCAGGTAATACTTTTTTACCATAACCATCATAACCATCTTTACCAACGATTACTTTACCACTATTATCTTTATTAAGTGCATAAGATATAATTTGGTCATAGTTGTTTTTTCTGATAGGTCTTAGATTTTTTTGTAATCTATCTTTCTTTATTTGTTTTACTTCTTCCTTAGTAAACCCTATCTTTCGTGGAATTGCAAGCTCACGACTTCGAGCTCGAACTTTTTCAGCCAAATGAAATATGTTTTTTTTAGTTTCTTTTTGTGCCATTATCTTACCACTTTAAATACGTTCCCACCAAAATATTGTTGGTTTCCATCTCTATCAACTCTAAATTCTAAAGTATAGAATCTTTCAGGTTGTAAAGTATTAAACCAAAAATCAAAATAGTTTCCTGTTGAATCACAACTTACTTTCGTATATGTTGTGTTATAAGGAACTATTACTAAATTAGTTTCAGCATCTCTTACTTGATAATAAGTATTCTGAGGAAGATATTTAATAGTGTTATATGGATTGGAATCCGCAAAACTTCTTTGTGGGTATCTCTCTCTACCTACAATTCTAATTCTAGCTCTTGAATTTTCTTTATATTCTGATAATAAATTCTTTGGATAAATTACAATATCATCTCCTGTTAGTTCTGATAACGAACCTGTTGTGAATGATGAATCATCCCATTGAACTTCCAATGTAGGTACATATACCGTATGTGTTTCATTAGAAAAGAATTTAGCCGAACCATATCTGATAGAACCACTTTCTTGTGTAACGGGCCTTTTGATTATGAAACCATTGTTAGGTCGTGAACCACTTATCCAATCATTTACATAATCAGTAACATCTACATTTAAGTTTGTAATGTATTTATTAAATCTTTGAGATACTGTTGTGTTACTTAAAGATGATGTGTACCAAGTACCACCACCAACATTTTTAAAATATGATGCTTCTGATATAGGTGAACCCTCAACCGAACCAGAAAATGCTATTTTAAAGTTATCAATAGAACCAGTCGCACCACCACTTCCACTTGCAAAGTATGTATATGCAAATCTATAATCACCACTTTCAGGTGGAGTAAATGTTATAGATTGAGTTTGAGATGATGTATATTCATTCTTCAATCCAGTGATTTGGGATGGTGTCATTTTTAAATCTTTTGGACTATATACTGTAAATCCAAAGGATGGGAACGTTCCTAATGTTAGTTCATTAGTAACTGTATATTGTAAGTCCGATGATAAGTAACGTTTATACTCAGCATCAGCACCACCGATATTATCTGCTTTGAAAACTAATTTTGAATTTTCAACTGCCTGAGATGGTAGTTCACCATTTGTATTTCTAATAACATTTCGTTGTGTAAATTTACCTTCGTTAACTGAGAATGTTTCTCTTACTAAAGTGTTACCTGTTTTCTCTGTAACAAATACTTCATCAAATGTTCCAGTTGTTGAGGTAGATGCACCTTCGTTATCAAAGAATGTAAATCTTAGTTTATATTCACCTGCGGATACAGATGTTAAATCAAATGATTGAGTAGATGCTGTTGTAATATTACCAACCATATCTGTATAGTTATCTTCGTTCTGTATAACACCAGCTGGGTTTTCGATTCTAAACTGAACATCTGTATAATCTTTTGGGTCAATCTGAAATTGTACTCCATAGTTTGTACTAGCTTCTAACTGTAGTGGAAATATTAATGTTGTTCCTGAAAAGTTAGATGCAGAAATAA
>VMHT01070517.1_pt1 | contig 35354 bp, 54 predicted proteins | sample 4693611 | NCBI WGS metagenome assembly VMHT01 (sample SAMN12280063, study PRJNA550983) | marine metagenome | isolation source: seawater sampled from same location over 5 years 0.02-0.2 micron viral filtrate | place: USA: collected off the coast of southern California halfway between the port... ...
CCAATATACGGACACACAACTCTTAGGTATGGGCATTGACACTGATGACGTATATGCTGGTACTGTTCCGGGCTTTTCATATGGGATAAAAACGGCTGAAAATACGATTCTTGGGGATGCCTTTGATTTTGCTAAAGAACAAATACCCGGTGTAGCCCAAACAATAGCCTTAGGAAGTGAATTTCTAGATGCAGCAGCTAATCAACAGTTTGAGAGTACGTATGGCTTTACCCCAGAAGAGTTTCTTGCTACTCCGGGAAATACACTAGCGGATCTTCAGCAAATAGTTTCATATGGCGCTCTTGATGAGCTATACAACTTCTCTGATAATCCAAGAGGAGACTCACAGATAGTAGGCCTTTTGTCTGGTATTCCGGACCAGTACTCTACAGGTGCTAACAACCTAATTAATACTTATGGCGATTCTACGGGTGGTACAGCATATATACCAGACGCCCTTACTATAACGAATGCTCAAGACGCTGCTGCGGCAGCAAGTGCAAGTGCAGGCTCAGGTAGTGCGGCTATTATTAACTTGGGCGGTACAGAAACGGTTGTATCAGCTAACACTGTTTTACCGGGAATTAACACGACAGTCAGTGATGCTATCATTGACGGGTTTATTGATGGCGTATTAGTTGATAGTGACGCTAACAGCGCAACGGTAAGCACTGGTGGAAATACAACTACTAACACTCTAGATACCACGGCTACTACTATAGATCAAAGTACTGTAGATGAAACTACTATAGATCAAAGTACTGTAGATGATACAATTGTTGATGATACAGTTACTCTTGATGATACTACTGTTGATGATACAGTTACTCTTGATGATACAATTGTTGATGATACAGTTACTCTTGATGATACTACTGTTGATGATACAGTTACTCTTATAGATGATGATACAGTTGTCGATACTGTTATCACACCAACTACTGTATTACAAGAGACTGTGGTGCCTCCAACTACTGTATTACCGCCCGATGACGGTGGTGGCGGGGGCGGTGGCGGCGGTGGCGGCTTTAATTTTAGAGGTGGTACAAATATGTTTGAGCCACAGAATATAGGTATGCCGGGATTTGGAGATCCAGCACTACTTGCCGCAATGCAGTTCCCTATCGTAAATTATTTAGAACAATATCGTTCAGCAAGACAGCCTAAAGTTAACTCAATGGACGGCTTATTTAAGGACTATTTAGCATGACATACTTAAATTTAGTAAACAATGTCCTTAGACGTTTGCGAGAGGACGAAGTAACAACTGTGTACGCTAATACGTATAGCACTATGGTTGGTGACTATATTAACGACGCTAAGACACTAATGGAAAATACTTGGGATTGGTCACAGCTTAGGTCTACTGTTACGATTACTACTGCCGCAGATGACTACACGTATTCTCTTACAGGTTCACAGGACTACGGTAAAGTACTGACTATGGTTAACGATACATCTAATATAATTATGGAGTATCGTCCTCAGTCTTGGATTGACGAAAAGTATCTAATAGGAACACCTGCATCTGGTACACCTTCTTTTTACACTTACAACAGTGTTGATTCTAACGGTGACTCACAGATTGATGTGTATCCTAAACCTGATGGTGTTTACTCTATTAAAACTAAGATGGTAATTAGGAATGTTCCTTTGTCTGTTGATGCAGACACTCTTGCTATTCCTAGTCAGCCTGTTATTCACATGGCAGTAGCTCTGTTAGCTCGTGAACGTGGCGAGACAGGCGGTACATCTACCCCTGAGTACTTTGCTATAGCTGACAAATACCTATCAGATGCAATCGCTATGGATGCACAGAAGCACCCTGACGAAACCATCTGGTACACACCGTAGGAGTAAGCATGGCCCAGCCACTACAGAGTATTAACTTAGTTGCTCCTGCTTTTATGGGGATCAACACTGAGGATTCTCCTATAGCACAGGATACTGCTTTTGCAGAAGTTGCTGATAACGCTATCATTGACAGGCGTGGTCGTTTAGCTTCACGTAAAGGTAACACTGTTTTAAGTACAAACAAAACGGTACTAGGTACAGACTACCTACATAAGATACACGAGTTTTATGACAGTGCAGGTAACGAAGTAATCTTTAGTACTGGTAACAATAAGATTATGAAAGGCACTACGACACTAGTGGATGCTTCTCCGGGGTCATATACAATTTCAGCTAACGATTGGAAGATTGTAAACTTTAACGATCATGCTTACTTCTTTCAACGCGGTTATGAACCTTTAGTCTATAGCCACTCACTAGGGGCAGTAACTAAAATGTCTAGTGTATCTGGCGCTCATGTAACAGCTAGTCAGTATTCTAATGAAGTTCTTGCTGCTTATGGTAGGTTGTTTGTTGTAGGTAATGCGACTAATGATAGTATTATTTATTGGTCTGACTTGTTAGTAGGACACAACTTTAGTAGTGGCTCTAGCGGATCTATAGATGTAGCTAAGGCATGGCCTAATGGGTTTGATAAAGTTGTAGCTCTTGCCGCACACAATAACTTTCTTATTGTCTTTGGTGAGAATAATATAATTGTTTACAGTGGGGCAGACAGTCCTGCATCTATGGCTATCCATGACACCATTGCTGGTGTAGGTTGTGTAGACAGAAACAGCATACAAGACATAGGAACAGACCTTTTGTTTTTAACTCCTACAGGTCTAAGAGGACTAGGTAGAACTATACAAGAAAAGTCTCTACCTATTACTGACTTGAGCAGAAACATAAAGCAAGAGTTAATTGCTAATACATTGGCTACTACTAAACCTGTTAGCACTGTGTACAGCCCTGAGAACTACTTTTATCTTTTGTGTTTTGCTGATCTTAATTTAGTGTACTGCTTTGACATAAGAGCAACGCTAGAGAACGGAGCGTACAGAGTTACTCGTTGGCCCAGTGTTGACTTTAAGTCGTTCCAAAGAGATAGGAACGGTGATATATACATAGGGTGTGTAGATGGCTTAGGTAAGTATGACAACTACAGAGACAACGGAAAGTCTTACCGCTTTAGGTACTTTAGTCCGGGCCTTACGTTTGGTGATCCAGCAAAGATTAAGATGTTAAAAAAGATTAGACCTACTTTGCTTGGAGGAAACAACTCAGATATTTTCCTAAAGTGGTCTTATGACTTTTCAACAGATACCAGTTCTAGTACTTTTAGGACAAGCAGTGATATTCCCGGTTTTTACGGTCAGTCTGAATATACTGACGCTGACTTTTCTGCTGAAGGAATTACTATAAGCAGGAACTCACTAAACACAACAGGGTATGGATCTGTAATTAACGTGGGCCTTGAGACAGACATTAACGGCTTTGCTTTGTCTATACAGGAAATGAACGTATTAGCACTATTAGGTAAAACGATATGATGAATTATGATAAAAATAGGAGTAGTTACTAATGGGGTTTTTAAGCGATATTGTAGATGCCTTTGTTCCTAGTAACATTGAGAGTCTCTATACTCAGCCTATTCCACAAGCGTCGGCTCCTAATGTTTCATTTAGGCCGTTTACCGTGTCGGGGCCAACAGGTGGGGTTACTGCGTCAGCAAGCGGCACTCAGTTTTCTCTAAATCCTACTGGTCAAGCTTTACAAGACGAGCTAGAGGCTAGTGCCCTGTCTAGATTTGCTAATACTCCAGCAAACTACATGGAATTAGGCAGTGCGCGAGAACAGGCGCTGGGCGTTGGTCAACAGTTTACAGCCCAAGCCGGTAACTACGGACTGCCTATGGCCGACAGAGAACAAGAGGTGTATGACCGCATTAGGGCTACACAGCTTGGTGAAGAAGAAAGACAGAGGCTTGCCTTAGAAGAGCGTTTGTTTAATCAAGGTCGTATGGGTGTACAGACATCTATGTTTGGTGGTACACCAGAGCAGTTTGCAATGTCTAAAGCACAAGCAGAAGCTCAGAACCAAGCATCCTTGATGGCTATACAACAAGCACAAGCAGAGCAACAACAACAAGCGGCTCTTGGGGCACAGTTTACTACTTTAGGCTCTGGTCTTACGGCACAACAGCAGGCACTTGAGTCTGGTCAGCAACAGATGGGATTAGGTGCACTTCAGGGTGCTTACGTACCACAGGCGGCTATGCTGTCAGCGTTCTCTCCAGCACTCAACGTAGCGTCTTTGGCAGACGTAGCACGTAGACAACAAGGTGAGCTTGGTTTAGAAGCGCAGATGGCTAATATTTCTGGACTTGTTGGTCAAAGGGCCGCGCTGGCTAATATGTACGGTGGTATCTATGGTGGTCTAGGCTCTGGTCTAGGCGGGTTACTTGGTGGTCAATTAGGCTCTTCAATTTTTGATAAAATCTTTTAACCTAAGACAACAATCACCTAAGACAACAGGATAAATAAAATGGCTACTAATATAGGTTCAATTTTAGCTCAATCTGGAGCGACTACTGGTCAACTTATGGGCGGTGGCATTGCTAATCTCGGTGCTGGTTTAAGTTCTGGAATAGGCGGTATGTTGACTCGACGGCGAGAGAGAGAGCAAGAAGAAAAACAGCAGCAAACAGCAAGGCTGGTAGCAAGCGGTCAACAAATGGAAGAGCAAGCAACGGCTCTTGCTGAACAAAGACGAAAAGGCCTTCTTACAAAACAGGCTATTCAGCTTGCTCAAAAGGATGGTGATACAGCGTCACTTCAAGCTATTGGTCTTGGCGCTCTTGATCCTGCGGAGTACTTGAAAAGCAGGGCTACTTCCGGTAAAGTTGAACCAGTTACCCTACCTGCTGGCTCTGCTTTAGTAGACCCAATGACAGGAGAGACTATTGCTGAACGTGGGTTTAAGCCTGAGAAGCCGACTGACAAAGGAATAAAAACAGTAGAGCGTAAAGATGGTTCAGTAAGTATATTAAACGCTAATGATGGAACATTGATTGGCACGTTGGACCCACCCGGAAAAGGCGAGGGTGACCGTGATGCAGCTTTAAACCTAATCGCGCAAACCACCAACTTCATCCAAGACATTGATGATTTGATGGACCCCGGATTTACTGAGGCAGGTTTTATAGGCGGGGTGTCCTCAATGGTTCCCGGAACTCCTGCATACGACAGAGAAAAAGAACTACTATCTATCAGGGCTAGACTTGGCTTTGATCAGATCAACGAGATGAAGCGTCTAGCGGCTGAGTCAGGAGCATCAGGTACTGGCTTGGGACAAATTTCTAACATTGAATTTATGTCGCTACAGTCTACTATTGATGCTATCTATACAGGTATGTCAGGCGAGGCACAAGACAAGGCTCTAGCAGCGATTAAAAAGCACCTGCTGAATGTGCAGAGGCTGGCCTCTGGTATTGCTCCTGCTGACGCCATTGAATGGAGTAAGCCTGAGTACAAAGCTGTAGGCTATCACCAAGACCCTGAGACAAAGATGGTCTTTTACGCCCCTGACGGACCAAATGGGACTAAATACAAACTTGTAGACGGTAAATTTGTCAAGATAGGAGCTTAACGTAATGTCTCTTGCAGAAGATATGGAAGCATTTGACAGAGCCTTTGTCGTACCTGCTGAAGGCGAACCTCTGGTGTCTGAAGAGCAGAAGAAAGAAATGGTGATTGATGACGAATCAGCGTTTTCTAGGGCATTTGAGAGTGACGCAGTAGACTTAGATAACTCTGACGTAGAGACAGAGGAATCGTCCCTGTGGAACAGGTTTTTCTCTGAGCCTTACCAAAGAGGAGTCGAACGACAAGCCCAGACTATGCAGAGGTTGAGACAGAGCCAACCTACAGCGGCTAGTATCTCAGCAGCCATGAGTGATCCTGCGGTACTTGAGGAGCAGTACAGGCAGTCCACAAACCTACCGTCTGTTCTTTTGCAGACAGTCACTACACCCCTCAGAATGGCCTTTGATTCTGCGTCTGAGATGGTTATGTTTGGTGCAGAAAAAGGCGTGGCTATGCTCCCTGAAGGACTCAAGGAAGGGGCCGCAGAGCAGTTTCAGGCATTGATGCAAACCAAGGGTGGGCAGATGGCTTGGAATGCTGCTGGTCAAGGCATGGATGCGTGGAAAGAGTTTGAGAAAAACTATCCTAATGAAGCCGCCAACCTTGTCGCTATCATGGACTTAGGCTTTACTAAAGGTGCAGGGCCACTCGTTAAACAGAAAGTAAAACCTATGAAGCTAGAGCGTATAGGTATGCGTAACGAAGTTAAGCCTCTAGCTGGAGGTGACGCAGACGTATACAAAGTTTTGTTTGAGGGCAACAAGAAAACCCCTGAGCAGGTAAAGCTAACTGAAGATCCTAAAGGATTATTAGGTACTCAAGAACAACTAGCGTCTGCTGAACAGTTAGAGCTTATAGACATAGCTAAGTCCGCAGGAGTCTCTGGCAACAAAACTCTACAGGCAAACCACAACGCATTTCAGCAGTACTATGATACTTTAGAAACTAACTTAATGAAAATGTTAGCAAAGAACGAAAGAAAAGTTAACTGGGCTGAGTTAGACGATAATTTAAGGGCCAATATGAAAGCTCAGTTTGACGAAATGGTAGCAACTAACCCAAAACTTATGTCTTCAAAACAAGCAAAGCAGGAGACAGCTCTTTTGTACAAAGAAGCTCTGGCAATTTTGGATGAGCAGGGAGGAACACTTCAAGGGTTACGTGTCACGCGATCTATGTTTGACGATAGAGCAAATAGGATGGGTTACGATTTATCTGGTGATTCTCTAACTACTAGAAACTTAGCGGCGATGGCTGTTCGCAGGGCCGTAAACCAAACCGTATTTGATGTAGTACCTTCAGCAGAAACTTTATTCTCTAAAATGTCTAAGGTTATACCTTCTCTAGGTGCTTTGAACGCTAAGGCAGCTACAGAAGCTAAGACACGCTTTGGTCGATTTATTAGTTCATTAGGTCTTCAGAAGTACGCTGGTAGTACGGCGCTAGGTGTAGCAAGCAACGCCATCTACGTCTTAGGTGGCACAGCAATAGTAGGTCCGTATGCTTACATTAAAAACCAACTAAAGAGGCCCGGACCAGCAAAAATAAGAGCTAAAGCTGCTTATCTCAAGCGTGATATGTTTGGCGAAATTAAGAAAGCAATACAGTCCACAAAAGACCCTGTGGAGCGTAGTATGCTACAACGGGACAGCAAAGAGATTTATACGTATCTAAACGCTGTGTTCAAGCAGATTGAGTCTGAGCTAGAGCAGGAAGAAACTGAATGAAGTGGTTAGAGAAACTTTCTAATAACTTTGCTAGGTCACTTGAGGCTGAATCGCAGGCATATCAGTCTGGGTTTGGTGCTATAGGTGACGCTGTTGATGCTGTGTCTGAAGCAGAGCTACGTCCTGTACGTTCTGCGTTGGGTGACAGCCCAGAAGAGTTTACCAAAGAGGACGTTGTTATACCTAGGGCAAGCGTACTTGGTATGAACATGAGCAACCCTCAAGAAGAAATGCCTAATCAGCGCATACCTAAAGAGTTAGTAAACGCTGGTTTGGATATGGCTTTAGCTCCTTCAAACCTATTGGGTGCGGGACTTGTGACTAGCGGTATACGTGGGGCAAAACGGTTGGCAGGAGCAAACAGCGGTCGCGGGAATGCACTGTCTTCAGCGCCTAATTACATCCCCAACTTTTACGGTCCGTCTAACACGGCACAGCCCACGCTAGTTGACGAAATGATTGCCTCTAGGGTTCCTAGGTTTGAAAGTCCCCAGCAGGTAGCTGACGCCAGAGAAAAAGTAGGGTCTTTTGTCAATTGGATGGGAAACTCTGCTGTTCGCGGAGTAGAGCAGGTTTTAAACCCTAGTTCTAGAGCCTTGTATAGAGAAACAGGAATTAACAGAACCAGCCAAGAAGCGGCTAAAGAAGCTCTTGAAAAAGGCGGCTCACGGGACATAGGAAAAGCTGTTGCACAGGTTCAGGCATCTGACATTCTTATTCCAGATCAAGCAGGCCGCAGAGGTCCGGTGTCTCCTGACGTTAAAAATATAGAAGAGAGAAGTTATTTAACAGAGGCTGTTCCAATACAGCAAGGTTCGTACACTAGATTAATTAAAAAGAACGACTTGAAGGGTAAGTACGAATCTGGAAGAAATGTTGGTGTAGCAGATAAAGATTTGAAACTTATTGACGAACACGTTAGAACAGTCTGGAGAGATGCGGATGGTACGTCTATTGGAAATTCTCCCGGTTCTCATATTAGAATTAAAAACGCTGGTGCTGGGGATCAAGTAACTGGAGCGCACCACGCAGACTTTGCAACAAAGAGTACTGTTTTAACTTCACTGCGACCTTTATTTAAAAATGGTAAAAATGCCACTGTCCCGCAGCTTCACGCTTTTATTAAAAATCTAGATAACAGTAAAATACGTTTACATCCAAAATCTAAAACTTTGGAAGACGCTCAAGAAAACGGACTTTGGATTACAGGGTCTTTTGTAGGAAACGCTGTTACAGAGGGCGGTGTAAACTATATTGCTAAAGTAAATCCAAATGGTAGAGTAATGGCTGTAATATCAGATGAGCATAATTTTTTAGAGAAGACGCCAGTTGTGGGTACTGTGGTATCTGGTGGACTGCCTAACAGGTCTTTATCAGTAACACCCCCAATGCACTTTGACATTAAGAAAAACAAAGAAAAGATAAAGTCTGCACAACCTAAGAAAAAAGTAGACGTTAGAGAAAGCCTGAGAAACATAGCAGAAGCTAAACCGTCTCAGAGAATGCTAACTCAAGAGAGAAAGGTAAACGCAGGTGCTACTACATTAGGCGCAGGTATGTTAACCGGAGGAAACCGTGAAGAACGACGATAAGCACACAGTAAGCTACACATCTTTGGACTACCACACTATGTGTCAGAAGTCTAAGGACCGCATTAAGAAGATGCAGAAGGAAGGAATACCTACGTCCCATGACCCTAAAGATAAGCCAGAGGACGTAGGTGGTAACGACAGAGGTTACTCTATCTTCTTTATGTCTTAGATTTCACAGTTGTTACCTGTGCAAGCTAACTGCTGGCTACCTTCAGTCATATCAGACTCCTCATTGATATCCCAGTTGATTTCAGTAGGGAAGTCCTTCTTGAGTGACTTGAGGGTAGCCTTGTCCACAGGTTCATAAGGGGCTTGTTGGTACGTGTGATCTGAGTAAGGAAGGAACGAAATTCCTGACACCTTGTCAAACTTGTTGTACAACCACTGGCCTACCTCTAGAAACTCGTGGTCACGGTAGTAGCAAGTCATAGACGGCTTGTGTTCACACCAGTAGTCCTGATACATCTCCCACAACTCTAGTTGCTCTATCGCGCCCATGTCTGAGGCTGTCACAGCGCCCTCTGGTGATGCGATAGGAAAGCTGAACACCTTGGTACTAGGGTTCATCACATCGTCCTCTACAGGCACACCAGCGGCCTCTAAGACCACACAGAGGGGATCACGAGCGTCAGCACGAACACGTCGAATATACTGTGGGCTAAAACGAGGATGGCACCCACTAGCACTATCGACCAACTGACTAACAGTACCGCTAGGCTTAATTGCAGTAATTGCTGTAGAGGGACTAATGTTAAGTCTCTCAGCCCACCGCTTGTTAGTCTCGATTGCTTCCTCTCGCATCTCTGTGAGCCACTTCTTAAGCTTTGCATTGTCACCTCGTCCTGATAGTAAAGGATGGTCCATGATGCCCGTCAGTGACACCCCTAGTAACGCCTCTTCCTCAGTGTTAGTCTTCCATATCTTGCGTAAGTATCTAAAGTCAGTTAGCGTAGCCTGTAGCGTACCTAAGATAGACGCTATACGTACCTTGTGCTTCAAGGTGGCTAACGTGTCCTGAGGTCTTACTACGACTTCTGACAAGTTGCAAAACTGGTTAGGACGTAGAATTATCTCAGAACATGGGTTAGTTCCAAACTCGTGGTCAGGGTCACGCCTACCGTTCTTAGCTGCTTGTTTCTGACTAGCGACACGAGAGAACATACCACGTTCACCAGAGCGTGACTCGTACAAACTAGTCCACTCATTTAGGTAAGCCTCAAAGTCAGGCTTCTCTGTGTAGCAAGCAGAGTTGTTGGCTAGACCCCTATGTGGACTATCTACCCACCACTGACCTGTCTTAGCTCGACGTAGGCGATCGTCAGTTAAGTTAGAGAGTGAGATAAGGGCTGACCGACGTACTCCTCCGACCACAATACACGATGCTATCTTACAGCAAAGATCGTGGCATTCAATGGATGTAAGTTTTCTTCCAGCAGCTTCTCGAAAGATTTCGACTGTAAACTTGAAGAGGTCAACGAGAGGTTCTGGACCACTTGCACGACCTCCGAAAGTTTTAAGTGCGGAACCCGCAGGTCGTACTCTGCTAACGTCCCACTGGGGAATTTGACCTGAATACAACAGTGATACCAGTTCCCTAAACGATTTCGCCCATCCGACCTTTGAATCGTCAACATTAATAACTGTGTCTGTTCCATGAAACTCCTCTGCGACTTCTGGCAACTTAGATACGTACTGGCGTTCTACTGAGTAACCCACTCCTGTGCCACACATGAGGACGTACATCATCTCATCAAAGGCCTTAGGGTGGTCAATAGGTAGGTAGCTACAGTTAAACCCTGCTACGTTGTCACGGTCTAAGGCTTCCCCTGCGGTCATCAATGCCCTCATGCTGGGCATAACGTCTAGATCATGTATAGCCTTGAAGATATCAGATACTTCAAAGTCATTGAGGTCTGCTTTTTCTACCCAGTAGTTAACATAACGATTAACTGTCTCTTCCCAAGTCTCACGTCGTTGTTCCTCTGGTAGGTATCGTGCGTAGCGTGACTTGTGTATGTATTGTTGATATGCATCCATCTATTCTGTTACTCCTAATGTCTCGTTTAATATGGCTTGTGACGCTAACTGTAGAAGCATGTGTACACCATCAGGGTACTGTTCATTAGATGCTACTTCAAACATCTCCCCGTCTTCATACATAACTACAACTACTTTAGGACTTCTTTTCTCTTCTTCCATTACTAAAGCTTTGGCAGCAAAAGCCGTCAGAAACTCAGCAGTGGTAATCTCTTGTTCCTCTTCTTCTTTCTTACCTCCAAACTTACCTTCTACTACACGCATAGTTCTCTTAGGTTCAAAGTCTGTTGTGTCGTCATCACTCATGTACTAACTCCTTTATCAACCACTCTAGATACACACGGGCCTTACGTAAATCCTCTACTCCGTTCTTGTACTTGTATCTGTGGATGTACTTGTGTACGTTACCCTCGCAGTAAGCACGAAATTCATCACCCAGTTGTTGCTTGATGTAATCAATAGCCTCGACGCCGCCCTTGTTGTAATGCTCTGGTTTGTCAACTACGTCTACCTTGATCCACTTCTTCTCTGGTTTTGTCACCTCATCCCACTCTGCGGGTGTCGCGTTGTCAATACTCATAAACCTCATCCTCTAGTTCCTCTGTAAATTGATCTAACTTTCGTATGAGTTTGTCTTCAAACCTGTCTAGTATTTCCTCAGATGAAATCTGTAACGCCTCTAGTAGATCGTCAGGGTCATACAAATGCAAAATCTTCTCCTTAATTTCTTCTAGTGTCAGTGACATAATCAACTAATTCCTTTAGTGTGTCTATAGTATACCATAGAATCTCGTGTTTGTCACACCATTGAGCCATTGTATTCTTGGTACTTTTACTTACTTTTTGGTTAGGCTTCATCAGTACAAATATGAGTTCATGCGTCTTTGGCAAACACTTAACGACCGAACGATACTTTTGTGTGTCGCCTGAGCGAAAGTATCCTTTGCATTCAATGAGGTAAGTTTTTCCGTTTCTTTCGTACACAAAGTCTGGGGTGTACTTACGTTCGATTCTGTACTCAATCTGCCACGGCTCATAGCTAAAGCCGTATGGTTGTAGCTGTTTCGATACGTCATATTCAAACCCTGATCTAAATTCATTAGGATACTTCTTGGACTTTCGGCTCATTGATCACCTCTGTTAAATACCTTGGACCACTTGAGTACAAGAAAGTACGCAGACCTGACCAACATACGTGCTTGTACTGGCAATAAGAGCAACCCACTGCTAACTTTTGGTTGCCACTTTTTCCGTCTGGTACGACATCGTGACACACCTCTGGCCACTCTGGTTGCTCTACTAGCTTTTTTACGCGTTCTATATGCTCCTCTATATCGTAGCCAATCTTAGCGTATACAGGAGCCTGTGTGTCATCAGAGTCGTACATCAGATAAGTTAGATGTCCGTTCTGTTTATCCATAGCTAACCAACCAAACTTTGTTTCTCCTTCTGAATGTGCATAGCCCTTAATTTGAGCAATGTACCCAAACGGGTCATCAAAAGCGAGACTTCCGTCTTTGAATTTTTTAAACCCAAAAGTGGAAGTGCTTTTAACATCAGTGACAACACCATCAATTTTGCAGTCCATGTGGCCCACAATACCTGCGACTTCACATTGCTTTTGTTCATCTGTCACCTCGTGTCCTGAGAGCCTAGTGAGAAACAGAAGCATCTCCTCAATCAGATGCCCGTACATAAACTTGACATACGTGTTAGGCGTCATATCCTCTTGTACGTCAGAGTTATTCACGGCGTTCCAGAGGTAGCGATCATCTCGCCCAATGTTAGACATACGTAACTTACGACCGTCGTTACGCTCCTCAGTGAACAGTTTAGTCATAAGACTCTTACAGCCTTCTCCAAACTTGTCTATCTCATCGTATAGGTCCACGTCCTCTGGTATTTCTTTGGTAGCGACTACTTTGTATATGTCCTCTACCAGTGAGTATATTTTGTTCATTTATGGTTCCCATTTAAGTAATTAATAGCGGCCTGTAGTACTTCTGTATCATCGTTGAACCCGCCTAGCGCCCTGTTACATTTATGGCACAGCCAGCCTCTAAAGGTTTCTTGTTCGTGATCGTGGTCTAGTACCCAGCTTCCGTTCTTAGTGTTTCCTTTGCCTTTTACGTCCTCCTCTGATCCCTTGCAGATGGGGCAGTGGTAGCCCTCCTGCGGCATACCATGTTTCTCCCTAAGTTGTTTACGGACCTTTTGCATCTCGTTGTTACATTTGCGGCACTCAGCCCTGAGGTAGTTACCACCTGAGGCCATGTTGTAAGCGTCCAGTGGTAGATACTGGTCACACTTTGAACACGCCTTTCCGTGGCCTGCGCCTAGATCCTCATGTTCAAAAAAGCACAGTTGATCCATCAGTGTGTGTCCGACCACGTTTGTCCAACTTTATACTCTCCGTCGAGTGGGCACCTGAGGTCGAATGATAGACCCGACGCCTTGATGCACTCAACTGCGAGCCACCCAAACTTCTCTGCTTGTTCTGTGACAACCTCCGTTTGTATTTCATCGTGTACGTTCCCTACGAATCTGTAGTCAATCTTGTGCTGGGTAGCGTAGTCATCTAGAAGAACCAAAGCCCTCTTCATAATGATAGCGCCAGCGGCCTGTAGTAACGTGTTCAGTGCACTATGTTCTGATCTGACCCAGAGCTTACGTCCGTCGATTCCGACGAGATAGCCTTTCCTAGACGCTTGTCCAACTCGTTCTCGTAGAGTTTCAAGAGCAGGTGTATTTCGTAGAAAGCGCCCCCTAAGCTCACTGCCATCTCTTGCAGTTCCTCCGACGATGCTTCCAATTTTTGCGTCCCCTGCTCCGTAGAGGAAAGCGTAGATGAAAGTCTTTGCCTGAGGTCTTGTTGCAAGTCCCGCAGCAACTTGATTTCTGGTGTGAATATCTTCTCTAAGTAGGACACTAGTAAACTCCTCATCGTCCATGTAGTGAGCTAACATACGTAACTCTAGTCCACTGGCATCAACACCTACCAGCTTACGATCCTCAGGTACTATCCAGCAGTCTCTACACTCCTTACCGTACTGAGAGTTAACTGAAGGCACCTGTGCCATGTTAGGGGTCTGGTGCGTCATACGTCCTGTGACTGCTCCGTTTGTTGTGACCCTACCGTGTACCCTGCCATCATCCTGTACGTGTTCTAACCAAGACGATACCTGTGCGTACCGCTTCTGTAGCAAGAGGTACTCTAAGACCTGAACAGCCTCCGGTACGTGTTTGTTCTCCTCAAGGGTCTTTTCGTCCACCTGCGGCCTACCGCTGGGCGTGAGTTCCGACCATACAGCACCCTTAGCCTCAAGTCTTTCTGCAACCTGTTGGCGTGAGCCAGGATTGAAGATAGTAACCTTATCCTTAAGGCGCTTGCCTGTCTTGTCTGAGATCCTTTCCTCGACAATAGGCGGGAACACTTTCTGGAGTTCATCCTCAATAACATACATACTCTCCTTGAACCTAGCGCACAACGTGTGACACAGGCGCTGATCTAGTAACCATCCGTTGCTCACCTGCTCCTGTATGATCCACTGTACCTCGTGTTCTAGATCAATGCACTGTTGCGAGAAGTCTGACAGTTCAACCATGAGTCGCTTGTACACTTCCTGTGTTACCTCAGTGTCCCTGATGCAGTAGTCGATCATAGCCGGTGTCAACTGTGACCAATCCTCGTGATCTCCCTTAGCGTAACCTAGGATGTTGCCCCAGTTCCGCAACGAGTGACCACCAGACCTACTAGGTTCTGCTAGTCTAGACAGTACTAGAGTGTCAGTGACCATGCTCCTGTCAAAAGTAAAAGACCAAAGACGCTCGACCACAGGAACATCAAAGCCAATTCCGTTGTGGAATACGAACGTAACCGGCGCTTTACGCGATACATACTGTTTGAAATCTTGCTCATTACATATTACCTCACTCTCTCCGTTGTGTAGACAGACAGCACACCAGATAACGCTAGGGTTTAGCCCGTCAGTTTCAATGTCACAGTAGACAAGGTTCAAAACTCAGTCTCCACTAAATATAGTAAACGTAGCAATACTTTGGTTTTAACTGTATTGGCTCTAATAAACCAGCCTCCAGTTTTTCCCTTAATTTTTTAACAAAAGGTTTATACTCCCCTTTATACTTTGTCCTTAAAGCACGAGAGTGATATAATCTTCCTGTTTCTTTGTCAATAAACCCTTTATCTTTACCACTCATTCCAACAAACTTAAAATTAGAGGCCTTGTATATTACTCCTGTGTGCCCGTAATTAGGATCAGCATACGAAACAATACATTTAACTGTGTTGCAATGCCTTTTAATATGTTTTAAACACTGGCTTATTACCCTAGACTCACAGTTTTTACCAGCTTCGTCTAGCAACACAAGTCTCCGCAACTCTAATACCTCTTCTTCTGAGTTTGAAAACTTTTTCCAAGCTGTTGTAGAAAGCTGACCAAATAAAACAGCGCCAACTATATGGCTATTAAATAAAACTTTAAAACAAAAACTGGATTTAACTCCGTTGATGCTTTTACTGTAATGATATTTTTCTATAAAACTTTTTATTTCTTTCCTCTCACAAGGTAAAACAGAGAGTTCTTTAGGGAGTATCAAAACTCTGTCTCCGGTGGGTTGGGGTTAGCGCACTCGTGGATGCGTCCTGTAAGCTTATCGTAACGTAGCCAGCAAGCAGGGCCAGTTTCACCAGAGTAACGATTCTTAAGGATACGTACAGTCGTTGTGTTCCTTATGTCCTCATCTGGATTCTGCTGGTCACGCTCCATACCTATGACCATATCAGACAACTGAGCGATACTCTGGCTACCCCGTAAGTCCTGTAGACTGATGCGTCCACCGTCCTCGTGAGCAGTACCAGAGCTACGACGTAGGTGTGACACTAGGAACAAACTGATCCCTGTCTCAGCCACCAGTGTCCGCAGCTTGGTCATTATCTCATCAATGGCTTTCCGTTCATCTCCATTTTCTTGAGAAGAAACGACGATTGATAGGTGGTCGAGGATGATGTACTGACAGTCGCAAGCCTTCGCCATATGCCTGACTCTTGAAAGTAACTCGTCCGCTGATGCTGACCCCCAGTGGTCGAATAGATAGTAACGACCTGATCCCATTGTTGCTTCCCAGTGCGGTCTAAGGTCATCGACAGGTGAATCTTCTTCCAAGTGTAGTCGCCTAGACGATGCCACCGACATGATTCCCAGTGCTGTTGTTGCAACGTCCTCCTCCAGTGCAAGTACACCGATGTTGGATGTAGTTCTTTGCAGTAGATCGTACTCAAGTTCTCGTATAAACTGGGACTTTCCCATACCACTGCCGCTGGTGATAGTGACGAGTTCATATGGCCTGTGCCCCCTTGTTATTTCGTTTAGTCCATCCCAAGGGTAAGGTATGCTCTTCACTTGGCGCTTGGCTACTAGCTTATCCCAAGTCTCAGTTCCAGCCACAATACCGTCAGGTCTGTACACTGCTGAGTCCCAGAATGCCTGTGTAAACTCTTGCACCCTGTTAGCCATGAGCATTTCACTGGCGTCCTTCAGGGGGAGTTTACATATCTTTAACTTGTTAGGACTAAATAAGTCCTTGACCTGCTCTAACGCTAACTCTCCAGCCTTGTCTTGGTCAAAACAAATGACCACGTTATCGTAACCCTCAAGCCACTCTAGGTTCTGCTTGATCTCCTTAGATGCGCTAGAGGCTCCTGTCCGTAGGGAAACCACGTCGTACTTCTGTCCAAACATCTCGTAGATAGACATAGCGTCTAACTCGCCCTCAGTTATCACGAGGTACTTACCTGTGCCTCTGCAATGCTTCTGACCGAACAAGCCTACGTTACTGTGGTTACCTGACGCACTAAATTGCTTTGTCTTTACTACACGCTTCTTAGCGCCTACTACCTCACCAGTGTCCTTGTCAAAGTAAGGGTAGTAGTGTGCATCAATCGTACCGTCAGGAGCGTACTCTACTGTCACTTGGTAACGCTTACACGTACCCTCAGATAGCCTCCTGTCAGGTATGGCAGACACTACGCCACCCATGTATAAGTTACTTGGTGTTGACACTTCCGTTTCTTCTCCTGTGTTTCCGTTTACGTGATAGTTACAATCTGAGGAGAAACAATGGCGGCCACCGTTAGAGTAGACCGCCAAGTTATCCTTACTACCACACTTGGGACATTCCTCGTGGTATAAGAATTTATCACCCATTAGAAGTCGGCCATTCCTTCAGGTGCATCAGCCTCCTCTAGAACCTTGACTGCTTCCAGATACGTAGGCGTACCGTGTACTGGGTGTGCTGGACCCGTCTTGTACTTCAGGCGCACACGTGAGTTATACGGAACCTCTCCGCTGTACTTGTTACCGTCAGCGTCAAACAGTGCGATATCGTACTTCGACTTAAACTTACGCTGTTTGTTGCCTTCGTAGTCCTTGATCTTTACACCGTTTGAAGACAAAGCACTAGCGTCATCCTCTGACATGGTAATGGTAATGCTGTACGCACCAGTAGACTGTCCGTTGTACACGTCGTGTTGCGTGACGTTGCTAAAGTTTACTGTTCCTTCGATAACTTGACTTGACATATGGAATAATCTCCGTTAGTTAATTAACTGTACTCGCAAGTACACCTATAGTATACCACACTCCTCCTCTAATTGCAACCCTCGACAACTTAAGTTTCTAATGTAGTACTAATGTAGTACTACCTTACTTTCTTCTAAAGCTTACTCTTTAGTAATACTTAAGTATATATTATCATAATCCTCCTGTAATTGCAAGACTTCATCTTGTGAAATACTACCTTCATTATCTATTGACTCAGAGTTTTCTAGCTCCCAGTGAGTAGCAATAGAGACTGATAGGCATTCGCTACAGAGGTCGTAGTGTAACCCCCTAACGTCCTTCTTAACTGCCTCTAGATCGTCTAAGATTACGTCACACGCTTTACATCTCATAGTCTTCCCCAAATATCTTATCGTATGCGCTTACTAGCTCGTTGTAACTCATGTCCCTGTACCGTTTTCGTATCACAGTCCTAGCCATAGAGACCACCGTTGCAAAGTCTATGAAGTTTAGCTCAAACTCTGATAGATCCTGTATCATCTGCTCTTGCGTTAAATCTGGTTCCATTATTCATCCTCCGATGGTACTGTATCAGTCCAGTGATAGGTTATTGCTATGTACACTGCCAAAGGCACCCACAGAGGTGCAGTGACAAACGCAAACATTACCGCTAATACTCTATACATATCAACCACCTAAAAACATATCTGCTAAAATAAAAACGACTAGTGTTCCGATTACCAAGTATATCACACTGCCTCCTGTCCGTACCATTTCATAGGGATACCTCGTGCGTCCCAATCGTCAGCCTTAAAGTTATAGTATACCTGATAACCTAGTACAGGGTCAACCCTCTTGCACTCATCTGGCATACACTGTGGAGGGTCTACAAAAGGTGACACATCGCTCTGTAAGGCCACAGGAAGCCCACAGAGAGCTTCTAAGTGTTCACGTATAGTCTTATGTACCTTTTGATAACGTCGCTCATACTCGCTCCCAAGGGCTTTCAGGTGGTGCCATGCCCAGACGTAAGCGTTAGCACTAGACCGCACCCAGACCGCTGAAGGGTGATTCTTATGCGTGGCCTTGTACGCTGGTGACTCCCCGTCTAACTCGTGGTGGGCAGTACTGAGTAGCTGAGCAGTCTCTAGGATCATCTTTACCACGTGACGATCACACTGTAGCCTCGCGGCCTCGTGTGGGTCACGGTCTAGGTAGAATATGTTCACTTTTTTTTCTCCTGTCGTATAAACTCGTGTACTGTCAAATCAGACACCCGCGCTCGCTCCCAGAAATCGAGTATCTCAGGCAGTGACATAACGTACTGCTCAGAGTGTAACACATCCATCATATAAGAACAATAACGCTCATCGTGCATCGCTGATCGCACCAGACGATCTATATTAGGCTTCCATTGAGATTTCATTTGTTATAGTCCTCATGTGGGTAAGCATAGCCTCGCAATCTTTAAACGATACACGTTCGCCTGTGGCGTCATCATATGCGTTTTGATTTTCTGTCAAATCCTGCAAATTCCGTAATAAACAGCGGAGCATCTTTTCTAAAACAGCATCACACATCATAACTCTGTATCCCCGTTGTCAATCTCATCCTGAATGATACCCTCGAAATAATCTATATTCCACCCCTCGCGCAAATCCTGCGAGCCTATGCTAACCTTGAGTATCTCGAATACATCCCTGAAATCGTCGCAAGTCAATTCCCAGTGTATCACAGCGTCAATGGTAGCCCAATCACAATCTAGTTGTACCGGTGTCTCGTGTAGTCCGTATCTATTCATGACCTATTATCCTCCAGTTAATACTATGCTTAAGTCCTGAGCGTCAGCGGCAAAGGATAACCCACGCTCTACCAGTGCCGCAATGCCGTCATAAAAGTCTGTATCCGTAGTGTAGCAGATTATCATAACAGACACTCCCATAGTAATAACGCACCAGTGAATGATATAACAAAAACTAATGCTGCTACCATCTCATTTTCTATATTCATAGCCTCAGGCCTCTGTTTAATAAAGCGCTGGATACCCAACGAGGAAACCAAAGTTTTACTAGTACAGGATACCTAATAAACGGTTGGCCTACCTCACGCCTCAGGATAGACCACAGTCTAGTTTCGTGATCGTATTCAGCATAGTATTTACCTATAATCTTTTGCATGGCCTCAGGCCTCCTCTAGTAGACAGTATTGATCCATTAATAAACAGTCCAGTTTAACAAACTCTGAGACAGTGAGCAACCCCAAACAATACAAGTTATCTAGGCTACGCTCTAGGCGCTCCAGTTTGCCTAGGTTGTCCGCTGACTGTATACGCCTCACCGCTGATTGATAATTGCTCATGGCCTCAGTCCTCCTCTAGTAAACAGTCCAGTTTAACCAACTCCTCACCGTGTGCCGTGAGTGCTACCGTCGTGCGGATGGTCTCCACAATGCGGTGTGGTATGTCTGGGCACATACCTGCCTGTTGTCTCATCGTCTCCACTGCCAGAGCGTAGTCACTGTATGGGCGGCTACTCTCTTCCCATGCCCCATTATCGTTACTATAATATTCTACTGTATACACGGCCTCAGGCCTCCCCAGTAATGCTATCAAAGAATTCTTGTGGCATCTCATCAGCGTCAACACCGTCTAACCATTTGTTAATGTGTCGCGTGGTAGTCTGACTGTACCATTTAGCAGTGCGGACATAGCCCTGCGTGGGCGTGTATGCCGCCACTGGTGTTTCATAGCTAAATAGTACCGTACAACCGTCTGTTACTAGTTCTGTCATATTGCTTGCAATAGGTCTAATTTGCATTGTATTACCCTCGTTTGTAGTGTTGGTTTAGCAGTAGACCCAGAGTGTACCCTAGGCCTACCACTAACGCAACCTCATCTAATTAAATTTCTACACCCCAATCTACGCAGGTATCAGCGTAGGCCTCAGCGTCTGCTAGGTGCTTAAAGGACTTGTGAATGCCTACTCGCTCACCTGCGTCCACATCGTGCAGGATAACGCGGTACTTCCACATGATGTTAGGCCATGTGATTACCTGCGCAATCAACCCTGATTCTTCATTTTCTACTTCGTAAACTGTGTCTCTCATGGCCTCAAGCCTCCAATTGTAGCACTAAGTTATCGTAAATTTCTTTACCGTTGTCTGTCAAGTGATCATAATTCCCGCCCATCATACCCGCATTAAATCCTATAGAATGTAATCTTCCAAATATCGCGTATTCTGGGGAACATTGCCCCCCGTGATAATCAGTAGCGAAAGCGTAGTAAGCTTCGCAAATATCAAACCTATCCCAATACATAGCCTTAGGCCTCCTCTGTTAACCTAATATATCGCTAGTGTCATATCCGTTAGCATCAAGCCACTCTCTGGCCTCAGGGATCATACAGAATGACATATCGTAGTCATAACAGATAGTCCCCTGCATAACGTAGACGCATATGGCGTCATCCTCACCCTTGATGATGTGCTCAAAGTACACGCGGTCAGTCCCAACGTATACACTATAGTCTTTATGTATTGCCATGGCCTCAGGCCTCCTCTGGTGTGATTAGCTGGTAGTTATCGTCTAACAGGCCATCGCGTCTGTCGAGCTCGTTGTATAACCTGCTAAGGTTTTCGTGGTTTTGTCGTCGGCGCTCATAAAAGGCCACTAGTTTTTCTAGGTCCTCGTATGATACTGCGCGTATATCTGCTGGCATTGGTGTCATGGCCTCAGGCCTCCCTTTGTTTAACTTGTGACCATAATAGCACAGGCTAGCCTAGAGTCAAGTGTGAATATTACCACTTTATACAAAGGCTGGCGCTAGGCATATAAAGAGGAACGCGGGCGCGAATACTACATAAGTTATCCCGTGTCAAGTCCTTTGGTAATAATACCAGTATATCTATAGGCTGTTGACATCAGGCCTTGAGTAGTATCTAGTCCAGCCTGAGGGTACTACACTGGTTCACACTCTTTGTCAACGTGAATATTACCCTTGACAACACAGGACTATTTGTGATACACCCAAGGCCTTTGGTACTACCATAGTCTGCCCCTTGTGTCAACCCCTGTAGCCTTGTGAATAATACCAATGTTTACCCTTGCACCTTGTGTCTGCCTGTGCTATGCTAGAGGGTTGCCTAGGGGTGGGCCTCATGTTGGTACCGGGGGAGGGGGATTACCTGTGGTTATTATTGTAGTACCTACCCATGCACAAAATAAGGTGAAATTAGATAAAAAGTAGGTTAGTTGACATATGTATAACCTCTTGTTATATCTTGTGTTTACCTACGGGCGGCACTAAAGTAATAAATCTGGATGCCCTAAGTAGTATTTGTTATATATTTACATTAAATAAAGCTTGACTTTTGAGTAAAACTATGGTATAATATAAGGCAGATACTAGGATGAATTAATAAGACAGATGTTGGGCCTTAGTTGACTACTAAACAGTTCGTATAGATCCCTTCTTCTGTTGCCTCCTAGGTAAGGGACTCATGCGAACTCATGTTAAACATAAGGAACACAGGAGAATGTCTGAAGATGACACCCTAACTAAGCAACTAGCAGAACGTAAGGAAGTAAACTTACGGAAGAGAAGTAGAGGCAGACCTAAGAAGTCTGAAGTAAAGGCTAAGACTACAGGCTCTAGAGGTAAAGTAGGTAGACCTAAGGGCGATGCTGGCATCATAAATGAGTACAAAGCTCGTATGTTAGCTAGTCCTAAGTCAGAACTAGTGTTACAGACTATCTTTGATGCTGCAACTAACGATGACCACAAGAACCAAGCTGCTGCGTGGAAGTTAATAATGGATCGTATACTTCCTGTTGGTGCATTTGAGAAGGAAGTAATGAAGGACGGTGGTAGGAACGCAATACAGATCAACATTACTGGCGTTGGAGCTACAGAAGTGTTTGATAGCACTCAAGAAGAGAGAACATTTGATGGAGAATCAGTGGATGTCACAGAGTAAAGTAGAAGAAGCACTAGACGAAGTACTAGGATACGTAGTAAGAGTAGGAGATGCTACTAGCCAACTGGTAAACGTAGCTATACTTCTAGGTGACAACGCTAATGAGTCTGTATCAGGGCGTAGTCACAGGTTAAAGAGTAAGTCTAAGACTTGGGCATGGCTAGGAGCGTCTATTAACTTTGTGTTTGATGACGAACACTGTGAACGTGCGTACAACAACGACGTAGCTAGGGCAGCAAAGACCCTGAGTGAAGCTAAACCTAAGAAAAAACCTACTAAGAAGTGAAGTATTTCTCTATCACAGAGTTTGACTGTAAAGAAACAGGAGAAAACAGCATGAATCCTGAGTTTCTAGAAAAACTAGACACACTCAGGCACTATTGTGGTCTTCCATTTGTTATTACCAGCGGCTACAGAAGCCCTAGCCACCCGTTAGAGGCTATAAAAGAGATACCGGGGACTCACGCGCAAGGCATAGCAGCAGACATTAAAATAACTAACTCTGCTCAACGGTATTCGTTAATAAAAGCTGCCTTAGAACACGGCTTTACAGGTATAGGGGTCGCTGGTAACTTTATCCACCTAGACATACGGGGTTCACTGCCTGTTATGTGGACGTACTAGAAAGAAAGTAAACAAACCTTAACCTAAGAGAAACTAAACCATGACCGATAAAACATTTGCATTTGTAATTACTATTGTTGCTGCTTTACTTGCCAGCCTTGTTAGCTTTGCCGCATTTGCTGATACACCTACTGTAATTAATTATCCAGATGGTTCTACCTACACGTTAAAGAACGGAGAAGAAGTTTTTGTACATCCTAGTAACATGTATGTTAAACAAGAGTACACAAACACAGGTAATATTTTATTTAGTAAAAGAGTCCCTTGGCCTAAGCGTGACTACGTAGAGCCAGAAGCTACTGATGCTGACGGGCTTACTCCGGGTTCTCCAGAGTGGTGTGAGACTTACGTACCGTTTCAGAATGGTTATACGTTTACTGATGGCATATGGCAGAGAAGCTGCCAAGGTTAAACTTTGACAGATTTAAATGTACAACTGTTGCCGTGGCAGCAGGAAGTCTACTCTGATCCTACACGGTTCAAGGTAGTAGCGGCAGGGCGAAGGACAGGGAAGTCACGCCTCGCTGCATGGATGCTTATCATAAATGCTTTACAGACCGACAAAGGTCAAGTTTTTTACGTTGCGCCCACGCAGGGACAGGCCCGTGATATCATGTGGCAAACCCTCTTGGAGCTAGGAAACCCTGTGATTAGTGGTGCCCACATCAATAATCTACAGATCAAGCTGGTCAACGGGGCCATGATTAGTCTCAAAGGAGCCGACAGGCCAGAGACAATGCGTGGTGTTTCCTTGAAGTTTCTTGTAATGGACGAGTACGCAGACATGAAGCCTGACGTATGGGAGCAGATCCTCCGTCCAGCACTAGCTGACCAAAAAGGTTCAGCGATGTTTATAGGTACGCCTATGGGCAGGAATCACTTTTACGAGTTGTACAAGTTTGCGGAGCTAGGTGACGATGAAACTTACAAGGGGTGGCACTTTACCAGTTATGACAACCCCATCCTCGACCCTGAAGAAATTGACACAGCAAAGAAGTCCATGTCGAGTTACGCCTTCCGACAAGAGTTTATGGCCTCATTTGAAGCAAGAGGCTCAGAAATGTTCAAAGAAGATTGGGTACACTTTGGAGAAGAACCAGACGATGCCCAATACTATATCGCTATTGATTTAGCTGGCTTTGAAGAAGTTAACAAGAAAAGGACTAAGAACACTAAACTTGATGAGACTGCAATCGCTGTTGTTAAAGTTGGTACTAATGGTTGGTACGTTGATAACATTATACATGGGAGGTGGAGCCTTGACGAGACTGCCTCCAAGATATTTCAGGCCGTTAGAGATTACGAACCCGTTAGTGTTGGTATCGAAAGAGGAATAGCAAAGCAGGCTGTAATGAGTCCCCTGACAGATTTAATGAAACAGTACGGGAGATTTTTTAGAGTCGAAGAACTAACCCACGGTAACAAGAAAAAGACTGATAGGGTTATGTGGGCTTTGCAAGGAAGGTTTGAGAACGGACAAATAGAACTAAGAAAAGCAGAGTGGAACAACAGATTCATGGATCAACTGTTTCAGTTCCCTGATCCTCTGACCCACGATGACTTGATTGACGCACTAGCATACATAGATCAGTTAGCTAAAGTAGCATACAACTACGACTTTGAAGTTGACGATCACGAAATATTAGATATAGTAGCAGGTTACTAAAATGATGAACCCTTTACCAAATGAGCTAGTAAAATCTATGAGCAACAAGCGTGTTTGGCGTCCCTTTAATACATACGGAATCTACGCAATTTCTGCTGTGGTGTTTTTTACACTTGGTTACAGCGTAGCAATACTCTAAGGAAAATACTATGGCAGAAGAAATTTATAGTCCCGACCCGCTTTTAATCGAAGAGTCACTAGAACAGTGGGTAATGATAAAGTGTGACAACTGGAGAGACAACTATGAGTCAAACTACGAACAAAAGTTTGAGGAATACTATAGGTTATGGAGAGGTCAATGGGATCCTGCTGACTCTGAAAGAGCGTCAGAGCGTTCTAGAATTATCTCTCCTGCGTTACAGCAGGCTGTAGAGTCTAACGTAGCAGAACTAGAAGAAGCTACCTTTGGTCGTGGTAAGTGGTTTGACATACAAGATGATATGAACGACCAAGAGCGTCAGGACGTACTGTACCTACGCAACAAGCTAACAGAGGACTTTGAATCCTGTAAGGTACGTAAGGCTGTCGCAGAGTGCTTAATTAACTCTGCTGTCTTTGGTACAGGTATTGGCGAGATCGTCTTAGAAGAGATTAAAGAGATGGCTCCAGCAACTCAACCCATTATGGGTGGGGATCTCACGGCTGTAGGCGTTAACATTACGGACAGGGTTGTTGTTAAGTTAAAACCAGTGATGCCTCAGAACTTCCTTATTGACCCTGTAGCTACGTCTATTGAAGATGCTATGGGTGTAGCTATTGATGAGTTTGTGTCTATGCACTCTGTAGAGCTTCTACAAGAGCAAGGAGTGTACAAAGAGGCGTACCTTGAGTCTGCTGCTCCTGATTCAGAACTAGAACCAGACCAAGACTTATCTGTGTACCACGATGACAAAGTTCGGTTAACTAAGTACTACGGACTTGTACCACGAGAACTACTAGAAGCAGAGGGGGTAGACGTAGAAGAAGACGGTAAGTACGTAGAGGCTATTGTTGTTATTGCTAACGGTGGTACGTTGCTTAAGGCTGAAGCTAACCCATACATGATGGGTGATCGTCCTGTAGTTGCTTTTCCTTGGGACGTAGTACCATCAAGGTTCTGGGGTCGTGGTGTTTGTGAAAAGGGCTACAATAGCCAGAAGGCGCTTGATACAGAGCTACGCGCTCGTATTGACGCACTAGCCCTCACTATCCACCCAATGCTCGCTATCGACGCTACACGGCTTCCTAGAGGGGCTAAACCAGAAGTACGCCCCGGTAAGATGATCCTAACTAACGGAGATCCTCGTGAAGTATTACAACCGTTTAACTTTGGTCAAGTCGGACAAATCACGTTTGCACAGGCTCAAGCCCTCCAAGGCATGGTACAGCAGGCTACTGGAGCCGTTGATTCGGCGGGTATCGCAGGACAAGTTAATGGCGAGGCTACTGCTGCTGGGATCAGTATGTCTCTTGGTGCTATTATCAAGCGTCATAAACGCACTCTTATAAACTTCCAACAGTCTTTCTTGTTACCTTTCGTGACCAAGGCTGCTCACAGGTACATGCAGTTTGATCCTGAGAATTACCCAGTGTCTGACTACAAGTTTATTGCTACGTCTACTCTAGGCATTATTGCTAGGGAGTACGAGGTTACACAGCTTGTACAACTCTTGCAGACTATGAAGCAAGACAGTCCTCTGTACCCTGTGTTGATCCAAAGCATCATTGACAACATGAACCTAAGTAACCGTGAAGACCTTATTGCAACCATGAAGCAAGCATCTCAGCCTAATCCTGAAGAACAACAGATGGCTATGGCAGTTCAACAATCACAACTACAGTTACAGCAAGCGCAAACATCAGCACTACAAGGACAAGCTGAAGAATCTCAAGCTAGGGCTGTTAAGTACGCTGTTGACGCTCAGTTAGCACCTCAAGAACTTGAGATTAATAAGATTGACGCAATTACTAAAAACCTCAGAGAAGGTGACGAAGATGACAAAGAGTTTGAACGCCGTTTAAAGATTGCTAATATTGCACTTAAAGAAAAAACTCTTAACAACCAAGCTAGTAAAGGAGAGCCTAGTCGTGCTAATGACACAAACAGAAACCAACAAGTTCCTAGACCAAATCAACAAGGCGTTCAGCGACCACCTAGACAGATTGGACTTACTGGAGAGCCGGGTCAAGGAACTAGAGGGCCAACTCAATGAGCAAAAAGGATCCAAGGTTAGCAAGGGCGGGAGTAAGCGGGTACAACAAACCAAAGAGGACTCCTAATCATCCTAAGAAGTCTCATGTAGTTGTAGCTAAGGAAGGAGACAAAGTAAAGACTATACGTTACGGACAACAAGGAGTTAGTGGTGCGGGTAAGAATCCTAGCACTGCTAAAGAAAAGGCAAGGCGTAAGTCGTTTAAGGCTCGTCATGCTAAAAACATAGCCAAAGGCAAAATGTCTGCGGCATACTGGGCAAATAAATCTAAATGGTAAGGAGATAGCTATGCCAATGGTCGGAAATAAGAAGTACCCTTATACAGCTAAAGGTAAAGCAAAAGCCAAAGCTGCTGCTAAAAAGACAGGAAAGAAAGTAAAAAAGGCTAAAGGGTACTAAAATGGCTAAACGTGGACTGTATAGTAACATTAATGCTAAACGTAAGCGTATTGCCGCTGGTTCAGGCGAAAAAATGCGTAAACCGGGGTCTAAAGGTGCACCAAAGGCCTCTGCCTTCAAAAAAGCAGCTAAGACAGCCAAGAAGCGGTAAAAATAACATTAAAAATAGCTTGACTTTTGAGTAAAACTATGGTATAATATAGAGTATACTAAGGTATATCCTATTAACTAGAGAAAACCTGAGAGGCCTCAAGTGGATCAAGAAACACAAGTGTACTACGACAATTACTTTAGTCTTTTTATGACAGACGGTTGGAAGCAACTTACGAGTGAATTTACTAACAACGCTAACAACATTAATAGCATAGAATCAACTAAAGATGCTAACGATATGTACTTCCGTAAGGGACAACTAAACGTATTAGCCCACTTAATCAACATGGAAACCATCGTTACTACTAACTACGAAGAAGCTAATAAGACTGAAGACGATGATTAAAGTATTTGAGTTTCGTTGTACTAATGGACATATTTTTGAAGAATTTGTAGAGCAAGATACTACAATCAGTAGGTGCGATTGTGGTGCTAATGCTACAAAGATTGTTTCTGCTACTCGTCACATACTTGACGGTGCCTCTGGGGACTTTCCCGGTAGGCACATGAAGTGGGTACGTGAACACGAGAACGCAGGACAGACTAGTAAGGAATCCTAACCGGGGCAACTCCTATTATATTTCTCCACAACCTAATAAGGCGGGGTAAGTTTATATTATGTCAAGAGCAACACTTATTGATGAGCGTCCAGAAGAAGAGTTAGAAGCAACAGATCAACTCGACACAGAAGATACTGTAGAGACTCCAGAGGAGCAACCTCAAGCAGAATCTGAACTTCCAGAAAAGTACCAAGGTAAGTCAGTAGAGGATCTAGTGCAGATGCACCAAGAGCTTGAAAGATTTACTGGCAAGCAGAGTACGGAAGTTGGAGAGTTACGTAAAGTTGTTGATAACCACATTCAGACACAACTTGTTAACCAACCAGCACCTCAACAACAGCAACAAGAAGATGATACAGATTTCTTTATTGATCCTACAACTGCTGTAAACAGAGCTATAGACAACCACCCTAAGATAAAAGAAGCAGAAGCTTATACACAACAATACAAACAACAGGCTACTCTTGCACAGCTTAAATCTAAGCATCCAGAAATGGAAGGTATTTTGCAAGACCCTAAGTTTGCTGAGTGGATCAAGGGGTCTAAAGTCAGAACAAACTTGTTTGTACATGCTGACCAACAGTACGATTACGATGCCGCTGATGAACTATTTAGTAACTGGAAAGAACGTAACCAAGTAGTCCAACAGACAGCGCAAGCTGAAAAGGTAGCTCGTAAGAGTGCAGTACAGTCTGCTAACACAGGCAACGCTCGTGGAACATCAGAAGGATCTCGTAAGAAAGTTTATCGTCGTGCTGACTTAATTAAACTTATGAAAGAAGACCCTGACCGCTACATGGCACTACAGCCTGAAATAATGGCAGCTTATGCGGATAGGAGGGTCAAGTAGCCTAAAGGAGAAATACAATGGCTGAACAAACTTATCCCGGCACAGTTGGCGGTAACTCTATCGTCAATAAGGCCAAAGCAGACAAGTTTATTCCAGAAATTTGGAGTGACGAAATTATTGCTGCTTTCCAGAAGAACTTGAAGATGGCACCTCTTGTCAAGCGTTTGTCTATGACAGGAAAGAAGGGTGACTTGATTCACGTACCTAAGCCCATTCGTGGTGAAGCAAATGCTAAGGTAGCTGACACTGCTGTCACTATCCAAGCAAACACTGAGACTGAGTTGCAGATCACTATTGATCGACACTTTGAGTACTCACGTTTCATCGAAGATATCGTAGAAGTACAGGCACTGTCCTCTCTGCGTCAGTTCTACACTGAAGATGCTGGCTATCAGTTGGCTCTTACGGTTGACACTGACCTGATGAATGCTGCTACTGGCTTTGGCGATGGTACTCGTACTACTACTCCTGCTAACACTGGTGCAAACTGGGTTAACAGTAACAGCTATTACTTTAACGCTGCTACAGGTCTTTCTGCTTTTGCAGTTGACACTGTAACTGACGGTGATAACTTTACTGATCTTGGTTTCCGCGAAGCTATCAAGTTGATGGACGATGCTAGTGTACCTATGGACAACCGTTGTTTGGTGATTCCACCTGCGGCGCGTAAGTCTATCATGGGTATTGATCGCTACGTGTCTTCTGACTTTGTTGGTGGACGTGGTGTCGAGTCAGGGTTGATTGGTAACTTGTACGGCGTAGACGTATATGTATCTAGCAACTGCCCCGTTGTTGAAGCGGCTGGTCAAAACACTGCATCAACTAAGGACATCCGTGGTTGCTTGTTCTTCCACAAAGACGCTCTCGTACTTGCAGAGCAAATGGCTGTACGTTCGCAGACTCAGTACAAGCAGGAGTACCTCTCCACGCTGTACACTGCTGATACTCTGTACGGCATCCAAACCTACCGCCCAGAAGCTGGGTTTATTCTTTCGCTAGTTGACGCGTAAGATACACCGGGGGTCGCAATGGCCCCCTTTTATTTAAGCATCTTAGATTAGGGTGTTTAACTAAAAGACACAACGGATAGGAAAGCCTTATGTCTAACTATGTAAAATCCACAAATTTTACTGCTAAAGATTCTTTACCTACAGGTGACGCCAATAAGGTTATTCGTGGTTCAGAGTTTGACACAGAATTTAATGCTATTCAAGTAGCTAGTGCAACTAAGGCAGACTTAGGTTCACCTACGTTTACTGGTACAGCTACGTTTGCTAATGTTACTGTTTCAGGGACTGTTACCGCAGGAACTATTGATCTTAACGGTGGTGCCTTAGACAACGTAACTATTGGTGGAACAACACCAGCGGCTGGTACGTTTACTGCTGTTGCTGGAACTACAGGTACGTTTTCAGGTGCTGTTACAGGCTCTAACTTAAACATTGCTAACTGGAACACAGCATTTGGCTGGGGTAACCACGCATCCGCAGGCTACTTAACCAGTGTAGCCTTTAGTGATATGGATGCTGCTGCTGTTGTTTTATCATCAGAAACTTTTGTAAGTAACGACACAACTTTACCTACTACAGCTACTTTGACTGCAAGAATTTTAGCAGCTTCTCTTGCTTCTGTTGTATCTCTTGATGATCTTAGTGATGTTAATCTAACACCTGCTCCAACAGATGGTCAAACTTTAGTTTATGATAACAGCACATCAAAGTTTATTGCAGGCACTTCCGGTGCAGGGCTAGACGGTGGTTTTGCTAATTCAACTTATCTTACAGCTCAGAATTTTAACGGAGGCGGTGCATAATCATGGCTAGCATTATTCAAATACGAAGAGACACAGCATCTAACTGGTCATCAGCTAATCCAACATTAGCACAAGGTGAGTTAGGACTAGAAACAGATACACTAAAAGTAAAAGCAGGTACTGGCTCTGCAAACTGGGCCAGCCTTAGCTATCTAATTGATACAGGTGGTTATGTTACGGCGACTTACTCAGGTAATGTTGCAATTACTGGATCGTTAGCTGGAGATAACATTAAGCTAGATGGTAATGCTATCTCATCTACCAATACAAACGGAAACATACAACTATTTCCTAACGGCACTGGGTACACTGAGCTATACGGCAATACCAATGCTGGCACTATTAGATTTAACTGTGAGAACAACTCGCATGGGGTCACGGTTCAAGGCCCAGCCCACAGCGCAGCAGCAACCTACACAGTCAAACTACCAAACACATTGGGTCTGACTCAGGCATCAGGTCTTGTTACATCAGATGCCAACGGCGTAGTGTCTTTTGACAACGGGACAATTGAAGAGTCTACGACCATTACCTCTAGCTCTAATGCAGCGACACTTAACCTGCGTGATGGCAACTCGTTTCTGCATGACTTAACTGAAAACGTCACCTATACATTTAGCAACCCTGCCGCAAGCGGGAAACTTTCTATGTTTACGCTAAAGATAATTCAGGACAGTTCGGCTAGAACTATTACATGGCCTTCCAGTGTTGATTGGGCAGCAGCTACAGCGCCTACACTGACGGCTACAAACAACGGAGTAGATGTATTTGTGTTCTTTACTATTGATGGCGGCACAACCTACTACGGCTTTACTGCCGGTCAGGCGATGGCGTAATGAGTAGTTCTGCGCTAAAACTACTTGCGGCCTCTGGTGCTAAAGGCGATCCCGTTTACGTTGACGATGTGTTTTCTACGTTTTTGTACGATGGTACTGGAGCCGCTCAGACTATAACAAACAACATTGACTTTTCTGGCGAAGGCGGTTTGACTTGGATTAAATCTAGGACTCACGGCGGCAATCATAATTTAATTGATACCGTAAGAGGCTCTTCTTACGTTTTAGAATCTGATGGCACTGGCGCTCAAGGCACTAACACTGGTCAATTTACGTTTAACAATAACGGATTCACAATAAACAATGTTGCCGCGTGGGACATAAATCAGAACAATCAAAACTACGCCTCATGGTCATTCCGCAAGCAACCGGGCTTCTTTGATGTTGTGACGTGGTCTGGTGATGGCACTACTAATCGTCAAATTTCACACAGCCTTGGCTCTACGCCGGGGATGATTATTGTGAAGTCACGAACAGGATCAGACAACTGGTATACCTATCATAGATCTTTAGGTTCCGGTAAGTTTGTTAAATTAAACGCAACTGATGGGGCATTTACAGATACTCCGGGAGATATGTGGGGAAATACAGATCCTACTGACTCAGTATTTACAGTAGGCAACCCCGGATACTTGAATTACTCAGGCTGGGACTATGTAGCCTACCTATTCGCCCACGACGCCCAAGACTTTGGCACAGACAGTGACGAGTCAATTGTCAAGTGTGGGAGCTTTAGTTATACGGCAGGCACTCCTCTTGCGGTAGATTTAGGATTTGAAGCGCAATGGGTAATTACAAAAAGAACGAACGCTACTGAACATTGGTATATGGCAGACATAATGCGAGGTATGTATGACGGCGATGGCCCGTACCTTGCGGCCAATTTAAGCAACGCTGAAGGTGCTGTAGGAGTAGCGGCGGCAACTGCGACCGGATTTATTTTTGACCCCGGCACAAACAATATGCCTACGGGTGACTACATCTACATGGCAATCCGCAGACCCAACAAGCCAGCATCAGAATTTGCGGCTACTGATTTGTTTAACCCTACAGCGGTAACGCAAGATGGAAAACCTAGCGCAGTAACTAATTTTCCTGTTGATCTAGGAATTATGCGGAACTATGGCGGCGCTGAAGTATCTTATGTAAATGATAGATTACGCGGCCGAGCCAGATTAAACACTGCGGCGACTGATGCTGAAGTTGCGGGTAGTGCGGCTTTTGTGCTTGATTACAATAACGGATACCTAGAAACAACTTGGGACACCAGTAGTTATTCGGCTTGGTCATGGAGACGCGCCCCCGGCTATTTTGATGTGGTGGCTTATGCCGGTAACGGTGTAACAGGGCGGGACATTCCTCATAACCTTAGCGTAGCACCTGAGATGGTATGGGCGAAAGGAAGATCGTTAGGTACATATTGGAGCGTATGGCACAGCGCATATGGCACTTCCAATAATCAACTACGGCTAGAAAGCGACAGCGCCCTTTCATCGAATACTAGCTATTTTGCAGAAAACGCCTCCACACCTCCCGTGATGTCCAACACAACATTTTCAGTAAGTGCTAACGGTTACATTAACGGATCAGGTCAGACCTACATAGCCTACCTATTTGCCACTGTTGCAGGAATATCAAAGGTTGGTAGTTACACAGGCACAGGCAATGATCTAAACGTAGCTTGTGGTTTCAGTGCTGGCGCTAGGTTTGTAATGATTAAGCGTACAGACTCTACAGGCGATTGGTACGTTTGGGATACTTATAGAGGCATTGCGGCAGGTAACGATCCTTATTTACTAATGAATGATACAGCGGCTCAAGTTACCAACACAGACTACATAGACCCACTAGCCAGTGGTTTCACAGTCACATCATCAGCGCCAGCGGCACTCAACAACAATGGCGGCACTTACATCTTTTACGCAATCGCATAGGAATATCAACTATGAGTAACTACAGAGTACGATCAACGGGTGAGGTCAAATCTCAAGGCCAAATCCGCAAAGACAATCCCAATGTTTCCCTACCTAAAGTGTGGAACGATAACGTCAACGAAGCATTGGGCATTGACCCTGTACTTGAGTCACCTAAGCCAGAGCCTTCTGCGGACTATAAGTCTGTTGTAGGCAACGGAGTAGAGCAGGACGCTAACGGTAACTGGGTGTACGCTTGGACTGAAGTAGACATGTTTATTGAGTACGAGCAAGAAGTAACAGATGAAGAAGGTGTTACTACTACTAGCATTATTACTGTACAACAACAAATTGACGATTACGAGGCACGAAAACTAGCAGATAAGCGTGACAACATGGTTGTTACTATGCGCCAAGCACGACTAGCGTTGTCTCAGGCAGAAAAACTCACTATGGTTAACGACGCCATTGCAGTCATGGATGAGCCTGATAAGACCGCTGTGTCTATTGAGTGGGAGTACGGTTCCACAGTTGAGCGTGTGTCTCCTTGGATTGATGCTATGGCTACTGCACTGGGTATGACAGGTGTAGAGATGGATGAGTTGTTTGAGCTAGCAGCTACTCTCTAATGAGTACTGAGCAGCGTCTTGACCGCATAGAACAAACTTTAGACAAATTAAGTACGGCGATTTCTGATATGGCACGTATTGATGAACGTTTGTTGCATGTGTTTAAAAGTTTAGAGAGGCATGAAAAACGTTTAGACGAGCAAGAAGATGAAGTACGTGAATTAGAAAATGTAGTTATGTCAAATTCTAGCTCTGTTAAAAACTCAGAGAGATTCTTCTGGATTGTTGTTAGTGCGTGTATATCTCTTGCTGTTTATATGATGAGGTAGTCTATGTGGCAAACACTCATATCTCCTATTGTTACTTTGCTAGGTCAGGTTCTAAAGAACAGGTCTGAAGAAAAGAACGCAGTACATAAAGCAAAAATGGAAGTCATCAAGAACACAGCATCTTGGGAACAACTCATGGCAACTGCCAGTGCTACCTCTTGGAAGGACGAGTGGTTTACGTTGTTGCTCTCAGCGCCTGTGGTTGCAGTTGTGTGGGGTATTGGAATGAATGATGTAGATATACTAGACCGCATTGGTCTTGCCTTTGAGGAGCTTAACAGGCTTCCTGATTGGTATCAGTATTTGTTATTCATGGCAGTATCTGCCTCCTTTGGTATACGTGGCGCTGACAAGCTGCTTGCGTTAAAGGGTAAGAAATAATGGCTACACAAAACCAAATTAACGCTCTGTACAAGCAGTACTTAGGCCGTGATGCGGAAAAAGCAGGCATGGACTACTGGCTTAGTTCATTAGAGCAAGGTGCTAGTTTAGCTGATGTTGAGTACAACATTGCTAATTCTAACGAAGCACAAAACTATGTAGTTCAAGAACAGTTATCTAAAACAAATATGTTGTCTGGTAGAACATCTAATGTTACAACAGACGATGAAAAAATTGCTCAGGCGCTAAACCTTTTAGCCAACTCTCCTGACACAATGAACTTGGGTGCAGCAAACGCCTTAAACGACAACCGTCCTGATTCTGTTATAAAAGGAGAAGACGGTCAACTACACAATACTAATGCTACCCTAGATGCTAACGGTAACTGGAGTATTAATCCAGATGAGGAAGCCGTTTATTACTTTACTCAGCCACTAGAAGATGATCGTTATAACAACTACGGCGAAGCTAGTGAAGACTATTCTCATAACTATGGGCAAGGTAATTACTACACTGAAGAGGAAATTAAAGAATTTTGGGATGGTGATAAAGGCACTGGTATGGAGTTGTTCAAAGAACAAAATCCAAATCTAAGCTTTAACGATTACCTTTCTTTTGTTAAAGACTCAAACGAAGCATACATAGACAACCCTAATGCTACCTACGCAGATAATCAACAAA
>VMHT01123333.1_pt1 | contig 35352 bp, 37 predicted proteins | sample 4693611 | NCBI WGS metagenome assembly VMHT01 (sample SAMN12280063, study PRJNA550983) | marine metagenome | isolation source: seawater sampled from same location over 5 years 0.02-0.2 micron viral filtrate | place: USA: collected off the coast of southern California halfway between the port... ...
ACAGAAGCGATAATGGTTTAATCCTCATTGAGTCAAAAGCCAAAGGGGACTCTCTAAATTATCATAAGCAGAAACTAGCGCTGTTGTTATCGAACATGCGACATTTTGCCAAGGAAGCAGAGGTTTTGGGCCATCCCGTGAAATATCGTTTCACAGATGGCAACTACCATGATGAGATAACAAAATTATGTCAGGAAGTAGGCTCTATCAATATGGTTAACCCTGCAGAAAGAAGTTTGAGGTCTGAAATTAAACCATTGGTAGAAGCAGGAAAAATCAGCATCCTTGAGCATGATGGCTGGTTAACCAAGCGTGAGTGGTTCACTGAAACGGTTGGAAATCAGCCGCCGTTTAGAATGGATAAATTCTACCAACGTGTTAGAAAAGAAACAGGAGTTCTCATGCAGGATGGTAAACCGATGGGAGGCAAGTACAGTTTTGATGCGGAAAATCGCCTGCCATGGAGTGGTGACCCCCCAACTCAAGAAGAACAGATATTCCCTATCGATGAGATAGATGACGCAGTAATGCAATTAGTCAATCATGAGTTTTCATCACATCCTGGAAACTGCGATTTGAGTAAGGTTCCAACCACTCTTATCCAGCACCAACAAGCTTTGCAATGGGGCATGGATAATATGGAATTTTTCGGCCCCTATGAAGACGCGATGAGTAGTAAAAGTCGATATTTATTCCATTCAAAAATGGCGATATCAGTAAACCTTCACAGATTATCTCCAAGAGTAATTGTCGACTCTGCAATACAGACCAACGCTCCAATAAACAGTATTGAGGGATTCTTCAGGCAAATGATTTGGCGAGAATATGTCAAGCATGTACACGATGTAACTGATGGATTTAGAACTCTAGAGGTATACAATGAAACTCTAGATGAACCCAATTTCTTAGAACAAAACAATCCATTGCCTGCAGCATACTGGGGTGCCAAAACCGGATTAAATTGCCTTGATGAGGTAGTTGAATCTGTTATGGATGACGGTTGGACCCATCACATACCGAGATTGATGGTATTGAGCAATTTTGCCAGTCTGCTTGACATAAATCCAAGAGAGTTAACAACCTGGTTCCATGAGGCATTTATCGACGCCTATGATTGGGTTGTTGAGCCTAATGTTTTGGGTATGGGCACGTATTCTCTTGGATCTGCGATGATGACGAAGCCATATGTTTCAGGTACACCATACATCAACAAAATGTCAGATTACTGTAAAAGTTGTAAGTTTAATCCAAAGAAGGATTGTAAGGTTTCCAATTTGTATTGGGCCTTCCTAGAACGCCACAAGGAGTCTTTTCAAGGAAACATTAGGATGGCTATGCCACTAAGGAATCTAGCGAAAAGAAGCGAGGAAAAGAAGGCACAAGACGTAATGGCCTACAATGACATTTTATCAGCACTTTCCGAAGGTCGTGAATTTGGTGATGGTCAGATGAGATTAACTCATTAATTTGGTTCTGTTAGGTGGTTTGATGAATCCAACTGATACACTCGAGATCGGCCGTGGCTTCACAATAAAGAATCGCAGTTGCTTGGCAGCTATGACCAACAAGCAAAGTAATGATGACGGAACATTATCTAAAGAGGAAATAACTTGGCTTTCACGTAGAGCAAAAGGCGGTTTTGGCATAACTACAACTGCAGCAGCAAATGTAGTTGAGAAAGGTCGAGGCTGGGACGGAGAAATGGGTGTATGGGGTGACCATCAACTCCCTGGATTAACTAAATTGGCAACACAATTAAACAGTCATGAAACAATCAGCTTAGTCCAATTATTTCACGGCGGAATGCGGGCGCCAAGAGAAATCAACGGCGTTCAACCGATATCAGCTAGTGAAAATACTGAGGCTGGGATGAACGGTGAATTTACTCGTGAAATGACTCATGATGAGATAATCGGCATGGTAGAATCCTTCACTGAGGCAGCAGTTAGATGCGAGAAAGCCGGTTTTCACGGTGTAGAACTACACGGCGCTCATTCATACCTAATCTGTCAGTTCTTAGGCGCCAAAACTAACCGTCGAACCGATGATTGGGGTGGAGATCTTCATGGAAGAAGCAAATTTCTGCGTGAAATAATCAAATCAATAAGGAATGCAACCAGTGATAAATTCTTGATAGCGGTTAGAATCTCACCAATTATTGCAAAGGCTGGTATTTACCTAGATGAGAGCCTTTTACTTGCCACAGAACTATGTAAATTGGAAATTGATATGTTACATATATCTTGTTGGGATGTTTTTGAAGAAGTTGGTGATGGCAATAGTCAGAGTCTTACCAAGCGATTTAGGTCGGTAATTCCGGATGACTTTCCATTAATTTCAACTGGAGCAGTTTGGGATACTATGGATGCCATTTGGTTGATGACTCAAGGTGCAGACATTGTAGGTGTGGCAAGAGTTGGGATTGCCCATCCAGATTGGCCTCAGAACCTAAGCGACGAAAGTTACCAACCACAAAAACCGCCATTTAGTGTAGAGCATCTAGAGAGTGTTGATTTGAGCCCGGTGTTTATCGAATACATGAAGCGATGGAAAAATTTCGTTATTAAGTAGGAAAGCTTGAATTAAGATTCCAACCAGTTTAATGAAAGCGCTCTTCACGCAAATAGTCACCAACATCAGTCGAAAATGAGCAGCAAATGTATGGTGGACGTGCCGAGATTTGAACTCGGGGCCTCTACCATGCCAAGGTAGCGATCTTCCAACTGATCTACACGCCCATTGTGTATACAAGTCCCGCCAAATGCACTCCCATGATAAGCATTTTCAATCATCATACAGTTGATGAACAACCAATCATCCCCAATGCCATGGGCGACTCAGGCATGCTAGGTGATACGCCAATGCCTGAACATGAACCCTATATTCCCGATGGAGTCATAGAACAATCACTTGCTGTATTATCTGGCGTTACTGATGCAGTGTTTATGCCGTGGATTGAAGATAGAATTAATGTCATTTGGCTTGAGGCAAATGATGACAGATTGGGTATTACGAGATTCGAGGAAGGTTCTGCGGAGCTAAATCGTAGGCGAAGATTAAGGTTAGATCCCGGAAAAGTAACTATTGGCTTACATCCCGCACTGCTCGAAGATGAAAACCTCTACAGGCATACTTTTGTTCATGAATTTCTGCATGCTGCCGGCCTTACACTTCACACCCCTTTGCACGATGAGTTAACCAATAAAGTCGCACCAACTCCAAAGATGTCAGAATCACCTTTGCTTCAAAGACTGAGAGATTCAGTTCTAGGTGATCTCAAAGTAAAATCATGGTCTTGCAAACACTGCGGCTATACGTGGGATAGAAAGACTGTCAGGAAGCCCACAAGGTGCCATAAATGTGCACGTCCACTTTGAGGTCTCATACTCAAAGTTCATCAAAGAGATACTTTTCGGCTGGGTTGGACGTATAGTGTAGTTGGATATCACTCTGGCCTTCTAAGCCGGCGACCCGGGTTCGAATCCTGGTACGTCCGCCATAAATCCAGTCGCACTTCCAATGGATGGACCGTAGATTGCAGATCTCATTTTGTGATTTTTCTACCAATAAAGAATCCCAAAGCCAATGCTCCGCCAAAAACCCCCATTTCTACTAGAGAATCAAGCATCGATTGGGCTTCTTGTAATACGAACTCTTCTTTTCCCAATAACCCAGCAGTCAAGCGGTGATAATCAATAACTATGATGTTGCGTGCTTCAAGCCATTTTATAGTAACAAACTGAATAATTAAAATTAGTCGAATAGCCTTTGTGGCAAGTTGGAATACGGCACCGATTATTGTACCAATAATCAAGCCTTGAGTGACGTTTTCACTCAGGAGAGGAATTATTTCCATGACTTACGGTATGTGAACGAGTGTATAACCTTCTGGTATGTATTGGTGATACTGTTGCCTAATTTATTTGATTGGGGCTAAAATAACCTTTTCTAACTCCCGATGCTCTCATATATGGAATGTTGGTGGGTGGGTTGTTCACCATGAAGAGAGGCTCACGTGCTTGGAAGAAAACTGGTAATCAACGTTGGAAGTGGCGCAAGAAGAAACTGCGACGCCGAAAGCGTGCTCGCCGACAGGCAAAGAACTGATTTAATGGATGAAATACGGGAGTATAGTATAGCTTGGTAGTATCGCGGGCTCCAGTTGCACAGGAATGAAGACGAGTGGGTTTGCTGAAGTTGATGACCAACTGGAGCGCCGACCTGTTGCATCCTGAAAACCGTGCCCACTAACATGGGCGGTTCCAGAAGAAATCCGCTGGGGGGGGTTCAAATCCCTCTGCTCCCACCAATTAACAAACCATGAATATCTTGATGAGTGATTGGTTGTTGCTTTGATTAGAGGGAGAGCAATGAGGCAACTTTTGGCGATTTTTCTTTGTGCAGTTATTTTCATACCGCTCACAGGGTCAATTTATGATCAACCAATTTACGATAGAAGTAACTTTGTCTCCCTAGATGATTCAGGAATCCATTGGCTTGATGACGAAAGAACACTCAATATTCCAATGCAACAAGAACCTTCTTGGATATCTGATAGCATACCTTGGTATGAAAGGTCAATCTATGATCAAAACAAGAATTCAATTCATGATTCTATAGAATTTTCTGAGATTCCAGTTGGCATGGCAATTTCATACAACAAGGATATTTCATCTACTCATCTTGACCAACTTCAGCAACTGGGCGTTACTGTGGTGGATATCTTGGAGTCAGTAGATTCGGTGCTTATTGGAATACAAGAAGTGTCTATTGCTCAAACTCTAGCAGATTTGCCAGATGTAGTTATGGTACATCAATATGGTAAAGTGGTTTTCTATGGCGATGTTCAAACTCCCAATGTAAAAGCTAGAAATTCATCGATTTACCCCGACGCAGCCTGGAACTTTGGCGTAACCGGAAAAGGAGTTAATATTGCTATGGTTGATACAGGTGTAGACAATGAACACCCAGGATTAGTTGGAAAATTTGTTGCAGGATATGACGCTGTTTGTTATTTACACACCGATCCAACCTGTGTCGCAGCAGGACTTGGAGCTCGCCAAACAGATGGCTCATATGACCCCGATGATGGAAATCAGCATGGGACTGCGTGCATTGGAATGTCCTCAGCAACTGGTATTGATGCGGATGGAAGTCAAAGCGAATTTTATGGTTCAGCACCAGACTCTTCTCTGGTTGATGTGAGAATTGGTACTGATGCGGGAGCGGGACCATTTGAAAACTACATCCTTGAGCAGGAATTCTACGAATCGGCAATGAATGGTATCCAGTGGATTATTGATAACAAAGATACTGCTTGGGCAGGTGTCGATGAAAGTCTCCATGGTATCGATATTATCTCATTATCATGGGGTATTACTTCTCACGAAGGCGGTGGTTCCGACGGAACCGACATGCACAGCATGATACTTGATGTGGCAATGGAAGAAGGTGTTGTCGTTAGTGTGGCTGCTGGAAATGATGGACCAGATAATGATGGATTATCTGGCATGGGATCATCAGACTTGTCAATTACTGTTGGGGCGACTGATGATGGTAATACCATCACAAGAGATGACGACACCATTGCTTCATACTCGTCTAGAGGCCCTAGAAGGGACAACGGCGATGGTAATCCACTAAATGAACTAAAACCGGAGATAACAGCTCCAGGTACAAACATCATACAGGCAGAAGGATGTGTAACATCCGGTAGCTGCAATAATTTCCTAGGCGGTGATGCATCATCCAATACATACACAAGCCGAGGTTCTGGAACATCATACGCAACACCATCGGTGTCTGGAATTCTAGCTTTAATGATTGAAGCAAATGAGGATTTGTCACCGATGGAGATGAAAGAAATCCTAAAGTTCACTGCTGAAAGAAAAGGTGAACCAACCCAACCAGACGTCGATCCGTTTTGGAATAGAGACTTTGGTTGGGGATTAGTAGACGCCTATGAGGCTGTAAAATTATCACTCGAATTGAAAGAGTTAGGTTTGACAGGTTCCATTGATGTTAGCGCTCAAGTTCACATTGAATCAATGGGCCTAGATAACCAATCTATGCTATATGTTATTGATGGAGTGGCATGGAGTCAAATGGGGTCAGTCAATGCAATTGAATACAGAGTCAACGATGGAAATTGGATGTCTGCTTCCTTTGAGGAATCGAATGCCACATTTGGCGCGCTTGAGGGATTCGGTTGGTCAATTGCTTTGGATGTCGACAAAATGCCGAAGGGAAACAATACCTTGGAGATAAGGGGGTTGACCGAGGATGGACAATCCTTGCCAATCATAATGACAGTCACAGGCCAAGGTAATTCCGCATCAGCATCTGAATCATTATTCCATAAATTACATCTTGATTTCATTTTCATAGTATCATTCATAGTTGTAGCACTGCTGTTATGGTACGGTAGGACTTCTAATCCTGAGACATTAACTTTAGACAGTAATGAGTCAATCGATAAAGTTCTGAAAGATGATGTTGATATCGCTTCGGTTGTTGATGCAGAATTGTTGGACGGATAGCGATAGGTGATATTGTGAGAACATTCAGCAATAGGGCGCTAGAAATCCAGCCGACAGGCGTTAGAAAAATGTTTGATTTAGCTGGCGATGATGCTATCTCATTTGGTCTAGGAGAGCCTGATTTTCAACCACCAAAGGTTGCTATTGATGCCTTTCATCAAGCCATGTTAGATGGACACAATAAGTACACGACTACAGCAGGATTGCCAGCACTGCGTGAGAAAATCGCTCGCTCATGGGATGATTATCAAAATAGCATGAACAAAGATAATGTCTGCATCACTATGTCTGGTACAAACGCTTTACTTAATTTATTTTTGACGCTTGTGAATCCTGGAGAAAATGTTCTGCTTCCTGAACCATACTTTCCGTTATACGGGCCAGATGTTACGATCTGTGGTGGCGAGGATAGGTACTACCCTTGCAAGTTTGAGAACGAATTTATCCCTAAGATAGAAGATTTGGAAAAACTTGTCGATGATAATACTGTGGCTATATTGTACAATTTCTCAAGTAATCCCACCGGAGGAACACTAAACCATGCACAGCGAGATGAATTACTTGACTTTGCCATCAAAAACGATTTGTGGATAATAAGCGATGAAGTATACGATAGAATTGTTTTCGAGGGTAGTCATGTGTCATTCATGGGCGTGGACTACAATAAAGTGTTAATCGTAAATTCTTTTTCGAAAACCTTTGCTATGACCGGGTGGAGAATTGGCTACATTATTTCGTCTAACCTTGAAGCGATGAGTCAGATAATCAAGATGCAGTATTATATCACTGCCTGTTCGAATGACGCAATGCAATATGCGGTTCTTGCGGCCATGGAAGAAGCCTCTGACTATCCTGAGATTATCGCTAAAGAATTCAAAGAAAGATGCGACTTGATTGTCGATCGATTAAATCAAATGCCCGGGGTTGAATGCTACAAGCCAAAAGGCGCAATTTACGTTTTTCCAAAGGTACATGTCGATGGTATGAGTTCTGAAGAGATAGCTCTAGAGTTACTCAAAGATGGAGTTCTGTGCTCTCCGGGTTCAGCATTTGGACCTTCAGGGGAAGGTCATTTGAGATTTGCATATACAATTTCTAAGGATGATATTTCACTTGGAATGGACAAAGTAGAGGCTACACTAAACCGGCTTAACGGATTGTGATAAATTATGTCTTTATTCGCTCCAGTAATGTATTTTACTTTCGGTTTCATTATTGCATTTCTGTTTCCACGCCTACCAATAATTTTGATTACAAGGGGAAGAGGATTCAACACTGCGTTTCCCGCTCATCCAGAACCAATCCCACTCTCGCCAAAACTTACTCAACGAGTCCTTCACATGCGAATGATCTACTGGATGGGATTCGTCGTTGCAACAATACCACTGTTATTCGGCCTTGCATCAATTAAGTGGGGTAATACGGCATTTGGTTTTGGATTATGGCTTTCATCTGGATGGTTTATGCTCTCAAGATTACAGACTTTTGTCGGTGGTCCTGATCCACCATGGACATTTGAAACCGCACAACGACTTCAGATTGTTATGGATAAGGTCAAATCTGATTCTTGTTGTTGTAATTACCCACAGCCTGAGTGGCAAATACTTTCAATTTCATGTTCTACCTGTGGTAAATTGTTAGATAAATTGCCCCGTCCAGACTTAGGAAGGAAACGAATCGATGGAATCTTTGCTGGCGGGTTTAGACTTTTATTAACTGACGGCCATCCAACAATCATAGAGGATGATGGTGAAAGTAAGTATTTCCATGATTCTGAAGAATGATTTACCTTTGCCAAACCAGCGAATATTGGATGAACTATTAGCAATCTTTGATAATTGATTGAATTGACGTTGCGACATGGCGGGTAAGGGTCGGAAAAAACCACTCAGTGCTCGCCTGTGGTTGACGATAGTTGCACTCTGTCAGGTATTTTTGACCCCATTAATCGCTTTCACTCTGACTTATTTATTCGAGTTTAGTTTCTTTGGTGAAACTATCAATATCTCATTTCAAAAAGAAATGATTCCTTGGATTGGTGCAGCGTCGCTAATGTATGGTATGGTCGCACTATTTCTTGCCTTGATAATTGGCGGATATACGCCTCTTGCTGTGATCGAGAATGGTGGATGGGGTAAATTCTTGAAATTTTCTCGCTCGCCCAGAAGCGCAACTCAGAGGCGAATTGCGAGGCAGAATTACGCTTCATCGCCACATGGTCAGATTACTGTATTAGCACATCAAAGATGGCAACAAGGACATTCAATTATATCTACACATGGCGGATTAATACTTCTCGCAGTACCGTTTCAAGTATTACTTGCAACCCTTCCTTTGGCAATGGTCTTGATGGTCCCAGACAGTGTGATGAAAGAAAACCGTCGCCTCGAGTTAGCGCTCATACTCTACATCTTCACATTGGGTATCGTGATGAAATATTATCCGAAGATTGCAAAGAGGTACATAGGAATCGCTTCTTTTACTAGGAAGTGGTTGATTTCGATGACTAAGATTTCTTGGCTCGCTCCAGTGTTAATTCTATGGCTAATGGGGAGAATGGCTAGCGTTGTTGTGCTTGGATGGATTGGATCAGATATTGATTTGAACATAGATTTCGAAAAATCCTTCTTTGAGACCACACTGAATATTGGTTCGATCCCAGAAACCTCATTTTTGGATTTAATCGCTGCCCTTGCAGTAATTCCGTTGGCGACTTTTACAACATTGGCAGTGTTAGGTGCTGGTTCTGGTGACCCCCCAGAGTGGATGATAGAGAATTTGGAATTACAGCAATCAAAAGAGAGTAATTTGTCTGACGCTGTCGACAATCTATCCAATGCCATTGTTAGTCCTGAAGTTTCCGAAGTAATCGGGAAATTAGCCTCTAAATCCGATAATAGAAATGATGTTGTGGAGCAAGATTTGCCAAACGTTTTGGATAAATATGCCGAGGTAGCCACAGGGGAAGATAGTTCGGAATTCGGTGAAATTGAGTCAAGTACAGATTTAGATTTCGAGCATTTTTTTGACGGTGACTTCGGTCAGTCTACCAAACAACCATCCCATGATGAACCAGCTGTAAGAGGGCTAAAATAACCCGATATGACAAATTTAACTGTGTACATTCAACAATTACTTTCATGTGTTGAATGTTCATGGGTTGTCTGTTGATGATGATGAGAAGGCTGTCCTCGATAACTCTTGTTAGTTTATTATTACTTCAGACATTAGCAATAAATTACCTACCAGATGCGGAGGCTGCATCTGGACGAGGTGGCGCTAGCGACGATTTCAGTATTTCAAGTATTGAAATTGGCAATGTATCATTTCAACCAGAAACATGGATACAACCTGATGGTGAAGTTCAGGAATACTTATTGCAAAACGATTTCGTAGAAGTAACAATTTCAGTGTTTAAAGACGGACCGGTTACTGGCCTCCAGAAACAGACTGATGCAAAATTAGATATTATTCACCCAATTGGTTTTGTTATTGAAACCTTTACTTGGACTACTGAGTTGATTGCTGGAGGACAAAACAAAGAGCATACAATAACATGGAATCCACAGGAAGCACATTCAATACTAAACACCACCACAAATGAGTTAACAGGGGGCTTAATTTTACGAGCATCAGTTAATTTCACTGCTGATAATAGGAATGATAACGATATTATGGAGAAGCAAGTTCCAATTGCGGTTCACAAAGATAAGATGGATACAGAATCAAGTTCAACCGCACTATCCTTCCACCCGGGTAAATACCCAATAGGTGGGGGCGATGCAACCAGTGCCCTTGGTTCTTGGTACATAGACGAAGATAGTGACTCAGCGGTTGGTGATAATCATTGGCGAATGATCAATCAGGCAGGAAATACCTACCCCTCAAGTTCCTTTGATCGACTAGTTCACTCATTCTATTACCCTGACTCAAGTTGTGATGGGCAAGCATGGGATCCTGGATTAACCACTTATTATGGCATCAATGTATGCAGGCAACTTTTCCAATCACAAGAGTATATTTCCACACAAGTGCACCTACAAGCATGGGGTACGATGGGTGCAGGAGATGCTGCATACCTAGAATTCTGGAATGGCAATGGCAATTTCACCGATCCATTCCAGTCTGTGAATTGGGATGTCGCAGAAATCAACCCTAGTCCAATTCCTGGACAATGGAAGAATATCTCCTGGGACCCACAAACAGTTTGGTCTCAAAACCCCCAATTGTTGAACCCTGATTTGTTACTGGGTGGCAACTCTTGGACATTTAGCCTAATTTTACGTTCAGATAATTCAGGTGCTACTCAAGGCATGCACTTTGATGATTTTGTTCAATTCGGGGTCTCAAAGGTAGATGGTTTTACTCTTACTGCAGCGTGTGACAATCCAGTAGGCGGCTTTGAAACTGTGCCAAATGACTTAGTTTCTTGGAAGTGTTTAGTGACAAATAATGGCTACAAAAATGTCCAATTCCGTGCTCAAACAAATGTTACCAATGCATCATGGATGGATCCGGTAAATCCTCAACTAAGACTCGATACTGCAAACCCTAATGACAATGATTTCAATGTAGTAATACCACCAATTGGTCCATTTGAAACTACTGAAGTTTGGGCAAATTTATCCATACCACCCGGCGCAGATGTTCAAATTCAAGATTGGGAAATTTGGTTTAGTGATGCAAGTTCTGCTAACACTGGAGAAAAAGCAAGAGTTTCGACAACCGTTTCCATTAATTCGCAATATAGTGTCAAATTAACCTCAACAGCACCACAAATCGCACTTACCATGAATCCAGGAGAATCTAAACTATTACCATTTACTGTGTTCAATACAGGGAACCTGGATTCAACCTTCCAACTTCAAGCCACATTTAGTGAAGATTTGTGGTCAGGCACCGTACAAGATGAGTTGGGTAACGCTATACCTTCGATTTTCATGCTTAAAGGCACATCTGCAAATCTGAATCTTCTGGTTTCAGCAGAGGAGAGGGCATTACCCGGTCAAGTTGATCTAAACATTAGGGCGTCAAGAACTAGTGGGGATGTCGAAGGAGACACCTTACTAACCCGAATTATTGATGTCCCAATTTACCGTGATTTTGAGTTAGAGACAAGCTATGCCTTGTTTAGTAATGATGATGGAAGGTTGTATGTTGAAGGATTCGCTAACGATGAATCAAAATCTATTCTAATGTCGTTGTACAATAATGGCAACGATGAGGAATCATATAACATATCTGTTACTAACGATTTCCCGCTCAAGTATCGTCAATCAGGGGCAAATGTTGACATTTTACAATCACCGTTACTAGACGAGTGGGGTGGTTCATGGACATTCTTCCTCAACCTCCCAATGCCGATCGGATTGCCAGAAGGATTCTATGAAGTGGTTGTTACAGCAACCAATGTTGATGACCCGTCGTTGTCTGTAAGCGAAGTAATTCCAGTAGAGATTCAGAAAACAGCCAGCGTTGATGTTGAAACAGATATCTCGGACCAGTCCTACATACCAGGTGATATTGCGCAAGCAATGACCTTCGAAGTGACCAATTATGGTAATATCCCAGACACTTTTGAGATGAGTCTCAACCTTCCGCAGGGTATGAATGCCCAGTTCACAAATCTTGTTGATGGTCAATTTACTCCAGTTATAGACAGTGGTGCAAGTTACAACGTCACCGTAGAATTTTCTTTTGATAGCGGAATCAGTGGTAACCTTCAGATGGTTATAGTAGGAAAGAGTGTGTTTGATAATTCGGTTATTGCCACCGGTGGCTCTACATATTCTGTTGGTAGTTCTAATCAATGGCTAAAGATTCTTCCATCTCAACAGGTAATTATTGATAATTTTGAGGAAGAAGTAGTGCTAGAAGTAACCGTTAGGAATCAATATTCGACTGCTCAATCAGTCTCAATGGACATTGATTATGGCAACTCAAGCAGTTGGTATCAATCAAGAATTGACAGTAGTGACCGACAATTTGTACTTGGAACAGGTGATGATTCTGTAAGAGTCGTAACAATCAGATTTGAGGTTACAGAAGACACTCTAAAGACATTGGAAAACCCAACATTTGATTCAGAAATAATCTTGTGGGCCCGTTCAGATACTGTCAGCGATGCTGCCCAATCGAATATCCAAATTCAGTTGAGAAAAATAATTATCGAAACAAATGATGAGGCTGAATCAGGCTTTGATTTCGCAGGCGCCGCAACTTGGCTCGGATTTATCGTGATTATTGCTGGTGGAATCTTTGTAACAATTAGAATTCTGAAAAACGTAGAAGATGATGATGATGAATATGCCAATTGGGGTCAAGAAGGCTATCAGGATAGTTTGACTTCAAGTTATCAATCAGTAATATCTGCTCCGACAGTTCCTTCAGGTCCACCAGCAACTGTGCCTGCGGCAATGCCTCCTCAAGCCCCGGGAGCAACAAAACCAGTTCCTGAGATTATGCCACAATCACCGCAGACAACATCAACTGGTCCTCCATTGCCAGAGTCAGGATTGCCAGATGGTTGGTCAATGGACCAATGGAATGCTTACGGTGAAATGTGGTTGTCGCAGAATCAACAAAACTGAGAGTTATTGTAAATTTGTTGAATCGTAGGGTTCAAGACTTAGTCGCCCTCGCAGACAATGAGGCGACTATATGTACGGTAATGGACAAGCACCAATTTTCATTTTGAAAGATGGTACACAAAGAACAAGAGGCAGAACCGCTCAATCAAATAACATTGCAGCAGCAAAAGCAGTCGCTGATGCAGTAAGGTCGACACTTGGTCCTAAGGGTATGGACAAGATGTTGGTAGATTCCATGGGTGATGTAGTAATCACAAACGACGGAGCAACAATTCTCAAGGAGATGGATATTGAACACCCGGCTGCGAAGATGATCATCGAAGTAGCTAAAACGCAAGAACAACACTGTTTTGACGGCACTACAACTGCAGTTGTGCTCTCAGGAGAATTGCTCAAGCGCAGCGAAGACTTGATTGAACAAAATGTTCATCCAACAGTTATCTGTGAAGGTTTTAGGCTCGCTGCTGAAAAAGCAGTTGAGTTGCTAGAAAGTCACGGTATTGCAACAAATAATGATGATTCAGTGTTGATGGAAGTTGCTAAGACCGCACTAACTGGTAAGTCTGCCGGCGCAGTAAAATCATTCATGGCGGATATCTGTGTCAGGTCAGTCAATGCAGTTGGTCTCATTGAAGGGGAACAAAGAATTGTCGACCTTGCAGACATCAAGGTTGAGAAGCGTCAGGGAGGTTCTATCAAAGACTCAACTCTAATCGATGGAATTATTCTTGATAAAGAAAGAGTTCATGCAGGTATGCCAAGATCGATTAAAGGAGCGAAAATTGCGCTAGTTAATTCTGCAATCGAAGTAAAGAAAACTGAAGTGGATGCTAAAATCCAAATCACTGATCCAAACCAATTATCAAAATTCCTTGAAGAGGAAGAGAAATATATCAAGGGATTAGTTGAGAAAATCAAGAACTCCGGTGCAAATGTATTGATTTGCCAGAAGGGAATAGACGAACTAGCTCAACACTACATGGCTAAGCAAGGAATATTTGCTATCAGGAGAGCAAAGAAATCAGACATGGAAGCCCTATCAAAGGCTACCAGCGGAAAGATTGTAACCAATCTAGATGACTTAACTATTGATGACCTAGGTAATGCAGAAAAAGTCGAAGAGAAGAAAATTGGTGAATCTGAGATGACATTCATCACTGGATGTCCTGAAGCCAAATCAGTTTCCGTACTACTACGTGGTGGAACAGAGCATGTTGTTGACGAGATTAGAAGAGCGTTTGATGATGCAGTTGGTGTTGTATCGGTAGCTTGGGAAGACGGTGCAGTCCTGACTGGTGGCGGAAGTGTCTTGGCTGCATTGTCAAGAGATTTGAGAACCTTTGCTGAAACAATTGGTGGAAGGGAGCAGATGGCTATTGAAGCATTTGCCTCAGCCCTCGAAATAATTCCGCGTACTCTTGCAGAAAACGCAGGCTTAGACCCCGTAACGACGCTCATCGAATTAAGAAAAGCCCACGCAGATGGTCAGTCAAATGCAGGAATAAATGTCTATGAGGGTGGAGTAGTCGATATGAGAAGTGCGAATGTCCTAGAACCAATACGCGTTGTCGAACAAGCCATCCAATCCGCTACTGAAACTGCTGTTATGATTTTAAGAATCGATGATGTCATTTCATCCAAGGGTGTCTCCATGGGTGACGAAATGGGTGACATGGGCGATTTCCACATGTGATTTGCACAACAAAAATTCACCGATTGAAAACGCTCTCCCTACGGGAGAGCAAGCAACCTTCAAAGACTACGGGGGATAGGGCATGACATCCCCAAGGTGATTATGCATGACAGTCGTCGCAAAGGTTTGGATTGAAGAAGATTGTATCACATGTGATGCATGCCAAGATATCGCACCAGAAGTATTCGAAGTAACGGATGAAACCTCTAAAATTCTTGCAGCCGTAAGAACCGATGGCACATTTGATCGGAATACTGGCAAAGCCCCTCTAGCAGGAGAATTTGGCGCAGAATACGGAGAACTAATTCTAGAAGCATCTGAGGCATGTCCAGTTGAAATCATTAAGTTTGAACTGGTTAGTGATGGTGCAGAAGTTACAGCAGTTGAGGCACCAGCCGAAATTGCTGCTGATGCAGTTGCTCCTGCTGCAGAAGTTGTTGCAATCGCAGGCTCAGCAAGTGCTGAACTTTTGTCGATGATGGAGGGAGACCGCTCTCTAGCAATACTATTCGGCTCCCAAACAGGTAATGCTGCAGGATTAGCGGAAAAGACCGCAAAACTTGCAGCCAACTATGGTTTAATACCAACAGTTTACGATATGGACGGATTTGATGCATCTACCCTTGCAAGTCACAAGAGGACTCTAATTATCACATCCACATGGGGAGAAGGAGAAATGCCAGACAATGCAGAGTCTCTCTGGCAGACTGTAAGTTCCCAATCTCCCTCATTATCAGGAGTACATTTCTCTGTATGCGCTATCGGAGATACTGCATATGATGAATTCTGCAAAGCAGGTGTTGATTGGGATGAAAAGTACCAATCTCTGGGGGCAAATAAGGCACATGATATTCAGCTATGCGACGTAGACTATGAGCCCCCATGGGCAATTTGGGTTGCAGAAGCACTACCAAAGATCGCTTGTGTTGACTCTTCTGGAACATTGCAAATCGAACTTCTAGACCAGATGATCGCTTATGGGACAAGCGGTGATGAGGAAGAAGTATCTGGTGACTTTGCGCCAGGAACAATTGACAAAGCAGAACTTACAGTTACTCTTGAATTGTTTAGATATTGCCCTACTGCAGCAGAGTCCGGATGGGACACTCTAGTATGTTCAGTTCCGGCAAATGCTTCGTTACAAGATTTGTTAAGCACAGTGAAAAACAATGTCGACGGTAGCTTGACATTTAGAACTGGAGATGGTACTGGCTCACAAACATCGGGTGTTAGAGTCAATGGAAGACTCGTCCTAGCAGATATTACGGCAATTTCTGAAGTAATTGGAGCCGATGGAAGAATCAAGATTGAACCTATATCAGGTTATCCAGTTATTAGGGATTTGATGGTCGATTACTCGAAGTTTGAAGAACGTCGTGTGAAAGCAAAACCATGGATGTCATCAAGTCCAAGGGAAGGTGCGTACATTATCAACGGTGACGCAGTAGGTGTAATGGACTCAGCAGATGCTGTAACACTACACTCAATTAGCGATGTAAAATCGTATCATTTAGTCCACTCAATGTCAGATACAGTTTCATATGATTCCAACTATGAAGGCCCAGGTGTACACTTACAGAGATGGAATCGAATCATGGACCCAAGATCCAGTGAAAAGTACAAAAATTCTCTTATCGCTTCGCTAAATAATGCAACTGGAGTTTGGGGAGAGGCTGACCTTGCATCAATTGCAAGATATGGACAAGAAGGTAAAACAGCATCTAACGGACTAAACAACATACGTGCATATATTTTGAACCAAACCAATTATCGTGGCCCTCACGGGAGATTGGTCAAGTGGTATGGACGCAGCGTAAAATGGACCGGCAAATTAAATGAAACAACACTATACCGGCAAGTGTTAGGCCCTGTTGGATTAATCAGTAACATATTTGATGGTGTATCAGCAAGAATGGTTCTAGGTTTCACTAGAACTGGCGGTCCTCCAATTCGCAGCCTCCAGGCTTTGATTCTACCTCCTGCGGGAATTGGTAAGATTCCGAATATGTTCAATTCCAAAGTAAAAAACCATCATCAAGTTGTCGGTTTATTCAACGAAATTGACCAGAGGTTCTGAGTGGTTAAGATGCCAAAGATAGCATACTATCCGGGAAATGTTGCTAGAGCTGCCTCCATGGAGGTTGAGGATTGTATTCAACCGCTATGTAAAACACTCGGAATTGAACTAATCGAATTGCCCGATGCAACAAGTGATGGAGGTAATATCATCAAACAGGCGTCCAGTAAATTACAACACGCCCTTGTTGCAAGAAACCTCGCTCTCGCTGAAGAAAAGGGCTTGGATATAATGACGACCTGTGCAACGAGCCACGGAATAATGAAAGACACTATGCAAGATTTGAATAGTGATCCGGTATATGCTGCGCAACTAAACAATCTCATTGCTCGTTCTACGGGTGTAGAGTATCGTGGAGAGGCTGATTCATGGCATTTACTTCATTATCTTGTGGAAGAAATTGGCTTGGATAAAGTGACAGATGCCGTTGTTAATCCAATTCAGTTGAATGTAGCGCCATATTACGGGCCAAACATGCAAAGAGACGGTTTTTGCGGTAATGATGATCCGTTTATGCCGACATATCTTGAGCAACTAATAATCGCTTTAGGAGGTAAACCGGTTAGTTATGATTTGAAGTGTCAAAGTGTTGGATCTCCCTCTCTATTAACTCTAGAAAAACCAGTTATGTCATTAATTTCCTCAGTGATCTCGGATGCTAAATCAAATGGTGCAGATTTAATGGTTAGTGCTTGTACTGTCTCACATGCAAACCTAGATTCATACCAAACCAAAGCGGGTAGAAAAACCGGCAAGAATACCAGCATTCCAGTTGTACATCTTGCCGAATTAATCGCTTTTGCTTTCGGTCATTTCCCTGATAGATTTGCCCAATTAAGAACAAGAGCAATTCTCATTGGTGGATGATTAATAGAAGTGTGCCAACTTTTGTAACTCTTCTTCCGGTAATTCATTTGATATATCAACCAAGCTAGTTCTAAATAAACCAGCAATAGACTGATATTTTTCTATCAATTTAGTGCAAGTTTTAGTGTCTATTTTAGTCATAGATGATAGTAATTTGATTTGTTTTGTGATTCCATCATTCTTCCATCTAGTCAGTAAGAGGTTTGTATCCTTGCCTTCGTTTACCATAGCAGAAATTTCATCGGCAGCTATTTGGCATATCTTATCAATTTCTGTCTCATCAATCTCAGCGTATGCAATAAATTCTCTAATTGAGTCAGAAATACCACCACTTTGCTTAGCAATTAGATAAATTAGGTGTGCAGATTCCATCGAGTTTTTGGTTGTGATAATTGGAACACCCAAATCAAGAGTTATATGAGCCAATGCTCCCAAAACAGCGTTGGGGTGCACAGAATTGCCAATTTCACCCAATTCTATTAGCAATAGCGGTTTAATTTTACCATTTTTCATTCTTTGGCATTGCTTGAATAATCTACCATCTATTATTGATGTTAACAAGTCTCTTGATGTCTTTCTTTCAATCAGTATGTCTTGATCTATTAGAATGTCACCAGTTGTTAAATTGTCATACTCTACTGTCATTCCAAGGCTGCTGACATATGCAGAAAGAGTTGAGGATGCTTCTCTGTAGTCAAGTTTGACAATAGATTTTATTTCCTCATTCATCTGTTTTACAACTTCATTTGCCGCATTAATTGAATCAATTTCTCGTTCTCTTTGACTTTTAGTGCCTGTTTCTTTGTCAAAGAATTGGTCAAGCCCCATTTGATTTCTTGGTCGCTTATCCTTTAGTGATACTGTTTTCGGTGGCTTTTTGTGGTTAATGTTCTTGTCTTTTTGTACGTTGTCATTTGTCTGTTCGACAGGATACAATTTGTTTAGCCTAGTTGTTTCTAATTCGAGAAATTCATCCGCTGTGATGCGTTCTCCATCAATTTCTATGTCAAAAGCTACCAAGGTGTCCACTTTTGAGCTAGGTCTAAATTCTATCCGACCTTGTCTCTCGATGTCCGCCAAATTGTTGTACATTTTTCTTTCTCTAGCCTTGGCAGCGTGACTAACATACTGATCTCTCGTATCATTTGCAACAAGGGTTTTGACCGTTCCAGAACTTTGTCTTGCTGTTCTTCCTCGACGCTGAATGGACCGAATTGCGCTAGGTACTGGTTCATACATTAGCACAAGTTCAGCAGCAGGAACATCTAACCCCTCCTCACCAACAGAAGTTGCAACTAGAACATTAATCTCGCCACTTCTGAATTCTTCAAGTCTTGCCAACTGTTCCTTTTGAGTCATCCCTTTCTGCTTTCCACTGCTAGATTGACCAATAAATTGTGACACTTTCACGCCTTCGATGGTTGATAATAATTCAGTGAGATTTTTTACTGTGTATCGGTACTCAGTAAAAATTAGTATTCTTGAGTTGGGGTTTTCACTTATCCGATCACGAACCATTTCTCCCACAATATTGGCCTTTGGGTGTAATTCTCCCAAATTTTTAGCGTTGATTCGAAAATTATGGATTACTGGTTGAGAGAGGAATCTGTTTGTGCCCCTGTCTCCTGTACGCCCTTCGGATTCTGCCTTGTCAAGGAAAGCTAATCCTGCGTATACTCCTTGAGTCTTTAATAAATCGAGTAGCATATGCATTCTTCTTATATCTGATACCTTCCTTGCTGCATTGTAGCCTCGTTTGTCCCTTCTACTGATTGCCCTACTAACCGATTGTTGGGCTTCGGTGATAATTCTTGAAGTGAGGTTTTTCACTGAACCCATAAAACCCATTCTTTGAATATTTTCAACCTCCCTTGATTGGTGTTCCTGAAGAGGAAAAATTAGCGTCTTTAAAGATTCAGGAAGGTCAACATAAATTATGTCATTGTGTAACTTTACAGTATAAGGTCTAAGCAATGCTTCATCCTTAAGGGATACATCTAACCTATCTATTCCAAGACGCTTGGCAACCTCTAGGATTGCTCCTTTGCTTGAACCGGGGCTTGCTGTTGCAGCCAGTGTGAAACCACCATTATTGTGATTAAGATATAGGTCGCCTACTTGGGCATATGCATGGTTTCCTGTTGCATGGTGGGCCTCATCAAAAATAATTAATGAAACTTCATCAAGTGAGATTCTTCTGTTTGTTGCATCGTTCCTTATGACCTGTGGGGTAGCCATTAAAATCCGCCCCTTTTGCCATATTTCTGTACGTTTTTCCGGTGGTGTCTCGCCAGTATATCGCAGAATCATATCTGGGTCGATATTCATCATTTCTCTGGCCATTCTTTGTTGTTGGGCAACCAAACCAGTAGTCGGGGCAATAAGGATAATTTTCTTTTGCTGCAGTCTTAGAAACTCCGCCATCACCATCCATTCCACAGCAGTCTTACCGAATCCAGTGGGCATAACCATAAGGCAGGATGAGGATAAGGCATTTTTCAATGCCCTAATCTGATACGCTCTTGCCTCAACACCATTTTTCAGGAATGGGTGAATGACAACAGGCATCATGTTATCTTCAAGTCGAGGGTTCAAAAGCATGATGTTAGATAATATCTCACCTCAATCTCTAAAAATGTCCTCATTTCACTGTCGTATAATCGATTGACACAATCCCAATAATAACCGAACCACTCATATACCAAAGGTAAGTCGGATGGATGCTCAAAGGTGAGCAGCCAGACACAATGGGCCATCCCCCGAGGACCCCAATAGTCTCGTTCCGCAATCGTTGGAATGGGGCGCAGTGTCACGGCTACTCCTGTCCCGAGAGCCCTCGTACGCCCTCTCGGTGGGGCCCCTGCGTTGTAGAAATAATGGAGGAATCCGAATGGCGAAGAGAAGTCACCCACGAAGAGGTTCGATGGCATTTAGCCCGCGTAAGCGTGCTAGACGTCCGTTCGGACACGTAAAATCGTGGCCAAAAACCGAAGCGAGCGAAGTTAGAATACAAGGATTTGCTGGTTGGAAAGCCGGTATGACACACGTTCTAGCTCGTGATTTAAACCCAAGAAGCCCATCAGCAGGTCAGGAAAAAAGAATTCCAGTAACTGTTGTAGAATGCCCAAAGATGCGAGTTTTAGGTGTTCGTGGATACCAAATGACTCCTTACGGGAAGCAAGCCGTAGGTGAAGCATGGGCTGATGCAGGACAAATTGCTGATGCATTTAGCGATCTATTCAAGAGATTGCCAGAACGCAAAGAACACGATGCAGACAAGCACTTTGAGAACCTGGAAAATTCAGATTTAGTTGAGGTAAGAATGATAGTCGCAACACAACCTAGTCAGATTACAGGAGTTCCAACAAAAGTTCCTGACGTCATGGAAGTTGGACTTGATGGCGGAAATGTAAGCGAACAACTCAACTTTGCCAAGGGAAAATTCGGTGAAGAATTCTCTTTTGCAGATTGTTTCGATGAAGGTGGCTTAACAGATATAGTCGCTGTTACCAAAGGATATGGATGGCAAGGTGTAATCAAAAGATTCGGTGGTAAACTACAATCACACAAGAACTCAAAGAAGCGAAGACAGCATGGTAACATGGGTGACTTCGGTACTGGATACGTTCGTAAGACCATCAGGCAAGGTGGTCAAACTGGATATCACCAGAGGACTGAATACAACAAGAGAATTTTGAGAGTCGCTAACCCAGAAGACCATTCGATAACACCAGCAGGCGGTTTCCTTCACTACGGTGAAGTCAAATCAGACTACATTTTGGTCAAAGGTAGCGTCCCTGGTCCTTCAAAAAGATTGATTAGATTTAGAGATGCTACAAGAGGGTCCAAGAAAACACTTCACGAATTTGAGATTACTTACGTAAGTACAGCATCTAAGCAGGGGGCCTGAAGATGAAAGTAACAGTAAAGGATATCACTAACACAATTAGTGCTGATGAACTAGATGCTGGTAGATTGCAAGATACTTTCGAAATATCTGTTGAAGATGGCTCAAAAGTAACCTTGCCAGAATCATTTGCAACTCCTTTGAGGTCGGACTTAGTCAAATTAGCAGTCGCTTCAAGCCGCGCTAACCGAAGACAACCATATGGATCAAGGCCACACGTTGGTAAGAGAAGACCAATGGCAGGTATGAAACATTCAGTTGAATGGTGGGGTAAGGGACGTGGTGTCTCAAGAATTATGAGAAGAACCGGTCAGCGAAGAGGTGCCCAAAACCCTCACACACTTGGTGGTAGAAGAGCACATGGGCCTAAAGTGGAAAAGATTTGGGCAAGGAAACTAAATCAAAAAGAGCGCAGACTTGCAAGAGATTCTGCACTAACCGCAACTATGGATATGGCAATGGTAAGTTCTCGTGGACACAGAGTCTCTGACGAAGTAGATTCATTACCAATTATCCTTGGTAATTATGTGGAAGTCCGAGACGGTAAGTCTCAAGAATTTGACATCGAGTCATTCAACCATGGTTCTGCTACAAGAAAAGTTCTAGCCATTTTTAATGAACTTGGACTTGGTGAAGATTTACAAAGAGCCAGAGATGGAAGGAAGATTCGTGCAGGTAAAGCAACAATGCGTGGAAGAGTTCACAAGACTCCTAAATCAGTTCTGTTGGTTGTCAAGGAAAAATCAGGCCTAGCACAAGCAGCAAGAAATCTACCGGGAGTAGATGTCGTTGCTGCCAAGGATCTGAATGCAGAGGACCTAGCGCCAGGTGGCGATGTCGGTCGTCTAACCGTCTTCACTAAATCTGCTTTGGAGGAACTCAACTGAGGTGATATTCATGAATGCATACGATATAATCATACAACCATGGCTAACTGAAAAATCCATGGAAGCTAGATCAACTGAACAAAGACTTGAGTTCATTGTCAGAAGAAGTGCATCAAAAAGTGAGATTGCTAAGGCAGTCGAAACAATCTTTGATGTTGAAGTAGAAAAGGTCAATGTAAGAAACAGCAAGCATGGAAAACATGCATCGGTGAAACTTGCTGAAGGCTATGATGCAGAAGATGCAGCAATGCGTCTAGGAGCATTCTGAGGTGGTAATTATGGGTAAGAGAATACGTGCACAGCGAAAAGGTTCATCCCCAAGATATCGTGTGGCAAGCCACCGTTTCCCAGGGTCAAACAGAATGCCTAGGGAAAACGGAATTGTCGGAGAAGTTACTGAACTTATTCACAGTCCAGTACACACTGCGCCTCTAGCAAGAATAAAACTTCCAGATGGAGATACAACACTCGTTGTAGCGACAGAAGGATTGTCAATAGGAAGTAGCATTGCAGTTGGCGAGAATGTTTCCCTTAGACCGGGTAATATTACCAATATCGGCAGCATTCCCGAAGGTACTGCGATTAATAACTTGGAACTTCGTCCAGGCGACGGAGGTAAGGTTGCAAGATCTGCTGGCAATTCGTGCTATGTTGAAGCCAAGATTGGTAACAAGGTTAGAATTAGAATGCCTTCAGGTTCTCTAAAGGAATTATCTGCTGATTGCCGTGCTACTATTGGAGTACTTGCTGGCCATGGTAGAGACGAAATGCCTCTAAGAACCGCAGGTGCTGCTTACTACAAAGCAAAAGCAAGAGGGAAACTATACCCACATGTCAGTGGTGTAGCAATGAATCCAGTAGACCACCCGCATGGTGGTGGAAATCACCAAGCGGTTCACGGACCAAACTCCGTGGCTCGTGGAACTCCACCTGGTGCTAAGGTCGGAATTATTGCTCCTAGAAGAACCGGTAGAGGCCGTGGAAAGAAAATTTGAGGTGAGATAATATGGGACGAAAGAAGAAGAAGTCGTTTATGACCCCAAAAGCCAGTAGAAGAAAGGCAAGAAAGCGCTTGTCAACCACCACTGGCCGTGTAAAGAAGGAATTCACATATCGTGGATTTAGCATGGAAGAATTATCTCAGATGGAACTATGGCCTACTGAAAATTCGGAAACTTCAATCATTCAACTATTGCCATCTAGAGCAAGAAGATCGATTGGCCGTGGAATGTCCACTGAAAACGAACATTTCCTTGCTAGAATGCGCCGAGGAAACTCAAAAACTGTTAGAACACACAGGAGAGATATGCCAATTTTGCCAGAATTCGTCGGTAGAAGGATTGCCATCTACAACGGACAAAATTTCGTTGAGCTCGACATTAAGCCAGAGATGATTGGACATTATCTTGGTGAATTCGCCTTGACAAGAAAGAACGTGGCCCACAGTGGTCCAGGTGTAGGTGCTACCCGTTCATCAAAGCACGTCGCATTGAAGTGAGGTTGATAATATGGTAAAGCAAAGACAAATGGATAGAAGAACGAAGAGACGTCAATTGCCTCAGAAGGGATTCACTCAATTACTTCAAGGTAGTAGAATTGCCTCAGCAAGAGCTGTCAATGTCGATATGCATGTTAAGCATTGTTTTGAAGTCTGCCGTGCAGTTAAGAATATGACTGCGGGTAGCGCTATTGATTACTTGAATGAGGTTTTGAGAATAGACTCAGACCGTGCAGATATTAGAAGGAAGGCGGCTGCTGTTCCTTTTAGACTTGGTAGCGGAAACAAAAAGCGCAAGCGAAGTGGTCCATCAATGGTCGGTCACCGAAAAGGTGGAGTCGGTCCAGGTAGATACCCAGTTAAGGCATCACGTGCGGTAATCAAACTTATTCAAAGTGCGATGGACAATGCAAGACACCAGTATGAGGATATTGATGCAGAGGAGATGGAGATTACCCACATTGCGGCACATCGCGGTCAAATTAGGAGAGGGTGGATTCCTCGAGCACGAGGAAGAGCAACGCCATCAAATCACTATCAAGTCAATTTGGAAATATTCCTTGAGGACTTTAACACAGTAGACGATGAATTGGAGGACGAATTCTGAGGTGGAGATTATGAGTGGAAAACAAAGTGTACTTAGAACAATTGTCAACAGAAATGTTGAGCGGCAACTCGTCAAAGAATTTTTGATTGAGAATACCAAGACAGCAGGTTTTGGTGGACTTACAATCAATAGAACTCCAAACGGAACAAGCGTTGAGATAAGAGCCGAAAAGCCAGGAAGAGTCATTGGAAAGCGTGGTAAAATCATCAATGATTTACAAAAGCGTCTGAATGATGAATTTGAATTATTTAATCCAAGATTGTCTGTTGAAGAGGTAGAAGATCCTACATTGAATGCTCAAGTAATGGCTCAAAAAATCGCTTCAGCACTTGAACGTGGCTGGTATTACAGAAGAGCCGGTGCTTCAGCAGCGGACAACATTATGCAAGCTGGTGCTAGAGGTGTGATTGTTACTGTTGCTGGTAAACTAACAGGTGCAAGAAACAGAACCCAGAAATTTATTCTGGGCCACGTTAAGTACTGTGGCGAAACCGCTCTGGAGTTTATGGACAAAGGATATGCAGTGGCAGTCAAGAAACTCGGAACTATCGGTGTAACAGTTCAAATCATGCGTAAGGGGATTACTCTCCCGCACGAAATCAGTGTTTTCTCTGAAGAAGAACTGAGAATTCGTTCAGAAGCTGAAAAGTCTGAAGTTGAAGTCGTTGAGGAGGCGAACGAATGAGTTACGTTTCAAACAGAGAAATTGCTGCAATGAGTGCTGAAGCGCGAGAAGCAAGACTGCTCGAACTTCAAGAAGAACTACTTCAACTACGTGCTGAGAAATCACTAGGTGGTACACCTGCAAGTATTGGTGCTTACAAAGCAACCAGAAGAAGCATTGCTAGGTTGAAGACACATATGAACAACGGATGATTAAGGAGAAGAGTATTCATGATGAGTGGAATTTGCAATGTTTGTGGACTACCAGGTGAATTATGTATATGTCAGGAGATTGCAAAAGAACAACAATGTGCGATTTTGTCAACCGATAGAAGAAGATATGGAAAAATAGTAACAAAAGTAGAGGGTTTGGAGGATTCAGCGATAGATATCAATCAATTAGCTAAACTACTCAAAAATAAATGTGCTGCAGGTGGAACGGTAAAAGGAAGAACAATTGAACTTCAAGGTGATCACAAAAAGAAAGCAGCCGGAGTACTCAGAAATAATGGATTTAATGTGGAGGTGAGATGAACATGAATATTTACAATAACAATTGGTTGGGTAAGACATTGAATGTCATCCACTCCAATGATGCAACACTTGTTTCCAAGCAAGGTTTAGTTGTTGATGAGACAAAAAAGACCATCACAATCCAAGAAGATGGCAGATTAGTAAAGCTAGGTAAATCTAGTATCAAATTCACAATTTCCGACAGCGATGTCGTAATAGATGGGGCGTTGGTGGGTCAACGTCCAGAAAACCGAACCCACCGAAAATATAGGATGGCTTGATACCATGCGAGATATAGGAATAGATGTAAAACCCCCTACTGCCGAGTGGGATGGAGACGAGAACTGCCCATTTTATGGAAACCTGCGCTTAAGAGGACAAGTACTTGAAGGAACAGTATCCAAAGTAGGTATGCAAAAGACGATTACATTAGAAAGAAATAATGTAAGATACATGCAAAAATACGAGCGATTCGAAAAGAGAACCAGCGTTCTATCTGCTCATTTGCCATCGTGTATCGGAGAAGTAAATGTTGGCGACGCAGTAAAGGTGATGGAATGTCGTCCCCTTTCTAAGACAGTCTCGTTCTGTGTAGTTGAAATTAATGGAGGTGAGGCTTAATGCGTGGAATAGCAGGTAAGCAAACCAGAGGTCTCCCAACCGCTGCAAGATTGCATGTTGCCGACAACACAGGAGCCAAGGTTGTTCAGATCGTCAACATCCTGAAACTTGGTGGTACAATGCGTAGATATCCCGCTGGTGGAGTAGGTGATATTGCCAAGGTTTCAGTCAAGAAAGGTACACCAGATACTAGAAGACAGATGTTTAATGCAGTAATTATTCGTCAAAAGAGACCATTTAGAAGGGTCGATGGTACATGGGTACAGTTTGAGGACAACGCATGTGTAATCACTAACGAAAAAGGTGATGTTCAAGGTTCCGATATCAAGGGCCCAGTTTCAAGAGAAGCAGCAGAGCGTTGGCCGCGTATTGCAGCGAATGCAAAGCAAATCGTTTGAGGTGTTATTATGGTAAAAAGTATGAAACCAGGAAAGCAGAGAAAAGCACATTTCAATGCAGCAATGCATGAAAAGAGAAAGCGACTCTCAGCGAGATTACAATTAGAGAAACCAGACTCGAGATTTGATGGTGTAAGAACCGTCACAGTAAGAGTTGGTGACACAGTCAAGGTAGTTAGGGGAGACCTAGCTTATGGCGGTAAGAGACATGGCGGAACAAGAAACGCAGAAGCGTTGACAGGTTCAGTCATCAGAGTAGATTCAAACAGTGGTAGATTGTACATTGAAGGTGCAAAAGCCAGTAAGTCAGACAACAAGGAAGAAGCAGTCCCGGTTAGTGCTTCAAATGTTGTTGTTGTTAAGTTGGATGAGACAGATAAGTATCGAGTCCAACAACTAACCGGTAACAGGAGTTGAAAAAGATGGGAAGCAGTAATCACTTGAAGCGTTTGGCTATGCCAAGAAGTTGGCCTTTGCCTCGTAAGACCTCCATATGGGTAACAAGAGCAAATGCAGGTGCACATGCACTTGAACTCTGCATGCCGGTTAGAGTAGTTATCAGAGATGTAATTGGCTATGCAAAGTCAGCAAGAGAAGTACGACATATCTTGCACAACGATCTAGTATCTATCGACGGTAGAGTCTGCAAAGATAGCAGAAGAGGAGTAGGTTTCATGGATGTTCTAACTCTAGGAGAGGAAAACTATCGCTGTATAATTGACCGCAAGGGCAGACTTCGATACAGACCTATCTCCAAGAAAGAGGCGGAAACAAAGGTCTGTCGAATCAACGGCAAGACCACCGTCAAGGGTGGTAAAACTCAACTTAATCTTCATGATGGAAGAAATATCATAGTAGATGATGCTGCTGAATATAGTACTGGCGATTCTCTAGTATTATCTCTACCGTCTCAAGAAATCAAGGAACACATTAGGTTTGCAGAAGGAACCAAGTGTTATTTGACCGGTGGTGCTCACGTTGGTGAGTTTGCTGAAGTTTCCGAGTATATCATTAAGCGTTCAAGTATGCCCAATGAAGTACAATTCGGTGAATTTGGCACAATCATGAACAATGTTTTCGCCATTGGAGGCGAAAAACTACCATCAACAGAGGTGGTTGAATGAGTCAAGCAAACCCAATGATGGAGCCAAGAATCTCCAAAGTTTGTGTTAACATAGGTGTTGGCGAAGGTGGAGACCGCTTGGTCAACGCAGAAAATGTGCTTGAAATGGTTACTGGAGTAAAACCTCAAAGAACCCTTGGTAAAATACAGAACCGTGACTTGAAGGTCAGAGTTGGAGCACCAATTGGATGCAAAGCAACTATGAGAAATCGTGATAAAATTCAACAATTCTTAACCGATGCATTTTCATGCAGAGAGAATTTGATACCATCATGGAATTTTGACCGTGAAGGCAACCTCTCATTCGGTGTTAGAGATTATACAGACTTCCCGGGACAAAAATATGATCCAGATATCGGAATTTACGGTATGGACATAACGGTAGTCCTTGAGCGGCCAGGTCATAGAGTTAGTCGTAGAAGAAGAGCCAAGAGCAAGATTCCGACCAGTCATAAGGTGACTGCCGATGAATCGAGAGCTTGGTTTGCAGATAATTTCAGTATCAAAATTTTGGAGGAGTAAATATGGCAAGAGATCACGGAGAGAGAATTGGACGAAGTATCGGCTGCAGGAGATGTGGACGACGCCGAGGATTGATTAGAAGACATGGTCTAAGGCTATGCCGACAATGTTTCAGAGAAGTAGGGCCTGAGATAGGCTTCAAAAAGATGAGTTGAGGAGGAATAAGAATGCAAATTGACCCGTTAAATGATGCACTGATTAAGATGTACAACGCAGAGCAAGCTGGTAAGTTCAATGTCGAACTTACTCCTGCTTCAAAACTGCTTGGAAACGTTCTAGAGATAATGCAAAAATCAGGCTATGTAGGAAATATCGAACGAACTGAAGATGGCCGTGGTGGCAGTTACACCGTAGAGTTGCGTGGAGCAATTAACAGATGTGGAACAGTAAAACCACGTCACAGCGTTAGGCGACAAGAATATGAGCAGTGGGAAACAAGATATCTTCCTGCCCAAGATTTTGGCCTTCTAATTCTGACAACTAATTCAGGTGTGATGCACCATTATGATGCAAAGGATGCAAGAATAGGTGGCAAATTGCTTGCCTATGTATATTGAGGTGATTAAAAATGGTAAAAATCGACAGAATCGAACATATCGTAACCATCCCTGAAGGCGTAACAGCCAATCGCAGTGAAGATGGCGTCGTTACAATAACAGGCCCGAAGGGATCGCTGAACAGAGAATTTAACAGTACATTGGTAACCATTCTTGAAGAAGGTGGCTCACTGATAGTTAGGACTGATTTGCCGAGAAGGAAGACCAAGGCTTTAGCGGGTACTTGGAATGCTCACTTGAACAATATGGTCAAGGGAGTTACCGAAGGCTTCACTTACAACTTGAAAGCGTTTTATTCCCACTTTCCAATGACTCTAGAAGTCAAGGGTAGAGAATTCGTAGTCAACAATTACTTTGGAGAAAGAGTACCTAGAAGAGCGGATATTCTTAGTGGAGTGGACGTAAAGGTAAACAACAAAGTGGAGGTAACAGTTACAGGCATCGATAAAGAGAATGTTGGCCAAACGGCGGCAAACATCGAGCGCTGTGCTGTTGTAAAGAATAGAGATAGAAGAGTGTTCCAAGATGGAATATATCTTCTCAGTAAGGAGTGATATAGATGGCAGAAGATTATGAAGGTATGACAGTTGCTGAACTAAAAGCACTACTCAAGGAACAAGGACTTCCGGTTTCCGGTAAGAAAGCAGATTTAATCGAGAGGTTATCTGGAGCCCAAGAAGAAGTTTCAGAACCAGAAGATGATGCAACTCCAGAGGTACAAGATGCCGTGGAAGAAACAACATCAGATGAAGAATTTGACGAAGACTCGGATGATGACTGGGACGATGACTGGGATGATGAAGAGGACGAAGGGCATGTTGCAAAGCAAAAGCCAGTTTTGTCCGAAGACATGAAACTCGCCCTTGCTTTGAGGTCCGAACAGAAGAAAAAGACACCAGCATTCAAGAGAACTGAATGGTTCAGATACAAGAGATTGTCAAGATCAGGTTGGAGAGCTCCACATGGTATGGACAGCAAACAACGAAGAAATTACAAATACCGTAGCTCACTAGTAAGAGTTGGTCACGGAAAGGTCGCTACAGCAAGAGGACTTCATCCATCTGGATTCAAGGAAATCATGGTACACAATACCGTTGATTTAGAATCCATTGACCCAGAAACAGAGGCTGCGAGAGTTGGTAAGACTGTTGGAGGCAGAAAGCGCGAGCAAATCTACTCCAGAGCAGATGAGTTAGGAATTAGAGTTCTCAACAGAAGGAGGGATGTTTGATGCAAATTACCAATCAAAAGAGATTAGCTGCTAGACTATTAAAGTGCGGCGTTAACAGAGTTTGGGTCAACCCAGATTACGTTGACCAAGTAGCATCTGCAGTTCAAACTGATGACATCAGAGAATTTATTGAAGAGGGCTGGATAAAGGCAAAACCAGTCAAAGGAACATCCAGGGTCCGTGCGAGAATGCGCCAAGAACAAAAGCGCAAAGGCCGCAGAAAAGGACAAGGTAAGCGTGCTGGTTCGGCTAATGCTAGGAACCCAAAGAAGTCACGCTGGATGAGAACTATCAGATCACAAAGAAGAGTCTTGAAAGAATATCGTGAAGATGGTACAATTGTAGCATCACAATACCGCAGATATTACCTAAAGGCAAAAGGTGGCTCATACCGTTCTATTGCACACATGCGTTCACAGATGACGCTTGAAGGTATTACACTAAAAGGAGGCGATGAGTGATGAATGGAACACGTAGAAGATCTGTCTTTAGACGAAGACAGTCAGGACAAACCGACTACCACAGAAGGCTGAAACTGCTTAGAGGCAAAAAAGCTAGAGCAGTAGTTAGAGTATCCAACACCAGAGTTACTTGTCAAATGGTAAACTGGTCCGCTGGTGGCGACATGGTCGTAGCGTCAGTAACTGGTTCAGACTTGATAAAGAAATATGATTGGCCTGCAGAGTTCTCACAGAAATCTGTTCCAGCATGTTACTTGGCAGGTTTTGCTCTTGGCAAGGAATCAATCTCAAAAGGTTGCTCAGAGGCAGTATTAGACATTGGACTAGCGGGTAGTACTGTTGGTGGCAGAGTATTTTCAGCGTTGAAAGGTATGATTGATGCTGGTATGGAGATTCCACACAGCGAAGTCGTTTTACCAGAAGACGACAGAATTAACGGCGAACATATCTCCGATAAGATTGGTTCAGCTGTTGAAGCAACTAAGACAAAAATAGAGGGGGCATACTAATGAGCGAAGATCAACCAACAATGGCGCCAGGGCTTATTAAAGCATTCAATCCTGAAGAATCAGAAGAACCAAAAGACGGTAGAAGAAGAGGTAAAGGTCAAGATGACCCAATAATGAATCTACGTAATTGGACTCCTAAGACCCGTCTAGGGAATGCGGTAATGGCTGGTCAGATAATTACTTTTGAGCAAGCTCTTGCAAGCAACCTACCAATAAGAGAGGTAGAAGTTGTCGATGCTCTAATTCCTAACCTCGAGGACGAAATCATCAAGGTTAACATGGTACAGAGGATGACCGACAGTGGTCGTCGTGTAAGATTCAATGTTATGGCTTGTGTCGGCAATAAAGATGGTTATGTTGGACTTGGCATGGCTAAAGCAAAAGAAGTTTCACAAGCAATCAGAAAGGCGATTACTGCAGCTAAACTAAACATCATTAGTGTTCAGAGAGGTAACGGCTCATGGGAATCTTCGATGGGACCTGGTACTTCAGTTCCGTTCAAGATAAACGGCCGCTCCGCATCGACAAGAGTTACGTTGATGCCTGCTGCTAAAGGTAAGGGCTTAGTAATTGGTGAGACTGGTAAGAAAGTACTCGACCTTGCAGGAATTACTGACGTTCTGTCACGTACTAAGGGTCAGACTAGAACTACAATCAACTATGCCGCAGCAACTTTCAATGCGCTGAAGAACCTTAACACTACAAGAATTTCCAATCAGCAAAGAGAAAAGCTGTACATCAACAAAGGGAGGATGTTTGAATGAGTTGGATAGTAGTTAGAGTAAGAAGCAACGTCAATGTTGAGCGCTCAATCCGTGAAACGATGGATTACCTAAACTTGACTAAAGTTAACCACGCGGTAATCATTCCAGAGAATGATCAATATCGTGGTATGCTACAGAAGGCTAAGGACTACATTACCTGGGGAGAAGCAACAGAGGCAACCGTTGAGAGAATGCTTACAGAGCGTGGCAGAATGTCTGGCGATTCACCTTTGACCGATGATTTGGTGAAAGAAAGTACTGATTTCAAGAATATCAAGGATTTTGCTAAGTCTGTAACATCTGGAGAATCAACAGTGAAAGATGTCCCAGGTCTAAAGAGAGTATTCAGATTACATCCGCCTAGAGGTCCAAAAGGCTGGGGCGGAATTAAGCGTTCATTTGTCGTTGGTGGTGCTCTAGGTGCCAGAGGCGATGCAATCAACAATCTAGTTGATAGGATGATTTGAGGTGAAAATATGGGGATAAAAGCAAACAAACATCGTGGAAGAAATCGATACCATGGCCGAGGCAAGAAAGCTGGCCGTGGTGCAGGAAAGCGTGGAGGACGTGGTAATGCAGGTATCAATAAGCATAGGGTCATGACACGGATCAAGTATATGCCAAAGCATTGGGGTATGCATGGATTCAACCGCCATCCATCACTAAGAAATGTCAACGCCACTGTAAATGTCGGTCAATTAGAAGAGTTGGCTGGAGACGGCGACTCAGTAAACCTTACAGAAATGGGATTCGACAAGTTACTAGGTAGCGGTAGAATTACCAAGGCATTAACAGTCACAGTCTCAGAAGCCAGTGCAAGAGCTACTGAAAAAATCGAAGCCGCTGGAGGTTCAATCGAATCTTCAGGTGACGATGATTGGGGCGAATGGGAAGAAGAATAATCATAAGGTGTGATATCAATGAGACATAAGCCAATACCATGGGCAATCGCATTAACTGGGGTTCTGTACTTTGGTCTACTAATTTACTGGCAGTCAGACGAATTATCCAGTGAAATTGCTGCACAGAGAAATGCTGCACAATTTGGACTAGTTCTATCCGTTATCTATGTTGCATACCTTCTATGGTGTTTCAACAGAGATCTACCAGAGGGATTGAAAGATGCCCCAGTAATCGGAAGATATGGTAAACTCCTTGGTTGGTTGGCAATATCTGGGGTTGCTGTATGGTATGTCAGGCCTGACAAATGGGGAGGCTACGACGACGGTGTAGGATTTTTCCTCGTTGGAATCTTATTGCTAGGTTTTGGTGCCGCAGCCGCACTAACATGTTTCATGTGGAGTGGTGATAAGAGTAGCAGATTGTACGCTCTACATCGATTCGTGGATGTTTATCCAACTATTACCAAACCCGAGCGTCACGTTAGATTTAATGAGAAAATGTGGACAACAACTTTCGTTCTAATTATCTATTTCGCCATGACCAACGTAATGCTATACGGGTTATCTGGTCAAGCACTTGACCTGTTCAGTGGATTCCGTTCTATTATGGCTGGAGCCTCTGGTACAATCATGCACTTGGGTATCGGACCAATTGTTACTGGCTCAATTATTATGCAACTGTTCGCTGGTGCTAAAATCATTAGACTTGATTTGTCAAATTCTGAAGATAAAGCCATGTACCAAGGTGTACAGAAACTGTTGGTTTTGATAATGATCCCAATCGAAGCGATTCCTCAAACATATGGTTTCCTTGATCCAATGGAATTTTTGATAGATTCCTATGGTATGGGATGGGCCAATTTCGTGATTGTCGCTCAATTATTTGCCGGATCTTATCTGGTGTTTTTGCTTGATGAATTAGTAAGCAAGTGGGGTATTGGATCAGGTATGTCATTGTTTATTGCCGCTGGAGTTTCGCAATCAACATTCGTCGGTACACTATCTCCGCTTCCGGTAACCAGTGGTCTAGGATATTCGATGTCCAATCCACCATCTGGAACTTTACCGATGATTTTCTACATGTTTAGAGAGGCTACAAACTACGAAATGATTTCAAGCAATGGTTTCGAAACAATACTGCTTACGCACGTCAATCCACTTGCCGCACTATTTTCATCAGTTGTGGTCTTCTTGGTTGTGGCATACGCAGAGTCAAGTAAATTGGAATTGCCTTTGACACACGGCAAAGTTAGAGGTCATAGAGGTAAGTATCCAATCAGACTCGTTTATGCTTCTAACATTCCAGTTATTTTGATGGCAGCACTACTTGCTAATATCAACATGTTCACGCTTCTATTCTGGAGTCACCCTACGCTCTCTCAAACACCATTCTTGGGCCGAGAGGGTTATGGTTCATTATCTGAGTACATAGGTACATATGACCAAGGACAGACTACCGCTTCTGGAGGTTTTGCTTGGTACGCAAGTATGGTCAATGGGGTAAATGATTGGCTATTGCCGTTGTTAAATCAAACGGGTGATGTTTACGGGCATAGTTTGACACAAATCATGGTACACGTCGTGTTTTATGTTGTGTTGATGACTGTGGGTTCAATGGTCTTCGCTAAGTTTTGGATTGATACCACCAACATGGGAACAAAAGACGTAGCAAAGCAAATAGAGAGAACAGGAATGCAGATTCCAGGGTTCAGGAAGAACCCTAAGGTTCTCGAAAAGATCCTTGAAAACTATATCCCTCCAGTGACTTACTTCTCAGGAGCCTTCGTAGGGCTGCTCGCCGCAGGTGCAGACCTGCTCGGTACGGTAGGTAACGCAACAGGTACAGGTCTGTTGCTTGCTGTAGGTATTATTTTACGAACATATGAGCAAATTCAAAAAGAACAAGCAATGGAAATGCACCCGATGATTAGACAATTCTTCGGTGCAGATTGATTGTCAAAAACGAGTTCTAACTATCTAGAATTTCTGCCCTTTTTGTTTCGCAGTTGCGTGATTTTACCGTTTTTCCCATCGGGTATATTGATATAGGGGAGGTTAGTGGCTGAGTTGCTTGCGTTGTTGAGAACGGCGTTAGATTCTGAGTCTTCGGACGATGAAGAAATCTATCCTCTCTTTACGCAATGCCGAAGATATTGCGATCTTGAAAAACCATCATGGTTCAAGGTCAGGAAGGTGATCGAGATTATGATGTATTTTTGTGCAAGAGCTCAAGTGCAATATTTTCTCGCCAATTTTTTAGAGACAGCAATAAATCATGCGACAGGTAACCTAAGGATCAGAACAAGAGAAATCTGGTTGATCCTGCCAGAGGCGACCGCTTTTGGAGTTCGATTAAGCCATGCGAGTAGAAAGAAATTAGATTCTTTGCGAACTGCTCAGTAACACGTGGATAACCTGCCCTA
>VMHT01129941.1_pt1 | contig 35343 bp, 49 predicted proteins | sample 4693611 | NCBI WGS metagenome assembly VMHT01 (sample SAMN12280063, study PRJNA550983) | marine metagenome | isolation source: seawater sampled from same location over 5 years 0.02-0.2 micron viral filtrate | place: USA: collected off the coast of southern California halfway between the port... ...
CCAGTAACTTCCTCATCCCACGCAAAATAAAGCACATAATTAACACCATTATTTGCGTTAGTTTTTAACTCTTTGATATCCCATGTAATAGCCATTATGTCATCCTAATCTTTACGTAACCACTGCTTCTATACAAGCCGCCTAATGGCACGCCCCCAGTCGCAGCAGCGCTGTCATTTGCGTAGTTAGCTGAATCTTTTAGCGCTCGCATAACTATACCACTATCTGCGCTAGAGCGTGGACCAACATACATAGATGTATAACGTGAGCCGTCACCTGTACCTGTTCCTACACTAAAGTGCTGCGCTGTTGTTACAGCATACTCATTGAATTGACCTACACTTACAGCTCCAATAGTAGTAGCTGAGCCACCACTAACAGGCGTTGTAATACCTCTACCTAGTGCAATGTTTGAAAAACCATTACTAGCTACTGCACCATTACCAAATGAAAACGATGTATCACCGAAGGAGTAACTTTGGTTACCACCTGCAAAACTGTTGTCTTTATAGGCTTTTGACCTGTAACCTATAGCCATAGACTGTGCTGCTGTAACGCCAGTAGCAGGTGAAGTTTCACCACAATGTGTTAAAGTTCCTAGCGCAATACTGCTTGGTGCATTTGCAAATACATGATTTCCAGTACCAAAAGCAAACCCTGCATCTGCATCTACTCGGGTATATTTTACTGAGCCGTCATATGTAGACCTACCACCTGTGAAACTAGCAGTGCCAAGTGATTGCGTTTGATAACCTAAACCAGTAGAAAACCACTTTGTTGCAGAGCCAACTTGACATTGATGCCCAACAGCAAGGCAATGATTGCCGCTTGCTGAGTTGTTATACCCACCTACTATAGAGTTATGACCAGTAGAGCTAGTGTTGTTACTGTTGCCTACTATTATACTATTTTGGCTATAGTTGTAGTTGTTGTATCCTGCAGTTATACCTCTATTGCCACTAGAGCCTATAACATTTGCGTAGCCAGTAACTAAAGACACATCACCACTAACAGTATTATTTTGCCCAGATACGTTATTGTTACTACCAGACACTGTGTTGTCATAACCACTGACAACATTTCTACTGCCTGTAACTGAATGAAGCTCTCCTACTTCTAAGTTATTTGTACCGCTAATAATGACATCGCCAGTAAATGTATCACCTGATTTGTTTGCCTTGCCTGTTGTTGAATTACTTACTTCTTGCGAAAATGATGCGGTAGTTGCTATGTTATTAACATTGCCTAAGAAAAAATTACCATTATTCAAGTTAGGCGTAGCATTTGTCCGACCTGCACCCATAATCTTGATAGTGCCTGACGATGCGTGCGACCTTGTAACCTTTCCCATCTTTTGTATCTGCGCGCCTTCGCCTGTTGGTGCAGTTGCTACTAAGCCACCAGCTGTGCCTGCTTGCACAAACAGCTCGTCTCCTTCTGTAAAGCTGCTAGTGTCTAAACCAGATAAAGTGCCAAACGTGTAAACTTCTAGCGCTGCATTGATAGACACAGTCTTCGCTGCTAAGCCAAACGCTGGCATCTTAGCTGCGTCATCAGCTCTAGCTTTACTTACTACTGTTGTGTTGCCAGATATTCCTGATATATAAACGACATTGCCTTTAGTAAGAGCCTCACCTGCTTTCGCCTTAAATACTACCGCTCCACGCAAATCACCTATAAACTCTGTAGCTTCAACATTGCCTACAACTTCAAGTCTTTCAGATGGGTCTGTAGTGCCTATGCCAACTTCATGATTAGTGCTGTCAACGTACAAAGTGTCTGTGTCTACTGTAAGCCCACCCATTGTAAGTCTAAAGTTAGTAGAGTCATCAGCATCATCGCGTAGATAATTTGTTATGCTGCCGCCACCGCCAGACACAGCAACCCATGACCCATTAGACGATACCACTAATCTGCTGTTATCTGCGTCCCATAACAAGACGCCATCTTCTGCAGCAGACTGACCAGCCAAGTAATACCCTAGCTTAGACTTATTGCGTACAAGCCAATCATTTAGGCGCTCTGCCCATGTATTGACATTGCCTGCTAGCGCTGGTGGTCTGTTTTGGTAGCTCATCTAGCTCCGCCTAGCTTAGTTTCTAATTTTAGGTTGCCTAACGTCCAATCTTGCGTGTTGTAGGTTACGTCAAACACTATTGCAGTTTCTGGATAATTAGCCAATGTATATGGAATAACTTCGTTTGTTATCCAGTCGTAGCTTTGTGTGCCTGCGCCATGTGCGAGAATAGCTACAGCGTCAGCTCCGCTAACATTTCCATCGTTAGTGATATCTAATATATGCCTACCATTTATATATACATCTGAGTATGGACTAGCTTTTCTAATACTTACTTTTAATGCTTCTTGCGCTAAATCATCGTAATTTATTTGCTTGCTATTAGGGTCGATTCGCAGCCTAAACTGCCTGCCCTGTAGTCGCACATTTGTAGGTGATATAGCACTAAATGGTCCCTTCGTTGTCTCAGGGTCGTTAGGATAGTTTCGTGTTTTAAAAACTAAGTTATGCTCACCTTGCGCTTTGTGGTCAGGGATAACTTTTGTCACATTTATTATGCGCTCACCTTGCCCTGCTTCTACTGGTCCTGACTCAGCATAACTAAACACTTGCTCACCGTTATCAGTGTGCTCATGTGTATAACCTGTTTCGTGGTCATATACTTTACCAGTAGCAGAAAACCATATAGGCGTTCTGTGCACACCAGCATCAACACCTGCGGTCCTGTCTAATATACCTATACCCCAGTGATTTTCTTTGTAATCGTAATACACGTACCTGTCGTTTTCAGCAGTAGATGTGCTTGGATAAAACCACCATATCTCATTAAACCTACTGTTTTTGACAGCGTATACTTTACCCTGCTGCTCAAAGTTCATCCCTTTAAACACGTAATCTTGCACGTCACACGGTATATCACGTACAGACTGACCGTCATAAAAATAAAAGCCATTAGTGCCCATCCAGAATGCACCTTGCTCATGTGCTACAGCGCAGTGACGGCTAACAGCGCCACAATTGCTGCCTACTTTTTCAAAACCATATACTGCTGGTGGTCCACTGTAAGTTGCTACGTGAGCATCTGTTGTAGTTAAAATAAGCGTTCTACCGCGCACCTGTAAGCCTAGCTGTATCTTGCCAACTGTGTCTAATATAATGTCGCCAGCTTCATTTGTGGCAGATGGTGTTCATGTTGTATTATCTTCACGGTCACACCATTTGATTTTAGCAGGGTCGTTATCAGCGCCTAACGCAAATAAGAATCTTTCCTCTGTTACTACCACGCTGTCGTTATTAGCAGGAAAAGCTGTGTCTGTTGTGCTAATTTGGTCTGCAGTGCCAGTCAAAGTCCACTGACGCAAAACACCGTCATGTGAATTTACTGCTACGAGGTACTCACCCCAGCTGTCTAGCGACCATGTGCTGCCATCACCTAAAACACCAGACGTAGGTCGTGGCTCACCGTAAAAACCCTTGCCGTATAGATATTTACCATAACCAACATTCTCTGCAGCGCCATCAGTAGCTCCTGATATAGTAGAAGCTAATATGCTTGTTACTGTACCCGCCTCATTAATGCTGAATAGATTGTTGAAACTACCTGCAGCAATCCACGCTGTGCCTGATGTGCTTTTCCACGCTAACGCTGCACGCGCTTTCACATTTGTGCCTAGTGTTACTTCTACCGTGTTTGCTGTGTCAGTTCTATCTTCGCGTGCGTGCCAGCCACCTATAGGACGCAGCGAGCCGTTTTCCCAGCGCACATAATTTACATCACGCCATCGACCTGCTGACTCGCTGTCTGTGCCGTGCCGTACAACACCTGCTGGTATGTCAAATGGTACTGTTGCCATTATTTGTTCCTTAGATTCATCAGCTTACTTGCACCCTTGATACCAAAACTACTGCTTATAGCTATAAACAGTAAATATTGATACCACTCAGGCAGCCCAGATAATGCGATAAAGCCTTTTTCTACCCTATCAATAACTGTGACGTCATCTACTACAATGGCGTAGCCAATCATAAAGACAGGCACAGATAGCACTAGCGTCCAAAATTCATCCTTCCACGAGCTAGCCGAAGCATCAACCATCTTAGACTCCCAATCAGCGTCACTCTTAATAACGCTCATCTTAGCCTCATGCTTAGCCTGCTTCTCTTCCGCTTTGTTCTTGAAATAGCCACCAGCTAAATTAGCTATAGGTCCAACTAATGATTGCCACATATCTACCTCAATGGATTGCTCGTTACGTAGTCGAGCCCATCCCACAAATTATTTATTTCTAAATCGACTTTTTTAATTCGTTCACTTACGTCACCTAAGCTGTTACTGACGATTTCTGCCTGCTTTACAGTGCTTCTCATGGCTTCTATATCTTTCTCTAGCCTAGAGACGTCAGATTTGAGTTCTAACAGCTTTTCTTGCTGCTCTAATATAGTTTCAAGGTTAGTGCCTAAAGCCGCTAAATTACCCTTTAATTGCCCTACATCGTTGTCCTCTAATCTTTGCTCGATTAGCGTGACTCTTTCAGTAACAGGCTCAACATCAGGTATGCTTACAGCTTCCACTGACTCTAGCCTTGAGTATAAACTAGAAGCAGTCCAAACTGTACCACCAATTGATGTACCAATTGCTAGCACTATGCCTATCCACACACCCTTAAATGACGTGTTGCCAATTTTTAGCTCTGTATCATCAATCAAAACTACATCCTATCTCATACATAAAGCAATCATAGCCAGACGCAGTTGGTCCAGTTAGGTAAAACTCTGACTCAGCACCTGCATATAGCACTGTTTCTTGGTCTACATACATATCTAAGCCAAAATTCTGTCCATTTAGGTATACAGCAGTCGCATTATTAGTGTTTGCCCACTTCATAGACACCCATTGCTGCTCTGCACTGTAAGTTATAGTCGCTTCTTCTGCTACAGCGTTGTTATTTACAGCGCCTTGCTCTAAAAACGCTACAGCATCCTCATTTGCAGCCACGGCAATGTACCCAGCAGCTTTATTAGCGTGCTCCTCGATAGAATCCATACTGTCATTGTACGAATCTACTGTATCCTGAGATATCATCAGCACTTCTTCGTTCTGTGCAACAAATTCTTGCACCTGTTCTTCTTCAGCTGGGTTGCCAACGCTTTCATCAGCCATCTCAGCTACTTGTATAGTGGTGCTCATCTCAATAACAGCAGTTGTGAACACTTCTACGCTATCTTCCATAAGCTCTAGCTCTGTTGCAGCCGCTTGCTGCAATACAGCCTCAACACTGCCATAGGGCAGATACGTGCTAAAGTTGGATAGTGCGTTGTTATAAGCTGTAACTTGCTGTGCAGAGATGTGTGCAGATGTAGATAACGTGCCGTCTGACATACCATCGCCTACGTATGCGTATTCTGTTGCAGCACCTACTAACAAGATGCCACGGTCAATCTGGTCAACTATCGCATTAGATGTATTAACTAAATCAGTTAGCTGGTCGCTGTTTGCTGCTACGGAACATATCGCTAATGCTCCTATTATCGCTTTCTTCATCTGTTTGCTCCGCCCCTATGTTTAACATTGTGTTGTAGTAATCTTCTGTATCTGGTCCATAATCAGGTATGTGTAACTCTGGGTTCTGCATCATTACTAAATAGCTGCGCCTACCTGCTACCAACTTGCCACCTATTGTTACTGGACATGGCGTACCAGCAGAAAACATGGCTTTCCAGACATCTACTGACTGACACATCATGCTGATGGCTGCTACCTTCATATTAAACTTGTCCAGCAGAGCTGCGTCACGTCTACGTGTACAGTCTTTGTCTAATACATACTTACCACTAGACCATCCAAAGCCAACTGTCTGTATGGAGCTGCCTGCTGCCTTTAAACACGTCTCCATGCCTGACGATTGCATACTAGGGCTGATAGCTGAACCTACTGGTATTTTAGATGCTGCGCCAGCGCCCTGATAAGTATTAGTCGTGCTCTCATCAGTAGTAACATTGTTGCTGTTCACTGTGCTGTTTTCGTTGTTAGTGTTTAGGCTGCCTTCTTGTTCTGTGCCAAACGCTAAACTTGATACCAATAACAGTGCAGCCTTAAATAAGTTTTTGCCCAATGATGTCTAGCCCTAAAATCAGTGGATACAAAAGCCACAACAAGCGCTCGATGTTTTTAAACTTGTCCATACCCATATCAAGACGCTTATCTACAACACCTAGCTTGTCTTGTATGTTTTCCATTCTTGCAGCACATTCTCTCTCATGCGCTTCTAGCTTCAGCAATGCTTCTCTGTTACCGTCCATGTTAGATTTCCTCAGACTCCACTTCTACTCTAGTTAAGCTGTTAGCTTCTAATGCTTTGTCTAAATCAGCAGGGAAACACGCATACTGGATGTAGTCAGTATTAATTAAAGCAGTCAGGTCATCGCCATATAAGAACCCTGTAGTAGCCCAGAATGTGTCTGTGCCGTCAGTTAGTTCTACACTAAACAATGTATCACCCTGAGTGCTTGCGCCTTCCTCAGTGGTGTGTAAGGTGTTTATAACGCCTTGTGCTGATGCCTTGTCTGCATCCGTTACGATTAGGGTAGTTAAGATGTTCATTCTTCAATGTCCTCATATACTGGCATAGCCGCAAATATTCTATACGGTGTAGCAGGCGCATCAATAGCAAATGCCTGTAGGCTCTCAGGTAAGTCACCTAAGAAGTTTACATGGTATCCCTCTACTGCACTCATAAGAGGTATCTCATTGCCCTCTTCGTCAGTCTCAGTCTCACCTGTTGGCTCAAAGATAGAGCCAATGTTATCGATAGCGTATTCGTGGTTGCCTGTTGAGAGAACACTGTTGCCCTCATCATCTTCAAAGTAATAGGCACTTAACGCTGTACGCATTGCCTCTTCGCTTTCAAACTTTAAGTAATGTGTCATTGTGTTAATGCCTTCAATTGATTGTTTGTTAATCTTACAGGGTAGTATTTAATAGATTTGATATGCCCATTTATGTAATCGTTGACCACGCTTGTTGTCTCAATAAACTTTGAGCCAATGTGAAGTTTCGTTACTAAGTCAATAGCATGGTTTCCTGTTGTGTCTGTAAACACTACTGTGCCCTTCCATGCAATAGACATATAATTGTCTTTAAGTGCTATCGCAACTTTTGCTGTATTATCGTTTTCACTACCATTTATAAAATTAGCACCAAATACAGCATTACCTGATGAGTCATCTACACGAAATCTTATTTTTCCAGAGTTTGGTGGAGAGTTTCCATAATTATAAACATCATTCAAAATGTCTACGCTTTGACTACCATGTCCCCAACTATATGCTCTTGGAAAAGTTGTTGTGTATGCCCAGTTAGCTTTATCAAACTCTATAACCGTTGTGCCTTCGTTGCCATTATACTCAAACAGTGATGCATTCAACGATGCTTGTTCACTAGTTCGTGTTACTGTACTACCTGATGTTGGTATGTATGACGTAGGGAATGAGCCTGACTCTAACTGTGCGCCATATACAAATACGCTACCTACTGCTCCACTGCGTCTTGTGCTAGACATACTGTCTATAGGTGTGACGCTGAAACCGCCTGAACCAAGTGTATTAAAAGGCAAAGTGCATAGATACCAACCGTTGCCAACATCAGTAATTGTTGCGCCTGTTCCTAGTATGTGCGTAACAGTGCCGTTTACTAAGTCAAAATTAGCAACAAAGTTTGTAGTCAAATAGCCAACATTTAACTGTGCATAATTTAAAGTATCCGCTTTTAAGTATATGCTGTTAGAATAGTTCCCACTTAAACCTGATGGTATAGGAAACTGCCAAACTGAAGCTGACCCACCACTGCACGTTAATTTAGAAGCGTTTATATTGCCGTCAGGCGATGTTGTAGAGTCTGTAGTTATTGTGCAGTTTGTTCCACTCCATGCGCTACCTGATAAAGAGTTGCTGTACCGAATCTGATTCGTTCTCTGCTCTTCTATCAGCAAGCCTTTCAGATTACCGTCTGCATCATATTCTATTCTAGGCTCATTAGTATTAGCAGTTTTGAGTAAACCATCAGAACCTAAATATGTACCTGTAGTAGACCTAGTGAATGTGATTAGGTCTGTGGCTTTACCTGTAGTTACTGTCTTAGTCATGTAAACCCTCTACTAATTCACTGGTTGCTTGTCCATCAAATGTTAGGCTCATTGTAGGTGAGGATGATGGCTTGGTTAAGTCTATAAGCTGTGCGTCTGTTAAGCCTTTTGCATAAGACTGTATTACTTTTATATGGCTATTCAACGGAATTGAAATACTATCAGATGCACCTATAGTTAGTTTGGTGAAATCTTCTATTGCGTTTGATAATGTGGCTTGTCGCAATACACCGTTGCAAGCTAAACGCATTACTGTGCCATCAACTTTTAATGCTATTTTGTTAGTTGTATCTGTGACTTCAATATTGCTAACATTACCGTTTGCACTGTTATTGTATCGAGAATATACCTGCATCTTACTTGTGGTATTGTATTGTAGCTGAACGTAGTCAGAAGGCGAGTCATCGTTAGATAACACCCATACCCTTTCATAGTCACTAGGCACTTTTGGACTGCTTTGAAACTCAGCATACATTGTGTAGCTTTGTGCATTATGATGATAACGCTCTAATGGCAACGAACAGGCATCCTTATTGCGAGTAACTGTACTGCCACTTGTAGGGATATAGGATGTAGGGAATGCGCCTGTTTCTACTTGCAGTCCATAAACTAATAACCCTTTAGACGTATCACCCGCATAGTTTTGCAACCTTGTGCTTGTTGGTGATGTCACAGAAACAACACTAGCATCACCGCCCGAATCGCCTATTGCTGTAGCTGTTATAGAGCAACGATACCAACCATTACCAACTGGCGTTATCTGGCTTTCACAGTTATTTTTTGTACCTACAACACCGTTAATTAAATCAAAGTTAGCATGAATAGTGCCGAATCCAGAAGCAGTCATGGTAAGCTGTCCTGCCCTGCCGCCTATTGATTTCAAGAAAACGCTTTGCGTGTAAACAACGCCATTTCCATACGATGTAGTACTGTATGCTCTGTGAAAATTATTATTTGTTGTTTCAAACATCGCAACTGCGGTATTTGTTCCATCAGGGGCAACAGCATAGTCGTTGGCTGTAGTTACACTTTGCTTAGTAACATTATTAAAGTTGCTTTCTGTGATTTTATTTGTTCTCTGCTCTTCAATTAACAAACCTAATGGTTGACCACTAGCATCATACTCTAGGCGTGGTTCGTTAGTATCTGCTGTTCTAAGTAGAGGTGTGCCACCTGCTGTGCTTGTGACTTCAACAACCGATACATTGTCTATAGTAGCAGTTGCAGTTGAAGAGTTAAGCAATGAAAACTCTAAGGCTGTACTATTTGAAGTGCCTGATGAAAAATAAAATACATAATCACCTGTTGCTGTAGCTTCAAACTCTAACGCACCGTCTATCAAAACACCTACTTTAGGCGCGACAGCAAGCAAAGAGAAAGAGCATTTATATGTTTTTTCAGACTGAGTAGATAATGTTTGTTGCAACTTACAACTTGAACCGCCATTTCTATCTAGCTCTATGTAACCGTTAGCGTTCCATGTGAAGAGAGGACTAGAGCCTGCTACTGTCCAACTAGAAGTGTCAGTATCAAACGTACCATTAGTAACTAACTCATCGCCATACACAACACTGTCTAAGTATGTACCAGTAGAAGAGCGTGTAAAGTCTATTAATTCACTGAATGTACTCATAGTACGCTCCCATTGCTGTTTCTAGCTGTATATGTGTTAGCACCAAAGTTTAAGTCTAGTGTAGCCAGTCCTACTACTTCTGACTTCAAGCCTGTCTTAATAGCTACAAACTCTTCTGCTTGGTCTATTTCTTTGTCTGTTGATTCTTCGGCTCTTAGCACACACTGGTATAAGTTGCCCGCCAAAAAGTTACCAGTGCCAGTAAGTTCAGAAAATAACGATATTTGACCGCCTATTGCTCTTTGTACATAGACTGTATCAGAGTATTCCTGAGTGCCGTTAATACGAATCTTAGCGTCATCTTCAACTAAATCGTAAGTTAATACTTTGATAGCGTCAGCATCAGCCTCAAACTCACGCCACAACCCATCGTAGTAACCAATCTTACCTGCTGTGTCTGCACTGCCGCCTACTATAGTTCTGCCAACACCTATATCGAAAAGTAATCTAGCGCGTGTAGCTTCAGCATTAGTAGCACTATACCCAAACAAAGCAGTCAATGGAGTATTGCCTGATGTAAGGCTATTAATAGACATACAATCATTAATACCATCAAACTGTAGATAGTAAACAGACTTATAACCACTCTCTGTAATGTCGTAATCGTCTACTACTTTTTGATAGCCTGTAGCTTCGTTGGCTTCTTCTAGTTGCGCTCCCCAGATAAGAATATCACTAGCGTATGTATCGCCACCATTATTTATGCCGAATCTGCCAGTTGTTGATGAAGATGTAACAGTGTAGTCAAACCTTTGCCACTCTGAAGTTGCTGTTTGCTGACCGAGTATTACAGTGCCATTAAAATTGTAAAACAGACTAAAATTACTGGTGCCAGATGTTGATTTTATGTAAATAGAATAGGTATAAACACTGCCATTAGTAACTGGGATGCCACATTCAATATATGTGCTTCCTTGTGCAGGCATCTCTCATCTGTCAGCTGTTTGAGTACCATTAGGAGCAACGCCATAATTAGCTGTTACAACTGTGTTTGAGCCTTTATCATAAAAACCATTATCAAACTCTTCTGTGTACTTTAACAGGTTAACTCTACCGCGTTCAGGATGCCTTGCGAATACAGGGCGTTTAGTAGAATCTGATTGTGTAGCGTGTGAGCCTTTTACTTCTTTGACAGATACATTATCAATAGTGAATGATACGCCATCGTTAGCGAATGTCATGAAGCGCAACTCTGGCGAGCCACTGCCTGCGGTAAATATGTATGAGAGTTCCCCTACCTCGTGCGAACCTGTTGGTGCTAAACTTGTGCCTGCATACCTTACATAAGCCAATCCAGTGCCTTGTGCATTGATATAATTAAATTTAAGGACATATGTTTTGCCTGCCGTTACGCCTGTTAGCTGTTGTGTTATGTACGCATTCGACCCTGCGCTCTCAACGTAAGCTACACCATTACTTATATTAGATGCCGCGTCTGCTGAGTTAATAGCCCAGTTACTAGCTGAGCCGAACCCACCATTAGTTACTTCCTCATCGCCAAACGCTACACCCTGAGACTTATCTAGCATAAGCCCTACAGACTGACCTAAGCCTGTTACAGGCGTTTTACCGTATTCGTTTTGATACAGTGTATGTTTAGGGAAAGCCTGCTTAAACGCATTATCAAACGTGCTACGGATAGGTTGATATTCTGTAGCTGTAGAGCCTTCTTCTAGCTGTGCGCCCCACACAAATACGCCATGCCCTGCTGTGCCCGCGTAATCTAAATTTATAATGCCATCACCGTTTCCGTCATTATGCGGACTAAAGCATGATGTTAAAGAGCCGCTTGTATGGCTTACAGTTACACTGCACTTATACCACCCATTCCCAACTGATGTTATAGAATAAGAAGTGTTTGATGGAGAACCAAATGTTTCTGTATCAGACACAGTACCATTAACTAAATCAAATAAAACAGCAATCCTATCTGCTGAGCCATTTGCTCTAATTGTTAAAGCCGCATAATTACGCTCACTCGCTTTGAAGTGTGCGCTTAATGTATAAATGCCTGCGCTTAATGTAGTGCCGCGAAGTACAAAATGATATGTAGTATTTGTAGCTATCTCTGCTATTTTATCAGCAGTAGTTGTGCCGTCTGGCGCAACAGTTTGATTGCTATTAATGTTTAAGTTTTGCTTTGCCCAATAATTGTTATCAAAACTCTCTGTATACTCTAGTAAATTCCTACGCCAAGTTAGTGATGCTTCAACGTCACTAGGGTCATACCACACCCCTGCTTCACCATTGGAAAACAGTTTCTTTGGGGTAAAGCCTACCCCTGCTTTTGTAGCAAGCCTTTGTAATGATATGCCCGTATTTAACATTTAAACCACCAGTGCGTGAATACCAGATGCAGTAGTGCCTGTTGATTTAACGCGCTTAACAGAACACACAAGATAGAAGTTGTCAGGTACAGTAACTGTACGAGTGACGCCATCTTTATTGTCAAAAGATACATCACCTGCGTTAGTTACGTACAAGCCAACAGCAATGTTACCAGTGCCTACGTTGTCCGTGCCGTCATTTGGTGTTACTGGGACCATATCGTAGACCATGCCGTGCAGCTCTACTGGTGACCCTTTAAATGGATTTGCCATTGTTTTGCCTCTTAGTTAATTCACCTGTTCTGCGCCAGTATTTTACAACAGTATATGGCTGCAAGTTGTTGTGTGACTGACTGCCACCTGTACTAAATGTAGTTGTACCTGTAGTGCTTGAAGCATCAATATCACTGGACCTAGTGCTTGCCACTGTAACCGTGAGACTATTATCTACAAACATATCGCTCCTTTCAGGCACAGTGTTTTCTATATGCGTGTGTGCAGGCATCTCATCGACAGTCAATGTGTGTGTTTTATGACCATCTGTTTCATTGATGGTGTCAAAGTCAGTGTCTCCTGTATCCTGACCTACTAGAACTCTACCTGCTGCATATGTTGACCATGTGCCATAAAAAGAAGTGTTAGGGTCGAATGAAGCCTCTGTTGTAGCGTATATACTTCCTACAGGATATATCTTATCCCACAAAGTATTTGTAATTGTTACGGCTAAATCAACTGCACCTGAGCCATCAAAGTCTACGCCAGCCGAGGTTGCTACATCTCCTGATACGCTAAATGCTTGTGGCGTTGCTGTTGTAGTAGCAGTTGTAGCATTGCCTGTTACAGCACCAGTAAACGTAGCATCTGTGCCATCTGTGCCATTGTTTAACACTACAGTGCCGTCTGTAGCTTTTATGTCACCTTTTACATTACCTGTGATATCACCAGATGCAGATATGGTAGTAAATGCGCCTGTTGATGCTGATGCTGCCCCTATAGGCGTACCGTCAATAGAGCCACCATTTATATCAATACCTGATACGCCTAGCGTCCCATCAAACAAGTCATCAGTCTTGTCCCAGTTTTCATTTAACTTTGTTCCCCATGTATCGTTGTCAGAACCGACAACAGGAAGATTGAATGAATATGTAGTAGTTGCCATGTTTTAGCTCCAGCGAACGTGGTTTGCTCGTTTAGACCTGCTAGTATCTAAGCCTAGCTTTCTCATGCCTAAACTGTCAGGTGAGAATTTACCCTTCTCTGACGATTCATTAAGCTGCTTAACTGCAGCGCCATATAGTTGTGCCCATACAGCAATTCTTTCATCGTCTTGCAGATATGGTGCAGCGTGTAATAGTGAGCCATACAAATAGATATCTGGTGCTTCTGATAGCAGCCAGTTAGTTGTTGTGCTGTCTGACAATGCTGGCACTCTTTCCATGTAATCAATTGTTACAAACCCGCTACTGCTCGGTGCTGGCAATATCTGTATAAAATGAGCTGGTACATTTGCATTGTTTTTAAATGAAAATATTTCAGGCGTGCCTAGCGTACCTTGTGCATTGTACTTTCTTTCAGCAAATACCTTGTTTGTTACAAAGTTTAATGACTTCATGTGTCCGCCATCAAACGCCCATGCTACACTGTTAGTTTCAAGATAGTTCTCAGGCAATATAGACTCACCAACACCAGCGTTCGTATTAATTGCTGTAATTTTATCCATGCGCCAATGACGCACGTCACGGTTAATCTGCGCCTCAGCAAGACTGATGAATGACGGTATAACAGTAGTTAAGTCTGTCCTGTTAAGAAAATCAGCAATACTGCTCTTTAACTCTGCAAATGTTGATATTGACATTATTGGCTCCAGTAAGTCAGCCGATTATAACAAATTTATGGGTGTCACTGTTGTTTAAATAATCTATCAAATAGGGCTGAACAAAGAGCCTATTAACCTTGCTGCTTGCTTGCCCTCATCTTCATCTAAGAAACTCTTACTAGTGAGTGGCTGCATTATATCCTGACCAGTTGTAGTAACTTGTGGCAGCCCAAAATACATAGCTGCTAAGTTTTCAGTCTTGAAGAAATCAGCGCCCTCACCTATACCTTGTAACAGTCCTAGCCCCATTTCACCTACAGCTCTTCCTGTCCTATCTTTTGCATATGCTTGTAGGTTTTCGCTAGCTGGATTGTCTCGTCTTTCCTTACGTGACATGCCCTTTCTTGCTTCGCTCTCTGACATAGCCATAGCTTGCTCAGGTGTCATAGTGCCTGCTAACACAGCAGATGCCATTACAGGCGCTATACCATACTTGCGTGTTATATCTATTAGCTTGTCATCGAATATAACAAAGTTATGTGTTTTGCCTTTAGGCGAGAAACGTGTCTGTGCGTCAGCATATTTGATGCCTTTGATACCTGCGTCACGCAATGCCTGAGACGCATAACCATCACCCTCTTCTTCTAAGTATCTTAATAGTGAGCCGCCAGTAGGATTGCTATCCATCATTCTTTCATAAAGAGCATCTTCAGCATATTCATGCCAATCAGTTTCAGCTAATAGTTTCTTTATCTTTTCTGGCTGGTCGTCTAAAGGCTCGTCAAAATTAAGCAGCTCATCTTGTGCAGCATCAATTTCAACTTCGTACATCTTGCCAAAGTTTGGCTTAGTCCCATCAGCCTTTGTGAATGCTTCCAACTCATCAGCTACTTGTTTAGCTAGTTCTCTGTAGTCTTCATCGTAATCAGTATCTTTGGCTAGCTCTTTGAAGTCTTTTGGTAAGTCGTGCATCATGGCGCGTTCGTACATTTCCATACGCCCAAAGTCTTGATTTTTCTCTGCGTTACTATACTGCTCTCCAAGCCAATCTTCATACTCCATGTCACGCTTAGTCAATGCATCTCTATAGCTTTCTGCTGTCTTTCTGCGCTCAGCTAAGTATAGTCCGCGACCAAACGCCTGTGCGCCTTCGCCTGTGCCTATGTGGTCGCTTGAGAATTTATCGAAGTCATGCGGTGAGCCGTGAAATGCTTTAATCTTGTTTAGCACGCCTGCATCTGCCTCTTCAGGGGCGAACAGTGACATCAAGCCTAAAGCACCTGCGCTTGCGAGTAGGTTTGGGTTGTTAGGGTCTTTAAACTGTGCAAACCTAGATTTTACGTTTTCTGGCTGCAATGCAATATATGAGTATGGGCTTTCTTGATATACAGGGGTTTCATCTATAGACATTGACTCTGCTATCAAATCATCTTTTATCTGTGCTTCTTCAGCTGTCGTGTATGCGCTTGGCTTTGCTTCCATATACTGCTGTATTAACTCTTTATGATTAGGATTGTCAGGCTCTGGCACTTGTGGCATTCGGCTACGTATTTGTTTTTCTAACTTATTAATAGCATCTTTTATTTTTTGTTTTCTTTGCATCCCTGCTTCGTTCAAGCCAGCACTATTTCCATAACTATTTTCTACCTCATTTAAGTATTTTATAGAGTCGTATCCTTTATCTCTAATTTCCTTGTTAACTTCTTCTAACAATCCTTTATTTTCAGGGCTAGAATAGAACGAATCATAGTCGCCATACTGACTTAAAGAAGTTTTTGCATCCTGTAGCATTGCATTAAGATGGCTTTGGTCAGATTGCCGAGCAAACTGTTTATTTTGTAACAGATTTTCGAGCACCTGTATGCTAGAGTTGAAATCTCCTACATCATCCATCTCTAAAGACTCCCCTAGACGCGCCTTCAATGGTATTACGTTTGCGCCTTCTTGGAAGTTTGTGCTGCCACCGCCATATCGACCATAGCTGCGTACATCTAATAGACGATTATTAGCCTGCTGCTCAGTCCCCAAATGTATACCCAAATCTACTTTACTTGGGTCAATCTCATCAAAGCTAGAATGTGTGCCGTGGTACAAGTCTTTCGTATACCCTGCATCAACAGCGCGCTGCATTCTTTCTATTTCTTGCGGTGACACGTTTAATAGATTTGTCTGCGCTGCCTGTGGCTGCTGAAGTAAATCTACAAGACCTTTCGCTAGTTGCTCGCCACGCTTACCTAAACCGAATAGACTCATGAAAACACCCCTGTTAATTAACGGCTGATTATACCACTTTTATACAATCCCTTGAAGGTTTCGTCTGATAGGCTCACCCCAGTTTGATGCGGGTCTATAACCTATAGCCAGATACCTCATAGCATCAGCACAGTGACTGGTCCAATCATGCAATGGTCTTGAGCGCCACGTCATGCCCTTCTCATCGTATTCACGCCTGTACTGCCTCAACGCATCAATGCCACGCTCGCACTTCTCAGCATCAAACCAGCAGCGTCCTAGCATACTTCTAACTGCCTGTATGCCATCATCAACATTTAACTGTGGTGCAATCTGTACTGGTCGCACCCCCAAGCTATCTAATGTTTCTAATCTACTTCTACCTGAGCCCAACTCCCTGACTCTTACATCGTGTGGCAAAATGTGCTGGTCGTAGATGTAGCCTTTCTCATTTAAGACCTTAGCGTAATGGTCCAGACCTACACCGCTACTCTCATAGTAGTCTATAAGCCTCACCTCTGCCCCCACCATCTGTGCAAACCAGATACTAGTGCTATCGCCCATCCCCAAGTCCCAAGCCGTTATAACGCCAACAGAGCTGTCGTAGGGCACGTTAGTCATACGCTCATTATGTGTGGCTTCACGCATCTCTACAGCGTAGTAAGCGCCCTCTGCATGGATAAGCATCTCACCTTCCCATATATGGTCATACAGGTCAGGTCTGTTTATCTTATCTTGCTGCCGCTCTTTATCTAGCACATCAGGGAAGTATGGATTGTCTCTCCAGTTAATCTCAGCAATCTTCATATCCTGTGGCGGATGCACTCTAAACCTTCTATGAGTAGCTGAATGCTTTGTCTCAGGGTTCCATGTTACCCATATCTCAGAGTTATCTTCACGGACCGTTGGTATTAGCTTCTGCCATGCAGTGTCAGATACACCTTCTGCCTCATCTACCCAGCAGAGAATGATACGTGCTTTTGATTTGATAGAGTCTAGGTTGCGCCTAAGACCAGAGAACACATAGTTGATACGTCCACACTTTGACCTTATAAACTTTTCGCCTAGCTCATAGAAGTCATTTAGGAAGTCTACACCACGTATAGCTGACTTAACTTCTTCTAGGGATGATTCATCGAGAGAGTTTAGGTGTTCAAGAGCACAGAGTATTTGTCCCTGCTTGCCTTCCATTGCCCACGTATAACCACGTACTGCTGTCATCAATGCAAAGGACCGTGTCTTAGCTGACCCTCTACCACCATATGCACACCTATATCTAGCTTCACCTTCAAAGATTTCTACAATCTTATGTGGCAGCTTAACACTGGTTGTGACCTCTTTAGTCTTTTCCTTTGTCATACTCAGCTACCAACTTTACAACTGTGGGTTTGAAAGTATCGTCTGATGATGTGTGGTCTATCTGCTGCTTATCGCCATACTTACGTGGAGCCATCCTTGCTACCTTCCACTTACGTGAATCAATACGTAGTTTAGCTTTAGCCAGCTCAGCATTCTCTGCTACATCTGACAGCTCGTCAGCAATATCTATTATCTCGTCTGCGTAAAAGTCTGCCTGACAGTCCCTCGCGCGCGCGTACTGCTCCGAAAACTGTACTTTGTCACTATCATTCAGCCACTTCATTAACGTGCTCATAGCAGGCATACCTTCATCCCTACAGATTTGTCTGGCACTCTCGCCAGCTGCTAATCGTCTGCAGATGTCATCGCCTAACTCTGATGTAAATGTACTTGGTCGCACTCTATATCCTTACTTCAGTCTCTTCATAGGATTTCTCAATCCGTTGCTGCGCTAAATATACCACTTCTTCTAACAACAGTGAATCACGGTCTGAGATTGCCTGAGCGAAGTCGTTAATCAACTCTAGGTCGGCTTCATGTATATCGTCATCTATAGTAACTCTAATCATGTGCCGATTATATCCTATTTAAGTCCGTACTCTAACTCTAACAGCAGCTCACAATAATGGATAATCTTCTTAATATCTTCAGCCCCATTCTTGTTCTTGTGTCGAGAAGCGTATTTAACAATGTTGCCTTCAATGTATGGCAGATTGTTTTTCGTTATGTACTCAATAGGCTGTATAGGCATATCGTAATGCTTACCGCCTTCCTGTTTCTTTAATGCGCTCTTCATCACTTACCCTCATACCTGTTGCGTAGATAGCCAAGTGTAATCGGCATCTCTTCGCAGCTGCCATCATTAGCTTCATTGAGCATCCATATACCACGCCATGAACCATTAGTCTGTGCAGTTAGATATTCCTCATCGTGTTGATAGAATATACCAGCAAACAAACCTAAGATGTTTTTGCCATCAGCTCTACGTGCAAAAGCAATATCTTTGTCTTGTACGTGACCCATGACACAGCTCATCATCTTCTTAGATAACATATTCCTAGCACTGGATACTGGTCTACCCATGATGCCTGATGTGAAGTAATGTGAGTAAGCTATACCATCTATGATTGCTACCTCTAGGAAGTCATAAACCTCAAACCCAAGCTCGTTTAGCTTCAGGTCATCATAGCCTATCAACCCTTCTAGTTTTGCATCTGCTTCGATAGCGCGCTCTATACGCTGCTCATGGTTGCCTAAAGTGAACACTAGGCGTGGATTCCATTGTTTCTTCTTGTTAGATATTAGACGCTTCTGTTCTGCCCTTATTGGCTCTAAGAACACTTCCATAGCATCTAAGCCAGCCTTTATATCATCCTTGTACCTACGACCTTCAAATGACTTCTTGCCTACATCCCAGTTCGACAAGCTGGGCATATCCCAGTGGTCACCTATATGAATGATAACGTCTGGTTTCTTTTCAGCTGCATACAAGCCAGCCCACCGAAGATGTTCGACAGGCTGGTTTGGTTTTACTTGCGTATCTGGTATAACTAAGTGCCTTGTCATAGCTTACCTCGCTAGTTTAAGGCACTAGTATATACTATTTATTCAAAATGGAATTAATCTTGACACATTCTTCTTCAGTGACCCAAATACGCATCTCCTTTAGTCCTTGCTCAGCTCTCCTAGCTCTCATCTCGCGCATTAGTTTCGCCTTAGATTTAGGCTTATCTTTGGGCTTGTCCTTTCTGAAGATTGCATCAAAGTTATCCTCATACCGCTTTTGGTCTGGTATAGGACGTGGTGCGCTTCCCTTACCCATTACAACCTTCCAGATAATACTCAGCAACACTACAATTCTCATCGAACCTATTTTTTACGCTTATCATACGCTTCTGGATTAAGTGACCATCTTTACGTAGGTCATAAATTACTGCAGCTAACCTAGTGATGCCTAAGTCTCTAAATGCGTGCAGTGACGTTATTGTTTCACCTGATTCTAGGTGGTCTAACACTCTTATTGCTTGTTTCATAATAATCTCCTAATGAACAGATTTACCAAACTCACTGATAATCTCATCTTCTAACCGTCTCTCCAGATACAGATACAGTGAATCACGATATGCCTCAGCTAAGGTATATTTGTTACCCAACCACTCTTGTGCGTCATGCACGTACTTTTTGAAGTTAGGTACAGCTAGACATTCATAAAACAACTCAGGGTTTTTTTCTTCTTTATGCCCTGTAGCTGCGTAACGCTCTCTGGCATCAGTCATCATGTCATCAAACATAGTGTCTGTACCATCAGCGTATAACACCTCTAACAACTCATGCGCCACATCTTGCGCGCACTCTGGGAAGCAATCAGATAACCACGTATTGTGCTCACATAGCCACGTATAAACTGCTGCATCCTTTAGCTTATCTTCAAGCTCCGCAATGCAGCCACTCCAGTCATCGGGTAGCTGCACTATTACATCTCCAAAAATTGCTGTTTTCATTATTATTTCCCCTTGATTATTTTAATTGCTGCACTAAGTCATTGTAGTTACTGTACTCGCTTTCAGCTTGTGCAAACAAATCTTCCATAGCATTAAGCAACTTATCCTGACCAACCATAGAAAAGCCTTTGTAGCCACGCACTTTATCCCAAACAATAGTGCTTCTGGCAATATCAATTTCATGCCATGCTTTTTTGTTACCCATATAATTAGCAAAAGACAGCAATGCAAGGCTAATCTTAAAAAGATGCCCATCATCATCTTTAACTTTTTTAGCAAATTCGCTCATAAAGTTTTTATTAAATTTTTCCATTTTTATTTCCTTATTATGTGAAGTACTTCATTAAAGTTTGCTCACCAAAACCAACAGCATTTTTGTCAGTCTTGAAAACCTCTTTTAACACAGCGTAAAAGCCTTCATAGTTTGCAAACCTTTTTTGCTCATGGAAAGCATCGACAGCTGCATCTTTGTCTTGATACTCAAAAAATAAGCCCTCAGACTCTACTACATAAAATGGAAGTTTCATTTTTGTTACCTCTGTTTGTGTGTGTATGGCATCTATTATACAGAAGTAACCGTTACTTACAAGTGTTTATGGCAATAAAAAAGGAGCTAATGCTCCCTTTCTATCTTGTATCTATCTGTATGCCTTCGCCCAGCCAAATCGTCTATGGCTATCAGCGTTAGCGACAGTAAAGTAAATAAAATAATGTAGTTCATCGCGACCCCAAGTAGTTGAGGCGAGATTATAGTGGTGTGTTAGATTAGTCAGTAGTGCTATTTATTCATAACAGGTATGTGTGTAGGTAATGATGCGTTTAGGTCCTGAGTGCATCAAGCTCAGCACATAGAGGAGAGGAGTCCTCTTGACCACTAGGGGTTAACTAGAGCGCTACAAAAATGAACAATACTAGCAGTGCCCCACCGAGTATTGCTTCACCTTGTGTCATTGTGCGCCACGGCTTATCAAGCCATGCCTTAAATCTATCTCTAGCAGACTTAGCTGCGTCCTCTACTTTATCGAGGGCTTTATCTGCGTGCTCATGCGCGTCTTTCAGCGCCTTTTCATAATCAGTCATAAGACTCTCCTAAAATGGTATATCATCATCAGCAAAGTTACTGCTTTGTTGTTGCGGCTGCTGTACTGGTGCAGCTGCGCTTTCTTGTTTCTTAGAAAAATGGACATTGTTAACCAGACATACTGCCATAGAACGTGCATTGCCGTCCTTGCCTGTCCACTCTTCCATAACAAACTCACCAGACATTGTAACAGGCGTGCCTTTTGTTAGGTATGGCGCTAGCTTTTCTGCGCGCTCCTTGAACATCTTACACTTTACCCATGTAGTCTTTTTGTTATCACCCCAACCTGACGTAACTGCTACGTTTACAGCTCCAATAGCAACACCTTTAGGGGTATGGCGGATTTCCATATCAGCTCCGCAGTTGCCTGTAAACACCATTGAATTAATACTCATTATATATCCTCACTCGGATTGTAGTTTTTAGATAGCTTCCAATACGTTAGAAGCGCGTTAAACATCTCAGCGTGTTTCTTGTGAGATTCGTTATCCCATACGTGGTACAGAGCAATCTCTGGCTTCTGCCTATCAACAAAGATAGATACACATACTGGGTCTGTGACGCCTAAGCCTTGTGCATATGCAGATAGCTGCATACCGTGCTCATCGTACACTAATTTCTTTGGGTCTTTGCCATCAAGATTATCTTTAGTCTTAAAATCTACAAAGATGCCGTTATCACTACACAGGTCTATCTTACCACCATAGCCTAAATCGCACGCAAATGACTTCTCAGCGCTCCATTTGGTTTCTGGGTGTAATGACTCCAGTATATCTGTAACGGCTGTATAAGCCTCTGAGACGCCTTGTCCGAGGAAGCCACGCTCAATGTCTGCGTGTATTTCTGTGCCTCGTTCAGCAGCCTTCTTACCTACCTGCTTCGACTCCATCTTAGCCCTAGCCATAAACATCTCAACTGGCTCACCTACATTCTGCTGCATAGTTGCTGCTGCTAGTAATGCTTGGTCCACTTTCCAGTTTTCTAATGCAGGCTTAGCAGCCACCCCCAACACAGTTGTTACACTGGGTACAAGATGATGCTTCCGTGCATCTCGCAAAGTTGTATTACGTTCTTTACCATTAGCACCTACAGTTGTGTATGCAGGCACACCCTCTTGGTCATACCAGTGCCCTGACTCAGCTCTATACGACATCTGGAATAGCCCACCGTGGTAAGTTGCTTGCAGTGGCATTCTTTGGCAAGTAGTACAAGTAACGACCTACACCAAACTTTTGTGCTGCACGTTTAAGCGCATCAGATATACCACCTTTCTCGCCTTCAATATTAGTATCACCAGCGCCATCAGATTTAGTAATCCACTCACCATCTACACGTATAGACAGATAACATATCAATCGACCAGATACCTCTTCATAACGGTCCTGCCAATTTTCTATACCTGCTACCTCATCCAGACGGTTAGCTACGTCACGCGCATCTATGTACGCTAACTGCATACCGCCACGCCCTTGTCTCCAGCGCAGCTGATTAGCTTTAAATGGAGAACGCAGCCCCTTTTGAATATCTTGCCAGCTCATACTTGTATCCCCCAATCACGCAGATGCTGCTCGCATCGTGCAGTTTCAATTTGCTCTCGCGAATACTGGTCACCATACCCCCAGTAATATTCTTTTGGCTGATTCAGTGCAGCTTCATAGTTGTGCACTGCGTCAAACTCGCCCTGCTCATAAGGCGTCAAATGATTGCAGTCTTTCATATTATACCTCGCTTTATGTGTGTGAGACTTAAATTATACAGATGTCATTGACAGATGCAAACATTAATTAACAAGTTGTAATATATTATTCACTGAATTATAATCGACACTTCTACAACAAGGAGTAATTATGTTTGACCTTAAAAGAGCAATAAAGAGACGTGCAGCCTATGATGACTTAACAATGAAGGTGGTTGCAGCGCGTTGTGAAATTAACCCAGCACATTTAAGTCGATTGATGAGACACAATAATTGTGAGCTGGAGACGATGTTGAAGCTAGCACATGGCTTTAACTTAACTTTAAGTGAGTTCGTAAAAGAAGGAGAGTTCTAAAATGCACATGGGGTTTTATGCAATCATACCTGCCACAGTAAGGTATGACAATCGAATACCAGCAAACGCTAAGTTGTTGTACGGTGAGATAACAGCGTTATGTAATGAGAGAGGTTACTGCTGGGCAACTAATGCACACTTTGCTGAATTGTATGACGTGAAGAATAGGTCCATAACTAATTGGTTAGGTGCGCTTGAAGATGCTGGTTACATACAGCGTGAAGAGATTTATGAGAAGGGTACGAAAAGGGTGCAAGAAAGACGCATTTACATAGTAGAAAATAATTGCGATACCCCTAGCAAAAATTTTCCTACCCCCCTAGAAAATAATTTCCCTACCCCCACGAAAGAAAGTTCTAAGGGAATAATACAGGTTAATAATAAAACTAATAATATACCGCCACAGCGTGATGAAGTCGTTAGTTACATTAATCAACAGGGTTACAATGTAGATGCTGACAGGTGGTTTGCTTACTATGAATCTAATGGCTGGAAGGTTGGAAGAAATAAGATGAAAGACTGGAAGGCTTGTATTCGCACTTGGCAGACTAATGGATTCAACAAAAAGCAGTCGTTGAAAAAGTCTGATGTGATGGAGAAACTTACTGATAGGTCTTGGGCTTATAAGGGGTAACAATGGAAACTCATAGAAACACGAAGTTTATTGAGTTTGTTGGAACAGATGGACATTTTAAAAACGGTGAGTCTTACACTTACGAAGAATACGCTGAGTACGTAGGGCTCAAAAGGAACACAATGGTGACAAGGCTGTCTGGCAGGCAGGTTTGCACTGATGAGGATTTACGTCCTAGTGGGCAGCTGCTTAGGGTCAAAAAGGCGCCAACGCGCGCTTCTATTTGGGACCTATTAGAAACTAGGGCAGATATCCTTTCACAGAAATGGTTGAGGAAAAGGTTATGAATAAAGAAATTATTGTTAATAGTGACGCTAGCTATGGTCAAGCAATGCGTTTAGTTAATGACCTGTACTTAGACAATAAGTACCTGACTATAAAGTTATCCACAGGTAAGCAGCGTACTGGGCAGCAGAATAACGCTATACATAAGTTTTGCCGCATGATAGCTGATGCCTGCAATGATGCAGGGTATGAGTACACCATTAAGAGCCTGCTGCGTGACAAGGAAACAAAGAAGTCTAAAGCAATAGGTATGCCGTGGACGTGGGAGCGCGTAAAGGACGTTATATGGTTAGAGGTACAAACAGCTATGTACCCTGAGAAAAGCCGCTCTACAACTGCATTAAAAAGTGATGAGGTTACACAGGTAGCAAATGTTATAATTAGGCATCTGGCAACTGACTTGGGATTGAACATACCGTTCCCATCTAAGGAAGAGATAAATGGCGATAAAACGTGATGCAGCTGACAAGTGGTTCAGTGATGTGGTTAGAAAGAAAGCTAACCATGTTTGTGAGCACTGCTGCAAGGTAGATGGAAGGATGGAGTGTGCTCATATATTCGGCAGGGCAGCTAAGTCTGTTAGGTGGTCTTTAGACAATGCCTTATGCTTGTGCCACTACTGTCATAGAAAGTTTACAGAGAATCCAACTGAGTTTACCTCTTGGCTAGAAAGCAAGTTTGGTAAAGGTCACATGGATATGCTAAGGGAGAAGTGGCAAGTCCTAATGCCAACTAACAAAAAGCTGCGGTCTGAGATATCAAAACACTACCGCGAAGAATTGAAAAAAATGGACGCTGACGAGAAGTATGACCCAATCAGTTACAACTGAGGTGTAGTATGAAAGACAGTACGCTAGGTATCATGTTCGATAGAGTAGAGTCACATGGTCTACATGACATTAAGGACAAACTCATAAATGTGTTACAATCGGCTGTGTATGAAGGTGCACAAAACTATGCGCGTGAAGAGATTATCGCTCTTTGGGAAGAGATGGAAGCTGAGATAACTAAGCTGAAAGAACCCCCTACAGAAGAGCAGCTGCGCTTAGAGCACCCTGAAATGCACTAGTTTTAATCTCCCTTTACCCTGCTTTCGGGCAGGGAATTTTTTGGAGCGAATATGGCTAAAGACCCAAGATTAGCTAGGGTAGGTGTTTCTGGTTACAACAAGCCCAAAAGAACGCCTAATCATCCTACTAAATCACACGTTGTTGTTGCTAAATCAGGCGGCAAGGTAAAAACTATACGCTACGGACAGCAAGGTGTTTCTGGTGCTGGCAAGAATCCAAAGACAGCAGCAGAGAAAGCAAGACGTAAATCATTCAAAGCTCGCCATGCTAAGAACATCGCAAAAGGTAAGATGTCTGCAGCATATTGGGCAAATAAATCCAAATGGTAGGAGACTGATATGCCAAAAGTAGGCGGAAAGCATTATTCATATACAAAGAAAGGTATGGCAGCAGCTAAGAAGGCAGCTAAGAAAACTGGCAAAAAAGTATCTTACAGGAAGAAAAAGTAATGCCTAAAGGTTTATACGCTAACATCCACGCTAAACGTAAACGCATCAAGGCTGGCTCAGGTGAGACTATGCGTAGAGCTGGCACAAAAGGTAGACCAACAGCTAGGGCGTTTAAGAAAGCTGCTAAGACTGCTAAAAAGAAGCGTTAGTAGCTCCACATAACTGGCTCGCCTTCACGTATATCTACGTGGACGAATGTCTTTGCTAGACCCATTCCATTAAAGCAGCCCATCTCTACAGCATGACGTATGATAGAAGCCTTCTGCTGACCGTTTGAGACGTATATGTCTGCAGCTATACCTTTGGTATGGGTACCACCACCATTTGGCTTACGCGCCTCTATAGAGTGTTTAACAGACCTAAAGCCGCTAGTTATACGGAAACTAAACCCACAGCGCTCACGCAGCTCATCCAGCTTCTCTAAAAACTCATGCTTCATCTCGTTTTCGCCAGTCTCCTGACAGTTAAACTCATCAAGTGTAAAATATTTATAACTCAAAACGTGCCCTTCCATACTCTAAATTTATCAAACTCGCCAGACAATATCTTCTTCTTCAATATCTCTGCGCGCGCTGCATTATCACTAGGGCTAACACCAGCCTCTTTCATCCACTCATTAACTAAGTGCATAGGTATTGTGCCTACTAGCCTGTTTTCGCCTTTAGTGCCAGCCTGTGCGTCTCTAAGCACTCTCGCTCTATGTAGGTCATCAGACACATCAAAGCGCCTTTCAACTGTAAAATGACGTCCATCTTTATCGTAATGAACCTTCTCATCAATCTCTCTAGCCATTGTAATCTCCATAAAAAAGGGGCAGCCGTAGCCACCCCTTGATTGTACTACAAACTAGCAATTAACCGTTAGTATCAAAGATACCACCGCTAGCTGCTTCGTTTTTAGAGCAAAGAGTTAGCTCAGTAACTACTTGACGCTTAGTAGCATCACCAGTCTTAGCCATCTCAGTGTTCTTAGTTCCACGTAGAACAGCAACTTCCCACATATCATTTTGCAGGATGTATACGTCTGAACCACGGCACTCACGGCTAGGTACAAACTCTACAGTACCCCACGGAGTTACGTAAACGTCTAGCGACTTAACAACAGTCTCGTCACCAGCTTGCACTTGTGAGCGCTGGTTGTTGTTACCAGCAAAGCCAAGAGCTACGTTCATGTTTACAGGTGAAAGATAAACACGGTCTGGGTTGCCACCAGAAGTCCAGATTTGCTGCATAACGCTATCGAAGTCATCTTGGGTAAGGTTTTGAGCAGTACCAGCAGTACGTGCATCAGTGCCGTCACCAGCAGGTGCAGCAGCATCACCACCACCATTTTCTTCGTTAGTTTTAACCCACGCACCTAGACCAGCTAGTTGACGTGCAGCAGTGCTAGAACCAGCTACGGCTGCTTGGTTAGCAAAAAGTGCTTTCTCAATATCTAGTTTTTGCTCACGAGCAATTTTTAGAGTTTGATATGCAATCTCTTGCTTACGACCAGCTTTGTTTACGCCTTCATCTGTATCAGGAATAACTACAGCGTTTTTAAAGATTTGCGTACGGTTGACCAAACGAGTTGTTGGTGACACTGCATTAAAGGTTGTTTCATCACCTTCAATGTGCGCGTTAGAAGCTGAGCTACGCAAAGTGTCTGTTTGCCATTCAACTAAAGTGCTTTTAGCTTTAGTTTTTTTACAAGCTGAGTAAAAAGGAGTTTCATCTGGAGTAATGTTGTGGATTACGTCAGATAGGTCCTCGCGAATACCTACCGAATCGTAGGTGTCAAAAGTGTTTGCTACTTGTGTCATAATAGTGTCCTCAAGTTTCCATAATTAAAGCCATAGCGTCCTGAATGGAGCCTGACTTGGATAAGTTTTGTCGTTGCTTCTTACGTACTTGAGCGTTCGAATTACTCTTCTTAGCACCAGCCTTCACAGGGCGTTTTCTACGCTTAGCAGGCTTAGCCTTCTCTTCGGCAGCCTTTTTACCAGACATAATCTCTTGATACTTAATGGCGTCATGCAATACACGTATCGCACGGTGGTCCATTACGTTCGCAATCTCATCTGGCTCGTATCCATAAACTTGCGTACCAGAAACTAGAATCTTCTCTTTGATAGCAGAAGCCTTGTCTTGGTCTGCAAAGTCAGGGATAACCTTTTGTAGATTAGCCATCTCTTGCTGCAGGTAGGCTTGCTTCGCTGCTTCCTCAGCCTGAGTTTGCTGCTTAGTCACACTTTCCATTTGCTTTATCTGCTTCGTGTACGACTCTAGCTGCTCATCGTACTTTAACTTAGCGTCCATGTAGCCAATGGGGTCTGTGTTAAACAGTTCTCTTGCTGGTTCAACAGGTGGCGTAGCCAACGTGCCTTCTTGTGCCTGCTGGTATAGCTGAGCAATATTCTGTCGCTCTTGCAATAGGGCAGAGTAAACATCTTCAGCTTGTTTCCTAGCTTCAGCTGCTTCTTGCATACCCTTTTGGACGTATTGTTGACCACTGTATCCACGCTTGAGGTCATCTAGGGTAACAATCTCGGTCTTGCCGTCAACTTTGACGGTGAAAGTTTGTGCCTGTGACTCAGCTTGCTCAGTATCTTCTTCGTCCTCTTCGGATTCTCCATCATCCTCATCTGATTCTTCGTCCGACTCTTCGTCATCTTCATCAGGGAGCTCGTCCTCAACTTCCTCTTCGCCTTCTTCATCTTGCTCCAGAGTGGCTTCTTCAGTCTCCTCTTCAGGTTCTTCAGAAACTTCTTCTTCAATCTGTTCTGGCTCTTCAGGTTGTATCATACTCGCTATGGCGCTTTCTATGCTGCCATCATTCAAAGTTTCAGTCGTTTCCACGGTGCTGCTCCTTTCTCTTCTTTCTTATCGTAGATTGCCTCGTCTGCAAATACAGTGTTGAAGTAATCTTCGATACAGTTAAGCGCACGTACAATGTCATGCGCGTCTTTAATAGCATCTATTGATGCTCCGCTGTCCAAGAACACACTAGTTTGTCGTTCTCGAATCTGTGACAAGACTTCCATAAAGGTTTCGTCTTGCGCCAGCGCGCGTGCTCGGCTGGCTTTATCTTTTATATTCAAATCGTTTATCCGTTAGGTTGTCTGGGTGCTGCTTGTGCTGTCTTAACTGCAGCAACATCAACAGCCGTACCATACTGCCCAAGAATCTTAGCTGCATCTACTAATAAATCTTGGTCCATTTGGTCACGCTTCAAATCATCATCTGCCATCGCTTTCTGTGCATCCAACTGCACTTTAGCCATGTCACTTTGCGCCTTCGCTTGCGCTTTAATCTGTTCAGCTTGTATGTACGCTTCTTGCTGCGTCATCTGTGGTGGCTGCTGTGCTTTCTGCATCTCTTGCTGCTGCATCAACTGCGCTTCCATCTGCTCATCCATAGGCTGGAAGTAACGGTTAGAGTTACGCAAACCATTCATAGCTAGCATATCAGCTAATGTGTTTCGTATGTTAGTTAGACTAACCATGCCATTGCCTACACCGTATGCTTGGAATATCTGCATCTGCATCTGTAGTGCCTGAGCTAGTGCAGCCTGCTTCTGGTCCTCTTGCCCTGTACCAAGCCCTACGTTAACGCTAACGTCCATCTTCTTGTCCCAGCTACGTGGGTCAATAGGCTCGTAGTTATTGCCTGATACGCGCATTATAGTCTCTTCATCGCAGTTCTCTACAACCAGTTTAAGAAGTAGTTTGAACAACTGCGAAACACCGCCTTCAGCTAGGTTTCTAGCCATTATCTCAGTCTGACTTGCTGCACCTTGCATGGTAGCCATTACAGCCGTTGCAGTCTTAGCTTGCAGGGCATCAGGATTCAGTCCAAGACTAGCTTTAGATATGCCAGTCTTATTCTCAATCTCTTGGTCGTAATACTGTATGGCTGACAATGTTTGTCCAGCAACAAATGGAACAGTCAAAGGTTGTATAGACCCATTCTGTTTCACTCGTACAACACCACCGATTTCGTTGTTTAGAACGTCATCAATGTTTACCGAACCGTCTAATATCTCAGTTCGTGGGTTGTTCGTTAATGCAATGTTATCAAGAACACCACGTAGCAATGCCGTAGCACTGTCTTGGTCATTCATAATAAGGTCTGCAACACTTGTGCCAAAGAACGTATGCGGCTCAGGGTCAACCTCAAACACTGCAAATGGTAGGTGACCGTACTCTTCTACATCTAGTACCTTGTAGTTGTCACCACCCAATAATAATCTGTGTAGCTGTGGTACACCTGTGCCATCAACATCCATCTTGATGTATAGCTCAGTAACCATAACCTTACGCATACTCAGGTCTTGCTCATCATCGTCATGCGTATCAACATAGCCTGTGCGTGTAAAATCTTCTAAATCAGCAAATGAGCCAGAGTCATCCATGTTGCCGAGTTCAACAACATCTTCAAACGCAAAACCCATCTCAACTAAATCACCAACGCGCATATCTGTTCTGTGGCATACAGCGTATGCATCTTCTAAACTACGAGCACTTGCGTCTACAAAAAACTCTTCAGGCGGTACGCTTTCAATTTTTATATCGCCCATCTCAGCAGAGCGCATCACCTTTAAATCGTGTCTAGGTGACTCCATCTCCATGCCCATCTGGTCAATCTCAATCTCCATGCGCGTAACGTGCTCAACAACTTCGATGCCATCGTCATTAACAATAGCAGTAAACTCCATGTCGTTAAGGTTGTTAAAGTCGTAAATCTCGCCTTCTACGGTTGTGTCATAGTACGCCTTAACAATGCCGTTCTTTTTAAGTAGAGCGTCATGTATTGCGTCTGCTAGGACCTTATAACCACCTAGCTCCTCAAACTTGTAGTTAACAAACTTTGTAGCTTGCTCAGCAAACTGTACGTGGTCTGGACCGCTAGGTATAAATTCAACAGCTCTGTCTGTTTGTAAGAATACTCTCATCAAACTAGGCTTAATAGAACGTATAACGTCACGCACCTTAGTAGCTACAATAGTAGAGCGTCCTTCTTCCTCACCAATATCTACCTCGCCCTCATAATATCTTTGAGCTTTAATACGAGATGGAGCTACTTCTGACTCTACAAAATCAACGCAGTTTTCTACTGCTGATTGTGCAATAGATTGTATGTCTCTTTCTGATAATGGTTTAGCTTCCACGTTATCTCCTATTGTCCAGCTGGTTGTGCAGCTTGCTGTACTGCGCCTGTTCTAGCGCCAGTGGCTAAAGTGCTAACAGCTGCTTCAGCTTTACGTAATAACTCGCCTAATGCACGCTTATCTTTAAGCGCTGTCTCTACTAGTGTTGGGTCCTCGCTAAATAAGACCTTAACTACTTGTAGCATTTGCTCATCAGATAAACCTTTGCCTGATGGTATAGTGTCTCTAAGTATTCTTATCAATGAGAACATATCACCTTGCGAGCCTCTTAAAGCATCTTCTGCTGAAACTCGTGAACCCATTTTCTCTTGCTGTCGCTGCAGTGCTTGTGTAGGTGAGCCAAACTCAGGTCTAACACGTTGAGCAACTTGAGTAGCCTCTGCTGCTCTTCCTACTGCACCCAACACACTATCTGCTTGCTGTGGTGGCAGTATAACACGTAATGCAGCACCTATTTGTTTATCTTCATTTGCTAAATCTCTTAGCATTACACCACTCTTTCTAGCCTGATTGTTAAGAGCGTCTAATGCACCAGCTCTGAATGCCTCTAGCGCCTCTGGTGCCATTTGCTCTATTATGTAAGACAGCTCATCTACATTCATAGTTAGCGCTTTGTTGCGCGCAAGATTAAAGGCATTTCTGGCAGTGCTATTTGTTGCAAACTGTTGCCTAACTGATGCAAGTTCTGGAGAAGCCGCGTCTATCGGTGTTTTTAAAGATTTTTCTAAGTCGCTAACAATTGCGCCCATTGTGCCGCGACCAGCATCAAACTGTCCCTTAGATATATCTTTTAAAGTTCTGCGCAATATTTCAGCATCTTCTAAACTAGGCGTGCGCACAAACTCTATGCTGCCATCATCTGCTTTTTTAAACAATGGTACTATGTTTCTTGCACGATATATACTAACTAGCTCATCAGCTGCTTGTGGCATTCTTTGTATGACGCTGAGCATTTGCTCTTGCAGACTAGCTGGTACAGCAGCGCCACCTTCAAACACTTCTTGATAGCCCTTGCGCTCCTGTGCTTTTATCTGTTCGTCAGACTGTTTCATAGCACGGATAACATTAGGGTCTTGAAACTGTGGTGCTAAAGCGCCTTTTAACTCTTCCTGTGCAGCAGTGCGTGTTGATGCTGCTCTACCTGCAGATGATGCTAGTATTTCAGCTTTAGTTAAACCGCCTTCGTTAACCATAGCTTTAATTGAATTAACTAGTGTCATGTTATCTGCCATAATGCGCCCTTCAGCTACATCTGCTATGACCTCATCTACAGACTTGCCTGTTTCTTCTACAAGTCGTAATAATTCAGCTTGTACTGCATTGTCTGCCTTATCGCCAAACTTCTTGCGCACAAAGTTAATAACCTTGCCAAATATTGGACCAGTTAACCTAACACCGCCTTCTACAACTGCACCAAACCCAACGCCTTGCGCTGTGTTACCTAGCGCTTCTAGCTGACTTTGACTAGCACTTAAATCACCTTCACTGTAACCTATTGCAGATGCTGCTGACTCACCTAATAAAACCTTGCCAGTACGCATTAAGTTAGCCCCACCTGCTGGCGCGCCAAAACCAGTCATTGATAAAGCAATAGAGGGAACAAGTGCGCCTGCTAATTCGTATGTTAAAGCCTCACCTTGATTAGCCTTTTTGTAAGCAGTAAGTTTAGCTCTGAGCTCGTCACGTATCTCGTCATACTGGCGGTCAGAAAATCCAGACCTGATAAATGCTTCAACCTCATCAGCGAAACCAAACGTCAAACCTTGTGCTGCTGTACGTGCACGTTGTGACTCAACAGGAGCAGTAGGCTCAACTTTAGGCTTATATTTATCTAATATCTGCTGCTTAGTTTGCGCCATTATTGGTCAGCCTCTAAGTAAGCCTTTCTGTCATCGCTTGTCATCTCATTCCATACCGCATACGTCATATTAGGGTCGCCAATAGGGTATGCAGCTAAAGTATCGTAGCCTTCTTGCACTTGTTTTGCAGTCTCATCCATGTACTCGCTCAGTGATATACCGCTTTGCAGGTAACGCGCTTTCTTAGTCATCTCACGATATAGCTTGTTTTGCGCCTGTATCTTTCTGTCTAAGTATTTAACTAACGCTGGTCCTTCTAAGCTGTCTGGTATGTCTTTACTCAATGCTAGGTTTAATTCAGCTTCGCTCAAAGCACCAAATGTAGCACTGTTGATAACGTCAATACCTAAAGTAGTTCTTAAACTTCTGAATAACGCTGTGTTCGCGTTAAACGCTGGCAAATACCTTTCTACCAAGCCAGTTTGTACATCGCCATCAGCAACTAAGTCCCTAGCCTGCTTCATTATGTTAATAGAACGGTCTATCTGCTCTGCAGCATCAAATATCTCAACACCTCGTGTACGCGCATCATCAACATCTTGCAGCCTAAATGCTTGGTCTGCTTCTCGTTGCGCTTTCTGCGCTGGTGTTTCACCAATAGCGCCAGTTACATCAACACGTCTACCTACGCCTGTGTTAGGGTCATATTCTGTTACATACTGCTGTCCAGTCACAGGGTCTGTTTGTATGCCTGACGATTGTTTGGCATAGTTAGTGCCAATAATAGACTTCATTGCATCTGTAGCTAATGCTGGGTTAGCACGTACTGCGTTAGCTAATTCTGTCTGCCCCTGCTGCTCTAAATACTGTACTGTTTTGTTAGCAGATGACATATCTAAAGCACGCTGTGCAACACTAGCGTCAGGGTTCATACGCATGGTATTAAATGCGGCAGCTAACTGTGCTCTATAAGCAGGGTCTGCTAGCTTAGCGCGTGCCTTGTCAAAGAAGCTAGCCTTTTGTACAGGTGCTTGTGCAGGAGCAGGTGGTAAGTTACGACTGTACTCACTGCGCTCTACGATAGGCGCTTGCCCACCAAACATCTGCTGCTGTAGTTTTTGCTCTAGGGTCTGTGGCGCACTTAATCTGTCTAGCAGGCTCATGCTAAGCTCCGTACATACTTTTCAACATATCAAATAAACTGGATGGCGCTGTAGGCGCGTATGGGTTTTTTCTCGGTGCTTCTAATGGCACATACTGTGCGTTAGATGCTACTAGCGCATGATGCTGTGGAGTCTCTGCATTCACTTTAGCCAACCTATCTCCAAAGCTACTAGGCTTGCTCATACCCCCTAAACCGCTCAATCCACCAGTAGTAGGCGCTGATGCCGTTGATGGTGTTGCGCCCATGCTGCTAAGCGCGCTGCCTATGTTGTTTATGCCACCAGATTGCTGTGCTGCTAATTGTGCTGGAGCCTGCGATATAGCAGAAACTGGCATAGTCGGAAAAGCTGCAGCTGTAGACGCTGCTGGTCCAGACTGTAAGAGCGCTGCTAGCATTGTAGGGTCTATTGGTACTGTCATAATAATTCCTTGAGTTTTATTAGCCGAACAAGCCCATGCCCATAGTTAAATAGTCAAACAAACCGAGGTCTTTTCTAGTTTGCTGTGACTGCGGAATAGTAGATGCACCTAATGCTTGTGACAATATGCCAATAGTATCCATAGGTCTGCCAACGTAGCCTTCAAACTGCTGCTTACCTGCGTCAATTAACTGTTGCTGCATCATTTGCTGTAGCGTGCCTTGCTTCATAATGTCAGACTGTATGTCACGACCCATGCCAAAACCTAAGTTAGCAATGTTAGACAATTGTCCGCCTGCAGCTAGTCTTTGATTTGCACCAGCTAAATCTGTTTGTTGGTTAGCTAAATCAGCCTGCAATGTACGCTGTATATCTTGCCCTGCTAGGTTCTGTGCTTGCTGAAACCCTTGCTGTCTTAATCCACTTGCCATTGCACCAGCTCTGTCATAAAAGTTTCTGTTAGACTCTGCTTGTGCTATGCCGTGCCGTGAACCACCAAAAGCGCCTGCTTGACCCATCTGGAAGTCAGACACGTTTTGCTGCATTTGTCGTGCACGCTCCATATCTGCCAGTGATTGGTCAACAACCTGTGTTTCATAGGGGTTAGTGTATGCGCTCAGGTCTGTACCTGCTACTTGACCAGCCTGTACTGCCATTGGTCTATATTGTGTGCCTTGTGCTGCAGTTTGACCTGCTACCTGCATACCTTGCGCTGCACCTTGCATTATGTTGGGCTGACCGCCCATTGCTGCATTAGCCATGCTAAATACCTTTAACTAGAAAATTTTCTAAAGCGTCTTTCCATTGGCGTATTGTAGAAAGAAGAAATATCATCATCACCTGTTGGAACAGGGTTGCCAAACAATGCGTCATACTGCGCTTGCATTTCTGGGTCCCTAGCAGCTAGCTCTTGTTGTGCTTGCTCAAATAATGGGAATGCGCTGTATCCACGAATACCGCCAGCAAACTCTTGTGGGGGTGGCATATCAGCTAACGCTGTTTGCGGACCAGACAAGCCAAATGCTTGTGCAGCGTCTAGCTGGCTTTGCATAGCAGATTGCTGTGTTGGATTGAATGCAGCTAAATCAGGACCCATATAGGGCTGGTAACCAATTTGTTGCACTGCCTCAGCTCTTGCTAAGTTGCGCTTTGTAGGCTCTTTTGCCCACTCTGGAATGTCTGATGTGGTGGTTTGACCACCGCCTTTACCGCCAGCCA
>VMHT01164538.1_pt1 | contig 35322 bp, 51 predicted proteins | sample 4693611 | NCBI WGS metagenome assembly VMHT01 (sample SAMN12280063, study PRJNA550983) | marine metagenome | isolation source: seawater sampled from same location over 5 years 0.02-0.2 micron viral filtrate | place: USA: collected off the coast of southern California halfway between the port... ...
GGGGGTGGGGTGGTAAGGGGTATATATTTTTATCTCCGCCCCCCGCGATATTCTGATGGGGGGGGTGTTAACCGATTTTGGGTTAACTTTGTACATATTTTGCAGAAATGTCGCATAACGTTAATTATGCGTAACGCGTATCGTGCAAATACAATAACTTAGCTGCCTGTGGATAACTTTTTGCCCTTCTTGCGCTTGTTTGCCTGCTTTTTAGGCAGATCAGAGTTAACTGAAATGTGGTTGATTTCGCGCGCGCGTAATGCTTCCGCTTGTGTGTTTTCGTTGCCTTCTACCACCTCAACGTGCTTCAGTTGAGCCGCGCTATTCACCTGCTGCAATAGCTCCAGATACGATCCACCAGCCTCATGCTTAACGTCAACCTGCTGCCTATCGCCATAAACCTTAGGCACAAGCTTAGACGACCGCCACTTGATGTTATCGCAGATAGTTCTGTGTGCGCTCTCTGTGATCTGGCCTGACAGCAGTAAGCGATCCATCTCATCCAGCTTGTCAGCATAGATCATGCCACGGCTTTGCATCGCCACACGATAGTTTTCAGCGAACTCTGTGTCCGAACAAACCCGCCGCCAGACGCTAGACCAGCCCGGCATATCTTTATCTTTGCAAACATCGCGCCCTGATCTGCCTTCAGTGACACGCTCCAAGAACTCTATCATTACGCTGTCTGGCGTTTTAGCTGACATCGTCGTGATCCTCATCGTCAAAATCTACGGTCAAAACATAGCTGGTGTTATCGTCGATCAACAGCAACGCCTCATCGCAATTGTGGCACACAATAGCTTGCATACCCTCAAACACTTTGCCACGCGTATGCTGCAAGCAATAGTCACAAGTCACGCCATCTTTATCAAAGAACCAAACCCAATGACGCTTGAACTCTAGCACCTCACCCATCGTGATCCACCAGCTCACCCGCACAAGCCAGATAACCACAGCCGTCAACGTAGTTGTCCTGATGGTACGGATTGCCTTTCAGTCGTGCCACCTTCAACAGCGTCATCATTATTCCCACGTCGATTGGCGTGACATCGTGACCCAAATGGTTTGACCAGTATTTCGCAATCGTTGTGAAGTTGTCTTCCATATTGCCGTGATCCGCCGCCCGATCTTTTGTCACATATTCTTTCGCCGTATCTAAAACCTCAGCCCTTTTCATTTTCACTATCCATTTCGTTAATCGTTAAATTACATACCAAGCACTCACGCCTGACCATCATTTGCTCATTCACCAGCTTCGTCATCAGGCTCCGACACTTCGGGCATCTATCCTGATCGAGCATACGCTGCCAGCTACCATCCCCCGGCGTTATCATTATCCTTCCCCTCTCTAAACGGAACCTCAACGCTCGCTATTGGCTCGTATCCCCGCATCAATTCTCTTGGCCAGATATCCACCTTCACGCCATTACCAACGCGCTGGACGTTCACCGTGAGGTTTCTCACGTCAATCCAAGTGGACGTGCCGAGTAACATATACTCACGATCCTTCAGCACATCGTCGCGCTCGTTGTCTACATCTTCCACTGCCCGACCCCCACTCAAAACGGAATCTCGTCGTCTAAATCATACTTCACCGGCTTGACGCTCTGAACCTCAGCACCGGCAAATGCGTTCTTTATAGCATCAACCACAGGTGCCTCTTTGTTCAACCCCTCAATGATCCGCCCTATCTCATCGACAGAATACACCACCATCTCACGATTGTCGCGCTTTACCTTACCCGCCTCATAACCTGTCGCCGTTATCGCTATCACTTTGCCGTCAGGCATCCTGCCCTCAACGTAATCACCGCTAAGAGGTTTCGCGCCAGCAGCTATGGCGGCAGCTTCTAACGCCGCCACACCACGCAACGTCACGTCAACCTCATGCTCAATCGACGGATCGCATTTATCTATCGCCGCATTGAGCCTATCCATCTGCTGCTCAAACCTGTCACGCAGCTCGCTGCTGCCACACACCCACACCAGACGGTCTACACCCCAACGCCCCTCAACCTCAGACACGACATCGTCATACCTGTGCAACGCGTCCTGCATCCGACGCATTGCTGGCTGAGTAGGTTGATAGTAAATCTTGCTAGGTTTCGGCCTCGGCCTCGTTGTCTTTTTAGTCGCCATCATCTTTTCCCTTCGTTCGTGTCGTTCGTACTATCGTATTCGTATCCCCTTAGGGTGGATACGATACGAACGATATCGTACCAATTCGTCATACGATATCGTACGAACACTAAATCCCATACGACTATTCCGCCAAGTTACTGTTAATCCAGCACTTATTGTCGTCTATAACCACCAGCCCCTTAGCCTGAAGCCCTCTCCGCGCCTGATAGCGCTGATCTGCCGTCGAATCAGGCGTATTTCGCTCATGTTTTGCCTTCCAATCGTCGTAATGAACCTGCTTTTCGACGCGGTCTATGAGTAGGTTTTGCAGCGCCATAAATGCTATTTCCTGTGCGCCCTTCGACGGCCTGACCTTCTTTGCCTTCTTCTGTACGTCTCCAGAGACACGTTCCAGCACGACGGACGTGCCGGATATCATAGCCACCTCGGTCATACGAAACGCCTGATCGTCTACTGGAGTTGCGTCCTTTTGCTTTTCTACCCTGATCGTCACATATTCCTCATCCTTTGTGACGACCAGCGACGTATCAACGGCACCTAGCAAGGCTGACGAACCGCGCATGCCGTTTGCCACATTCTTGCCTGAGTGGTGAACACCGACAAACGCACACTTGCAATGCGACTTAATACTGTCGGCGGCTGCCACCCACAATCCCATTTCTTGGCTGGAATTTTCATCGGCCCCGACAAGCGATCTGGCGACGGTGTCGCAAAAGGCAATCGACCAGCCCGACCCAGCCTTATCAATAGACCGCATCAGCTTCTCGACTTCGGACTGATCTCTGAAGTTAACCGCGATTGGCAGGACGTGCAGATTGTCGTTAGTGCGGATGCCCTTATGCTGTTCCCACGCAGACAGCCTTTTCCCTATTCCTGCCAAGCCCTCGCCAACGATATATAAGACCTTGCCCATCTTGGTTGGCATGCCCTGCCATTCAACGCCGTTTGCGATAGACAGCGCCATATCCAGCGCGATAAACGACTTACCAGCCCCCGGTGCGCCGTAAAGCACGGTCAGGCCATTCTCGGTTATGATTCCGTCGTCACCCTCACCGATAGCCCACTCAATCGGCGGCATATTGCGTATGTAGTCAGCGCCGACAAATTCAAAATAGTCTAGGCCGTCACCCTCAACCTCAACCGCTTCCGCCTCAACCGCCGGAGCCTCAGCCACGGTAGACGCAGCCTTAACCGCTGCCGTCAAATCTTCTAAGCCCTTGCCGCTGTCGAGCCAATCGACAACATCGCCCTTGGCCGGTAGGCCGTCCAGCTCCACCCGCTTTACCATCTTGGCAACGCCAAACAGATTGCCGATCACGATATCCGCATGTTCACGCCCTGCGTCGTCATTGTCAGCAAGCACCACGACATTGCGCCCAGCAAAATACTGGTTCAATACCGGCTGCCACTTCTTTGCACCGCCGTGCGACGTTGTGGCGACTAGCCCCAGCTTAGTCAGTCGCTGTGCCGCCTTCTCGCCTTCCACAATAAATATTGGCGCGTCAGGGTTGGTGATTATGTGGTGCAGATTATACGGCAGCGCCTCGACGCCATCCATATTAAAGAGCCACCCGCCCTTACCATCTGGCCGACACTGCCTAAACGTCTTCGGCTCAAACCGCCTGACCTGATAGCGCACCTCACCCTGATCGTCGATATAGTCATAGACCGCTGACATAAACCGCGCTGGCTGTAACGACTGCTGCGCCTGACGCTGTATGCCGAATTTGCGCTCTAGTATCTCGGGGATGTTGCTGGCGATTGTGGCACCCTCATTCATCCGCACCAAATCCACACAGCCACCGCCCTCGTTTGTCTCAAAGTCAAACCAAGTGCCTTTGCCCAGATGCACCTCGCGCGAACCGCGATTGCCAAACCGCAGCGTCCGGCCTTTTTGCGACAGCTTCATGTTGGGTTCGCCCCAATAGTGCCTCGCTATTTGCTCAATGTGAGCCGATATATTTGTCATCACTAAACCCTTTCCTCACCCTTTGCCCCTTTAGAAAAGCGGTAGCGGCGACAGGGGAAAGGGAGGAAACCCCAGCCGCCGCTACCTACTGCGCTTAAAACAGGTCGCTGCCCGCCACTGGAGCCGCCGAGGTGGCAACGGCTTCCATTGCAGGCGCTGACACTGTCGGCGCAGGTTCTTGCGATGCAGCAGCACCGTCTAGGGTCGCCGGACGGTCAACCCAACCGCTAATGACCATCACCGGCTTCTTAAAAGTCAGCTCACCGTTGGGTGTGTTCACCTTGTAACGCTCAGAGCCGGTAAACTCTACCACCGGCACCTTACCCGCATTGTCAGCCTTTTGAGCCTCAAACGCATTATGCAAGTCATTGAACGGCACAGTCATTGTCTTTGCGCCGCTAGAAAGCTCACGCAGCCCCAGCTCCTTGTTGCAGAGCTTGACCTGAAACCCCTGATTGTGGTCAGGGCTTGGACGTGCTGGCATTGGCTCACCAATGTTGACCAAGTGGAAGTCTGGCGCACCACCAACAAAGCCAAGCCAGCCGACTTTGATGTTCTCCAAGTCCATCGCAACCTTGACCGGATACTCCAGCTCGGATTCATCTTTAACCCAAGTGCCGCCCTCATCTTGATGCCGGTCAACCTTAATGATGTAACCACCACGCGTGTCATATTTCAAAATCGGCACGATTGCTGAACCGTCACCGCCATTTTCATTTACAAAACCTAAAGCCATTTAACTTTTCCTTTTTCGTTTTCAGCTTTTCAAAATTGGCTCACAACCGTGAACCCCTCAATTGGATAGTAGGCGCAAACGTCACGATCTTGTGGATCACCTCGATCTGACCTACCACCAATATTGACAGAGAACTCGCTGGCGAAATTTATCCTCACCAATGCGTCCTTGTACAATACGATAAAATACGACGGCAAATTTGTGCAAGCGCTAATGTCATGCGCCTTGACCACCTTAGCCAAGGATATCATCGCCGTAGGGTACTTATTCATCTCAACCGTTCTGGCCTTCAACTCAGCAAAGCCCACAACCTTGTCTAACTCATCCTCAATAATGGCGAAGTCGAGCTTGTATTGGAGCGGCAACTTCACCAGCGTGTAGCCCTTCTCCGCCAGCAACTCAGCCACACGCTGTTCGTTGTTGCGGTCGGCTTGTGTCTCATACATTGGCCTAGCCATTGTGCGCCTCTTTGATAGCCCACAATATCCGCGCCGCCACTTGCGGCACGATGCTATTACCTAGCTGTCTAAGTCTGTGTACCCGACCGGATACCCCATTAGCCACTCGACCCACGCTGGGTTCAGGCTCCCACCAACGGCATTGGGCAGGGTATCCTTCGGATTGCCCTTGCGCTCCTGCCTGCCCTTGCCCGACATCCCCTTGTAATCCCTCGCCGCTGGCGTTGGGTACATCTTTACATCCTGACGCAAATCCCGACCCGCGTTTTTTCTGTTTGGGTTCCCCGCTGAAGACCCCTGCGCGATTGCTGCTGTCGGCGTTGCCCACATTTTCGGCTCTTGCATCTGCACCGCCAATGATAGGGGTGTTCCGCCCTGCGAATATTTCTTTTTTCTCAGCCCTGTGTCGTCTGCTACCGGCGTGGGCCACATCTTCGGCTCCGCTACTTGATCCCTCAGATTGCTCGATCTCTTGCGCCTTCCTGTCAAGCTCTCTTTGTACGCGCCCGATATCCCTGCTGGCAGATGATCCATCGTGTTCGGCGTAGCCCATAACGGCTCGTTCCATCCGCTGTTCATTGATGGCGCTAACTGGTTCGCCTTCGCGGTCGGCGTATGCAATAATCCAGCACCTGTCTCGGCGGTGGTAGGCATCCGCGGCGACAGCCGGTATAACAAAGCATCTTGCTTGGTAACCTTGATTTTCCAAGTCAGAAAGCACCTCGTCGAGGCCCATAGAGATGTGTCCAGCAACATTTTCTCCAATAACCCAAGTCGGCCTGACAGCTTGGATAATTCTAAGCATTTCCGGCCAGAGGTGTCGGTCATCTTTATCGCCTCGTCTGACCCCGGCAAGCGAGAAGGGCTGGCAGGGGTATCCCCCGACAACGATGTCAACCAATCCTCTAAATCTATCTGCGTCATTCGCTAACTCCCTCACGTCATCAATTATCTCTGTGTCAGGCCAGTGCTTACGCAATACCTTCTGCGCGTGTTTATCATACTCGCAAAACGCGACTGTCTCATAGCCACCCACAAGCTTTTCGCCAGCGTAGCTGAAGCCGCCAATGCCACTGAATAAGTCTAGCATCCTGAGCATATTTTATTCCCTCGCCATCAGGTCGCGACAAACCATAATGAAGTCAGGCCAAGACAGCGTCGCCGTGTAGCGCCAGTCGTATGCCTCAACCACATCCTGAGCCAGTGGCCGCCCTAACCGCGCCAGTGCCTCAATAGGTATCCGCACGCTTATGTCTTGCCGGTCTAGCTTCCAGATCAGGCACGGCAGGCAGTCGTTAGGATTGCCGTCTGACGTGCGGGCGGCGGTCACTATTTGATCCCACCACGACGATGACACGGCATTTTTATATCTTTTCAATTCTAATAAAAAAGGAAACGACGCGTCTGATGATGTCAGGTCTGCCAGATTTTTCATCTGATACTGCTCAAGGTTGCGCTTAAACTTTATGCCCAACTCATCGAACAACATGCCCGCGATCTGTCGTTCAAACGCTGCCCCCTTGGCACGTCCCCCACCGGCACGCATCAACCCCGCCCCGCCTGACGATCCATCTCAAACTGCATATTACGCTGGCGTGCATTTGCCTCTAACTGTCTGACCAGCAACTCATCGGCAAGCGACGACTGTGACCTATGAGCCGACACGTCCAGCTCGGCTTTTAGCATTTCGATGGTCGAGGCTCTGAGCCTCAACAAAACTGGTTTAATTTGTGACATTTAATATCATCCTAAAAATATGTTGCTATCTGTATTGACATATATTGATAGCAAGCCCATATTTATAAGGTAAGAGGGATAAATTAGGGAAATCAGGGAGATTACCAAATGACTAAATTCTTAAACGGCGACACCATTGAACTTAAAGCTATCAAATATGCTGAGTTTGCATCCGAAGAAACACATTGCTTTGAGGCTAATATTTACATCAACGGCAAGCTTTACTGTCACGTTGATAACGATGGGCGTGGTGGGTCAAACCGTTACGACAGGTGTGTTCAAAAGTTATGTGAAAGAATTTCTAAGGAATTGCCAAAGTGGCATAGCGAATGGGATGATTCTTGGAATGAAACAAACTTGGAAATTTGGTGTGGAGATCAAGTGAACATGTTTTTGGCTAAAAAAGAATTTGCAAAAGCTATTCGCAAAAGCGTCTTGGTGGTTGATCCTAAAGAGCCAAAAGATGTTCAGGCAATATCTTTTAAGGGCAAGCCTACCATCACAAACAGGCATATTGATTATGTGGTTAACAAATATTCTGACCATAAGGTACTCAACGCAATGCCAAAGGAAGAAGCTTTTGAGGTGTTTTACGCATTAACCTAAAGGGGTAAAAAATGAAACAGATCAGATCAGATCGCGTCAAGCTTTGGTATGTCGTGAGCCATCCGTTCACGCGTCCAGTTGTAACTGGTCCAATTTTTGACAGGTATGACGCAATCGCGTTGGCTTGTAAACGCACCGGCCACAAGAGCCTCATCACGCATATGTCGCGTGGCGAAAGCTGGGTCGGCGGTGAGATCGTGTGTAGCGCGTACCGGCTACATGTTAATGGGTGGACGGCGTTGGCACCAAAGACGCCTGACGCGCGGTTAAAGACACCATCAAAATATGGGAGGGTAACATGATTAAAGACACAATTTGTATGCTGTTTCTGATGGCATTTGGCTTGGCGTTTTTCACTAGCGCCGTGACTACTGAGTGGAACGTGTGGGCGCTGATGGCTCGCTTTGGGGGAGCAAACTGATGGATATTATCACGCGCCAAGAGGCGATTGAACAGGGGTTGCCGCATTACTTCACTGGCAATCCCTGTGTCCACGGTCACATAGACAAGAGGCATACCAAAAGAAAAGTGTGCGCTACTTGTGATGTTGAATTAACAAACAAGGCGCGCAAATCGGCAAAGGAAAAGGGGGCAAAGTACCACGGTAAACCGTGCAAATATGGTCATACCTTGCGTTATTCTTGCTCCTTTACTTGCGTTGAGTGCGCGAGGCTAAACCGAATAAAGAATAAGGCCAAGCGCCAAAAATATAAGCGCGAATATTATGTAAAAAACAAAGCAAAGGTAATTGATTACAATACAGCTTACGAAAAGGCTAAGGGCATAAAAAGAAAGGGGCAAAGCATAAAGCCGATATGTAGGTCTTTGCGCCCGCTGATAATGAAGCTCTATAGAAAGTCTCGTCAAATGAACAAAGAGGCTGGGTTTATTAAATATCACGTTGACCACATCATACCGCTGAGAGGCGAAAACATTTGTGGCCTTCATGTGCCGTGGAATTTGCAGGTAATCACGGCTGAAGAAAACCTGCGTAAATCTAACAAATGGGAGGCAAACTAATGGTCGGTAAAAAGACACCCGACGACATCGTCACCGCATCACGCATACCGTTGCTGATGAACGCATCGCCCTACGGCACACCAAACGACTTGCTGGCTGAGGCACTAGCCTCAATCGAAGGCAAGCCAAACCCAAACCCATTCAACGGCAACGAAGCCTGCGATTGGGGTGACGCCTTGGAGGGCGTCATCCTCACCACTTCGGCTGAACGACTGAACCTTACTGACCTCAAGCTGGAACACGACGCTATCTTTCACGACACGCTACCATTTGCCGTGTCTCTGGACGGCACCGCTGACGGCGGGCTGGGTCATGAAGTCACGACCGACCCATCTAAGGGCATATACTGCGTTGACGGCCCTGTCTGGGTGGACGGCGTGGGCGTCTTGGAGAGCAAGCTGACTAGCAGTAAGCCAGAAGACCGGCCAGCGCCTCATAGGGGTGTATTGCAGTTGCAAGGTCAGTTGCTTGCGACCCAAAAAACGTGGGGGGCCGTGTGCGTGTTATACGGCGGTGTGGAGTTACGCATCTTCTTGTATCAGGCAAACGCTGCGGTGCAGTCGCGCATCACGGATGAAATCGAGGAGTTTGAGCGCCGCAAGTTTGACGTTGACTGGTATCCGATCCAGTCTAGCTCCGACGGCAATACCGCCTATCCGCGTGTCGATGACGGTGCGCCGCCAATCACGCTTGAGGGCGAAGACAACGACTGGCTGGCGCAACTTGTCAACGCCAAGGACGCCAAGCGAGCCGCTGAGGGCGACATTGACGAAGCTGAGGCTATGTTGAAAGAGCGTCTGGGTAGCCACGATGAGGCGGTCGGGGTGGTCGGCAATCGCTCTTATTATGTCAAATGGCCAATGCGTAATTTTAAGGCGCAACCGGCCAAGACGACACCGGCCAAACCCGCACGGATTGCACGCCAAGGCACGCTGACGATAAAGGAGGCGCGTGATGATTGATGTGCCGCTGACAAAGAAACAGGCGGAACTGCGGATTCTGATTGACCGCATGACCCGCCGGTATGGCTACACGCCGACGATCAATGAGCTGTCGCAGAAGACCGGCAAGAGCTTCAGCCAAGTCCACCGGCTGATGTCGGGGCTAGTCGAGCGTGGCGCGGCTGAGAAGGTGGCCGGTCGGGCCAGGGCGTTTAAGTTATTATAGGGAGATGACATGCAGACAGAACACCTAAAACCAAACGACCTAGTCAGCGTGACTGGCCCCAAGGGAAGGCTGGTGACAGCCCTAGTCAGGCGGGTCGAGCGCATCGACGACGAAAGCTACAACGTGGTTTTTGAGGATATGCAGACCGCTGACAGGTTTGACTATCAATATCTATACAAGTGAGATGAGGGGGCGAAAGCCCCCTTATTTCGTTAGCCCCTTCATCTTTTCAAATGACCTCATGCCGCCAAGACCCAACATGCCCATCAGCACGGTCAGCAGGCTCGACATATCAAATTGAGGCAGTTCAGGCAAAGCTACACCAGCATAGGCGCTGGCAAAGATCACGAATGGTGCAAGAACGAAGTGCCAGCACAATGCGACGCCGCACGTCCAGCCGACGAAGGGTCGCCACCCAGCCACAAAAATTGACCTGTGAGACGCCTCAGCCTTGTTGATTTCCAGTTGACCCTTGGCCAATTCTTGCGCGTGCCTGTCGGCCATTGTGGCGAGTTCATGCGCTAGTTTATTCTTCTGGTCTTTATCTTCGATGAATTTGTCCAGCAATCCTGTCACTGGCGCGATAAGTGCCTCAATCATTTTTCATGTCCTAACCATACTGCAAAAGCGCCGGTCATTGCCCCGGTCACAGTGGCCGTCAACGCCGTGGCCTGAGAGGTCATAGCCTCAGGCGGAAGCGCCATAAACCAACGCAGCGTCTCAATGTACATCCACGTCATCACGAACATCATCAAGCGCGGCAATATTTTCCAGCGCAAGAATCGTTCCATTGTTATTTCAGCCATCAGCCAGCGCCCTCATACGTTTGACCAGCCTCTCTGAGCGATTGGGGAGTTGACGCGCCCATTTACTGTCGAGCATCTCTAGCGCAGCCCCAGAAAAATCACGCGCATCGACACAACGCTTCATGCCCTTAAATTTTTTCATAGTTGGTAAGCCCATATTAAACATCATGTTGGCAATGATGCGTTGCGCTTCTTCGGGCAGGTCAGCAAAATCCTCATAGAGCCGGTGACAATCTTCGCGCACAATAGCAATGTCGAGATCGAATAACTGTTTCATGCGGCGCTCAGTAATTGTAAAGCCCTCTGGCTTTCCGTGTTCTGCGTCGCCCTCAATGATACGGTGGCCAACCCCTATAGTGAGGTGGTTTTCTGTGCAGCGGTAAACGTCCAGCCTCATGCCCTCATCAGCGATTAGTTCGTCTCTTAACTTTTCAATATCCATTATCGTCTCATCTCCAGAACGTGATCAACCGCCTTATCCCAGCTATCGTTTTCCGCATCCTCAGTGAAGCGCGACGCTGGCAGGCGCATACTATATTGCCGTACTGACGTAACCGGCATGAACAAGACCCGGCGGGCATTGGGGGAAACAAGGCAGAGAACATCGTAATCATCTTTCGTTGGTAAATGTTTTGCTTTACAGCCGTGACCAAGTTGGAAATGGTGACGCGGAGATCGACCATTGTTATCGCCCAATAAACTCGCAGTCTTTGCCTGCACGCGAAGAAACTCTTGTCCATTCCAAGCCACCATATCTACCCGGTCTTGTTGAGCCATTGAGACGCGCCACCCTTGCCCAAGAATAGCAGCCGCCGCGATATACTCGCCAATCAGTCCGGTTGTTGTTTCACTCAATTTTTAGACGCCAGCCATACAATCCAAAAGAATATGCCCAACGATACAATGCCTAACACACCAATCGCAATAGCCTCTATGATTTTCTGGCGGGCTTCTTGCTGCTTGTAAATCATATCCTGACGCTCTTTGCGGATTTTGCCTTCAAGCTGAATCAGGTCAGCCCAAGCCTGCGGGCCATACGTCATTTGCAGGTACTGTTTAAGCTCGGCGCGTTGGCTCTCCAGCTTCTTTTTCGCGGCGTAGACCTGCAAAGCCTCACTCTGGACTGCGTCAGAGCCCTTCAGCTTTTTGAACAGCGGTGGGTTCTTAGCCTGTTTTTCGGCTTGGTCGATGTCGCTGGCCGCCTTCATCCAGCGCGACACGTCACCGATGCAGCTCTCCAGCTCCCGGCCTGCCGACACCATCTGGCGGATAGTGTTAAACGCCGCTGTAGCCCCGCTGACGGCTGCTGTGATGGTAATTGGGTCTATGACAGCATTCCTTTCTTGAGTGCTTGGCACCGCCATTTTTTAGGCATCAGGCCGTGGGTCATCTCTCCAACGTCACGCCCCATTTCCATAGCCCTGCGTTCACAGGCAGCGCGGGTGTCATAGGGGCCGCGAGTGTCGTGAAATTCAATACAGTCGGCAGGGTTTGCTATCGCACAAGCTAGTACGATTGCCTTAAACATTGCCTTGGATGCGCTTAATGATACGCCTCACCGTGTCGGTTTCGTAGATACGAATCAGTATCCACACACCAGTAAACAAAGCCACAATATCAGGAACCATCGCCATATAAGCGGCAGCAGTGCCTGTTCCAGCTACAACGTCAATTATGACTTTGTTTTCCTCGTTCATTAGATAGCATCCGGCCAGTTGTTGATGGGTGCGTTACCAGTAGGATTGCCGTCAGCGTCCACAGGAGCGTCATACAGCGCGATAAACGCAGCAAGGTCAGCAGCGTTAGTGATTGCTGTCTCAATGGTCTCTGAGGCTAATCTAACGGCGGCGCGGTAGGCGAGGACATCGGCAGGGATGTCGGTGCCGTTTTCGGCAGAGCGAACCACCATCCAATCAGTCGGGGCAAGCAAGCCACCAGCCTGTGCCTTAACTGTGGCAATGGCATTGGACTTGAGGCCAAGGGTGACGACCTGTTCGCCGTCTTCCATAATGGCGTTGCCATCTTCATCGACAGCGTTTACATCATCCAGCGACTTAGCCACACCAGCCGACCAGTAGAACCGACCATCAAAGCTGGCTGGGTCATCTTCCCAGACTAGACCCTTGGCTGCTTTCGTTGCGTCATCCCACAACATCCAGTTAGCGGGATGCTGTATTCCGTCATTGTCCACCCACGCCTTACCAGCGCGGATAATACGACCTGAGTATTTATATGCCATTGGTATCTCCTATCTGGCGTTAGCGTATTTGAATGGGTTTTCGGCAAAGGCGAGGTAGATGTGGTTTGCGTCTGTGCCGTTAATAGTTGCACCCGAGCCTCTTAGTTTGAAGCCGTTTGAAGTGAAGTCCATACTGTTATTGCTTGAAGTTGCCTCTGCGTCTGCTTCGTTTGGCTGCAATATTCCATCGACTAAATTGTAAGCGTTACGCTTTGCGTCATATAGATACCAATCAGTTGTAGAATCAGTGCGCTTAATCAAAACCCAAGCTGGTCTAAACCCTGTGTAAACAAACGGCCCATCTGCGTTGCGGTTGCCGGTGTAGCTGCCTGCCTTGCTGTAGCCTTCAACGCTGTGGAAACAGTACGATATCATACCGTCACCGCTTCCGTTCCATTGACCATCACTACCCACAGTAAAAACAGAAGATGTTGGGGATGTGTCATTCCAAGCATTACTGTATGTTGCGGCGGCATTAGATTCTTGAAGCCATATATACTTAGTTGCCCCTAGCGAACTGTGATAAACACCCCAACCAGCATTATCTATCCTGTTTTTGTTTATAATCATTTCCGGTGCGGATGACAGGCCGTGACCCACAGTCGCGTTGGAACCTGTGCCAGTCCACGACACCACGCTAAACCCTGCCTCAGTATTCGCAGACACGCTTGACGTAATGCTGCCATCGGTATTGCTGACCGCTGTGCCGCCAGCTTTCCAGTTCCAAGATGCGTAGGTGCTTCCGCTTTGGTTTGTTACAGAACCAGAGTTAACTCTAAACCCATCGGAATTAAATAAGGTTAGATTATCACTCCTCGTGGTTTCAGCGTTAGTGAGGTTAGATGACAATCTTTCACCTGCCCCACGAACTGTATCAAATAAACCGTGATTTATTGCTGAAGTTCTATTCTTAATCCAAGTAAAATCGGGGGCAAACAATAAACCGCCAATATCACGGCTGCCAGTTCCATCACCAGTATAAAGCACCGTGTTAAAATACACAGACCCATCAATAATCGTAGGGTCTGGAAGGTTAGCCGTACACAAGGATTTGAAACCGGCTGGGGGCTGGTACTGGAATGTTCCCAGTTCGCTGTCATCGGTGTACTCACCCATCGGCTTTGCGCCAGCGAAGGTGCTGTCTTGACCGAAGTTGAAATGACCAACTCTTGCGTTGTCAAAAACACGACCACCAAATGTAAAGCTGCTATTCGCAGTGAAAGTGCCTGTTGGGTTTGCCCCTGTTGCTGGGTCTCCAGAACTATCCCACGTTCCATTTAAGCCAGACCAATATTTGCCAGCATCAACATCAACGGCAACTATAATTATGTCGCCAGTTGTTGAGGTATTTTTGTTAGCAGCGTAGGCATCATTGACAACGAAATCAACAACAACGCTGCCAGTGCCAGATATTTTTGTGGCTTCAGCATAATATTTGCCAGAAGTTACACGAATAGTTGCTGGTGTGCTTCTGCCTTGAGATGTTGTGCCAGTATAACGTAGATTGCCTTCAGACAAAGTTTGTGCGCTATTAGTGCCGCCAATGTTTACAAAGGCTGTTGGCTGCAACGTAGCAAAGTTATTCGCCGGACTGTCAGGCAAGCTATCACGATAGTCTAGGTTGTTAGGCGTCCAGTTGTTGCCCTGCCCTGATACGTCTTTCCAAAACGCTGCTTCGCGTGTGTCGGCAAATGCCATATAGATAAATTCTGCGCCAGAACCATTATGATTATACGAAGCATTGTTAATCGTAAAACCATCGCTATCAAACTGGATGTCATATGTACCACCAGACGTAAATTCTTCATCACTTAGGTTAGGAAACAATGGGTTGTCTACATCTGCATCATTTGCATCTCTGGTGTTATCCCAGATAATCCAGTTTCCGCCGTTAGCAGTTATGCGCTTAATCATAAGCCAAGCAGGTTTGAAGCCCAGACCAGTCACAGCATTGCCAGACGAACCTGTGCCGCTGTATGTACCGATTGATGAGTAGCCAGCCACCGAATGGAAACAGTAGGCTATGTGATTTGACCCTGATTTGTTTGATGAATTTCCGGCAACCGAAAAAACTGAAGATGTTGGGGCGTTGGCTCCGGAATCGGTTTTAGCATCAGTGTCCTCAAGAATTAAAAAATCAAGAGAACCATCAATAGCAGTTGTATACACTAACCAAGATTGACCCGCCGTAGTCCTGTTTTTAATTATAAATAATTCTGGAGCAGCACCTAATCCGTGACCAACAGTTTGTGAAGAACCATCAGTTCCAGCCCAGCCCACGATGCTAAACCCATAGCTAGGATTTGCCTTGACCGTGCTGGTGATTGACCCATCAGTATTGCTTGCGGCTGAACCGCTGCCAGCATCCCAGCACCAAGCGACATAAGTCTTTCCACTTTCTGTATATCCGGCATAAGCACCACCAAGAGAAAAACCATCACTGTCAAAAGACGTAACGCCTGTGTAAGAACCTTCTGCGTTTGTGTTGTTTGAAGACAAATTAAGAGGCGCACCACGAACGCTATCCCACAGTCCGTGACTTTCAGCTTGGCGGGTTTTAATCCAAACTAAGTCTGGAGAAAAACCCAACCCAGACACAGATTGCGTACTGCCATTGCCAGCATAGGTAACAGCATTGAACCCCTCAGACACAACGTCATCTTGGAAGGTCAGGTGAAAACCGTTTGTGCCGTATGTACCGGAGTAGTCTTTAGCTTTCCAGTAGCCGTTAACAGTCTCACCAAAGCTGCTTGCGTCTAGGGCTTGACCGTCAATGAAGTTGATATCGGATAGGTAGCCGTCAAAATAGTTGGCGGAATCAAACGTACCTATCGACTGAGTATTTGCAGCATTAACAAGCGAATCTCTATTTTGAAGATAACTTCCAGAATATGCAGTAAAAGTTACAGCTTGTTCTGTTCCGTTTACATAAAATTTTACGGCATTAGCAGATGAAGCTTGCGTTGTATCAAAAGCCACGACAACGTGATACCAAGCAGACGGGTCACGAAAAAGTGCAGATGTTTCCCATACTAAGTTATAACCACCGCCCCCCGCAGTAACATCTTGAAGATACAAAGCAGATGCACTAGAAAAGGCGACCCCAGTAAAATAATTCGTACCATCAAAATTTAAATTGCCTTCAAACAACCCCGTACCTGACCCCAAGTTCCCACGCTTGACCCAGCCACTCCAAGTCCAAGTCTTGCGGTTGCCAGCACTATCCGGTGTCCAGCTTAGATACTGGCTTTCGTCATCGTTAAACTTTAGGGATTGCTGGTCGATGCCAGATGCACCTACGTTACCCGCGCCACCGCTTGAGAATAGATTACTCATTATACCGCCTTTAGCTTACGTTTAGGCTACGACCGACTTCGTACATATTGGTGCCGTCACTGTAGAATACCAGAATATCCTTCGCTGAGGCGTCTGTGGTCAGCGTTGGCGCAGTGCCGCCAGCAAACTTAAACACCGCATTGTAAGACAGTGTGCGTGAGCCTGTGGCGTCTTGTATTGCCATCAGCGTGTATACGCCGCCGTCAACCATATTAGTAGGCGCGGCAAGTGTGCGGTTGTCTGTCAGGGTAACGCTAGTCACCTGATTGGCTGAGGCATCCCAGCTAATGCTTGCAGCGTCTGTCAGGGTGGTCGCATTGAAGTTCTGTGTCTTGGTGAACTCTTGTGCCTTTTCTAATCCAGCAATAGTCACATCAGCGTCTGGTGCTGTCAGGACTCGGGTTGTGGCGGTTGTAATGCCAACCGCATCAATGCGTACCTGCTTGGTATCGTCAGCAGGGTCAGACAGCGTGAATGTGTCTTGAATAGCAGCCGTGCCAGCGTTCATATCGGCTAGGTGAGCCATAACCTCGCGCAAGGCGTTGTTAACGTCACTAGGCACCATCGTGCCTTCGCCCAAATCAATTGAGTCAATATCCGTGTTTGAGCTTGCCGTCTGGCTGTATTGCGAAATCTTTGTTAAAGGCATCTCTTATTCTCCTAAGCCGTAGCCTTAGTTATAACATATAATCAGCGCACGCGCACCGCACGTCCGTCGGATGTCTTGGCGTAGGTTACACGATCTCCCAGCCTATCCGTCACAGTTTCATAGCCGACGATGTTGCCGCCAGCCGCCATATCTTCGATTGATCCGGCTTGGGCAGAGCTGATGGGCGAAGGCACCTGCTGGGATAACAGGCCACCTGCGGCTGGGGCTCCATATCTGAGAGCCGCGCCCGGTGCCTTAATCATACCTCTTGCCAACTTACGCCCCGGCGCGTTTTTGTATAAGCCGCTTAATAATATTGACGCTGGCACGCCAAGTCCGGTGCCGAGTGGATCGCGTATAAGGTCTGAGAGGGCTTGCCTCTCCGCTGTGCCGCTTGATGGCACGCTTGGGCCAATGACCTCACGCGCCTGTCTAGCTGCTGCTTTGATTGGGTCGGTCGGTGCCTTCTTTTTCATTTGCCGCAAAAGTTGTGCCGGCCCAAAAATGCCCGCCTTTGACAATGCGCTTTCCTTGGCTTTTTCAATTGGGCGCATTTGGCTAAAGGCTTTGTTGATGTTTTGCAAGTCCGGCACGTCTGGGTTTTGAGCAGATATTTCAGCCCTTAGGGCGTCTCTAAACTCTTTTACAGCTCTGCCAATCCGGCCTTCTCTGCCGCCTTTGTTAGCCGTTGAGAACACTTCAGATGTTAAGTCTGTCTCAACATCTTTAAGAGTTCCCTTCGACAGCTTCCCGCCTGACACATTTCTTTGCACCAAGTCCTTTATTATGTCATTAAACTCTTTTGCGTCGGCAGGATTAAGCTGTCTTTTCGCGGCTATCTCTGACGCCTTACTCGATAGACCTGAGGCGTCAATTGAAAGCTTTGGCACGACCTTGCTGTAAGCGTCGCCAACAGCCTCAGAGGCCGCCTCAACCAAGTCTTCACCCTCTAGGTTTTTTGGCAACTTAGCCCCAATCGGCGCAACGGCAGTTTCAACCATATCTCGGTTAAACGCCTTCATTACGTTTCTCTGTTGGCCTTGGATCATTTCCTGAGTAAACGGCAAGGATATTTTTTCTTCAATAGATTTGGTTACGCCGCCCAAAGCCTGACCGGGTGTTAGGGGGTAGCCCTTGTCCATCAAGGATTTTGCGGCTTGCGTCACTTTGGGGCTTATCGCTTGACCGGCAGCCGCAGTTGCCAGTCCAAGCGGTGCGCCTATAGCGCCGCCAACAATTCTCTCCTCTGGAGTCTCTCCGGTTGCGGCTCCGTAAATACCGCCGCCGATTGTGCCAGCGGCTTTTGTGCCTAGCTTTGCAGCCGCAGCGCCAGCGCCACCAGTCAACAAAGAGCCTAATATCTCAAAGCCGTATGCTTTAACTGGGTCTGTCTCTTTGAACCTAGCCAAACCTTCGCGTATCTCATTAGCCGCATCTTCATATGACTTGTCAGACGTAAATGCCTTATAAGCACCGTATATCTCGTCTGAGAGGCCAAACGTCAGCCCCTGAGCAGCCGCACGGCCAATATCAGCCGCAATGTCCATACCAGTTCTGTCGCCGGTTCTGGCCTCAATTTCCGCGTCTGATTTTGGTATAGCCATTATTGAACACTCTCTTTTGTCACAAATACAAACTTTTCGCCATTAAAGATGAGGTCGCCTACTTTAATTTCTTTGTCTTCGTATGCTTTTTTGTAGGCTTCCTCAGCATCTGGATCACCACTTCTGAAGGTCTTAAAAAGTTTTCCTTGCTTCTCATCAGCCCATCTATCAAAACCTCTTAAAGTGCCATTTCCAAGTCTCTCGTCTGCCATATAGTCATCCATAAGCCTGCGGCGCTCTTTGTTAAACTCAATAACCTGCAACATGCCTCTGGCTATCTTCCTGTTGCCAAGCGTCGTCCTGCTGAACATAGGCGCGGCTTGAGCAAACATTCTCATTTCATAATCAGACGTTGATCCTGACCCAGCTACACGCATATTGGGGATAATCCTTGATATAGACCTTTGCAACAATTCCGCTGTGCTTAACTCATTGGCTTCGGCGTCACTTAGCAGGTCAAACTCTTTCAATAGCTGCTTCAATGGGATTAAAGCGTTTTCTATTCTGCCAGTTTCCGCACCGCCGGAAAGCAAACTGTCAATAACCTCAAGTTCGCTTTCAATAGTTCTGACATTTGCTATAGCCTCATCTGTTTTACCTAGCTTTTTGAAAGCATATTCAGAAGACAGTTTGTCATAAGCAAGCTGACCTTTTTGGTCAAATGAAACCGTCGTGCCGGGCTTGGATAGGTGTTCCATTAGCAATTTCTGACCCTGCTCACTCTTAGGGTCAATCCCGACAGCGGCCAAGTTTTGCAGAAAACTGGTTGTCTCAGGCCGCATAGCTTTGGCGTACTGAGCCTCAGCCAATAGGCGATCAATAACTGACTTTTGAGACGCAGCCTTCTGAGCCGCAATGCGATCCTCAGCGGCGGTGTAAGCCTTCATGCCAGCAGTACCCATACGCCCCAGAACCTGACCAAGCGACACCGGACGGTCTTGGTAGCCTGATGCCTCAAAGCCAGCGGCGGCAGCGCCTAACATGCCCTGCGTGCGTGGCCGCATTAGCTTCTGACCAAATGTCATCTCAGGCGCAGGCTGACCAGCCGCTGCGGTTGCGGGGGTAGGCAGACCAACCTGACCAGCTCTTGGCGTCATGCGAGACGCCTGAGCGTTTTTCAAAACCTGCTGCATTAGCGGCGATAGCTGTTGATTTGCCAGCATTGGAGACTGAGGCGAGGTGGGTCGAGGCAAAGCCATTGGTGGGGTCATCCCCTGAGGCGTTTGATATGGGCGCATAATGTTTGCCTGCGGCACAGGCGCTCTGCCCTGAAGCAGTCGGTTGAATCTGTCATAAACGCTCATGCCCTAACCCCTAACCTAAAAGCCCAGCCAAAGCGCCAAGTCCAGCGCCCATACCACCACCCATACCCGGCACCATTCCCGCCAACTCCGCGCCGCCTAGTGCGCCACTAAGTACGTTGCCTGCGGTATTGCGGAAGACAGGCTTAGTTGATTGCCCGCCAACAGTGCCGCCCTGAACGCTGGCCATATAGTTTGCCAAAGCCATTTGAGGCTGTTGCTGCTCAAAGTTATAGCGGTCAATGTCTGCCTGCAATTCAGCCTGAGATTGAGCCTCGCGCGCACCGCCGACACCGGCAAGCGTGTTCAGGTCAGCAAAACCAAACTCACGCGCTGCCGGAGCTTGCGCTATTGCCTGTTGCTGCGCCTGATAAGCCATAGGCGCTAGGGCTGCTGCAACCGCACCCTGCTCATACCCTGAGCCATAACGTCCAGCCTTAGAGGCTTGAGCCTGCATCTGCTCTATGACAGGGCGGAAGGCGGCTGACTGAAGCGGGTTAGTACCCATCAGATTCTGCATCACAACGTCTTGTACGGCTGGGATAAACGGTGATCCGTCAATCGCCATCTGGCGGGTTCCTGACAAGGCCATTTCGCTTTCGGGGCTAAAGCCTACGGTTGTCTGACCGGGGTAGTAAGACGGCTGGTTCTGATAAATATTTTTAGCCTCAGACAAGCCAAATTCCAGAAACGGTTTTGCGTATGCTGGTGCGCTGGTTGTCTGCGTGATTTGTCTGGTGTCTCCACCGCCGCCTTTACTCATCTCTCAAATCCTTTGTCAAAACCACCGACGTTGCGGCGTAATCTTTCAGTTGTCTTTGCCAGCCCTTCCGGCCATTGATCTCCATCGCGTCGCAACCCTGAGCCTTAGCCCAAACTGCAATAGACTTCTCAGCCTCAACCAGCTCATCTAAGTCACCGCCTGCAAGCCAGATTCGGCACACGGTTAGGCTGGGGTAGTCAACAACTTCGGTTATAATACACGACTTTTCCAGCGGATGTAACTGTGCCTCACCAACAGCGCAAGCTTGGTAAACATCGTCGATTGAGTGCGTTCCGCCAGAATATTCCAGCGCATCCGCAATGTATTTGCGGTTTTTCTCAAACTTTTCCTTCAGCTTGTCTTCAGCCGATAATAAGGTAGGCAACATCTACATCGTGTCCGTGGTTTTTGTGTTCGATTATCATAGACCCATTTGTGCTTGTACTTTTAACAAATGGATCGCTATGTTCTAGCGTCTCGTTATATCCGGTAAAAAAGACGATACTGTCAACGCCATAGCGCGGGTCGCTCACTGTCGTCGTCGTGGTTCCACTTGTTAAAACCGCATAACCAACGCTGTTCAAGCCACCGTTTATTGTGCGGTTCAAAACCTCAGAAACCTCTCTTGTCGTCGCAGTGACAGGGTTTAGCGTTCTTAGGTTTGACTTGCGCTGCTCAACAGTCATCGACGGCCAACCTCTCTGGCCTCAACGTCAATGCCGTGGGCGAAAGACCAGTTCCCACTGAGTAGCATCTTGACGCGCTGATACCTATCCGCCGCCCTAAACGGCACAAACCCGCTGGCATTAGTTGTTCCGCCAGCTTGAAAAGCGACTGTGTCCGTAGGCGTTCCACGCAGGCCGACAAACAGCTCAACCGAGCCATCCTCGTGATAAGGATACACGCGCGTCACAATACTGTGCTTGCCCATACTAAGCGTGGCCTCGCCAGTAGTGATTGTCGCCTGAAGTGGATCACCAGTAAACGTAAACAACTTTTCGCCGACAGCGCCGCCAAAGAAGAACTCGCCACCCCTGAATAACTGGCTGTCCAAGACAGTGCTGAGGCCGTCTAGCGTAGCTGAAAGATTGTCCAAGTCCTCGACAGTGTAACCGGCACTAAAGAACGGCGCAATAAAGTCAGCGTCCACGTTGCCAATAGACCAACGGCCTAGCGCGTAGTTAAAGATTAACAAACGGTCAGGACGGCCAGTTGTGCTGGCGACGCTAGTGTAAGACCAGACTGCAATCTGGTTGAGTGGGTCAACCGCCGCAGTCATCTTGTCTTTGTATGCTGGGTTAAAGTCCTTGGCAAAAAACTTGTCTATCTTTTCATTGCCAATTGGTGTGGACTTTTGCCCATCGAACAAATGAAAACCATTGTCCGAATAGTAAAACACGTTTGAGCCGTAGTTACACACCGAACCGGGGATGCTACAGCCGCGCTGACTTTCGACTTTGTCAAACTGCCAGATCAGCGGCGGGCCTGTGTATGTGGCTCTAAAGATAGCCTTCTCGCACAAGATCGTGCAATACTCTCCGCCCACCATTCCGGTAATGGCACCAGAATCGGGCAGAATCTGAAAATCGCTCTGGTCAACGCCGTTAGTCCAGCCCTCAATATCATTAAACGCAGACCATCTGGCCTTGTAGGGAACACGGCCTGACCCCTCGTCAATATTAGCCGTCCACACAAAATCACGCACAACGGCAAGGAAGTCAGCCTTTGGCGGTGAGCCGCCAAGATTAGAAAATGCAGTGTCCGTTCCTAACTGCCACTTTTGCAGTTCTTCGCCAATGCCCCCAGACGCAATAACGTACTCGCCAAACTGAACAAACTTCCACTTCTCTGCTCCGGTCAAATCATATGCCGGTGATCCGGCCTTGCTGACATCGTCAAGATTGTTTGTTGAGGGATTAAACGAATATAGTTTTGCGTCATCGCCAGCAAATAGTTTGACGTTTCCGGCGTTGTCCTTTGCGGCGTAAACGCCTCGTATAGTGCCACTAGCCGCATTGCTAAAACTGATAAACTGGTTTAGCGGGCGATAACCATTAAACGCCGGTATCACGTTCTCCGCCGTGACGACGCCTGCGTTCATAAATGCCGGCTGGTCTGGCAGCCATTCGCCAAATTTTATCATTGTCCTAACCAGTTCCCGGTTGCGCCTGTTGGGGCGGTTGACCAAATACTTGGAGCGCCTGCTGCCGCTGCCGCCCAAGAAGGTGTGGTCGGAGTAACCGCCGACCATTCCTCGCCGAGTATACTCATTTTTACATCACCAGTCACTGTCACTTGCTGATTGCCGACGCCAGCAAAGACAGCCACCACACTTGTCGCCTGCGTCACCGCTATGCTGGCGGTGCCTGCACCTAGCGTCACAAAGTTGGAACTCGATGTTGCGCTTGCTGAGATTGACGCTGAAGCAGCCATTGGGCGCACGCGATTAAAGCCAGAGGTGGCCGTGCCGACGGCACTCACCAGAGCCTCAAACGGCCTGACGCGGGCAAACGCGCTTGAGGCTGTATTGACGGCGGTTACGCTTGCCGCGGCTGGTCTTATCCGCGCAACAGCGCCAGACGCCGTCACGGCGGCAGAAACGGATGCTGCGACGCTCTTTAGTTTTGACGCTGACGCGGATGCGGAAGTTGAGGTGGCGGCGCTACCGGCTGCAACCTTTACCTCAAGGCTTAGGGCGTCCAGTGTTCCGTAGTTCCAGCTATCCAGATTGCCCCAGCCATCCATATGGTCTAGGGCAACAGCAGTCCAAGCGACCTTATCGCCAACCGTGTCAACGGTAAACGATAGGGCGTCTAAAGTGCCGGTAATCCTGTCTAGTGGTGCAACGGTTGCCATCTATCCGCCTCTAGGCTGCGGTGATGTCCATATCACCAATTGCGATTTTTAGGATGTCGCCTGTCTCGATGACTTTGCTTGCAGTCAGCGCACCGTGGATTAACAGGTTGCCCGAAGTCAAAGCATCAAAAATGCCAAAGTGGCTAACTGTACCCCAAGAGCCGGTTGCAGCGTTAAACTCAACAGCCGCATCGTTTGATGCAGTGCCAGAGGAAGCTGCGCCAAAGCTGATGCTCTCGCGGGCATAGTTGCTGCCGGAAAGCTCAGTGCCGCTGTTGTCGTCGTTAAACGACCCAGTGGACAGGCCAACGTAAACTGTGGTCGGCATTGTGTATGCGCCGGTTCCAAGGATGTGGTCTAATATCTCGTTTTCGAGGTAGTCACTCATTGCGCTCATAATTTAAGTTCCCGCTGCTTGCGATTGCCGTTGATAAATGCTGCTGATTTGGAGGCTCCCGGTTCCGTAATTGGCGCGCTGATTGTCAACCTTGATCTGTGCCAAAGCCTTATCAAATCGAGCCATATACTGAGACGCCCTAGCCTCATCAAGAAGGTAAGCATAAGCCTCAGCGAGTGCGCCGTAAAGGTAGGCGTCGGGCGACCGGCTCAGGATTGTGTTTGTAAGATTAGTCGCAGACAGCGCTTCGATTGAGCCAATGTAAATGATTTCCACTTCATAGGCGGCGTCAGGCACCGGACGCAACTTCATCTCGTCGCCCACAATGCTGTAGCCCTTTGGCTTTCCGCCGCCCTCTGATGCGTATTGCTCGTCCAGCGCGACAGGGCTGTAGTATCTCAGCACGGTCAGCGGTGCGGTGTTTAGTTTTATTTCGCGAACCTCACGCAGGTCAGTTGGCAGCGCAAGGTATTCATTGCCCGACACAGTGTTTGCAGTTACTCGCTTTTCCTGACTGCGTGTCTCCAGCTCTCGGCTCATAGTAGCTTCGGCCAGCGCAATAAAGTCAGGAATTTGTGCGGTCAAATCGTCACGCGCCAAGAAGTTGGCTATGGATGTCTGCAAATCTGTGTAAGTCGCAATTGCCATTATACGTTTCCGCCGCCTGTCCTGAAGTCTCGGTTCTCGCTATTATTCAGCCAAGCCTTCCAACCCTTTGGATTTTGGGCGGGCGGGCCTAGTGTCTCTAGCAGGTGATTATACACGACATTTGGTATTTCCGCCACATGCTGTATATGACGCTGCGTGTTTACCGCAGCGTGGGCGCGGTAGTCGTTATTCATCTGCTTATTCAGCTTAATCAATCCGTCGAACCTCTGGGTCGTCTCAATGATGTCAGTGCCATCAGACTGCTGATCCATAACCACCTCTTTGGCGGTGTGAGGGTCTGTATATAAAACTCGCTTCATGTTTTCCCCTTGTGAAAAAGAGGGGGCAGTTGCCCGCCCCCTCAGTTTTACTATGAACCGTTCAAGTCCATAATCATTGCGTGTGCCTTAGGTGCGGTCGGCTTCAATGCCCACTCTGACACCAGATGGCTTGTCTTGGCATCGCCGTCCTGAGACAGTTCCTGCTCAAGGAAGTTACGTCCGTTGAGTGTGCAGATTGACACAAAGTTTGGATCAATCAAGAACACCCGGTCGTTTCCAAGTAGCCGAGACGGAACAGCTTGCACAGTACCGAAGTCGGTCAGGAACACTGATGTCGAACCAACGTAGCTGACTTCCTTGGCGGCAGTCATGTTCACGTCGTTGCTGACCAAGTTGCCAGTGGCTGACAGGTCTGAGAAGTTGGCACGGTTTGTGGCCGAAGCAACCATCAGCTCAGGTGAGCCGCCGTCTGTCCACGCATCCTGCATGCCATCCTCGATCAAGGCGAGTGTCAACGCCCGGTCGTCACCGCCAGTGATTGTGTCAGTTCCGTCGCCTGTGGCGAAGGCACCGGCAGTCGCACCGACTGAGCCGTTTGTGATCCAGCAGGTCAGTGAAGCTGACTTGCGTGGGTCTGTTCCAGAACGTGCAACGTCTGTGTCACCGATTGCTTTTTCGATGTCACGACGCAGCTCTAAGGCTTTTAAGACCTTTTGATAATTATGTTCACGTTCTCGGCCCGCAGAATCCACGGCGTCGAGTGTGCCTGATGTTGCAAACACCTTCTTTGAGATTTGGTGGTAGTTACCAATCCGTGAAGTTGGTGTCGCCGCAGCAGTAGCTGTGGTTGCACCTTCGTTGTGGTAGTTAGTAGCAGACGCGGCGGTCAGCTCCTGAACTTGCCATTCGACGAAAATGCCGTTTGATGTCTCCTTCTTCACATTAGAGAAGATTGGAGTCTCCGCAGGGTCGCATTCTATCCCAGCCTTTCGGTGGGGGTGGACTATATCATCACTCCGAGTTGGAGTGCCGGACGCTCTAGCCTGTTATTAAGGGGGCTTTACCCCTCAGGTAGTCTCTGAACCTTCCGCCGGTGTACCGACGGCTTGGATGCTGATTGCCATAGCTTTCGCCTTAGGGTTCCAGCAGTTCATCCGGTTTAGACCGCACCTACCCTATCTAATGCGGTAAATGATGTCGGCGAGTTGCTCTTTCTCACCAACAGCGTTTTGGGTTGTAAAAACAGCCATTGTTTTGTTCCTTCGGGTTATCTACCCATCAAAAGTTGTACAGCAGCGTCAACGGTGCCAGCCTTTTCAAACTGTTCACGCGCCTTCCGCTTTGAACGATTAGCAACTTCGCGCTTGGTTGCCGGTTGCCCTGCCTTGGCCATCTTCGGTGCTTGGCGAGTGCGCTTTTTGGTTGTAGGTTTCTTTTCCATTAGATTATCCCACTTCCACGCTTTGTAGAGAAGTTCAATCGCGCGTGCATCGCTCGCGGATGAGATTTCTTCCTCGCTAAACCCGACACGCTTCTGTGCGTACTTAATGACTTCTTTCCGTTCAAACTCTCGGGTTTCATCATTACGCCACTCAGGTATGCGCTCAAGCATTTCGACACGTTGATTTTGCAGGTGCTGCTTTAGGTTTTGCTCCTGCTCTTGTGCCTGTTGTTGGGCAATCTTCTGACGCTCTGCCGCCACTTGCTGGATTTGCTTTTGGTGCTTATCCCACTCAGTCTTGGCAAAGAAAATGTCGTCAGTAGACCAGCCCTGATCTTTATAGGCCGCCCAGTCAGGTTCCTCAGTGAGGCTGAGGTTTGTCTGCTGGAGTTGGGCTTGCAGTAACTCAAGTTGCTGCGCGTAAGCGTCTCGGAGCTGTTTTGTTTCTGCTGCCTCAGCAGCAAATGCCTTGCGTTGCTCGGCCAGTTCCATTGATCGCTTAGTAAATGCCTCTTGACGTTGATAACCTTTGAGAGCTTCTTCAAGGTTAACTTCCACTTCCTTGCCGTCCACCTTTACGGTGTATAGCGTCTCAGTGGGTTCCTCGACTTCCGCTTCATCGTCATCATCGTCGTCGTAGGCATCTTCGCCGTCATCAGCCTCATCGTCATAGTCGTCATCCTCTGGGGCGTCATGCGCCTGATCTTCGGATGGAACTTGCGCCTCGGCTTCGGGCTGTTGAGGCTGATCTTCAGCCTCATTTCGCTCATCTGTAACGGTGTCCTCAATGGGAGTGTTCAGAAGGCTAATTGCGTCGGTCATTGAAATGTTGTCGGTTCCGTTTGGAGTATCGACCATAATTTTTCTACCTTATCTCTTGTTAAAAGTGGAACGCCTCTTGACTTCGTCAATTTGCGATTGCGCCATCTTACCATCCGATATCACCGTTTGAAAATACCCCTTTAGGGCTTCAAGGTTCTGGCTCAATTGGTAAATTCGCTCTCGGTCTTCGGCTTCGCCTATGCCGCTTGACCGCCACGCTTGTATAAATTGTTGCTCTAAATAATCAAACGCCTCAGTTAATAACTCATTCCTAAGCAGTGCCTCAGCCTTCTCAGCCCTTAGCACCGCATCCCTCGCCTTGCCTTCGTTCATGTTTTCCCTAACTCAATAACGTGTAACCTGTGGTCGGATATGGCTGGTCAAAATATTCTGGGCGGTACGCTCCACGCTGTCTAAACGCGAGGTTGGCATCCGCAAACTGTGACGGCGTGCCAAAGCCTGCGCCGTACTGCTGCTGAAACTCAGGCAAACCAGTTGGTGCCACATCTAACAAACCCATCCGCGCGTATGCGTCGCCGGGCTGCGCCATAACTCCGCCGCCGGTTTGGTCACTCGCGGCAAAGCCTGTGTCTAGGCGGCAAGCCTGCATGTCCTCGTCGAACATATAGCCCTCATCGCATTGGCCGGTCTCTGGGTTCACTGGCTTTACCTGTTCTATATCCCCAAAGCCGCTTTCACCGCCGCCTGCGTTGTATCCTGTTTCTGGATACCCTTTAACGACGTTTCCAGTGTAAACCTCACCAAACCCAAATGGGCCTTCATTAAACACGCCTTGTATTTGACCTTGCGGGCCAAAAAACGCACGACCACCAGACCCAATACCGCCAGCAATATTTCTTAGGTTAGTGTTTCCTAAAAAGCCTAATGCTGACCCAAACAAGCCGGGGATACCATAACCTCGATCAGCTTGGCGCATACGATCTTGAATCTGCTGGTTTGCCAGCATTTGAATTTGAGCGTTAACGTAGGGAACAGACGTAAACTGATTAGCGCCCTGATTGCCAGCCCTTGTTAACTGGCTAACAATATCAGCTTGGACTTGCTGCGCCCTATCTGAGCCACCGCCTGTGCCTATAGTGTTATATGCTTGAGTTTTTGTCATTCCACCAAACTCAGGTGTACCGAAAATAGCCTGAGACTCACCGGGCGACATTCCTAAATCGCTATAACTTTTGCCGCCGCCACGACCATCGCCGCCGCCGATACCGCTAGTGCTACCACCACCGCCAATACCGGCATCAGGGTCTCCGGCACCGCCTGCTGTATCGGCAGCTTTATCATCGCCTTCACCGCCGCTATCATAGCCGCCAGCACCCTCGCCAACGTCAAAAAACGCAGGAATACCCATTGGCCCGGGCTGACCGGCACCGCCATTGTCCATCAACATCTGCGCTTCTTCGGGCGTAATGTAGGCTAGAAGGTGGTCTTGGCCGCGAATGGTTGTGTTACGCGGCGGCATGATTTTGTTCATCTTGGCCATCTCTATGCCCTCGGTAGGTTGGTTGATATTTCGGCGTCAGTCACCGCCTTGGCGACACGCAGTTCAGCCTCAGCCTGAAGCTCCTGCTGGCGCATCTGCATCTCCATTTGCATCTTCTCGCGCTCCATCTGGATTTCGGCCTGCATCTTCTCGCGCTTCAGAGCAATGTCAGCCTCAGCCTTTTGCTGCGCGATCTGGATGTCGGCCTGCGCCTTCTGCTGCTCTAGCTGTAACACCTGCTGCATCTGCTGCTGCTCAGGTGACGGCTGCTGCGGCTGATTGGCTGCCTGCTGTTGCTTGGCTGCCATAAACTGCGTGACCTGCTCAGGCGAGTTAAAGAACAGGCTGCTATCCTTGAAGCCGCCAACCTCAGTGATTGAGCGCAGGGTGTTAACATATTGCTGCGCCGTCACAAGCGGGTTGTCCTGACCTAGCTGCATCAGGATTTGTTCTTGCTTTGATGCGATCTGCGTCAGGAAGGCTATCTTTGTCTCGTCGTCAGTCGTGCCTAAGCCAACCTGCACGACAGTGTCAAACTGGCTAGACCACTCGGCTGGGTTGATCGGCACAAACTGATTGCGAAGGCGCACGATCCTTTCCTTGCTGTCGTGCTTTAGTACCAAGTGCAGGATGCCCTTAAACAGCGCCTTGACGCCTGTTTCAGCCATTGTTCTGGCATATGATTCCAACTTAACCTGAGCGCCGCGCACGGTCGCTGAGACTGCGCTGGCGGTGCTTGACTGTAGGCTGTTAGCGTCAAGCCCCTGAGACGCACGGCTCATGCCGGTTCTTTGTTCTTTTACTGTATCCAGATAATCCATCAGCGGGCGGATTTCGTTGCCGACTGATGCGCCTGTCAGGGCTTGAATCATGCCCGGTTGACGCGTTCTGATTACGCCGCCGGGTGAGCCGTCAAGCAGGTCGTCGAGGTTCACCTGACCCTCAACCGCCGCAATGCGTGGCAGGGTAGATGAGTAGACGCTGTCGAGGTACTGGCGCATTAGCGTTGACTTAATCACCTGCAAGTCCTCGGTCATGTCAAAGATGCTGCGGCCAATCAAGCGGTGCGGCATCATAATAGGCGACACGCACGCAAACGGCACATGATCGAATGGCTCATTGTGCAAAATGTGCTTGCCCTCAGCGCCAATCGCGCATACGCGCCGACGCTCGGCAATGCCGTCGCCGTCATAATCCATATTGATGATGCACTCATAGTAAGGCACAGACCGCAGTGTCGGGTCTGACGGATCAACCGGCATTGACGATTCAAGGTCTTGGAATCTGTTGCTGACCTCGCGGTCGTTGTCCAGCTCGTTCTCGCCAGCGTACTGCTCAACCTCATCGCGGTCATAGCCCATAGCCACAAGGTCTGAGACAGTCATGTTTGTGCGGTGCGCGATAAAGTCAGCGTCCTCAAGTGAGGCGGCGTGACGCGATACCAAAAACTCCTCGGGCGGAATGTTGATGATTTTGATGTCACCTTCTTCGCGCTTGATGCGTACAGTCAAATCGTATTCGGAGCGCAGGTCTTCGGTCTCGCCGGTCTCGTCGTTATACATGCTCTCGACGACGGTCTCTGTCTGAGACACAAGTTCAACAGTCGGGTCGGCCAGCAGCATTGTCAGTTCTTCTTCTGACAGGCCGGTATATTCTTCCTCGTCAACTTCTTCGCGTGTCTCGTAAAAGAACTTCACGACACCCAAACGGAATAACAGCGCATCCTTGAAAAACGTGTGCAGGATTTGGTAGCCGGGGTTCTGGGTGTTAAGCACATAATTAACGTAATCAGACGCCTGCTCGGCAGATTCCATATCCTCGGCAGTGCGCGGTGCGAAGCGAACATATTTGTCGTTAGTCGTAAACACCCGCATCAAGTTAGGCATGATGGCCTCGACGGTGTCGGCAACCTCAGTCGCAATCACTGTTGAGCGACCGTCTACCTCGTTTCCGAGTGGCTCACCCAAGTACATATCCAAGGCGCGTAGCCGGTCGGTCGTGTACTCGTTGTCGAAGTGATTGAGCGCGTCGGTGATCTCACCAGACACGATGCTGCCCAATTGTTCGTCGTCCATCTTTTTAGCCATTTTTCCTTGCACCTTTTGCCGCGCGTTTTGGCGCACGTTTAACCTTGGACGCCGTCTTTGGCGTGCCGACATTATCGCACACTTCCGCCTTTGGTTCTAGCGGGGGCTGCGGGCGTCTTATGCGACCAACAATCGGGCGTCTGATGTTCAATTCATCTTCGCCTTTTTAATTACCTTCTTGGCCGCAGCTTTAATTGGTGCGCCGCGCTTGCCAGCAGTCTCGACTGTGCCTTTGCTGGTCTGCACAAACTTCGACGGAGCTGGCTCAGGCGTCATGTCCGGCACAGGGTTTTTGCCCTGAATACAACGCTGCTTGATTTCGCAGCGCCCACGATATGGGCAATTGTCACAAACGATCATGCTTTCTTCGCTTTCTTTTTAGGTTTCTTCGCGGTCTTTGCAGCCGCCTTGAAAGCCGCAGCCGTGGGCGCACCCTTGGCTCCGACCTTTCTCATTCTCTCACCGCTGCCCGCCTTAATGCGTGCGCGTTTCTTGGCGATATTGCGATACAAAGACATCAGCAGTATTTACCGAGAACTTGCTTTGAGCCTTTTTTGCCGCCTTTTTTCTTACCGTATGCCATAGATATCTCCTAACATTTCCATCTGCGTCTAGCCGCCTTGCCGCGCGGGCCAGTCCAGCTCTTTGATCTGGCGCAGAAACTCTTGCGCCGCTTTGCGTCTGCGCTACCGGCTTTGACTTTGCCGGTCACAGGCGCTTTTAGTTTTGAGCCTGTGGCTCGGTTGTATTTTGCACGACCCTTCGCAGTAAGTCCACCACCAGCCTTGACCGACTGCTTTTCACCGCGACCGACTGATAGGCTGACGCTTTTCTTTTTGCGGGTTGGTGCCATAGTTTAACCTTTGATATTATCCTGATATGGGGTACAATTCGTTTTTAAGTAAGGGAGTCATGTTATGAGCATACAAGATAAAAGAGAAAGAATAATTTTAACAGTTGCAGCGCATTTAGAAACCGCCGACCCAACAACAGACCACAAGCAAAAGCTAGTAGGCTTGGATGCTCTTTTGTGTGAGGCCATTGGCATCGACCAAGAAACAAATCCACCAGAGTTCATTTTAGTACCCTAACAAGCCAGACATAGTGTCGACAAGCTCTTGATCGACAATCTGATAAGGGTTGTTCAGTCTTGTAGTATACTGTTTCATGCTCGCAGGTTGTGGCGCACCAGACTTTGTCGTCGCCCCCTCAAGGGTTTTAAAGAAATCTCTATAAAAAATTTCATTTGGTATTGTTCCAGAAAGCTGCACAGGATCGCCAGCGCGGCGCATAGCGGTGCTATATGTTGAGTGAGGCATTATAGGGCTTTTAACAGCGCCGCTGGCGACATCAATAGGTATAAAAGACAATCCGGTTTGAAATGTTGGAACGTCTTGCTGCGCTTTTTCTGTCAAAGCATATCTAGCCTTGCCAACCATTGGGAAGCCTTTTGACCGCCACAAATCTTTGTCCATTTCCTTAATTATCGTCGCTCTAGTTTTACCAGATTTTTGCGACTTCATCCATTCCCTAAACTTGGGCGACTTTACACCGGGGAAGCTTGGAAAAGATTTTTTTATTTCATCATCAAATTGCTTTGCGTCTTTCTTGGTTATTTTTGATACTTTTAACATTTCAGCTACTGCGGCTGAGTTAAAATCAGTAAAGTCAACGGCTGTTGGGTTCATTGTAGAATGAGCCAAAACAACATCTTCTATGCCAGTTTCTTCCTGAGCCTTTTTAGCGCGGGCTAAAAGCCCTGATATAACACCCTCATCTGACGCCCAAGCATATGGCGTTGCAAGCTGGTAATCCCTGCCCCCCAAAGCAGATACCGGCTCATCAAAGACCTGACCAGATAAACTTTTAAGGGTGCCAACTCCACTTCTATCGCCAGCGCCAAACAACGCAACTTTCCCAAGCAGGCTTTCCGGTTTGACAATTTTTCTATCTGGGAAAAGCAGGCTCATAGGCTCAAAATCATACTGCATTTCAGCCAAAGGCTCGTCGAGTTTTATCTTGCTGTACCCCATAGGGTCTAACTCAGTTTTCGTCGGCGGCTTTATACGCCCCGCAACCTTAGCGGCTCTAGGTGCTTTCATAGCAGCGCCAACAGGAATAAGCGGCGGCACAACCGTACCAGCAGCCATAAAGGCGTCACCGAGTAAGCCTAGCCCCTGCAAGCCAGCGTCCATATACTGACCGCTGCCAATGTTAGCCATCATGCTAGGTTCGTATTCGCCAGCGGTTGTCATGCTTGGCGCATAGCCCGCCGCGTCGGCTACGCCGGAGCCGGGGGCGAACATCAGGCCGGTAGCTAACGGCGCGTATGGGTCAAACGACGCCATATCCATAGGCTCGGCCAGCAGCCCCTGCTGATATGCGCCTCTAAATTGATTCATCAAATATTTTTCCTACGCATCATATCGCCAAAATCATCATCATTAACGCCCAAGGCGCTACCAAATTTAGGCAAGTTATCTGTAGGCATCAACGGAACACCACCCATCATTTCTTGCTTGGTCTCATAATCGAAGCCAAACATTCTCTTGTAAAATTCTTCCTCAGACATTTGCAGGGGGTCAGCTAACAGGCCGTAACTACCGGCACCTTCCATAAACTCACCAAAGTCACCGACCAACGGCTCACCAAAAATGGGGTTATATGGAAGTGCGTATTCTGCGGAACTTCTAATTTCATCAGCCGTCAAGTCGCCTGACATGACAAGCTCCATAATGTGTGAGCGTGCCGCCTTCGGCATTTTCAGAAAAGACGGCCCCAAGACATCATAGGCAACTTTGACTGGAGACAGGTTAAATGCGTCCTCGTCGCTCATGCCCTCAGGCCGGAACCTAGACGCGGTAACTTTTTCCATCAGACCACCCAATTCGTTTTTGGTTTCAAACTGCGATTTGAATTATAACCTCTTGAGTAGCCACCGGCAACCGCACCCTGACCCGCGAAGGTCAGCACAAACGCGTCGGCCACGTCGGGTGAACGCTGGCCGCGACGCTTCATCTCGTCCTTGGATTCAACCTTCAGCTTGCCAGTAGATAGGTATTTATAGCGGATGCCCGACAACTCCGATATCAGCGTGTCGTCTTGCGGTATTTTGCAGTCTCGCGCCTCAAACCACTCGCGGCAGTGCCAGAACAGCTCATCCCTGAGCCTGTTAAACTTAGCCTTTAGGCTGGCAGTCTCAGACACAGATATGCCAACGGCGGGCATATCCAGCTCCCTAAGCCGGTCAGCCAGTCCTGCGCCAAGGCCAATGGCGTCAATGTAGATCGCCTGTGGCCGCATCTGGTAAGGCACGGCGTCGTATTCCGCCAGCACGATACCGGCCAGCTCCATCAAGTCCTTATTCTGCCACGTCTTGATCGGCTCGACCAATATATTGCCCTGACGCTTGGACAGCGCCGACCTATCCGATCCAAACCGCGCAACGTCCAAGCCCCAGACAACCGGCGTGGTCGGGCCTGATTCCACGTCTCGCTTTGTCGCATCCTCAATCAAGTGCAAAGGCAACAGCACGTCGTCCGACTGCTTTGGAAACTCACCCAAGACGCGAACCGCGAAGACGTTGCTCTCCTCGCCGTATTTTTCGCCCATCTCGCGGATAAACTTGGGGTCAACATATTCGCCCTCACTGCACGACACAGTGATGCAGTGCCATTTTTCGCGGTCGCCGTGGAAGGCGTCGTAAAAATAACCGTCCGACCGTGTGGGGTTCCCGCACATAATGATTTTCGCGCCGGGGGTGGATAGCGCACCGCTGGCCGTCTCAAAGATTACGTTAGGCACGCCGGACGCTTCCTCGACCACAAACAGCATGTGCGGCGAGTGAAAGCCCGCGAGGGATTCAGGATTTTCGCGGCGGCTCGTTCTAGCCACTGCGAAGCTGTCGGGTGCGCCCTTGAGGCTGATCTTGTCAGCCTTGAACTCCAGCAGCTCCTTGAACGCGGGCGGCATGTTACGCGCCCAGCGGTCGATCTCCGTCCACAGCACGTCCGATAGCTGGTGTGCGCTGTTCGCGGTGACGGCTACCTTGCACGGATAATGCGTCATCAGCCACCACAGAACCACCCAGCTCTCAAAAGCGGTCTTGCCGACACCGTGGCCTGATTTGATGGCGACACGATCATTTGTGGCGATTGCGTCTAGCGCCTTTGCCTGCCACTTTTGCGGCGTGGCACCCAAGACCTCCTCGACAAACAACGTGGGGTCAGCCCTTAATGCGGCAATCGCTTCGACGGTGGCGGGGGTGGTGGTCATGTTAAATCCATCCTATTTTCGTGTCAGTGGTGCCGCGATCCCATACAAACCAAGCGTATGCCGTCGTGCCGGTGCTGGTCGGTGCCTCATCGCCGCGCCAAATCGTCAGGCGCTTGGCAAACACCCAAACCCTCGACGGCGGCGCTATGTCAAAAAGCTCGGCCTTGCGCCTCTTGGATTCAAGAAACGACAGGCGCAACAGCCAGCAATGCTTTTCTGCGCCAAGGTCTATGGCTTTCTGAACAAACGCCTGAGCGTGTTTATAGGGCGGGTTTGTGACGATATTAGGTGCAAGGAGCTGATCAGCGGCCAAGAAGTCAGCATTTGACGCCCCGAATCCGTAATCGTGCAAGTCAGTGCTAATAACCGCGTTTTTCTCCGATAGCACGTCGCTGATGGCTCCGTTACCGCAGGCCGGTTCCCATATGTCGCCGCGAAACGCCTCAACCGCTGCCAAGGCGCGTGTGGCTAATGGCGGGGTT
>VMHT01066674.1_pt1 | contig 35314 bp, 62 predicted proteins | sample 4693611 | NCBI WGS metagenome assembly VMHT01 (sample SAMN12280063, study PRJNA550983) | marine metagenome | isolation source: seawater sampled from same location over 5 years 0.02-0.2 micron viral filtrate | place: USA: collected off the coast of southern California halfway between the port... ...
AGGGACAATTGCGTCCTTTACGATATACACATTGTCGCCATCATTGTTTTCTAACTGAACATCCACAGTGATTGTAGATGTCAGGATGTTAGCCACGTTCAGGCCGATGATGGTTGTTTCTGTGGAAGCTGGGCAGGTGTAGATTGTGGCAGCACTCGTACCCACCGCTGTGTCTGTGACTGTCTTAAACGAGTTTGCCATGTCTTTATCCTAACGCAATTGCAAAAGCCAGCGCTTGCGGATCTTGTTCTGTAAAGTTTACAGCAGTGCCGCTGGCATCATTATATATCATCTTCTCTGCTGGCATAGTACAGAACACTGTTCTCGTTCCAGCGCTCCAGTTGATCTTACCATCGCCGAATGTAAGCGCGGTATCATCCGCGAGTGTAACAGCCGTATTCAGTACGATGGCGCTTTGAGTAGTTACAGTAGCTACTGTGACCACTCCACTGATGCCCGTGCCTCTAACACGCATGCCAACAGCAATAGTCCCGCTGTTGCCGTCTAGCGTCACATTCGCAGAAGCCGTCACAGCACCGTTAACGTCTGCCGTAGCTGTTGTGCCGGTGCTTTCCAAAATAGTGTCTCTGGAGAGCGTTGTGCCTGACGCCGTGTATGTCCCAATACCAACCTCAAAGTCCGTGCCGTCTGTGCATGAATAGTAGGTGGTGTTGCCATTACCTATTTCAGCAAACGAATCAAATCCAGCAAAGGCACCAGCAAGAGTTAACGTGCCAGTGCCTGTCGTGGTTGTCGTTTCTTTTACACGGTCCTTGATTACTAGGGCCATTACTTCAACTCAATGCTTAGATTACCCGCGTTGATACGGAAGATATCGCCAGCCGCCACAGACTTACTTGCGTCAAGTGCGCCAACGAACAAAAGGTTAGAGCCATCGAAGGTCAGTACAGCATCGTCCGTAAGCGACACTGCGGTATCCAACGCAATGCTAGTCTGGCTTGTGACTGTTGCTACACGAACCACGCCGCTCGTTGCACCAGTGATGCCTGCACCTGTAACGATGTCGCCAACAGCGACTGTACCTACGTTGCCGTCCAGAGTAACAGCCGTTGAGGATGACGTTGCACCGTTCACATTTGCTGTGGCAATGTCTGCGTCTGCGACAAAGGCATGCGTTACTGTATAGCTGGCGGCAGTTCCCGCTGCGGCAGGAAACTCGATGTTGTTATCGTTAATCACGCGCTGTGCGTCAGAGATAACAGTGTCGCCTGCTGTATGGGCATAGTCAGTTGTGCTTGAGTTACCGCGACCACCACCTGTCAGGGTGTTTGTGCCATCAAAGTTAAGCGCCACATCATTAGCCACAGTAATTGCAGTGTCCAGCACAAGGGTGTTTTGGTTTGTAACTGTCGCCACACGAACTGTGCCACTAATGCCTGTGCCTGTCACAACCATGCCAACTGCGATTGTTCCAGAGTTACCATCAACAACCAATGCAGTGGATGATGATAGTGCGCCGTTTACATCAGCAGTGGCGGTGCTGCCCTTGCCTGTGTATGAGATCAACTCATCATCAATCTGAATTGTGCCAGATGTAGGAAATGCTTCCGCATCTACCAGATGAATTTCTGTAGCTGCCTGCGCTAAGTTCACCCCAAGAGTGGTGGTTGACTGCTTCCAGTTAGCGGCTGTTACTTGTTTACGAGTGTAGTTGGCATCGTCTGTGTCAACCTGAACTTCGGTCAAGTTGCCTTTTTCAGCGGCGCTAACTGCTGTTGCCAGCCCAACGTAAATGCTGTTGCCGGGCGAAGCAAAAGAAAGAGAGTCGTTCTTGAATATGTAATCCAGAACCCTTCTTTCTAGGTAGGTGGTTGCTGCGTTTGATGTTGCCATCGTTCTTTACTCCTAGTTAAGTGCGTGGCCTATCAGGTAGACCTCTCCTGTAGGCATCGCTATTCTCTCTAGCTTCAGCCAAATCCTTCAACCGTTGTATTTCCTGCGCGAACCGCTGCTCATAAAGCTGCATCATATCCGCTTCGCCTTTCATGTAAGTATACGCTTCTACCAGAGAACCGTAAAGTAACACGTTTGGCGCGTTATCACTAAGCCAGCTTTTCTCGGTATCAAGGCCAGCAGTGATGCTTGCAGGACGGTAATAATAATGTAATTCAACATCATAGGCTAAGTTTGGTGTGGGAGCTAAAATAAAGTTGTCCACATCAAATACACCATAATACTTTGGCGTCTCGTTACTTCCCACAGTGTTATAATACTCTTGCAGATAATTCACGTCCTTAAATAACAAGAACTCTTTATAATTTGTAGTTGTTATTTGCAGTGAAAAAGGAGCTAAGTAATCAAGCGGCACGTTTAGATATGGGTCTCCCACCGTAAGCGTTGACACAGCATTTTTGCGAAATAGCTCTAAATCAACAAGCGTAAATATTCTATCTTCACAGCTACGGATAAACACAGGCAAGTTGTTCACGAAAGATGTTTCCGTGTTTTCTGTAAAATCTTGAATAGCTGTTTTTAGTTCGCCGTATGTAAAACTCATTTAAGCCACCAATGTAACAGGCCCGGATGTCGCCAAACCTCCGCCACCTCGTTTATTGCCTTCTGATGCTGCGCCAGAATTAGCGGTAAAAGTGTATCTGTTTTCATCCAAAACTGTTATGGAGTAACCCGCAGCGGCCTGGATTACAGACGAAAGAAATCCGTCAAAAGGTGTGACATTTCTGAATCTTACTATATCACTTGTAGAGCGCCCATGAGACGGTTCGTTTACAGTTATTACAGAACTGCCTAACGCGCCAGTAAGAAACGCATTTAATGGCAGCAAATGCTCAACCTCTGGAGCGTCCCGAGTGTCTGGCCTTGGATCGCGCAAAGATTCTGCATCAGGAGAGTGTCTAATAGGCTCTAATTGCGGGTGTTTTGCCTCCCATTCGTCATAACCCACTAACAACCCATTCCACTCTTTTCGCATATCACGAAGCCTGTAACGAAATCCAGAGCGGTCAGATATGCCATAAGCATCTTTACCAGCGGCAAACCTAGCCATCACACAACCCTGTAAAATTGCAAATTAGGTGTAACATTGAATGATGCTCTGTCTCTGTCTTCAGCTTGAGCGCGATCAAACTCTTCATCGTATATAGCTTTTAACATTTGTATTCTATCAGGAGCTTTTTTTATCGCAATGTAATAAGCCAGCCCAGCCGCTAAACAGGGGTAAAACCTGAACGGCAAATCAACAGTGTTCACATAATCGTCAGCATCATCCATCCGCGTCAAAACATCGTAGACAATCACATCTGTGCTGTTCTCTGGCACAGGCCAAAGCTTCATTGTTGGATTGATCTGGCGATCAATAAAATATTGAGTTGAGCGAGATTGCGTTGTTTTTGACGGAATAGATATGTGCTGATCACGGCTTATTCTATCTAATGTGTAATCAGTGTTGCTTCTACGGATAACAGCAGAAAGAACATCAATCACATCAGTTCCCAAATTGTAACTAGATGTGCCTTGAGTGACTGTTAAGGTGCGCTGTTCAATAGTCCACTGATTTAACCCACGGTTTGCCCAATCAGCAAACATTAAATTCAATGAGCGCCTAGCTGTCTTTAAGTCATAACCAGTTCTAACCTCTAAGCCGCAACGCTCAAATGCTTCTTCAATGTAATCAGATACATCAAGTTCAAAGTTAAAAGAGCCTGAAACAGCCATTTATTTTTTCCTTCTTAGCGACTTAACGCGCCTTGGCTTGCCCGCTGGCTGACCAATACGCTTCTTTTGCGATATTCTACTACGCTTTTCTGCCGCTGTCATCTCTCCGGCAGTTTTAGGGGTCTTAGAAGACACACGCTTGCTGGGGCGACAATATGGAGTACCCCGTTTTTCACCCTTGCGACGCCCACACGCTTTCCCCGTGCGGACATCTTTCCAGTCCTCTTTGAACCAACGCTTGAGAGCTGCGCCCTTTTTAGTTTTTCGTACTGCCATGCGCTTTCCAACTTACATAACCACAGTGAACAATAAAACAAAGCTTCCAAATGCCATCAGAACAACTGCGCCAACTAGCAGAATTTGCTTCATCATTTCTTCAAATTCTTTGGCCTCTTTTATTTTTTGCCGCCTTGCTTCGGCTTCTGCCTCTTTCGCCGCTTGTATTCTTTTGGCTCTTTCTGCAAGAATGCCAGCCCAAGTTCCATGACCAAATCTCATGTCAACCATTGTGGCTACTTCTTGCAGTTTTTCTGCCGCAATTTTGGCGTCAATAACTTCTTTAGCAACAGTGTCTACACCAAACTGATTACCTAAGCCGCCCCCAGCCTTTTTGTTTCTTGCTTGTTGAACTTCCTTTTCGCCGCGAAAAAGGTCATCAATTTGTCCTGCTATAGATCCTATATCTTTTGCTGTATTTATATTATTTTTTATAAATTCAACAGATTTTTGAACAAGAGCTATCCCCGTAAGAACTTCAGCTACTACCATTACCGCTTTTTAGTAGCCCTGCCCTTGCTGCCTCCTTTCTTGCTTTTTGATTTTGTTCCCCAGTTTTTGGCTCCCACTTTACGACATTTAGCAATAGCACCTGATGCGTAGGCGCTTGGAAAAACCCTGTAACGAGCTTTAACTTTTTTATAACATGCGTCTTTTGGCACTTTACTACTCCTTGATTTTGAAACTTGACGGCTTATCTGACCACGCGAGATCGCCATGTTTTTTCTCCAAGAAATCATCCCACAAAACACTTAGCATCTTGTGGTTCTCACTGACCTTTTGATTTATTATAGCTGTGTCTGTTTTTAGATCGACAATTGACATTGAAATCCACGCTACAAAACCCAGTATAGCTGTGACAAATATATTTAGCATTTCCACCTCCGTCTGGCCTGCCTTAGACGGCTATTTGGATCTTTTGCTGCCTTTGGAAACTTTTTCATTTGACCTGCTGAGCGAGCGCAAAATGACTTACGGCGCTTTGCATCTTTGCTGCCCTTTTTTACTTTTCCTGTAACAGCAGTTTTAAGCTTGCTTCCGGGGTTCTTGCGGCGATATGCGGCAACTCCCTTGGCTGTCATTCCAGCGCCTGACTTGGTTTTGCGATAATTACCACCTTTACCAGTGGTTTTTCGTATCGGCTTTTCTTTTTTACGAGCCATGATTAACCTTGCTGATAAAAAATAGTTAATGAAGTGTTTGCTGGCAGAGCCGCATGAACTCCTGTTTCATATAAGATTCCGTCACCGGGAAAAACTACATCAAACGTACCAGCAACACTTTCATCAACTTCTATTAAAACATTGCCACTTGCGGCATTGTTATCATATATAATTATATTTCCAGACGCACCAGTTTTATGAGTAACGACTAAACCCATCAACCGGCCTCGACCTGACAAGAGGCTTGCAGAAGCGTGGATATGCTTTGATTTTACCTCGTTACCAGCCATTTTATGACAGAAATATAGTTAATATATTGCTTGAGCCAGTGAACGCAGAAATATACGCGCCATCTGTAGCAAGAATTCCATCATCAGGAATGTTCAAATGATGCAATCCAGCGCCAAAACTTTGCTGAAGCAATGTTTCACCAGAGGCGCTACCATTTTTTATGGTAAACGCACCTGCTGCTGCGGCATATATAATAACCTGACGTATGCGAGAACGAGCGGGGCCTACAACCGCCGCACTGGCTCCTTGAGCATGATTAAAGGCTTTTACTGGACCTGCCATGTTAGCCTCCTATTAAGATAGTGCAGCGCCTACAGCGGTAACCCAAGCAGAGCCTGTGCTGATAACTAAGCAATACTCGTTATCGCCAGCGCCGTTGTCATTAACAATGTAAACTGTACCCTCGTTAGCGGCAGCAGCGGTTGGTAAATCAGCAGTTGCTACAACGGGGTAGATAAAAGCCGCGTCAGACTTGACGGGACCTGAGAAAGTTGAACGAGCCATTTAGATCTCCTGTCGTGGCTAGTGTCAGCCGCACCATGCGACTGTCAGGGATAAAAACACTATACAACAAAAAAGGGCGGCATGAAAGCCGCCCTTTAGTACAATTATTCGCTTTATGCGCCCGGTGAACCGAACACAGCGCGTGGGTCGCTATAGCCGAAGCTGTAACGCTCACGAGCCTTAAAGCGCATGTTGCCTGAATCAAAGTCAGCTTCCATGTTGGTCGCCAAAGGCGCACGCTCAAAGTGCTTGAAGCCATTTGGAGCGTCTGTCTTGATGAAGAACGCATCTGGGTCTGTCAGGAAGTGGTTAACAGTGTAACCCTCTGGCAGCATGCCCATGTTGCGAATTGCGTTCACATCGTTGTCGGCTGTGCCAACGCGGAGTGTGGACTCAAGCAGACGATCAGCAACAAACTGAAGCTGTGGTGGAATGATCAACTTCATGCCACGCAGGGCAATGATCAAGTTCCGCTCATCAACGAATGTTGAGATGTCAATCAAGGCATTCTCAAGCGATGTTTCGTTAAGGTCAGCAGCAGTTGATGGCTCATTGCGGAAAGTACCGCCACCAGCAAGTGGGTGATCAGCTGCACAAAGCTCTTTACCATCGCCACCAGCAAACGAGCTGTTAAAGGCGTTGTTCAGAGTTGCAGCAGCTTTTACCTGCTTGGTGTGTGCCATTGAACGTGCGAGTGCGCGGGTGTACCGTGCGCCCAGACGATCATACAGGTTGTCTTCCATTGCTTCCTCAGTCAACGCAAACGCAAGAGTGATTGTCTCATGCGAATAACGTGCTGTGTAAGCTTCTGAAGCGTTGTCAAAGTTAACAGCAGCGCCCTCTGCTTTAGTTTGGGCGTTACCAAAACCGACCAACATTACCTCTTCTTCAAATGCACGATCTGAAGATTCTGTTTCGTAGATCTCTGCATGCTCCGCATCGTAACGGTCATACTCCATACCAAACAGGGCGTTGAGGCCGGGTTCTAGCTCTTTCGCTAGTTGTGCGCGAGAAATAGCCATTATTCAGCCTCCTTATGCCAAGCCAGCAGTACCACCTGAGTACAGGTGATTGTTGATGATGACAATGACATTGGTGTTGGCAGAAGCTACATCGCTGTTCTCAGGGTCAGTGGAAATGTCCATGGCCTTGAGAGGTAAGCCAGCGGTAGTCGCGCCAGTTGTGACATCAAGCTCAGTTCCAGAAATTCCTGAATCACTGTTACCTGAATTTGTGTCTACAATGTCAAAGTTTCCGAATAGGTCGGCGACGGGGAATGTGTCATCGGCCTGTATCTCAAACTTGGCATGCGGGGCGTCAATAACAAACGCTTCAATGTCTGAAGCGGCAATCGAACCCGGGTAGTGGTTTGAGAAAGTTTCCTTACCAGTGGTAGGGTCAGTATAACGGCACCCGTTGAACACACCCAAAACTGGATCTGTTTCGCCAGCAGCTTTACGACCAATTGTACCAGCGGTGAGAACTTCTACAAGATCACCTTGGAAAATTGCAGTCGAATAGCTAGAAGCAATACGATACTTGTTTTGCATATGAGCAAGAGCGGAGCCGCCGCCTGCGCTATGAAGGCGCAAGCCAAAAGATGCGTCTTTATTCGCCATCTCTTATTCTCCTAATTGTCAGCTACCCCTTTGGGTCCACCAAAGGACACAGAGGAGCTACGTTGCGGTTTAAGCTTTGGCATAGAGGCGTTTGATTCTCTCATCCAGTCTCTATCCACAGCTTCCATTTGATTGTTTGTAACATTCTGATAATGAGAGTTACGTTGATCCGCGATTTCTTCTGGCATTCTGGCTAGAACCAGACCACCAACACCAATCACGCCAGCGTTCTTTCCCTCATCAATGACGGGGGCATCAAAGTCAGGGTAGTCTTCTGCCCTAACAAGTTCCCAACCTTCACGGCGGCGCTTATGCACGTTGTTGCGGTCATCATATTCCATGACTGACTCACGAATCCAACGATGCTTATAACCAACAGGTGCTTCTGGAGCCTCAAGGGTTGAAGCTGGACGCCAATCTGCTACTCTCGCTTGATTTTCACGGGTTTGCGAATCCCGGCTTGCACGATCAGACATTACGCTTCCTTCCTTTCCAGTTTAGCGACCTCTTGAGCATACCGTTCCAGAGGAATTTTCATTTTCTTGGCAAAAGCCACTTGACCCGGCGTTAATTCCACCGTCTTTTTCCGCCCACTTTTGGTAGCTGACCGTCCGCTGGACGCAGGAGTAACGGCTTGGGCGTTTTGCCGCTTCCCCTGAAACTTGTGCGGAAACTCTTGACGCATACGCTTGTCAATTTCCGCATAATATTCATCTGTTGTTGGGTCAAAACCTTCACCAGCAACAAGTTGCTCGTGGATGGCTTGTGCGCCACGGGTCATAACAATATCGCCGTTGTTGCCAAACCAAGGGTTTTTTCCCATCCAATTTACAAGCTTTTGATCGTACTCAGGCTGCCGTTGCGGTTGCTGAACCTGCTGTGGCTGCGGTTGCTCTGCTTCAACCGACTCAGAGCGAGCCTTCTGAATGCGTAACCGCTCCTCTTCGATGGCAAGCTTTGCAATAACCTTTTGAGCCTCTGCAACTTTACCCATGTCGCCAGCATCGTATGCTTCCTGCAACATGCGTTGAGCCGCTTGACCTTGGCTTTCAATTCTTGACCCATACTCACTGATGTAGCCTTTATCCAGATCGGAGAGCTTTTTCTTCATCTCCTCGTTCTGTTGCTGCACCTGTTGAGCATAGGCGTAAGCAGCCTCGGCTTCCTCGATGGCCTGCTTACGCTTTGCTGTTAACTGATTAATGCGCTTTTGAACATTGTCACTATAGTTTTCTAGCTCATCTTCGTCAGCGCTGTTTTCAGAATCACGAACAATTGTTCGGTTTTCTTCTTTTTCGGAAGATGCGGAAAGGTCTTCAGGCGATGCAACATTGTTGTCATCGTCAAAATCAAAAGACACAGTTTCCTGCTGATCTTCTGCCATTGCTTCTTGATTTTCGTTCATGCTCATGTCTCCCACACTATACATATGAAATATCTGCTGGGTCAAGTATTGTTGCTATAATATTGTCGTCATTGATAAGTCTTACCTCTAAACCATCAACTTTGAACCTATTACCTGCGTATCTTCCCATTAACACCCATGATTTCTCATGGCACCACGCTCCTGAAGGAAACTTGTTAGCATCCATATATGCGTCAGGGCCGACTTTAACTACATAAGCGGCAACAGTTGCAAAGCTCTCACGCTCACGAACTGAATCAGGAATAATGATTCCTCCAGCCGACTTCTGTTTCATGTAATAAGGAATAACAAGCAAGCGATAACCAACAGGTTGCGGCAATCGCTCAATAGCAGAAAGATCCATCTGTGATGGGTCTTCGGTGTTTTTTTGATTTGAGTCTTCGGGTTGATTAAAACCTTTTTTGATAGCCGCTGGTACTTCGCTGACTTCAGGTTTCTTAGCCATCCTCTCAGGGACGAATAGTTTTTTAGCCATTCTCTAGCTCTACGCCTTTCATCGCGGATTTGATCAAATCTTCAGAGTAGGTCATTCCGCGTATCTGCCCCACTATGAACCGATAGTCGTCCATGCCGCCTATCGAACCATCCGCCAAACGCTGCGTTAAATCAGCCTTATGTTGGCGTATGTCCTTCAAAAGATACTCAGCTAATTGTAGTCCATCCATTACTTTGTCAAGCCCTTAACTTTTTCTACAGTCCTAAGACCGCCTAAACCAAGCATTCCCAACAAGACAGTCATTAAGCTGTCCATGTCAAATGCAGGCAACCGTGGCGCTTCCATGCCAGCGTATGCAAAACCAAATATAATCATAGGCGCTAATACAAAGTGCCATATCATGGCAAACGCCAAACCCCAGCCGAGAAAAGGACGCCAGCCTGCCACAAATATGCTTCTGTGCTGAGCCTCGGCCTTATTGATTTCGATTTGCCCCATGTTGGCTTCGTGCATCTGTTTTTCCGCCATAGTGGCGATTTCATGAGCCAACTTGTTCTTTTGGTCTTTGTCTTCAATAAACTTGTCTAGTATCCCAGTGACTGGGCCAATCAGAGCCTGTATCATTGTTTATTTTCCAACAGCAGTTTAAGCCTAGCTATTTCTAATTCTAACTCATGCACCCTTCTCACTGTATCCTGCACAGTTTTTGGCGGCTGAAAGTTATCAATCCAATCATCGTTCTCTTCAACCTCCTGCATAGTCAGTTCAAGATTATGTTCCAAAAAACTAATACGCTCAGTTAGCCCAAAGTACGCCCAAGTAGCAATGCTTGCGGCAGCTATCATCGATATGAGATTACGCAAAGGTATTGTAATCTCGGTGCCGTCATTCATTCTGGCAGCTACTTCTCTTTCAACCTTTGTCATCACATACACAAATCTTCGTACTTGGTTGTATGCTGACGATGCTGTGACACATCAACAGAACAATTCACCCACAAACTTTTTAGCCATTTTATCATAACTGTGTCCCTTTTAACGGTACGCAACGAAATTTTCGGGGCATAATGCGGCCCTCATGTATTGTTGCTATGTCATTGCCCATCTTATAAGCCCGTTTCGTACATCTTTCCATACTTTCATATGGGCCTCTTGTGTCGTGATACTCCCAACAATCTGTTGGAAAAGCAACACTACAAGCTAAAACAATAACCTTAAACATTATTTTTGTCGTGCTTGTACACAAACACACTCATTAGGGTCATCATTGTCAAATCCATGCAACGTACTGGCAACATGACACTTAGAAATAGTTTCATGTTGCGACCTTGTTTCAATCAAAATATCAGTTGGTGAATTTACAAAGAAACACACCATTACCCACACTGTTTTCATTTTTCCTTCGCAAGGGCTGGCTTATGCTCATGCCCCATCCATATACCAAAAACACCTGTCATAACGCCCATCACGACAGAAACGAAAGCACTCTGACTCGCTGTAGGATCTGGCAATTCCATAAACCACTCAGCGCACCGCCACGACATGGCTGTACTCATCAGCATCATAAATCTTGGTAATATTTTCCACTCAAGGAACTTATCAACCGTCACTTACCAAGATCCCTTTCAATGATTTTGTCCAACCAATCCTCAACGTATTTTAAAAGGCTTGTTACGCATGACAGCGCCCATGCCACGGGCAACAAGGCCACCCTTAGACATTTTGAACCCATATTGACCAGTTTTGTGATCATAAGTGTATCCTTTCTTTCCTGCTTTAATAGCTTCTTTCAAAGCCTCTAGCTGCTCATCTTCAAGGCCAGCAAGAACGTCTTTTAGAGGCGGTGTATCTTTTTTCCCACTCATCAAAACACTCCTTGGAACCTTTGCGGCCTAGCAATAGGCGAAAACGACTTAATTACGCCGCCTTCAGCCTTTTTTCGCGGCTTTCTTTTTTTTGAAGACGCTTTTTTTTTCAACGGGCTTTTTTTCTTGGACTTCTTGGCTGACGACAGGGCTATCGCTAAAGCTTGTCTCTGCGGGTACCCTTCTGATCTCAGCTTCGATATGTTTTGGCTTATCGTTGACTGGCTGGTTCCTTTTTTCAATGGCATTTCTACGCTCCACCTTTTTGGCCTTTTCGACTTCAGCCACTTTTCTGTTTATTGAACTGGCGCTCATTGCATTTTACTCCGTAAGTTTGCCGCAGCGATATCACGCTGGGTCTGAATGCGCTCTTCAGCTACACGAACCTTCTCTTGGTTTGCTTCCTCGCTGAGATCAATGCGCTGTTGATTGACAAGAACATCGTTGCGCTCTTTTTCGCGCTCCAATTGTTGCTTTTCTTCAAACTGCCGCGCACGTTCCTGTATTTCTGCGCCGCGTAAGGAAAGCTCCTGCTGCCTGATTGCTACCAACGGATCAGTTGTATCAGCAGGAGCAACTGCTTGTGCATATTGTTCAGTAAGCTCACCAGCCAGCTCTGCGGCTCGGTTTTCAATCTCCATCTGAACTTGTTGCATCATCTGTGGATTTTGTTGCGCCATCATCTGCGCCTCTGGAGCCATTTGCTCCATAACCTCTTGCTGTGCCTGCATTTCAGCCATCATTCCAATATGTTCTGAAATATGACCTTGCAGTGTCATAACAATATTAGCGTTTGCCTGTGCGACTGGCGTAGAAAGCATCGCCAAATGAGCCTCAATATGCGCCTGATGGTTCTGTTGCGGAAACGCTTGCAGTCTTTGGTTACGCAAAGCCTCTTGATTTTCCTTCGCAGGGTTCATCGGCTGTGGCTCTGGCGGAGCAGGCAGGATCGTGTCAATGTTAGTAACGCCAAGCGCCTCATACATCTTGCGATATGCTGAATACAAACCTTTCGGGCCGCCATGAATCTCTGGATTGGACTGAACAAGCTGCAACTGTGTCTGTGCCAAAGCAATTCGCTGTGACATAGAAAAGATGTTGGGATCAGATACAGGTAGAACGTCAATTCTTTCGTCAAAATCCATCTGCTTTATCTCAGGCGGTGCGCCCGGTACAGCATATGGGTATGCAGGAGCCATGAATCTGGCGAACACGTTAGCAAGAAGCTTAAATTCCTGCTTTTGTGAGTAATGTAAGCGCTTATGAATAGCGCTCATCACTTTTGTGCCGCGCTCCATAATCGCCATTGTAGTGCCTACAGGCGTCTCTCCGCCCATCTCACCTACCTTCATGTCCGCCATAGACGCAAAGCGGCGTCCCGCGTCCACAAGCGACCCTAAAAGGCTATACAGAGTCGCTGAAGGCTCTTTAAACGGCAGTGTCATAATTGACTGACGAATATCCATGCCAGCTGCATCAATATCGCGGAACTCACCGGGCTGTAGTGGCTCATCTTCGTCACGAATACGAGCGCCACGCGCCTTAAATCCAGCAGGAAGGTTAGACAGCGTACCAGCATCAATTAACTGACGCATAATGCTGGTAGATGCCTGTGACAACCCACCAATCATGTGCGTCAAACCAAAGCCGTAGAAGCCAAGCCCAGGTAAAAACTTGTAATGCACAAAATATGCTTTGCGGCGCATCAGAAGGTCTTGCTCATCATAGTTGCGACGCACAGACAAGATCTCGCCTGTGGACTCCATGATGGTCACAACATATGGTAGTTTCAGGCCACTCGGCTCACCCTCGGTGTCCATATCTTCAAAGCCCGGAATGTCCAGAGAAGTGTGAACTTCGTACAGAGTCACTTCCTCAGAACCAGAGCCAGACAATTGTACGCCTTGCGCCTTGTCAATTGATTCCTGAACTTCACTGTAGTCTTCTGCATCATAACCAGAAGGAAGATCTGTGCTTTTATAAAAGCCAGCAAGCTGAAGCTTTAAAACTTCGTTTTTGTCCATGCGGATTACATGAGTAATACGCGGTGATGTTAAAAGATCAGTCGCGCTGTACGGCACAACTAAGTCTTCTGCATGCACAAACTTACTAACTGCGCGTTGCAACAAAGGATCAAAGTAAATCTTTTTAAAGGTTGAACCAATGATCGGTAAATAAAACAGCATCTGATCCGTTTCTGGATCATACTCTTCCATTTCGTAGGTGATCATGTAATTCATGTAGTCTTTTACGCGCTGTGCCTGCTGTGATGTTTCAGGCGTATCAGCGCCAACTACCTGTGTGCGAACAGGGCCGCCAGCAGGAAGCATTTCACGATAAGCCTGCGCTTGGAACTGTGTAACAGACTCAGCAAGCAGTGGATGCACAACGCCAGACGCGCCTTCAAACGGCTGACTGCGCTCCTCATAGTTCATGCCTAGAAGATCAATGCCGCGCTTGTATGTGTCTTCCCAATCTTGGCGTGACGACATGTCATCTTCAATCTCTCCCACAAGATCAGATGAAATTACAGAAAGATCAGAGTCATCAATAAATTCTGCAAGGTTAGCGTCAAATGGCACATCCTGTGCCATCATCGTCTCTTCTGCCATCAACTCACCAACGATGGCTGAACCGTCTTCCATCTCAGCAATGCCGGGCTGTGCAGGAAAATCAACTACATCAATTTCTGCTTGTTCCTGCGGTGTCATAGCGTCTCCGCCTGCACCTATTCCTTTTTCAACAGCCATCTTTAATCCTTTCCGCCTTCAATAACAGTAAGCGCTGGCTTCTGCGGCGTTGGTTGCGGTATGCCCATGCCACTAATTTCGTTCTGCATCCGCGTAGCGTCTTCAATGTTAACTGTACGCATTGGATTGTTAACATTTCTGGCTTTAGCCAGTTCAGTTTCTAATGCGGCCTTGTTTGCCGCTGCTTTCTCACGGCGGTTTAATTCTCTTTTTACACCAAAATCATAGTCATCATCAAGGCGAGCAAATATTTTGTCCTGTATCGGGCGGTCAATAACAACATTAAAATCATCCTGAGTCATCTTAACAGCATCAGCTATAGATTCCCCACGGTTTTTGCCAGCACCTCTTGCCAATGCAAAGTTGTTACTAAACACATCACCAAATTCATCAGCAGTAATAGCTATGTCATCAACAGACTGAATGGACAGCGTTTCGTCGAGATCCATATATGCGTCTTTCAAGGCATCATCAATCGCTTCAAGCTCCAGATCCTCATCAAGCTTCTGCTTAGCGACTGGAGACTTGACCTTATCTTTCTGTGCTTCAATAACAAGAGCCTTGTTTGATTTGCCACGCGGCCTTGGAGCGATTGTTGGCGCTAACGTAGATGCGGCGATTCCAAGGCCGTAAACATCTCTTTTGAGCCTGTCAGCCATGCCCTCGCCCATGCCAAGACCCTGCGCCAGTTTACCTGCGCCTGACGCAACGCCGCGTAAAACCGTATCACCAACACGGCCTATAAGATCAATTGCATCAACAGGAGCGCTTACAATAGCACGATTAACAGCGCCTAGAGTTTCACTACCCATAGGGTCTGTAAACATGCTGGTATTGTTAGCAAGATCCTTGAACATCTGGCTGCTCATGGTCGGAGCTTTAAAAGCTCCCATAATCCCTTGATCGTCAGCCATCTAATAACCCCTTGGGTGAAGCTGGGCGCGGCGCATCAGTGCCAGTGTGGGAAGCATGCACGGTGCGATACGGTAGAAGGGCAGACCGTAACCAGCGCCCAGCTTCTCTTTCTAACATTACAGGATGTCCCTCTGGTTCCCATCGTCATCAGGATTCATCTCTGAATCCATGCCATCAATGACAGGAACGCCAAGATCCCACAAGTTACATACGTTTTCTTTGTCACAGGCAAAATTCAACTCAGAGCAGTAACCCATGCCCTCGTTGTAACCAATGCCTGCAACCATGCAAGAAATCATCTTGGATCGAATGTCAAAATACTCACAAGTACCACAGCGGGCATTTTTATTTTCCCACGTCTCTGTCGACGGACCGTAAGCGTAGTTTTCCATAGCCGATTGACGATTGGCATCGTTCACCTTCGCATCTTCTGTTGCAACAGGACAGGCAAATTCCATCTCAGGCTCAAAGCCGTTGTCTGGAATCAGATCATCTACATTGATTTCGATCTTGATTGTTTTCATTAACGTATCTTGCAACCTCTCGGTTTTCCTTGATATGCACGACCCATGCCGCGAACCTCGCCACCGCCCTCGTATTTACGAGCCGCAGCAGGGTCCATCTTCATCTGGACATCTTCAGGCAACTTGGAGAAACCCTTGTATTGCTTTGGCACCGAACCGCCTTCTTCCATCATTATTATGCCATCACGAATAAATTTTTTATCTTTCATTTTTTTCTTTTGTTCAGGAGTAGGCATAAGGTTTTTAGGTCTTGACGGCTTTAAAGTTTTGCCTGACTTTTCAAGCTCACGCATGGCATCCATAAGGGATGACGTGATCTCCGTAGTTGTTCTTCCTACAGCCTCACCACCGCTTTCCATGTTCGCGGCGGCTGCTTTACGCATGTACTCTTTGTCATCGCCAGCACCGCGTGTGGCACCAGTTTTTTTGTTTGTCGAAGTCTTTGGCTTCGGTTTTGGCAAAACCGTTGGAGTAGCTGAGCCACCTTTTTCCATCTTTTTAACAGAACCGCCGTATTTCATTTTTTTTGATACGCAATGTGCCATTACTTTGTTCCTTTCACATGACCGCCGCACATATAGCCCATGGCCTTGCGTGGGGACACCATAATGCCGCCTTTGTTTTTCTTAATAGGACGCTTTAACTGTTCGATGTAACGCTCTAATTCTTCAACAGACATAGTGCGAATGTCAGCTTTTTTCGTTTTACCCATTAGCTGACTCCTTTGAATGATCCGCCACGTCCGGGCATTACACAGCCACCGCCGCTCATCTTTTTAACAGCGCCGCCATATTTGTATTTTCCAGCCTTCATGTCACGCATAACACCAAAAGGGTCACTTTCTCTTTGTGAGTCAATCTTACTTTCAAACACATCTCTACGAGCATCACTCAACGAGTCAAGAAACTCATCAAGCTCATCTTGTGCTATTGTTTTAACTTTACCCATTAGTAATACTCTCTCTTGCGCCTGTAGTTATAAAAATCCTCATCTTCCTCGTCTGAACGAGTGCGAATAAAACTGCCTTGTCTAAACCTTAGTATAGCCTGAGTCATGCTATCCGCCAAGTCATCATGTTCCCCATTCGGAAATGCGGCACATTCCTCTATGACCTCTTCAGCCCAGCGCGATTCAGGAGCATACACCATACCAGATTCAAAGACTGGCGCACAGGCATTCATGCGGGAAAATTTATCCGCGCCTCTGCCCGGCGTAAAGCCGCTCACAGGTATTCCCATTTTTCGTAAATCTTGTGTGAGCGGCGTCCCAGACGCCTTCTGTTCAATCAGAACTAGGTCAGGCTCAAATTCTTCGTACAGTCGCAATGCCGCGTCTTTAAGCTCTGGAAACTCCCATCGACCTTTTTCAGCGTCCAACAATATGATCGCTGCCTCATCACTTTCGTTAGGATGAAACACACCCCACGTTGTAATAGCGCTAAAGTCAGCCCTTTCGCTTTTCGTGAAGGCCGTATCATAGGACTGGATGATGTATGAGCAGGCAGGTGGCTCATCAGAATCCCAAACATTCCACCACTCCCTCTTGATAATAGCGCCTTCTTCGGCTGTCGGATTTTGTAAATACTGTGCGTTCCATTTTGCTACCGGAATAGACGCCTTAACGCCTTCTAGCTCTTCCCTGCTCCAAAACTCTGGCCACAACACGTTGTCGGTATCGGGAAAGATCGCAGGAAACTCCACCACTTCCCACTTGTCCGCCCCGCCCTCGGCCTGCTTCTGCAACACTTTCGCCGTCAGATCGCGGATACTCCACCGCGTCATCACAATTATTATTGAGCCTCCCGGCTGCAAACGCTGTCTTGGACCTGATGTGTACCATTCGTAGATGTTATCCAGCGCGGTTGGTGACAACGCATCCTGTTCAGATACAGGATCGTCAATAATACACAGGTTCGCACCACGACCAGCCAGCGCACCGCCTACACCAACAGCGTAATACTCACCACCCTTGTCAGTTGACCAACGACCAGATGCCTTCGCATCACGCGCCAACTGAATCTCAGGAAACACATCTCGGTATATCTCACTGTCCAAAAGGTTTTTGACCTTGCGACCAAAACCAACAGCAAGCTCCGCCGTGTGCGTTGCCTGAATAATCTTTGTCTCGGGCTTCTGCCCCATAACCCACGCAGGAAACAGATAAGATGCAAACTCGGACTTGGTGTGTCGAGGTGGCATGTTAACGATCAGACGCTTTAACTCACCTCGGGCAACTCTTTCCAGTTTCTCCGCAAAAATCCTATGATGAGATCCAGCAATAAAAGAAGGCCATACATGCTTAACAAACTTTAGGAAGTTGTCTTGATACTCCTCCCTATCGTGTAGCTCCTTGTATTTATCAAGGTGTTTCGCCAGAGCCTCTAACTCAGCATCGGTTAGAAACTCCGTGTTAATGTCAAAAGCGGTGTCCATGCCCACACTACGCCGCTGTCAGCGCCTCCAAAAACCTGCCAGCCGCCTGATCCAATACCTGACCGCCATCTGCAAAGAATTGCGTACCTACAGGAAAGCCAGAAGTTAAATACGCATATGGGTTAATAGCTCCAGTAGGAACTGCCCCGTAGCCTACAGGCATTGGTAAATTGGTAGGCGTGTAAGCTCTATCGCTAGGAACCAGTGGGGAAGGCAAAGATGGCGGAGCCACATACGAGCTTCCCATGCCGCCCATAACATTGGTAACAGGAGACTGTGGAACAGCGGTTGCAGCAATCGTCTGGTTAACAATTTCAGAAGCTCCATCGCCCCCCATATCTGACCCATCGCCAATACCAGCGCCCTTGCCAAAGCCTGTATAAGTGCTTATAGGCATATCAAAAATACTACTCAAGAAACCTAATGTGCCAAGTGGAGTAGTCTCCTCAGTGTATCCAGTGAAACGACCTAAATCGTCTGTTTCAATGCTAAAACCTTTTTGTCCTTTATCTTGCATCCTAGAAATTATATTTCTTTCAACAAAGTTTCTCTCATCTTCTGGAATGCCAAAAACAGATACTTCTGAATCATACTCACTGCTTTGCTTGCCAGCAGTTACAGGGTCGTCAGTTTCGGCATCTGATGTAGTGGTATCTCCAGCATGACTATCATATTGACCTTGTTGTGTAGAGGCTGGACTACGATTAGCGTTGTCAGAAATCATGTCATTGACAGCATCAATGGCGGCTTGCTCTGCGGCAGCACGAGCGTCATCCGCTTCCATACTGCCGTAATCAGATGTATAGCCGCTGTCAAAATCACTGCCCATATCGCCGGGGCCGCTCATGCTACCACCAGAATCAGCAGGTCCCGCACTGTCTTGACCACCATGTTCAGCATCAGGATAAGAAGGAATACCCATAGGACCAGCTTCGCCTGAACCGCCAAGAGCTTTCAAAATACCAGCTTCTTTCGGCGTAATGTAGGCCAGCATGTGGTCCTGACCACGGATATCCACACGGCGTGGCGGGACGGCACCGCCGTCTTCCATACCAACTGGAGGCTGTGCCTGCATGTACTGTGGTGAAAAAATATCTACATTACGCGCAGGCCCCATGGGCTGTTGCATAGGCGGACGCATGGGCTGTGCCATCTGCATAGGCATAATAGGCGCAGGGGCAGGTCTAGCCATGGGCGGCATAGGTGCCGCAGGAAAGGGCGTTTGTGACGCAGGGTACATAGGTGGCACACCAGTCATTCCAGCAGGACGTGTGTTTTGACGCATGAAATTGCGAAACCGCTGTCGCTGGTTCGGATTTGTGCGAATGTCTAGTTGCGGCGGTTGCCCAGGAGCAGCCTGTGGTGGTGCCATTGGCCCCATAAAGTTAGCCATGAATTTACCCTTTTGTAATTACATAGGGCCAATGATAAGTTATTTATCAAATTTTGACAACAACAAGTCCAGTTCCTTAGAGCTTTGTTGTAAAATTTTTTTCACATGTGTGTTTTCTTGCAACTCAGAAGCCTTGTCCGCCGCATCCGCAAGAAGCTCTATTCTGGTAAGATCAAAATTTGTTAGGGTACCTTGAACTTTTTGCACAGGCTCGGGCTTCACTTCATCATCGCAATCTCTCCTCGCAACGTATCGAACCGCATACTCAACGCTTTTTGGTATCGGCTTTTCGTTGCGCTCGTAATAACAGTACATACGATGGCTCAGGCCAAGCATGCTGGCAAAAGCCGCTTGGCTCTTTTGCATGCTTACGCGCTCACGCTCAAGATCGTAACCTTCCCACATGCTGTAGTAGGAATTTGATTTTTTAGGCATGAACCTCCTCCAGCATTCCATGACGTATCATATCTTGTGTAAAATTTTTTAGCGTGTCGTATCTGACGGGCTTACCGCTCCAATCACAAGCAAGAGCCGCAGCGGTTTTCATCCAAGCATCCTCATCACGGTCAGGGTACCTGTGAACATCACGCCATGCCTCAATAAACGCCTCTGGTGTGTTTGCGGTGAAACCAACAGGCTCCCCGCCGATGTGTAGTAAGTAATTAGCCATCTTTGCCTCCTTTTAAAGATATAGATATATGTAGGGCAATGATTGCGATAAATCAAGTAAAAAAATATATGCAATTTTTTTGATGATTGTTTGTGGGGAATAGGGCGCGAAGCGCCCGCTGGTGTCAACTAAAAAAAGGGGGGGTGCCATACCCGCCCGCATCCCGAACAAATTTAGACGACGCTGCCTAGGGTACCTGTGAAAACTAGGCAAAGAAAAACCCGCGACTAGCGCGGGTTGATCGGGTTGGGTTGGTGCGATCAGTTCAACTGATCGCGCCGTGTGTTGAAGTATTCAAATAACTGATCATCTAATCCCGCCCATATAGATGAAACGCCACGCTGATTTTCTGGTAACAAACCGCCATTGTCGCGCCGTTGTATGGTTATTGATTGCGGTATTATGTAACCATTCAAATCGTGTTCGCCATTGCTATCACCATAGCTATGACCATATGCCTGTTGATTGTTGCACACTACAGTTTGTTCGCCATGATCACGGCGCATTTCAGATACACGCGCTCTAATTGTTTGCGCTGTCCATCCGGTTGCATTCATTAGATCGCGTGTAGTCGCGCCGTTGTCGCGTCTCATTAGTGACCACATAACCGCAATGCGCGAACCGTTGCGATATGGTAATGCTGGCGTTTCAACTGTCGTTGGCGTGTTAGCGTTATAGTCAACACGATAGCGGTCAGAATGGCGAAACATGGCATCTATTAATAATGACCAAGCTTTAAGCTTATCAACTGACAGTGTGGCTTGATGCTGGCGAAATTCAATTGTGCCACGCGCCCATGTTTGCATGTTTACCGCCACAAACTTGCCACCCAATAGCGACGCCATATCACTTGCAGATTGTGCGGACATAAACTGATCATGTTGCCTACCATCTGGCGCGATATGGGCGATGCTATTGCAATAGCGGTTGTGGCGACGTGATTGTGGCAAGATTGAATTGACCGCGTTTTGATGTTCCGCATAACGCACCGCAACATCTTTTGCTAAAACCAATGGCATAACGTCACAACAATTGATATCGGCGGGCATGAAAAACTCGCCACGATCACGCATAAGTTGTTTTGATTGCCGCCAATAGTCGGCCGTTGTCATATCTTTGATGGCGCGGTTGCCAATGTGGATATGACCACCAAGGTCACGCCGTGATACGGTGCCGCCATTGCGCTCAATAAATGTGAATAATTCGCCAAGGTCATAATCGGCACCGCCATATAAACCCATTGGCATTGGTGGTGTTATTATCTCGCAATCAACAACTGGTGTACCATCTGGCACAACTTTCACCCAATCAAAACCGGCATCATTTAATATGCGCCGCCATGTTGCATATGAACCACCACCGGCAATTTCAAGCTCATAACCCACTGTCAAAAATGTATCGTCTAAAATGTAAGGCGTTGTCATTGTTTTGTTCCTATTGTTTTGTTGTCGTTGTCATAAAGTATATACCTATGGGCAACCATTGCAATACATAAAACGCACAATTGTGCGGTTTATTTCATTTAATAGACGATTTACCGGCAGCGATTATTGTGCAGCATCGCGTTTTTTTTGGCAGAAATCCGGCAAAATCCCGGGGCCTGCCGAGGGTTTTACGAACAATTGTTCGGGTTGTGGCCCGGCGCTGCTGCAAAAACCCGAACCCGAACCCCGACCCGGTGCAGCCCGGAACCCGAAAACCCCGAACAATTCCCGAATCACCCGAGTGCTGCCCGAACCCCGGGCAAAAAAAATGGGCCGCAGCACCCGGCTGCAGCCCGATTCACCCGAACAATTCAGCCCGAGTCTATGCCCACTCCTCTTCCTCCTCCCAGTCACGGGCATAGTACAGTTCAGTTGCATCAAGCCCGAAGTCCCGATACCCCTGTTGGATAACCCCGAGGTAGAAGTCCGATGGTTTAGCGTACCCGTTTGAGTTCATCAGGTACGTCATCATCCCGCAGATCTTTTCTTTCCTGTACAGCCGAGGCCAGCCTTCGTAATGATCTAGCGCCTTTTCACATTCGGGCGTGATCTCCCAGATACCCGCAGGCACCATTTCGTCACGAGGTGCAGGTTCGATATCGGCTACGCCCCGAAAGACCAGCCGCCAACTCGGTAGGTAGATAGCCCCGAGCGGTTTGGCTCGGGGGCATCTTGAAGCCATTTGGCTTTTGTTCAGGTTTGACCCATATGCAAGGTACAACATTACGCCGCTTCCTCACGCAAGAAGTCTTCAATAAGGTCAAGCGCATCAGCTACCAGCGCCTTATTGAGTTGCTCCAGCTTACGCTTTGGGATCGTCTCTGTGATGATCTGCTGTGCATAACGGTAAGAACAATTTGCATCCGTCGCCGTATACTTGCAGAACTCTTGAATAACAAACATCCGCATCTTGCGTTCGTTGTCGTGATTGGTCTTCAGAAACGCTACGTTGTCTTGGTAGTGTTCGTAGCCTAGATAAGAGCCGTCCAACCAGCAACGGAACAACCGCCGCGTTACATGGTTCACATTGAGCAGGTCGCCCGCTAAGTCTCTTTTGATTCTATCTGCTTTTTCAGCCATGATAGCCCTCCTTCGTTAAGCATGTATTATATATAAGCAATCATTGCACAACAGTCAACCATAAAAATGGGAAAAAATAAAAAAAACTTTGAACCCTCTCGGAACTCCAGGCGCAGCAGAAACACGAACAATTGTACGGGAAGACTCCCAGGCGCTACGGGCAAAAAAAATCCCCGGACTCAGCCGGGGCAGTTGGAACAAATTGTTCTGGTTACTAGCTGCGAGCCAGTGCGACCCCGAGTCCCATGGTCAGGGCAAAGATCGTAATGATTCCCGAATGAATGTAGAAGGCCACTGTGTCGATTGGTTCTACGGCTGTCATCATGCAGACCCCGACAAACCCAACCCCGATTAACGCACTTCCTAACTTGCTCATTCTCCTTCTCCTCAAAGCACTTCCTAATCTACGCATGTTCTCTCTCCTGTTCGATACCCATTTCATTATACTGCCTGCCCTTCAATGTAGTTCCACGCACTTTCATACGCATGATCCCAGTTTAAAACCTCACCAATCTCAACCCAGTAATCAGCTAGGCTTCTTGCCTCGTGATCGAAGCAAGGTCTGTGATCCATTGGCAATTCGCCAGAAAAAAATAGAGGGTTCATTTCGTTCTCCTTCGTTAAGCACACTTATATATAAGCAACTATTGCAGATGGTGTCAACAAGAAAAAGAACTATTTGATACTTTTTTTCACGAGCTGTGCTGCAGCATGCTGCGCTACGGGATACGAACAATTGTACGGGTTGCGCTGCAAAAAAGACCCGGCAACTCAGGCGGCTGCCGGGTCAGTCTAAGGGAGGAGCTTTAATGATGGCCCGAGTCGCAGCCCGATGTCAAGCCCGACACCCCGAAAACCCCGAAGCCCGAAGGCCGAGCAGCTCGGAAAGCCCGACTCCGGGCCATCCCGAACCCGAACAATTCCCGAAAACGCCAGGTGTCGCCGTCCCCTCCCCCCGCGCGGGGAGTTTACGAACAATTAACCAGTTATTGGTTATCTTCATCTATATCTTGTGGCTCATGTTCAATGATCTCTACATCTGGTGTTACGTTCACCATGCGTGACTCGGCTAACCTCTTGAACTCGTCCAACTTCTTAGCGATATCCTCCTTGGATGCGGCTGTAATATCCTCCTTCACAACGTGCTGCTTGTTGATAAGTAGCCCCGATGCCTTCAAACGTAGCTCTTCAGCACGAATAGCCTCACTGAACTTACCCATCTCCCAAGCCTGATCCCGAAGCCTTTTTAAATCCCGAACAGACTTGTCAACACTTACCCCGAACTTAGCTTGTGCCTCTAGTCGCATCTCTTGTAGGCGTTCCGCTACCACTGGGTTACGCAACAGCCTCACGGCTGACACCGAGGCGTTCTTGTATCCAGCCTGTCGTGCAGCTTCTGTCTGCGTCATATCTTTGTGCAGATAGTTGTTCAGGAAGTCCTGTTGTTGCGGCTTGAGTTTCTTTAGCCCTGCCATACGCATTTCTTTTGGCAGATCTTCACCGACCTTTGGCATTTAAAACTCCATTTCTGAGTACCCAATTAGGTGGTACACGTTGCTATGTTCGTCATCTGGGTAGTACAGCGTTCCGCGTTTGGTTTCACAGATACCAGACTCTTGAATTAAATTGTTCGCTTTTTTAGCGTTACGCTGCTCTGCTAATGCTTCATCATATTTATTTACCATTTCCCGTTGCCTCCTTTTTTGATCAACCCAAGACGAAGTTACTGCACACGGAAAACATATCGGCCTGTCGTTTAGCTCCATGATGTGTTCTGCACCAAAATACTCTTTGCAGAAAGCGCATCGTCTCATTCCTTGTTTCATGCTGCCCTCGCTGACGCTTACATAATATGGGTAGGTTAGTTACACCTACCCATATATATATATATAGAACCTTGTGTAACCTTGTAAGTTTGATTGTTTTCAGTCACTTACAAGCAACTCCTAACTTGGTTTATGAAAAAAACACGACTTGTAAGTAAACCGATTACGTCAATGATTACAGCAACTTATTACTTACAAGTGATTTACTTACAAATTTGTAACCTTGTAACTTGTAAGTAAATATTAACCAAAAACTGGTTAACATCACCGTTTGAACATATACTTTTTTAGCCGCTCTTTATGTATTTGCTGACCTATTGACGCCACATCACTACGAACATTTTTTGTCTTAACCCTGCCTAATCTGTCTAACTCTTGTTTAACTTCAGGCACTCGTAGCGCCTCTGCTATTTGTTCTCTTGTTGGTACTTGCATTCGTCCCTCCTTGCTTCAACACGAACAATTTTACTGGTACCGGGGCGCTGGTGTAAATCAACCACCCAATGGCAACTCATATCGGCTGTGTAGAGCCTCGTGTAATAATCACCGTTGGGCAATATCATCAGCTTTTGATCCGATACCACATAGTTATAACGCTCGCTGCACTGACATCCGAGCGCCATTTCGGTCAGATTTTCGACCTTTTCCTTAATCCTATCCAGAGCGACTTCCTCATCCATGAGCATACGCAACTCTTTCAAAGCCCAATACATTCTATTTGCTTCAGCCATAACGGCCTCCTTTCATGCCTCCCATCTAAACTTTAATTGTTCGTATATCGACTGGTGTTCCCGTTTTCTGCTGGAACTACCCCACGGATTAGACCGCGTTGATACTTCACCCATTATTTTCCAACCTGCTCCGCGTAAAGAAGAACCCGACTCAGATTGCAATGTATACGTCACCATGCGCTTTCCGCCCATTTGTTGCCAGACTCGCCAGCACCTCCCGTACAAAAACGAACAAGTGTTCTTCGGCGCTGCGTCCAACACACAAACCCGTAACACTTCAGCCGTGAACCCATCATCCAGCATACGGGCAACTGGCCTTCCAACCATGGCAACCCCGACAAGATCATCGTCATACACAGCACCGAGCGCAAACCGATACCCGATTTTCACGGGTTTGTTATGCCTGTGGTGTTGATCAACGAAATTGTTCGCATCCTTGATCGTTATGGGAAACAACTCCAACTTCATCCGATAAACCTGTTTGACTTCTTTAGGTTAAACTCACGGGTGACAATTTGTAAATTATGGTGAACGTGCAGCCCAGACCCTTCGCGTCCGTTTCGATCATTAAAATGCAACGGGAATATGTGATCAACGTGCCATGTATTCTTTCCATCACGTTTATTTAATCTGTAAGCATCACTATACACTGCATTGATTTTAAAATGATTAGCCCATTTAGGCGTTGCGCGTTCTTCGCGCTTCTTACCTTCGTATCTCTTTTTTGACACACGAATAGCTTCACGCCGAATATTGTCCAGATTATACTTATACGCCATGTCATATGAATTTGTTCGGGTTGTCAGCACAAACAGCCGGGCATTTGCATCTGCGGCTGGCTCATCACGCTTCAAGTGGTGCATTAGGTCATAGCACTCAGGCTGCACTCGCAACTTCACCTTAAACACATTTCTGTACAACTGCTTCTGATCTGTTCGCACAAATAACATCTCGCAACTGATGTCATGCGTGTTACCGTACAATGAACTACCGTGCTTATCCGTATCTTTGACCAGCATCTTGTAGAACACATCAGGCTCATCTCGCCCCACCTTGGATGCCTCGACCAAGCCCCCCACTACTGGGATATACTCGTGATTAATGTGTTTATTTATCTTTGAACCTTCTTTGTGGTGCGTCTTATAATTTGCATAATAATCATCACGCGCAATCACATATTCTTCTGGCAGTTTATCCACTGCATCCCTGCGTTCAACAAACCATTCAACAATACGCTCATGCCCCTTAATATTTGGGGCGATTGTAATACCTGCTTTCCTACCCATCTCTCATGCCCTTCAACAAATGACAGATAACATCCACTGTCCAACCATTGCCCAGCATCTTGTAGCGTTGCGTGTTGCTCACATGCGCTGTGTAGCCATCAGGAACTGTCTGCAATCTTTCGCACTCAGTAACTGTTAGCTTACGCCACATCAGCCGCATATCATCGCTGTACGCATCCTCGTAACGGCCTTCCGGCAATGGCGACAACAACGTGTCCTTTTCCACTGTAGATAGACAACGTGACTTGTCCACCTGATGCACTTCTAAGCACTGCGTGATCGGAACGTCCTTGTCGTTATCTTTACGGACACCATCTTTTATACGGCGACCAACGATAGACGCTGGGTTTAGAAGAACTTTAGGCTCTAGGTTCCCACCACTAGCCGCGCACAAACTTGGTGCCTTGCCATCGGGATGATACACCCTACGGTTGTAACCGTGACCCTTCAAATCAGCTTCGCCAGCCAGCACCAAACCAGAACAATTTTGATCTGACTCTATATCGAACACCAACTGGCGTCGGCGCTTTTCAAAATATGACTTCAGATTACCGCCCTTAAAATAATTCGCGTCAATGCAATGTGACTTCTCGCGGTCAACGAATCCATCTTCCAAAATATCTTTCAGAACAATTCTTCGGTTTTCTGGCAACGACCTGACGGGAATATTTGTCCAGTACAGCCGATCCCTATTCTGTGCAGATACCAAATTGCTGTTAATCCGAACTGGCTTAACCCCAAGATGCTCAGAGATGATATCTTGAAACTCCTGCTTCATGTTTACGTTTTCCAGTAGGAACCACTTTGGCTTTGACTCCTTCAATACCCGAACAAATTCAAAAAACAATTTGCTGCGCGGGTCATCAAAATTAAGCCGTTTGCCAGCCCACGAAAATCCTTGGCACGGACTGCCCCCGATCAATAGATCAATCGGCTCGCCCTCAAACAACTCAGGCCAAATCACATCTCTTACATCACCGATATGCACTGTGTCTGGATAATTAGCCTTTGCCACCTTCATGGCATACTTGTCCACCTCTGATGCCCAATAGTTAGAAACAGCAAAGCCGCACCGCTCAAGAGCGATGCGACCGCAAGACATGCCATCAAATAGACTTATGACATTCATTTGTTGTCATCCCCGATAAATAGAAACCCTGCGTCATTACCTTCTGGGTCACAACTAACCTCTACTGTTAGCAAACCATGAATAGGGTGATTTACTTTAAATGTTGGAAAGCCGTCTTTACTCATTTCAAAGTGAGTAATTTTTCCACCACGCAACTGACCGTAATATTTTTCCATATAATTAGAAGTTTGGCTCATAGACAACTCCTTCCATAAACTTGGTGTTGAGAATTTTGAACCGTTCCTTCAAATGTGAAGTGTCGCGGCCTTCCCACTCAGCATCATTAATCTCTGATGCCAACCTCATCATTTGATCCTGTACGGACATCAGGCGATCATCTTGTTGACTAACATCATCTAACATTACCCGCGCTCCTCTACATCAAAGTTAAACAGAGAATTTACAGAGTTAGCCCTGTCAATCAGCTTGTGCATATCACCGACCCACACATACTCAGAACCTTCAAACTGCATTGTTTCACCAACGCTAGACGCGATTTCCTTCAAGTCTTTTACAGCTTGGATCATGTCTGGTGATAAGTGACCAATCATTTTGTCACGCGCTTTTGAAGCCTTTTCGCGCTCTTTTCTGTGATGCTCGATTAGCTCTTCGTGCGTCATTTCTTTTGTATCTTTAGACATTTTTACCTCGTTTGTTGTTAAGCATTTATTCGTATATAGCAACTATTGCTATGTTAGTCAACATCTGTTGATCTAAAAATATGTGTTTCTTTTTTATCTACTGTTCCGTGCTTGTCCCAATCTGTAATAACGCTCTCACCAAAGGCGTCATCTGGCAGATCTTGTGTCGCCTTTATCCACGCCTCTCTGTTGCGTTGCCTGTCCTTTCTATCGTGATATTCCAGACTTACCTTGACTCGATTATCAATGTGAACAAACTTGCTGCCCATGCTTTTTTTTCTCCACTGCACATGCTAATTTAATACTATAATTATCGTAAATGATAGGGCGTGATAGTCGCCTTGTAAATAAAAAATTAGGGCAAACCATGAAAAGAAAAGAGATACTTGACACAGCCAAGAGCTATGTCACGAAAGACCGAGCTTCCCAGCACGGGGATATGGAGAACAATTTTAAGACCATTGCCATGTACTGGTCAGTACATCTTGGCACCTCAGTCACTGCGGTTGACGTTGCTGTTATGATGGCATTACTTAAAATTGCTCGTATTCGGTCAAACGAAAGTCACGCCGACAACTGGATTGACGGCTGTGGCTATCTTGCTTGTGGTGGTGAGCTTACAACTGATTAGCGTTTATGTGCAAAGCACTGCCATGTAACGCCGTGATCACTGCTATGCCAGGCCTGCTGCGACCCACAATACGAACAAGTGTGCGTAATGTGACGAGTCTTTGACTCAGGCTTTGATTCCTGTTTCTTTGATAGCTCATCCAGTATTTTTTTCTTGAATGGAGTCGCGTATTCTCCGAACAAATCCCCGATGTCAGACATTATCCCGACCTGTAACTGGTTCGTATTCACCTCGTGACATAAGACCCCGAACATCACCCAACCAAATCTTGCCGCCCGTTGCCGTCAACTGGAACTTGTCAATACGACCAGAGCGATGGAGATCCCGAACATAGTTTTCCAGCACAGATTTACTCAAGCCTTGTAATATCTCTGGTGCATCAGCATCCTCTACACGCTTGGACACGGCGTTATTGCCACTCATATGTGTAAGCGCAATGCCACTATCTTCGCACTGAACAATCCATTCATACATTGCGTCCAGCTTAATCTCACGAGCAGAGCCTGAATCCAGAGCTTCGATTTGTTCGGTTTTATCAACCAGCAGCCCAGTCATAGGATCGCGTACAAAATGCCGAACATTTCTACTGGCTGGCCCGTTTGACTTCACAACAGCGCCGTCAAAACATGTATTTCGCTGATACGGAACTCCGAGCCGTTCACATGTTTTTTGACCTCGGGCAGTATCAACCTGCCACAATGCAAACGCCGACCTCACGCCATCAACAAGCGCACTTGTACCCCGAATAAGATTACGAGCCTGTTCTGGTGTTTTGATCACTGCGTCATCCTTAACCTTGGTCATATGATGGCACATCAGCACCGATGCGCCTGTCTCTGTAGCGATTTTAGCCAACAGACCAGTCAATGCAGCACCTGCCGCCGGATCAGCATTTACGTCAGCATGTACAAAAGACGCCAACGGATCAAACACGATCAACTTCAGATCACTTAGCTGCAAGATTTGTTCGTAAATTTTTTCAAACTCTTGGCTTGTGCTAAATTCACCATTTACTTCTGACAAGATAGGAAACACACCGCCAACATTTGGCAGCGGTACAATCTTCAGATCATATGCGTAATTCATACGCTCCATCATAGGATCAAGTCTGTCGATCCTGCGGTGCATCTCAGATTCATCATCTTCTGCTGTGAAGATAACCACGTTACCGAACTCACGAACCAGCCCACCAAAAGCATTTGTCATGGGCTTGCCAGAGGCAATTTTCATGCCCATGTCCAATGTCATCATGCCCTTACCAGCATCACCTGCGGCAGAGAAGATGATCGGCACACCCAACGGAAACGTGCCATCAATCAAAAACTTTTGAATTGGTGCATCACCCTCAAACCTTGCGGCAGAGAATGTATCATCAAGCAGGTTGATAGCGATCTTAGTAGCTTTCGCCTTGGTGCTTACGAACTCCTCAATGTCAAACCCTTCAGAGATTGCATCAGAAGCATCCCAACCGTCAGGCTTGCCCATTGGTGGCGTCAACATGGTTGTAGATCTCACGCCTGCGGCTAACGCTAAATCCTGAATCAGATCAGCCAGCTTTTTGCCTGCTGTGTCATTGTCAGGCCATAAGATCAACTCTTTACCTTGCAGTGGAGAGAAATCATATTGTGTAGCTGTTCGCTTTGTCAGCGCACCTGCACCACCAATTGTACATGTAGCACTATAGCCTGCTGCGTTCAGCGCATCAGCGCACTTCTCACCCTCAACCCAAATCACACGGCGCGATGCCAGCACATTTGGGATATTGTACAGAGGCCGCACATCAGGAAACTTGGAGTATGGTGAGCCTTCAATGAATGGCCTGAACTCTTTTTTTGGCTTGCCGTTTGTATTTAACAATGGATTGCCAGCCGCATCCTTTACATTGTAGCGGCGCACTGATACCAGAACTTCACCGTCTGCATTGGTGTATACATATTCGGCATCATATGGCGAGTTAGCGTTAAACTGTTGTTTAAATGGGTTCTCGACTGGCCCATTATTGTGAACAACTTGCGGCGCTGTGTGATCCAGATATGTCCCGAACATATCTTTGATCTCGCCGAGCTTCATGCCACGCGCTTCCATCAGGATCTTTACGATACCCCCAATCCCGACACCGCCATTGAAATCCTGCCCCTTCATAAAATGTGGGGAATGCGGATCAATGTTTATTTTTAACGATTGCCCAGGATCACCTAATAACGACCCAAGATAGAACGTATTGCCATGAACCCGACCAGCAGGAAACGTATCGCGTAAGATACGAATTTGTTCGCTTTTCGGAACTCGGCGAGAAATCTCATCTACTAAATTATTTGCAGAAATACTAGATGTAGTATTGCCAAACCTAACCACACTCATTATATTGTACCTCGTTAAGCATTGTTTTACCTCGTGGGAGGCAGGTCATTTCCGAACACCTGTCTCCCATTTTTTTTATTCAGACCAGCAAGTATCCCGAAACTCGCAGAACTTGCAACCATAATAATCGTTATTCTGCGCCACACGCGGCAACATCTCATTTGCACGGGTAGCCTTAATAATATTTACAGCCTTATCGCTAGTAGACTGTGCAAGCTCCGCATTGAACGGAATCAGCTCAATATATATTTCGCTTGTATTCTTGTTCATAACTGTAAAGCAACAAGGATGCTCTGACAGATCCATATACGCCTGATACAAAGCAACCTGCGCTGCGTATACAGGGTTAGCAATAGCCACGCCTTTACGAACAAATTCGTTAAATTTCTTGTCCGATGCTGATTTGCACTCCCACAGCATAGGGTATCCAATCGGCAACGGCCCTCCAACTATAACGCCGTCAATATGTCCGCGAACTTCGCCGTCAGCCGTATCAAAACCAAATTGTTCGCCTTTCAGCTCGGTACGCAAATCAAACCCCGCGTCACGAAACATGATGATCATAAGATCTTCGATGCTATGACCAAGAGCAAATGTTCGTAATGTTTTTGCTGGGAATCCCCGACCTTCATCGACCTCCTGCGCCATATATCTATATTGAAGTTTACGAGCGCATGGGTCGCCAAGAGAAGATGCTCCAAGATACCTGCGGCGCGGAGCCTTGAACTCTTTGTCTTTTATACCCCGATCAAGCTCTTTAATTATATTTTCGGCGTCTTCAGAATGGGATGTCCTTTTCGCTTTCAATGCAGAATCTGCCGCCTCCATATCGGAGGTAAACTTCTGTAAGGTATTCATTAGAGTAGACATCTTCTAGCCCTTCTATTGCTTGAATTACCACAGCGATTGCTACGATTTCATCTTCAGATAAATCACAAAGCTGCTTGTCCCAACCAATATTGGTGAACAGCTTTCCAATTGTTTTTAGTGGAGAGTGATGGTGCCTTCGGCGGTTGCTATGCCCCATGTTTCTTCGTCCCCTTCCATACGGCTAAAGCCTATGATGTACATAATGCTGTCGCCAAAATATATTTCTGCTTCCCCGTCCACAAGCATATTATCATAACGCTCTATATAATCAGTAATAGCGTCCATAACACATTCGTGTACCTCTTCTCCGTCATTAGGGTCTTTTACTTGCACAAAACAAGATATGTCAATTTCGGTATCATCAATCAGATTCAGCTTCACTTGCAAGTTGCCTCTGTTCATCATTTATGGCTTTCTGAGCTACGTCATTGACATATGCGTCAATAAATCTTTTGTTCCAAATATAATTAAGCATACACGCCGCTTTATATTTAGTCCACGAGAAGTCAAAAGCGCCTACATGCACTCCGTGCTTATTTAACTGAGCGCGTTGTTTTTCGCTTACACGATCATTAAGCCAACGCTTACTTTTCTTAGCGCTATCGCTATTTTCATTCACCCTCATAAAGTCATCAGCCGCTGCCATCACTTGTCTTGTGCTTCCGATGCTGATTATCCTAACTCTACCATCATTCTTTTTAACCAAGGCAACAGAAGCGCATGTTGTCTCTGCCACCAAAGAAAACCCATTGAACCCAGATGATGACCAACAAGATCCTGTGCCAAACAAATCAATCCAACGGAATGGTGACCGCTCCATAAGATCCACTTCAGTAAGCTCAAAGGACTCAAGATCCTCTAGCGGCATCTTCTCGCCATCTTGCGCTTCATAGCCGCAGATAGGGCATTCTTTTGCAGATAAAGGAATTGAGCTACCGCACCCGGCGCAATCTTTTTTGGGCTGATCACCGTTTAACTCACCGCCATCAAGATTGACTAGATCATCCAAAGATCCATGAGTAAGAACCGATGTGCCAAAGTCCATGACAACACAGTTATCTTTAATGACATCAGGGAACTCTTCCTGATCAATCGTGCGTAAGCCTCGACCAATCATTTGCACCATTGTAGCTTTATACGAACATGGGCGAGTCAGCATGACACACGACACAGGCGGGGCATCAAACCCCTCTGTAAGCACAGCAACATTGACTACAACTTCTATATCTCCATGAGCCAATTCATGTAAGATCTCTTCACGTTCATGGCTTGGAGTGTCCCCAGTTACAGTAGCGGCCTTTACATTGGCATCAAGGAACTCTTCACATAAATCTGTTGCATGTTTAATTGTTGAGCAGAACACAATTGTTTTTCTATCGGGCGCTCTTTCCGCCCACTCTTCCACAACTCTTTTGTTGATAGCGCGGCGGTTCATAATTCGCTCGACCGCTTCCATATCAAAGTCTGCAACAGTTTTGCGAACACTCCGCAACTCATCCTGCACACCTACATCAATCACATATGTTTTGGGCGGAACCAGAAACCCTTCATTGATTAGAGTAGAGATTTCAATCTGGTGGCTACAATTGTTAAATACGTCCCGCAAGCCCTTCTTATCACCACGGTTAGGGGTAGCGGTAAAACCAACTACTTGCACCCCCTCATTGGCCTCTTTTGCGGCCTTAATGATACGTTGATATGTATCGGCAATAGTATGATGCGCTTCATCGACAACAATCATGTCAACGTGCGGCATTTGCGCTAGATTCTTCTCACGAGATAGAGTCTGCACCATTGCGAATACAGCGTTGCCTGACCAATCCTTTTGTGAAGCATTGTAAAAACTGCTAGTAAGATTTGGATTGACCTTATGAAATTTACTGGAATTTTGTGAAACTAATTCATCACGATGCTGAAGAATTAGAACATTATCATTTTTCTTATATCGCTTGCCCACAAGTGCGGACAGCATAATAGTCTTGCCAGCCCCAGTAGGAGCCACGACAAGCGTGTTGCCATGTTTGTCTAAAGCGTCAGAGGCGGCATTAATAGCCGCCTCTTGGTATCCGCGCAAAATCACGATGGATTCCGATACTTATACGCAGAGATTTTTTTGTCGTACTTTTTTGTAATCAAAAAACCAGCCTTACGCAATTGACTCATTTCGTGAGCAACAGTGCCTTTAGTTTTGCCCAAACGCTTCTGAAGCTGGCTCAGAGTGTAAGGTCTGCCACTTTCCATGATAGCGCGTAACGGATCGCAATAACGTGGGTGCTTACGTTTTTTGTTTGAATATTTTTCATATTCAGCACCGAACAGAGCATTCAAACCCGGCTCCAATTCTTTAGCTAATTGCGCTCTAGTGTAGCCTTTTTGTTTTTTTGGTTCTTGCAAACCAAAGATTGATTTAAAAATTCTTCCTAACATTGCGACCTCCTATTTAGCCCAAGACGGCGTCACAGTAGCCGAAGCATTGTGTACCGTTGGTTGTTGCGGTGCGGCGGCAACTGGTGCCTGTGCCATAGGCGCAGCGGCTGGCGTTGTCATTGTTTGACCACCGATAAAGCCTTTGGAGTCTGCTGTAAGAACATACTTAATCTTGTTCTTATCGGCATACCCATTAGTGCCTTTCTCAACTCCAATGGAAAAACATACGCTCATTCCATTGAGATCACTAACCCCATTCAAGCTACGCGCCTGTTGTGCTTGCGGAGATTCGTCTTTGGACGATAGGTTAAACGCACTATCAACCATGCTCTTCAACATGCGAAGACCAATCTCTTTGGCAACAGGAATGCCACGTTCTGACAGCTTGTCGCCGTCAACAAAAACATTATGCCAGATCTTACGCTTGTCAAAAGAACCACCAACGATGGTCATTTCAACAGGTAGCCATTTTGCGCTTGTTGATTGTGACGACTTAAAATACTGCCCCGCACCGAACTCAGGCAGCTCAACATCACCACCAGTAAGTTTAACAATGCCACGAACAACCGTGCCATCTGGGATCAGTTCCAGCGGAGTGTTATCGTATTCTGCTGGTGCTACGTTATTTAGGTTAAGCATTTGTTTCTTCTCCTTCTGCAATAACCACTTCACTAGGATTGACAAACGCCATTGGTCTGTCAGCTTGCGCCGTACCTGCGGACATTTTTTCCAAAAGTTTTCCGAGATGCGGCTCTTCAATCATATCCAACCGACCACTACGATCCTTGGCTGGATAATTCCATTTGTTTAGAGTCTGGCAAACGAAGGCGCGGAACTGTTGTCCTTCTTCGCTTGTCATTGTTGTCATTGTGATCACTTCATCAACAATGCC
>VMHT01145309.1_pt1 | contig 35312 bp, 46 predicted proteins | sample 4693611 | NCBI WGS metagenome assembly VMHT01 (sample SAMN12280063, study PRJNA550983) | marine metagenome | isolation source: seawater sampled from same location over 5 years 0.02-0.2 micron viral filtrate | place: USA: collected off the coast of southern California halfway between the port... ...
GCAACGGTTCGCGGGCTGTCGCTGGCAAATGTATAGTGGTCAAAACCCATTGACCGCAGCATTGCTTTCAAGGTTTGCGCCTGTGCTTCTAAAGTCTCAACAGACTGCAATATCATAGCCTGTTCATCTGTGGTCATAACAACCATTCTTTTTGACTGGCTGTCGAATTCATCCTGCTTGAAATCAATTGTGGTTTTCATCGGTTCGGTTCCCTTTGTTGGTTAAAGTGAGACTGGCAACACCGCGCCGCCAGTCCCCAATTAATAGCCGGTTTCGGATTAGCTGGCAAGCCGGTATTTAGGCCGCAAGAAACCCTCACGTTTTACGACAATGCTATAGCCGTGCTTTCGCAACCGGTGCACCGCATTTTGAACCCCGCGAACAGTCAAGCCGGATTCACGGGCAAGCGTTTTAATGTTGACGCCATGCTTACGGCTGGCAAGAGTCCGATAAACCCGCGCCAGTGACGAATTCGGACGGAATGGACGCTTGTCGTTGCCGCGCTGCCCCCGCTGCCGGACGGGTTCAAGCTGTTCACCATGCATGCCAGTCTGGAAATCAAACTCAGCCTTGAACCGCTGGTATAAGTCCTGCTTTACGTCGGCACGGACAGCCGAAACAAGCTGGTTGCAAAGCTCTTTTATGTGTTCGTTGTTGGTTGTCATCTTTCTGGTTCCTTTTTTCCAGTTATTGAACAAAGACCGCATAAATAATCATAATTATCAGTAGCACGGTCAGACTACGATAAATTACATATAGTGCTTCCATTAGGCCGCGACACTCTCAAGATATTGCCATGACGGGGACGTGATAACGTTCCGCACGTCTTCGTTGCGTTTACGCTGAACCATATGCTGGCTGGCTGTATTCTTTCCAGTCTGCCGGTCAACACCATCCGCGCCAGTCCATGTAACATTGGTATGTGTTGCCCAATGGGTGAGAGCATTATAAGCCGCCCACATGGTTGACCCCAATTCCTGCTTTTCCGCATTGAATTGATGCATTAGGTAATTGAACAGCCGTTCGTTGACTGGTTTCACCTTGCCTTGTTCGGCTGCTGCCCCAGATTTATAGCAAACGGTTTGCGCCAAGATATCCCCGAATTGTTCATCGGATAATTTGGCACCCTGCCACAATTGCATCTGGTCAAGCTGGTTTTCCCACATGTTCAAACCCATTGCCGCCTTGCTAATCAATGCGGTTGGCTCAAGGTTTTTGGTATGCTTAGATTTTTGGTGGTAGGCCTTTTCCCCGCCGAAAACTAGCGTATTGCGGCACAGGTCACGATAAGCCCCACTGAATATCTGGAAAGCCCAAGACATATCAATACTATTGAAGATATCCATGCGGCAGACAACATTATCCTGCTTTTCACCTACGCCATGCTGCAAGTCTAAAAAGTGCACAGTCCGATGAGCACGCAGCCCCCCGTCATATATTCTATCCATGACTGCAACGTTACTGGTCGGCAAGTCGGTTGCACCCAAGACATCGGCATGATTGGCGAATAGTTCATCATGCGGGACAAGCTTATAGCTGGCACCTACAGGTCGGGTCTTTAACACCTCACCCGTTGCCGTATTTTGCAATGCCGAATAATCCGGCATCGGCTGATACTCGCACAATTCAACATCACTATAATGTTGAGCGGTGACTGCTTCAATCGGCACCCGCCGCACCGAACCCATATCTTGAAAAATAGATATGTCGGCAATGTTGGCATGTTCATAGACGGTCGCGCCGCCTTCGTTTTTATATTCAGGTTGGATTAAGTCAAACATATGTCCGGTTCCTTTCGTTGATTGAACATAGCATGAATCATACACCGATTTGACGTAATGGGAACCCCCCAGCCCAAAAAAAATACAGATAAAAAAATGGGATGCCGCCCCGCGACTCGCAACATCCCGCCGCCTGTACCGTGCCCAGTCCCCCAACAACCCGAAACCGCAAACACATACAAGCCCCAAAAAACTTAGCGTGGCAGATTTGTCATTAGTGGGTTTGAAATAAAACCTGCATATCTTTTGCCGCCCAGCATATCGTACAGGTTGAGCACGATTCGGTTTGCCCCGTTTGTTCTGGACAGATTACCGATTTGTTTTTTACCTGTTCGAATAGGTCGGCACTGTTCGCGCTGAATTGCCATTCCGGTGCATTACTGAATCGAACCGCGAACCGTTCCCCGAATCCAACCCGTACAGATTGGATAGCTTTGCCAATATAACTAGTTGGCTTATGTCCGGTAAATCCCCAAATAGCTAAGTTATCAAATTCAGCCAATAGATGCCGCCACAGCATCACATATTTTGCAGAATAAAAATCACCCAACACATGCAGCCGGATAATCACCCCGCGATAAAGTCCGCAAAGTTCCGCAACTTCTTTTTTCAATGCGGCTTCAAGTTCTGCCCCGTGCTGGATGCGATGCCCGAACATCATGTTATTACCGTAGCAATCATCCCAGTGATAGCAATAGCGGGGACAGGTTGCCCGCTCTTCTAATGTCAGGGTATAAATTACATAGCCTTTAAACCGGCCTTTTTTAATTACAGGCAATTTATCTCTGGACAGTTTTTTATTTTTAGATTGTTTCAAAACCGATTTGGATTCGGCAACCGTGCGGCGACTCTTTGGATACATGGTCGCGGCTGGCTTGTTTGTATCTGCTTTTTTCATGACGCCACCCCGCTTATCAAAGTGACCTTGCCACCATTTTCACATTGCACGGGTGCCTCTGTTTCAATCCAAACACGGGCACCACATGATAATGGTTTATCAGGTGAATAAACAACATTAGACGCGCCGCGAATCTCGACACGGTCGGCATAGATATTGCGACTGCTAGTTTTAATTGTGATTACAGGGTCGGTCGTGCCATTTTTTTTATTTGCGCGAATGACGTGCTGGTTTATGTGTATACGTTTTTTCATGTTGTTGGTTCCTTTTCGTTTGTTGGTTTGCAAACGTTACGGATAAAATCCGCGATGGTCAAGCGGTTTTATTTTGGCACCCTGCTTTTTTAAATAACATTTAGGGCAGTAAAACAAACTATCTACATAAACCATTGATGGTTCACCGCAATCATAGCACGGATAATCTCTTGATAGCGTGGTTCGTTTGTCAGGCATTTGTCTAGAAATTTGGTGTGTATAATTTACCATGTTGCACCATTTGTCTTAGCGTGGATAATTTGTCACGTTGCGCTTTTGTCACGGGTTTGCCATGCCAGTCAGCGTCACTAATTTGTCTGTTTAGTGTCTGCCATTTGTCAGCCACATTTGTCAATCGTGGGTCGCTTGCCTTGTCAGGGTAGGCGGGGTCAATCATGTTCGCCACCATTACCCCTGCCAAGTCCGCCAAAGTAGTTTGGTTTGCGTCGGGCTGTTTCAAATACACCCGCTGTAATAAATGCACCTGCTATCAACAGAGCGTGTGCAACTGCGCTAATTCCAAACACAGTGACAGAACCGACGGACATACCAAAGATAATGCACCACATCCATGCCAGTATCTGCATGACCATGTGTCTTGTGTTTGTGTCTGGTATGTTAGACAGAGGGTTGTATTTACTATCCATGATTAGTTTGTATGTTTGTTTCATCGTTTGTCCGCCCAAAAGTTATCCCATATATCACATTGTAGTTCATCTAATTCTGCATCGGTATAGTGTGCCATCATGTCACGACAAGGTTCCATCTGTATCATAAATTCAGCTATGGTTTCACAGCCACCGATTTTCGAACCTGCAATGTCAAACCATTTGTCTTCGTTGTCCATTGCCAATGCTTTCATCTTACCCATCATTACACCTCGCCTATGTCGTATGTATCCTGTTCAAATACTTCAGGAACACCTTCAAGTTCTTTCCAGTATCCTGCGAATATTTCATGTGCCTGTTCTTCTGCTTCTTCTTCCGAATCAGCCTTGACAGTTATTTCTTTAGATACAGATGCAACTATGTCAACTACAAATTTACGTTTCGCCTTTGTCATCGTTCGTTCCTTTTAGCATTAGTTTCGTAATCTTGATAGAGACGGGACGATTACCTGTCAACTTAATTCGTCCCATGCGGTCATATTGAGGTTCAACCTCTAGGATTTGCAAGTCCCTCTTTAGTTCCTTGAATGTCGGTACGTTCATCGTCGGTTTCCTTTATTAACTGTGTTGACATTTTGTCCCATTCGCCACGCCGCATACGAAACTTCTTGTTTTGTACTGGTGTGCAAATGCGAACCCACTTGTAACCGACAACAGCCCACACGAGCCGTGTGCCGGATACTGGTAATCTCATGTCGAAGAAATCCACGCGGTACAGCTTGGCGTTGTCCCACGCGGCTTCTTTAGGTCTAGCTACGTTCATCTAAATTAAACTCAAACTTTAGTTTGTCCCGTGCATCTGACAACTCTTGCAATGCGTATGCTGACACACATTTGATACCCCCCATGTCAGGGTATAATGCCAAGTCTAAGACATCATCAAGCCACTTCTGTACCTCAATTACAGCGCACCGTTGTTCCATAGACAGTTTACCAATGCGGTTTCTGCGCTGTATGCGTTCCTTTTCCCGTTGGTTTTCCCAATAGGCCATGCGTTCATCAATCGTCATGTTCTCTAGTTTTTTAGACATCGTTCGCTTCCTTCTCTTTTGGATACATCCATTCAGCATTGTAGTAAATAACTTCCCAGTTAATACCAATACAGGCATCGTGGTTGTGTTTTAGATTGTGTAACACTTCCAGTGCCTGTTCTTCGGTGAGCCAGTCACACTCCTGCATCACGTCTTCAACAGACCACACAATTGCAATCTCATCATCTTTTAGTTCTAGGGTTTCCATCGTTCGTTCCCTTCATTGATTAACGATACATAACCAATATCGGTTATCAAACAGGCTGTCAACAAAAAAAGAAACGGGGCTGGAAAATTAATCCCAACCCCGTTCCCCAACCAACGAACGAAACAACCTCACGACACCTCGTAAGGTATCCCTAGTTTTAACACCACCTGTTTATGTTCGTCAAGCCATTTTTTACATTCCCACCGACTTTTTCCGACAAACAATACAACGTGACGCAGATAGTCTACACAATCTTTTGACTTCACCAGTTCACGGTCTGTTTCACCAATACGAACAGACGATGCCGGAACAATCAAAGCCCACTTGTAATCAGGCCGTTCTACAATTTCTACTTCAAGTTTCTCAGTCTTTAGAGACATCTGCGTCGTGCTCCTCATCTAATGCTTCAAGATATAATGCAATCCCGTCACGGATTAAATCACCTACACTAACCTGTTCGTAACTTTTCTTATCTAGCTTCTTTGCGTGGAAAGCTAGCCTGTCGTACTGTTCTACAGATATTAGCAGACTATACACTTTAGTTGGTTCAGGTATCTTGGCTGGTCTTGCCATTCCTCAGTTCCTTCTTTACAAGTTTATCTAATTTATCTTTTTTCTTGTTGGGGACAACCTGCTTGGTATACCGTTTGTCCCTTAACAGTTTAGCTATAGGGTTTATTTTATTAGTTATTTTCATAGTAGGGTTTCCCTGTAGGGTTACTGTTCTTATTGCGTATCACGCTTGTCAATAGTTCGTCAACCAAAAAATGTAGTTGACACGGATTTTATTGTGGCGTATTTGTCAACGCCATAGGAGATAGCCAATGACAGTTTGGTTAAAAGATTACGTTGAAGGATTGACAATTGCACCAGAGGGTCGTCTGCGAATAGACTGCCCTGCGTGTGGTAAAAAGAACACGTTCAGTGTTAGCGACACTGGCGGCGAACGACTGTGGTTTTGCTTTCATGCAGACTGTGGGGTTCGTGGACGGACAGGATTTAGGGTTCGCAAAGATGCCCCCTATCATCCCTTGCTAAAGAAAGTGCAACCTGTTCGCAAACCCGATGACGAACAAGTCTTTGAAATACCTGAAACTTTCGTGGCTCTCTCCCGCGAACCCGATGCCGAATCTTATGTCAAGCGGGTCAATGCTTACGATGCGTACCTATCTGGTCGTGTCGATATTCGTTATGATTTCCGAATGAACCGTGTTGTTTATCTAATTAAAGATGGACGCAAGACTGTTGATGCGGCGGGTCGTAGTTTAGCTAACATCAAACCAAAGTGGTGGAGATATGGAAAGTCAGGTAATCCTTTCATTTGCGGTGCCAGCCGCATCGGTGTTGTTTTGGAAGACTGTGCTTCTGCTTGCAGTGTATCTAATATTCTTTCGGGGATAGCATTGCTTGGCACAAACTTACAGGACAGTCATTTGCCGTTCCTGCGGCGTTATGATAGACTGCTGGTTGCGCTGGACAAAGACGCAACGCAAAAGGCGTTTCAACTTGTTCGGCAACTACAGGCTCACAGGCCTACTAGCTTAGTTGTTTTAAACAAAGATGTGAAAGATATGACAGATGATGAACGAAGACAAACCTTCCAGAAATACATCGATTGAAATACAGGTATTAGGATTTCTGCTAAACAGAAAATTCTACGACAAGGTAAAGAACATTGTGACCCGCGACATGTTCGAAGGACGTTATGTTACTTTGTTCGATACGATATCCTATGCACATAAGAATTATGATACGGATTTGTCGCGTGACCAGTTAGATTCACTGTTCATGGACAGGAACCCTGCTATGCCTCACAGTGCGCGGCAAGAGGTGTTCGACATAATATCCAACTTATCCGAACATATGTCGGATGCTGGCGACTTAGAGGCGGATATAGTCAAGAACTTTTGGGTTCGCGATAAGGCACGGCAGATTGGTGAAAAAGCTATATCAATCTTTACTGGCGAATCGGAACACTTTGGTGAACTAAAGACGCTAATAGACATGGTAGAGGACGGGCGTATGTCCGACAAGACTACCTATAGCGAGATGGACAAAGACTTTGTGCAACTCATGGAAGAAGAGGTTGGCGAACCAGACTTCCCGTTCACTTGGGATTTACTAAACGAACACCTGTCGGGTATGGACAGAGGTAATCTAGGTATTATCTTTGCCCGTCCAGAGGTTGGCAAGACCACCTTCTGTGCATTTGTTGCCGCAAGCTACATCAAACAGAAACACAAAGTAGTCTATTGGGCTAACGAGGAACCAGCCGAAAAGATTAAGCTGCGGATAATACAGAGTTTTTTCGGCCTTACCCGTGAAGAGATGACACAAGGTGCGGATGCTTTGTCACAACGTTACCTTGAAGAGATAGAGCCATACCTTGTTGTGATGGATTCGGTCGGTACATCTATGGAAGAATTAAACGACTATGCCCAACTCAATGAGCCGGACGTGATGTTCTGTGACCAGCTAGATAAGTTTCGCGTTGCGGGTGAGTTCAATCGTGGTGATGAACGTCTGAAGGAAACTTATGTTGTTGCCCGTGAGATAGCAAAGCGTAACAAACTATTGGTGTGGTCAGTTAGCCAAGCCAGCTTTGAGGCGCATGACCGTCAGTTCATTGACTACGCTATGCTTGACGGTTCGCGAACAGGTAAGGCAGGTGAAGCTGATGTAATCATTGGTATTGGTAAGACAGGTACATCCGAAGAGGAGAATACCACACGTCACATCTGCATCTCTAAGAACAAACTGAACGGTTGGCATGGTATGTTTACCAGCCACATCGATGTGCAACGGGGGCTGTATTACTGATGAACGTACTTACTTTTGACGTGGAGACTACCCACAAGCACAAGCCCAATGGTTCGACAACTGCCTTGCCTTACTTTGGAAACTCTTTAGTTTCAATAGGTTATAAGCGGCTGTCTTCACCCTACATACATTATCATTGTTACTATCACGCAGACAGAGAACCCCACGATTTTGCACCTGAACTATTTCAAGAAGCACTTGACGAGGCAGACATGGTTGTGGGACAAAACATTAAGTTTGATTTATCTTGGATACGGGAGTGCGGTTTTGTTTATGACGGTGATATCTACGATACGATGGTGGCGGAATATATTCTTGCGAAGGCGCAGCGTTGGCCTCTTGGACTTGCTGCTCTTACAGAAAAGTATGACGTTACCCGCAAGGAGAAAGACCTTGTGGAGCCGTATCTTAAAGCGGGGAAGACGTTCTACGACATCCCGTGGGAGATAGTAGAAGAGTACGGTAAAGCTGACGTACAGGCTACAGAAGAGATAGCACTAAAACAGCTAGAGGCCTTTGGCACTACATTTGAGGAATTTTACAATGCAGCGAACTTTACTACCGACACTAAGACTGTCGCTTGAGATGACAGACGTTCTGGCTCGTATGGAGCAGAACGGACTGAAGATAAACAGACAGACGTTAGCAGAAATTCGTAGTGAATACGAGGAAGAACTGTTTACATTGGAGCGGCGACTTAACGAACTTGCAGCAGAGGCTATGGGGGACACTCCCGTGAACCTCGACAGTCCTGATGACCGTTCCAAGCTTTTTTATTCATGCTGTGTGTTGGACAAGAACAGGTGGGCTGGCGTGTTCAATCTTGGTCACGAGATTCGCGGTGCGGGAAAGAAGCCAAAGAGGCGTACCCGTATGAGCCGTGCTGACTTTCGGCGAACCGTTGTCAACGAGACTGATGTACTGTATAAAACAAAGGGTAGTCAGTGTACCGATTGCGGCGGCGTAGGGCGTTATACAGCCCGTAAGAAGGATGGCACACTGGGTAAGGCTGTCCGAATCTGTAAGCCCTGTCAGGGCAAGGGTGTGCTCTATGTACCCACAGGACAGGTAGCGGGGTTCAAGCTTATCCCCCGTGACCCCTACGATGTGGCGGCGGCGGGATTCAAGACAGATAAAGAAACCCTTGAAAGTATGTTCACATCATTAAGAGGAGAAGCCCGTGAATTTGCAGAAGCTTATATACGATACAGTGCGGTTCGAACCTACCTTCGTTCGTTTGTTGAAGGTATGGAAAACAACATGGATGCGAACGGTTTCATCCACACAGAATTCATGCAGTGTGTTACGGCGACGGGTCGCCTTTCGTCTAGGAATCCGAACTTCCAAAATATGCCACGAGGTTCTACCTTCATTATTCGTAGGGCTGTCGAAAGCAGGTTCGAGGGCGGTTACATACTTGAAGGAGACTATGCCCAGCTTGAGTTTAGGGTTGCTGGCTTTCTTGCTGATGACCCTGCTATACGAGATGATGTAGAGGCAGGTACAGATGTTCACAGCTATACTGCTGGTGTTATCGGATGCTCACGACAGGACGCGAAAGCACACACGTTCAAACCGCTCTATGGTGGGGTATCTGGTACAGAAGACCAGAAGCGTTATTACAATGCATTCAAAGAAAAATACAGCAGCGTCACCAAGTGGCACGAAAGATTGCAAAAAGACGCCGTAACTAAGAAGTACATTGAACTGCCATCAGGACGCCAGTATGCTTTTCCAAAGGCTAGGTGGACAGAATGGGGAGCAGCCACTGACCGAACCGCAATCTGTAACTACCCAGTTCAGGGGTTCGCCACGGCTGACTTGTTACCGACTGCCTTGGTTCGACTAAGCAGAATGATGCAAACCAGAAATATGCTTTCTGTAATCTGCAACACAGTTCACGATTCGATTGTTCTTGATGTGCACCCCGAAGAAAAAGAGGCTTGCATCAACCTGTTAGCTGACTGTATGCTGGCTATACCTACTGAGACTTTGAACCGCTACGGGTTCGAATATAACATGCCTGTTGGGATAGAATTAAAAATAGGTGAAAATTGGCTTGACTTGGAAGAGATACTAACTGTATAATCCATTTACGCTTAACACTCATAGAAAAGGAATTACGATTATGGGTAACGAACTTCAAATGTTAAATGATGAAATGAACTCCTACCTGACAGCATTCGAGTCAGGCAATGACGAAGCACTCATGGAGATGAGTGGACAGGCTGACCCGAACAATAAGCCTAAGATGGGGTTGCCTAGATTGAACATTAATTACGACACAGAAACAGATGATGGTACATTACTACGGCGTGGTGCGTGGCGTATCTGGAACGGTTCAGCCCCTGTATACTCAGACAAGGTTTTAGTTCGTCCATTGCTGCGAACCTTCGAGTGGTCTGTGTGGGACCAAGAAGAAGGCAAGTTCTCTTGTAAGTCTGTACAGAAGCGCAAACTAGCTGGTGACTTCCCTGACACATTGGGTGGTAACAAGTGTGGTCGACTGTCGCGTCAAGAAGAAGAAGCTCTTGGACAGGATGACCCTCGTGTGTTGCTGAGTCGTTCGGTTAGCTGTAACCAAGTTATCTATGGCATTATTGATGCACCTGATGCGTCGTATGCTGATGGTACTGCTGCACCTATTGAGCAGATGCCATTCATGGCGTACTTCAAGCGTTCGGGCTACCGCCCTGTGAACGACTTCATTCAGAAGCAGCTTACAGACCGTAAGATTCTGATGCACAAGGCTCTGATTGAGTTCACAACAGAGAAGCAAAAGAACGGTGGTGTTATCTACTGGACTCCAAAGCTTTCGTTTGTAAAGGAAGTGTCGGGTACAGATGCTGACAAAGCCCTGATGAAAGACTTTGGCGATACGGTCAACGCACATAATGAATCTGTGTTTACTGAGTACAAGAACGCTCAGAAATCAATGAACTCTACAGATGATATCGACTTAACAGCACGTCTGGCTGGCTAGTAATGATACAACTTGTAGAGGTGCAAGACTTTCTACAGAAAGCGGGGCGGGGGGAGATAGACTCCTCTCGCCTCGAACATCTGATAGAACAGTTTGGTGAGGATTGCAAAGCTGCTATGCGTAAGCAATTCTCTAGCAGGGGAGACTACCGGGTTCGTATGTCCGGTGTTGGTCGCCCCTTATGTCAACAACAACTTGAGAAGCAGGGTAACAAACAAGACGTTGCCTACAATGATATCGTGCGGTTCGCAACCGGCGACCTCTTAGAAGCGTTCGCCATCCTTGTGATGCGTGGGGCTGGCTTGGATGTCGTTGCGGAACAGAAGAAGTGTTCCCTTGAACTGGGGGGTCAGACTGTCAACGGAACCCTAGATATCATCTTGAACGTCGACGGCGAAGAAGAGGTCTGGGATATCAAGACAGCCAGCCCTTGGTCATTCGACAACAAGTTTTCTGGGCGTGGTGGCTATGATGTTATCAAAGAGGATGACCCCTTTGGTTATGTCATGCAGGGACATCTGTATGGCGAGTCAGAGGGTAAACGGTTCGGGGGATGGATTGTAATCAACAAATCCACAGGTGAGTGGGATTTCGTAGAGGCACCCCGCGAACAGTCTGAAGACCGCAAGGCATATCTTGAGGATGCGAACAAGCGTGTCGAGGCTATTGTCAATGACGCACCGTTCAAAGTACCGTTCCAGTCTGTTCCTGAGACAGTCACGATAGATAGACAGAAGGTAGAGACAGGCAATCGTTTGATGCCCAAGACTTGCACCTTCTGTTCCTTTAAGACAAAGTGCTGGAAGAATGCAGAGCTATCTCCTAAGATAACGTCTAAGGCACGGTTCAAGCCGCATGTCTGGTATACGAAGCTTGTCAAGCGAGAACTAGACTGATGCCTGTTCTGTACACACGGGAGTACCCCCACGAACTATTTGAACTCAATCCAGAGTTGCGTTGTGTGTTCGTTGAATCACACGAGCGTCGTGGGGGTGGTCGCTCTACTGTAAGGGTTCGCCAACTAGAGATTAGGCTACCCATTACCTTACGTAACAATTTTTCATCTGAGGGTACTTTGGATTCGCGAACCGAATCACGAGACATTAAGCTTATTGAAGAGGAGTTTCAAAACGTTGTTCATCACCTACGACAGGGAGTCACCGTATGTCTACCGACGTTAGCATTGTCTCAAGAACTAGAGCAGCTAAAAAAGCAATCACCAAAAGTAGAACAGTATCTGTTGAAAAGGCTAGAAGGGGTAAAGGCGGGGTTTCCGTTGCAAGGATTATGAGAGGAACAAGATACAGGTCACATTTCGAGATTGGGTTAGCCAAGTCACTTTTTGAAAAGAAAGTTGCGTTTGAATACGAGGGTTCGAAATTTACTTACATACCCAAGCCGCGAACCTACACCCCTGACTTTTATCTACCTGAGCAGGACATATACATAGAAGCCAAGGGCAATCTAGACAAGGGTGACCGTGTTAAAATGCAGCTAATCAAGCAGCAACATCCCGAACTAGACATACGGTTTGTATTCCAACGTGCCCGTAACAAGATATACCGGGGTAGCAAGACCACCTACGCTGACTGGGCGAACCGCTATGGCTTTCCGTGGGCAGAAGGCGGTATACCAGAGGAGTGGTTTAAAAATGACTGATGAACGGAACTTTGAGATAGCCAGTTTGTTACCCGATAAATGGTACATCATATTGACTAAAGTGGATGATGACAACTTTAGAATGACGGCATATGATACAACTCGCCCCCCTCAAGATGAAGATGATGAGTTTGTTGACGCTGGGTTCGTAGCGCAGCAGGGAATAATAGAGTTGTTAGAAAATGATTTTGAAAGATTGTTACAGGCAGGGTTGGCACGTATACATTTTAATGGTATGAAAGAAGAGATACTAGAAGAGTTGGAAGAAGAAGGTATCGACTTAGAACCCAAGGATAGAGTTACAGAGCGTGATAAAAACGTACTTAAAGTGGACTTTGGAACAAAACAATGAGACACGAATCATACATGAAAGAACTTGAACAGGCCGGAAAAGAAGCATACGGAAACGTAGACATGGTAAACTCTCCGCCACACTATAATAAGGCGGGGGTAGAATGTATTGATGCTATAGAATCCGCTACAGAAGATGGGTTCGAATATTATTTACAGGGAAACATACTGAAATACCTGTGGAGATACCGTTACAAGAACGGTGTTGAAGATTTAGAAAAAGCTAAGTGGTACTTAGAAAAACTTATTAATATAAAGGGAGACAACCGATGAACAACCTACTACCAACTGTATACCAGCAGTTTATTCACAAATCACGCTATGCTCGTTGGGTAGACGAAGAAGGCCGCAGAGAAAACTGGGATGAGACAGTTGACCGGTATATTGGATTTATGCAAGACCATGTGCTGATGAAGCACAACGTAAAGCTGCAAGACAAGACAGTGAACGAGATTCGTGATTCTGTGTTAAGTCTGCAGGTTATGCCTAGTATGAGAGCCATGATGACTTCTGGTCCGGCTCTCGCTCGTGACAACATCTGTGGTTACAACTGTAGCTACATCCCTGTGGATAGCCCCCGTGCGTTCGATGAATGTATGTATATTTTGATGTGTGGCACCGGGGTTGGATTTAGTGTGGAGAGAGAGAATGTTGATAGACTTCCTGTGGTATCTGACAATTTTGGGGATTCTGACATCGTTATAACTGTGGGTGATAGCAAGCCGGGGTGGGCAAAAGCATTTCGCGAACTGATAGCTTTACTTTACGCTGGACAAATTCCTACATGGGATATGTCAGCAATTAGACCTTCTGGCTCCCGTTTGAAAGTTATGGGGGGTAGAGCCAGTGGTCCACAGCCTCTGATAGACCTGTTTAACTTTGCTGTTCAGGTGTTTAAGAAATCGGCTGGACGTAGGCTGTACCCTATTGAGTGCCACGACCTTATGTGTAAGGTGGGCGAGGTAGTTGTTGTGGGGGGCGTTCGTCGCTCTGCCTTGATTAGTCTGTCTAATCTTAACGATGACCAAATGCGCCACGCTAAGTCAGGTAACTGGTGGGAGCACGAAGGACAACGTGCGTTGGCTAACAATTCTGTATCCTACAAAGAGAAGCCCCAGATGGAAACCTTCATGCGGGAATGGTTGGCTCTTGTAGAGTCTAAGTCTGGCGAGCGGGGTATCTTCAACCGTGAGGCTGCAGACAAGCAGGTAGGCCGCAATGGACGCCGCGAACAGGGTCACATGTGGGGCACCAACCCATGTTCGGAGATTATCCTTCGTGGCTACCAGTTCTGTAATCTGTCAGAGGTGGTGGTTCGTGAATCAGATAGCTTGGAAGACTTAAAGAGCAAGGTTCGTGTAGCTACAATCCTTGGAACCCTTCAGTCTACTTTGACTGACTTCAAATACTTGAGGAAGATATGGAAAGACAACACAGAGGAAGAGCGTTTGTTAGGCGTCTCCTTGACTGGTATCATGGACCATCCCGTTTTATCCAAAAATGTAGACAGCAAGCGTTGGCTAGAAGAGATGCGGCGAACAGCAGTAGACACAAACCTGAAATTTGCGAACATGCTTGGAATCCCGCAGAGCACTGCAATCACCTGTGTAAAGCCGTCGGGTACTGTGTCTCAACTGGTGGACGCAGCAAGCGGGATACATGCACGACACAACGACCACTTTATCAGAACCGTTCGCGGCGATAACAAAGACCCGCTGACTCAGTTCCTGATTAATGAGGGCGTACATAGTGAGCGGGATATGATGAAGCCTGACAGTGTTACTGTGTTCAGTTTTCCTATGAAGTCTCCAACAGGTGCAGTCACACGAACCCAGATGACAGCTATCGAACAGCTTGAGTTGTGGAAGACTTACGCTATTCACTGGTGTGAACACAAGCCATCTATCACTGTGACTGTAAAGGAACATGAGTGGATGGAAGTCGGTGCGTGGGTGTACGAGAACTTTGATGTAGCATCAGGTGTATCGTTCTTGCCTCACGACGACCATACATACCAGCAAGCTCCTTATCAGGATATTGGACCTGATGAATATCTTGAGTGGGAGCAGGTGTACGAACATGTTCACATTGACTGGAACAAGTTGACAGAGTTCGAAAAAGAAGATAATACTAGTGGTTCGCGGGAACTGGCCTGTACGGCTGGAGTTTGTGAAGTTGTAGATTTGAGTGCGGCGTGATGCAGTGCTGGCATTGTAACACTGAACTGGTGTGGGGAGCAGACCACGACATCGACCATGAAGACGAAGAGTATTGTATGGAAACAAACCTTACCTGTCCTAAGTGCGATTCGTTTGTAATGGTCTTCTTACCAAAGGAAAAGTCTGATGAGTAAAATGGAACCAGCGGTTTGTGACCGCAAGAAGTTTGATTTAGATTTGGCATACGGCAAAGTTCGCGAACAGCGGGTTGCCGACATGCTGACAGACAAAAAAGTAGAGGTGAAGTCAGAGCGAGACATGTGGGTTCGAACAGGCAACATAGCCGTTGAATATGAATCCTATGGCAAGCCTAGTGGCATCGCTGCTACGGAAGCAGACTACTGGTTCCACAACCTTTGTATCGGTGATGAGACTTTTGCAACCCTCGTGTTCGACGTACCGTCGTTGAAGCGTATCATAGATAACCTAGACTATAAAAAAACCGTTAGCGGTGGGGACCACAACGCTTCACGGATGTACCTTCTGAACATACAGAAGTTGTTTTCATCAGACGTAATTAAGGCGTATAAAAATGAGCAACAAGCGTCCTAAAGCTGAACTGTTTAAATTAACAGCTACATTAAATGACAAAGGCTGTATAGAGTTAGATATGGACTCAGTGAACCCTGACCAGTTTGTCTCTATAATGGAAAAAGACCTGCCAGAATATGAAGGAACCTTCAAGGTGGCAAGTCTTCTTCGTTACTTGAAATCTATGGGGGATGAGATGATAACTAAGTCTAGTCGATATATTTAGTGCGATTCTTGTACTTTAAATTTAGCACGTAAGCTTGACCCCTTGTGGCGTTTGTAACCGCCCTTGGGGTTTTTCATTAACTTGTAGCTGTTACCACTTTTCATCCAGTGGTAGCCACGAGGTGCGGGAACTGTCTTGTTCTTAATAGCCATTCTTCTTCTTGGCCTTTCCGCCGTACATCATTCCCGGCATACCCATGGCTGGCGTGATACCGCCTTGCTGTTGGCGAGGCTGCATAGGGTTCATAGAGGTTTGCATCTTGTTTTCAGATGCCATTGGGCTGCGAACCATTGAGCCGTAGGCGTAGCCCTTTTTCTTGGTCTTGCCGCCATAGGCCATGTAGCCCATGTTGTTGCGTACTTTTGTGGGAAGCTTGCCCAAGCCTTTATTGTCCGCTGGTACTGACTTCAGTTTCTTGTCCATCTTCATCTCCATCAAATGGGTCTATGTCTAGGTATTTACGAACCACGGCTTCCTGTCCGGTTCGTGTAGCATGAGTCATCATAAATTGAATTAGATAAGTGTCAAACTTTTTTAGGTCTTGGGGGGTCACTAGCTCTGGGAACTCTAGGATGTTTCGCATAATACGTCCAGCATCTTTACTGTCTAATGCCATCATCAGGGTTTCTGCTCCCATCTCTTGCATTAGGCGTATTGCAATTTCGGAACCCACATACAGAGGGCTAACCATCTCCCTTGCAATATTGTAAGCGCGGCTCAAAGCTTCTGTTGTTGATATTCCTCTAACACCACCGCTTAAAACAAGAGCACGAGCAGACTGTATATGCACGTAAGCTGCAATAGCATTTATGTATTCTATGTGTTCAGGGTCAAATACCTCCAGCATGTTCTCTTGAACATCAGGATTTTTAAGAGTCTCGACTAGGCTAAGTGAATCATGGAATGTCTTACCAGCGTATTCACTACCATCAAGAGCCGTATCTAAAGCATCGTTCGCTCTGTAACCACCACGAGCAAGCAGACCTTGGAATGTCAAAGCTTTAACACCATCATCAAATGTCTTTTCAGCTTGCGCTTTACTTTTACCTTGCTGTTGTGCAATTGACACAAATCGGTTTTTCAGTACACTAATATCCTCTCCTGTCCCCGCTATGTACTTTTCAAAGAATTTCACACCGTCATCAGAGTTGGAAAGTATCTTTATAGTTTCTAAGGACTGACCTCTCTCCATACTAACAAGGGCTTCGTCAGCCTTTATTCTGGTCATGGTTGTAGAAGCTCGTGTCTGGAAGTCTTTGAACCCTTGTGCTAGTTTAGTCCCCTCTTCTAAACGTTCCAGTTCCAAACGTTCTGTTTTATACAGGCTATCTAAATCTAGCAGTGGAACCGAAACAATTTCTACCTCGCCTTTAGAATTTAATCGTTTAACCAATACTTGGCTATTTTCGTTTACGAACTCTAAGTCAGTAGACCTTTGAAAATTATAAGTTTCTTCAGGCTTAATTTTAGCACCAACACGTGGGCTACGAACCGCCTTTATATAATCTGAAAACCATCTGTCTTGTAAGGACTCTGTTACAGCTCTGCGAATTAAATTAAAATTCTCTAAGACTGTTTCATCTGTTAAATCAAATATGATGTTTCCATCAACGGGGTCACCAAAAGCTTGTTGAAGTTCTGCAACGGCTCTATTTAAATCATCTGCAACGTCTAACTTTTTACGGTCATTAAGATTTCTCATAAGACGGTCAACCCCATCTGTCACATCTTCAAACAAATCTGTAGGTTGAAAAGTGCGATAGAAATACGTGGTAGGCGCGTTCAAAGCTAGATTTTTTTTCTCACCACCCACGCGAGATTGCTTTAGTTTGTAGAAGGTGCCCCCTTCACGCATAGTGTCTCCTACGGCGGCTGCGTACTCATCTCTAGCTTTAAGAAGCTCTTGGAACCCTTCCTCGTCTTGGCTTTCAATCAGATTGTCTAACTTCTCAGCAAACTCTTTAAACCTTGACCCCACGGCTGGATTACTGTTTTTTACCTTGTAGCCGTAATCTCTGAACGCACGTCTCATAGTGTCGGCTTCAGTCAACGTCACGTTTCCGAATATGTTCATTGCACCTGTGCTGTGAGCCAGCAAAGAAAAGTCCACCTTATTCATGGCTTGCAATTGTTCAGCGGTTGCAATTTTCTTTTCTATTATCTTCGCTTCCAAAAACTCTTTAAATTTAGGGTCAATAGAATCGAAGGCTCTCTGGGCCATATTGTTAAAAGTAAGCTGGGCTTTTCTACCGACGGCTGAAGTAAAAAACAGACCTTCCCGTCCAAACATGTACATTATATCGCTCTCTCCAGCAATATTCATCATGTCCTGAACTGCTTCTGCAATGTCAACAGGGGGTCTGTCTGTGGTATTTATATATTCATTAAGACGGGCGTACGCTGCATCTCCACGAGCAGTTAGCTGCTCTAGCCTTCCTAACGCAAGTTGCTCTAGTAATCTGGACAACCCGTTACGATGACGTAGAGTGTCTCTCCTCAATGCTTCTATTTCATCTATCTTTTGAGACGTGCCATTTGCCCAAGCTGCATTCGCTTCTTTCAAAGCTTTCTCTTCATCTATGGTTTCATTAAGTACGCCTTGTAAACGAACCTTCATGTCTCGCATACTTGTTATGAATGTTTCATCAACAGGTTCTAGTATGTTAGCCGCACTAGCTGTAATAAAGGTATCCAGATTTTGATTGATGATGCTGAAGTCTCTTTGTATTGCTACTTCCTGCTTATCAACCATATCCTGCATCCCCTGTAACATTCTACGTATAGGGGCTGTTCTATTGATGTCTCCAAACTCAGCTATGTGCTTTGCAAAAGCTTCAAGGGCTATTTTAGTTTGTTCAATTTGGTCCCGCTGCACCATCTTTCCATCAAACAGAGTTTTCAGACCTTCTTTCTTCAGTTGCTTATAGTTTATGCTAGTTGCTGCATTAGCAGCCGCTGTTATAGTTATTCCAGCAGCCTGACCTACAGACATTTGAAATAGCTGATGTGCCCTCATTCTGGTTGCTTCATCAGGAAAGGCCTTTGTACTTAATATTATGTCCTCTAAGTCAGCTATTCTGCCAATGTCATCTAGGAACCGTTCCTTGTTTTCTGGTGACAGTTTTTGAACCTGTTCAACTGTGCGCCGTAACGCAGCCTGTTCCTTTAAGTTCATCTTTCTACCATTTAACGGTTCGAAAACTAACCTTTCATAGTCGTTGACTGTAGTGTCTCCTAAAGGTATGACTTTGTTAGCGACTCTACCAAACATGCTAACACCGCTTCCTAAAAAGTCAGGAGTAACTCTAAGAGCGGTGTTCCCTGTAAATCCTAGTAAAGATGTCGCCCCAGAAGCTAATTTTTTACCTGCAAATATACTAAGGTCTTTGGCACCCATATTCATAGCCAAAAATCCTACAGCCTCTGCCGCACCGGGGTCAATTGACTCCCCTAAAATATCACGAGCATAGAATTGACCTATGGACACTACTGCAGCATCTCGTGCTCCTGCAATTAGGTAAGGTCTAGTTTTACCTGATACAAACGCACGATTCCTCATACGTATCAAGTTATCTCTTTTTGACAATTCTATTTTGTAATCTGCGGTTTTCTCAAGCCCGTCAAGAGCCATCTGTTCAAGTTTTGAATTGGATTCTTGTATTTTAGCATAAGAAGCCTTTAACTGGTCGCTTACTTTCTCTTGACCAATGCCTATGTCCAGCAGTTTTTCGTTTACTTTAAAGTTTGTATCTCTGCGTTTTAGAACCTGAACCACTTGTGAATATGGTAAATTCTGTAATGTCTTATCAGCGGCTATTAATCTTTTAAGCTTCTTGAGTTCCTTTTCAGCCTTTGCTGCTTTACTGCCCCCGAAGAAACCACCTGTGACAGCGTTCTCTGTAAGCATTACTCCTATCTGTGCTACTTCAGGCATTTCATTGAATGCAAGGTCCATCAACTGATAAGCTGTATCTTCATCAAAATGTTGTTTTGGAACCAGTTCACCGCCTACTTCCACAAAGGCAATGTCATTGTACTGCTCTTCTGTTATGGTACCGTTTTCGAACCGTTCCTTTGCAATCCTGTTTACTTCATTGTTGAAGTGCATTGCAAGGGTAGGCCCAGACAAAACATTATCAAGCCCTTCTAGATATTTTTGTCTTTGACGTTCGCGTTCTGGACGACGGGCTTCCCACGCATCCATAAAAGGGATGCCCCGCATACTATAGTCTTCTAAAGCCTCTAGTGCACCATAAGCTTCTACGCCCAACAAAGGTAATCCGGCGACAAAACCTCTACCTTGTTCAGCTAATCTTTCCTGAAGGTTTGCAAAAAAGTCCCCGGTTACATAATTATCCACTATTATTTGACGAACATTTCTATCGGGTATTGTCTGTTGCAACATACTGTTCACAGCCATACGACCTTGAGCATAGGTAGTAGCAAGGTCACGTTCATCCGGGTCAGTCATGTCTTGCGGCAGAACTACACTTGATGCAGCCGGGTCAGTGAATGCGATAGTTGGCTGGTCTTCTTGAACCTCTCCCGGCATACCGTACTGGGCTATTTGACCCTTTAGTAAAACTCGTTCTTGAGCGTTGTTCTTGATTACTCTGGCAGTAGGGCGACCAACATAAGTCTTGTTGCCTAAAGTTACAGTCTCTCCAGCTTCAAGACGTTTCATTATAGACTCATAAGTCTGAGGCTCAGTAACCTCTGCCTTACGTTCTAATTCTTCTTGAACTTTAGGTTCTAATTCTTTTGTTTCAGTGCGAATAAATGGTGCTTGTTTTTGTACCTCGACCCTTGTTGTTGTATCCCCAACTCCAGCTTTTGGTTGGGGGGTTACAGGTGCAATAGTAAGACGTGGAATGCCAGAACTTGTAGTAGGCAAGTCCTCTATCTTCTGAGTTTTTTGCGCTAGCTGTTCATCTGCAGGAATAGCCTGTGTAGCTATTTCGTCCTGTGTTAAAACCACAGGGTCGTTTGGTGTCTGCTCTTCGTCATTTACTTGAAGTGGTTCAGCCATTATACTACCTGTTCTGATGCTACTGAGGGTGCTACTGACGACTGGGTGCCTCTCTCTGTGACGCCCGTAACTACATTACCATTCTCATCATAGTAATTACCATCTTTATAAAAAACGGTTTCACCATTAGGTCCAACCATATCTGGCATGGCAACTGCACCTTGGGGTAGTCCGCCTTCAGGATTATCCGGCTTTTCGGATGTTGGAGGTTTTTGTGTAACCCTTCCTGTGCCGTATATCTGACCTTGCAGTTTGCGAATCGCCATGGCGGCTTGTACCCGTCTTGCTTGTTGGCGAGTCAAAGGGGATGTCTGTGCAGATATAGTGGACAACATCTGTTTGTATTCCAAGTCTGCCATAAATTCTTTCTTTACGACTTTTAAAGCAGCCGCAATACTTTCTGGTGTTGATAGATTGTACTGACCTAATCTACGTAGTTGTATCTCAAAGTCTTGGTTCGATAAGCGACCAGATGGGTCAACAGCACGAGCCATTTTTGCAGCCAGAGTCAGTCTGATTGCTTCGGCCTCAGATACAGCGGCTAAGTTTATACCTGTAGCCTGTGCTGCAGCTTGTATGGCACCTAAATCCGCACCCTGAAACAGTTCAGCGTTGTCATTGAATACATTACCTATGACGTTAACTGCTTGCTTTATCTGAATACCAAATGCTGAAAGTCCTGCAGCCGTACTACGCACCCAGCCGGAACCCGCGTTTTCTCCTAGTAAAGTTTCTAGCTGTTCCAATCGTTCTATATAAGCAACAGCGTCTTCTTGTGCCTTTAAGCCCGTATCAAAATCATCTTTTTTCAAGCCTGTAACCGTTTCTACAAACTGCATACCATTCATCTGAGCAACCGCACTTTGATTATTGTCACGTTGGTAGCGATACTTTCGTGTCTTAGAAAACACACCAGATGGAGTTCCGCTTAAAAGGGACAAAGCCTGTATTTGTTGCATCTTATTGTTTTTACCGTACAGAGATTCAAGGTCTGTAAGTAGTTTTGCACTTTTTTCCTTAGTCCACATCTCAGGGCTGCGAAGGTACGCTCCCCAACTACCGCTCTTTTCAAGCTGCGCTGCTTTATATAGTAAAGCGTTCTGCTTTGCTGCGAACTGCTGGTCTGTTTCACCCTCTTCGCGAACAATGGACGGGTCGTAATTATAGCTAAATATCATTTCTTGAGCGTCCGCAAACCCGCCAGCAGCAGCCATCTGTTCCCAGATTGACGCTGTTGCTTTGTCTACAGAGATAGCTACGGCTTGTTCTACACCGCCGCCATCTTTGTTTTTTGTGTTCATCCAATAAGCAGTTTGAGTATTTGTATCTAAATCTTGAATATAGGTTGCAGCTTGACTAGTGGCATTCTGCTCTACGCTCTGGAAACCTAGGTCGTCAAATAAACGTGCGGCGTTACCATAATCAGAGCCAAGGTCGATGAACTGCATACCTACAGCCTCCACGCCCTGCTTCTTTTGACGCAGTATGTTGCCCATACGAATTTCGTATTCGTTCTTATACACATCAGCACGGAGAGCATCTGCCGCGTCTTTGTTACCCCTAAAGTAGTTGAGAGCAGCGTTGTAGTTGTTTTCATCAGCAAGTTGATTCTGCCAACTGTCCCAGAATATTTGTGACCTGTCATAATTGCTAGTTCCCGAACCGTATTTCATTTCAGAAAGAAGGTTCAGCTTAAAAGCATTGGGTCCACTACCGTAGCGTTTTGTCATAGCAACATCTGCTGTTTGACTTACCAAACTAGCTAAGTTAGCCATAGTTCTTTGGTCGCCCGGTAAACCTAAAAATGCAGCACCTTCTGGCCCTGTCAACTTGTCATCTTTAATAAGGTCAAAGACGGTTTCGCCCAGCTTTTCTTCAGCCGCTTTTGCAGCCTTTTGGCTTTCTCTCTCAGCCTCCATCTCTGCTTTCATAAGGTTAGTGTGACCGTTTAGGACACCTTTAGCGAATGCGTAGAATGCCATTTATTTGTCCCCCTGTCTAGCACTAAGGAAGCCACGTTCTGGCTCTGGTTCGCGAGGTGTATTACCCGCTCTAAAGGCAGCGTTGGCTTGTTCTCGTATCATGTTAAACATGCGAGGGTTGTTTTGCTGCATCATACGTAGGAATGTTTCATCATCCATAGTGCCGTCAGTTTCGGCGTCGTCGTTTTCGAACAGACGGTATGGTATGTTTTCTTCTTCTGCCATGTCGGAAATCACCAATGCCAGCGAAGGTTTCATAAGCAAACCTACGTCTGGTGTAAACATGCCCTCTTGAAATCCTGTGAATATAATACCTTCAATTATTACTTCTATAGATACCCCAACCATAAGCAGCTTAAACAATTCGTTTTTGTTACGAGGTTTCATAAGCTTCTTTATAGAGTTCTCCAATGCAGCGTCCGGGTCTGCGTATTTAGCAGGTTGTCCCCAAGGCCATTGAGAATTGTCCTGCGTAAGAGAGTACCCCGGAGGTGCTGCAGAAAATCTATCACCGACTGTTTTTCTTGAAGGGGGCTGTGCCATTAGCTAACCTCTGTTGTTGCTGTAGTTTTGCGAACCGCTGCAGGAGCCGCAGGGGCAACACGAGGCATACCGGTTGACCCTAATCCTATAGTTCTACGACCTTGACGTGCGGTCATGTTTGCGTCCACGATACGTTGGAGTTGAGGGCTTGTATTGGTTCGTTGAGACATACGGCGCATTGCAGATTGAACCTGCGCGTTGTTTAAACCCACGGGGTTTCTGACTTGTGAAGGTGTTACCTGACTAGGCTGCATTCTTCCTCTAATTATATCGGGTCTTTGAAATTGTGGATTAGTAAAAGTAGGCTTTTCTTGAGATTTTAGGTACATACTCGCTCCTGTTTTTATCAGGCTTCCCAAATCCCCACCTAAAAAGCTGCTGCCATAATCAACTACACTGCCGATAAAGCTACTCCCAGACATACCTTGAGTGTACTGAAGTTCGTCAGGAAGGTCTAGGATGTCGGAACCACCAAAAAAGTCAGAACCAAAATCCACAGCATCCTCAACAAAGCTTGTAACTGTATTCCAAAGACCCATAAATTATCTCCTTAGTCAGATGCTGCCCAAGTCACTAGCCAGTTACCGATACCTTCAAGAACGGCATCTTTCTGTTCTGTCTTGTACATGTCTTTACTGTTCGCGTACTGCATAGCAACCATGCCAATGTCATGTTGGCGGTTGAGTGCGTTCTCACTTTTTTGGAAGTTCCAAGCTGCATTGTCGCGATAAGACTGCCAAAGACTGTTCAGAGCATTTTGATTCATGGCGTAGGCATTTTGCACATTAATTCGATTTGTTTCGTTCTGGATTGCCGTGTTTGCGGTGTTAATTTCCCTGCGCCACACGGCATTCGACTGGTCAACTGCAAACTTCATGTTCGCGTTGAACTTGTCCCGTGAATCATTTAGGGATGAGTTGAACTGCTGCATGGCGTTCTCTTCAGATACATTGAACTGTTCCATAGCAGCCAGACGGTTCGCGTTCGCGGTATCAACCTGTGCACCCAGTTCCGCAAAGAACTCTTCAACCTGTAATTCGTTCTTAGCATTGAATTGTTGACGAGCGTTGTCTTCAGCCGCATCCTTAAACAATCCCTGAACCAAACTTTGATAAGTAAGGGTGTCGCTTTTTTGTTGATTGTCAAGATTCTTTAAGTCAATGGACAGGAACGACTGGGCGTTCGTAACGGCAGCTTGCATACGTGCGTTGAGGTTCGCCTTGTCCATCGCCGCGAACGTGGCAGCATTTGCAAGGGCAGTTTGCTGCTGGTTGTTCAGATTCTGTAACTGGATGGTTGCATACTTGTTCGCGTCCTGCTGTGCAATCTGTACGCCAGACTCCATGAGGGCTTGCGTCATAGCAGCCGACGCCATTGAACTGGAACCCAGACCACGGGCTTGCATAACGGCGTTCACTTTGCGAACCGCTGGGGCAGCCCATGCTGGCATTGGTCCGCCTGACTGCAGGGATGACATAAGCTGGCCCAACTGGTACTGAGTTGTGGCTTGTGGGTCAAGTTGCTGGGTAGCGGCAGTAGCTATAGCCCCTGCTGACGGTCCAGCTTGGACACCCGTCATGTCCACGTAAGGTCCGGTAGGAGTTAGCTGTGCAGCAGTAGCCGGACCTAACTGTTGTAGGTCCGTAGTTACTTCAGTTGTTGCTCCGACCTGACCTACCCCAGCACCGGGGGCCGTGGGGGCTGTGGTGTTGAGGCCTGTTGTTGCAGCTTGGTCGGCTGTGACTGGTGTGGCGGCACCCAAGGTAAGATTGCTGCTATCGAGGTCTTCGTCAGCAGGTTTTGCTTGTATTTGAACCCCTGTTAACTTAGTGTCCCCAGAAAGCTGTTTAACGCCAGTAGCGGCATCTTCCATTTCCTGTTCAATGTTGATTGCCATAGGTTAGTCCCTCTGCAAAACTTTATCTAACTTATCTTCTACCCGATGTAATGCTTCCATTACTCTACGCATATCGTCACGCATTTCTAAGCGGGTAGCGTATTCTTCACGGGTCTTATTCAATAGAATCTCAACACGTTTCTGTTCACGAATCATGCCGTTAGCCCACCATGCACCACCTGCAGCAAGCAAACCCAAAAGCATATCTACAAGGCTGGTCATTTCCATATAATTAGCCTAAAAACGTCCCACTAAAAGCAGAACCTCTATTATTAATAGTAACCGAACTGTCTGATTGAACTATTATATAGTGTTGAACGGTTTGCCCCGCAGTTAACTTCATTACAGTGGAACACGTTACTGTTTCATAATTACTAGCAGGACTTCCCGATAAAAAATAAGTTGAAGCCCAAAGCGCATCTATCTCCGCAGTTCCTGTACCATTATAATCTGTCGCTAGTCCAGAGGGGCCAAGTGCATTTTGTACATATCCAGAACCTATACCATCTAATCTACATCTGGCTTCAAAGTGATATATACCCGCTTCAGGACATGTATAAGTATTGGTTGATAAGTTGTAATCACTACCTTGGTTCTGCACCAAAGAACCAAAAGTGTTGTAATCAACTACTTGATTACCTAATCCATCAATATCAAGTGAGGTATTTGTAGAAACTCTAACCAAAAAATGACTACGAGACGAACTAACTAGCGGTGCGCTTATACTTAAGTTTCCGCCACTTACAGAAACGACATTTGCAACATTTGCGAAATCCCTTGCTCTACTCATGTCCCTACATTATCCTATTTTAAAAATTGTAACTTGTGTATAAAATTCCACTTCGCCACTAAGGTTAAAAGGCAAACCTAAACCATTGGTGGCGCGTGTAGTGGTGACCCGTTGTTGGATTTCAAAAACTGTGCTTGACGAAATATCAACATACCCGTTTCCAGTTGCTATCGTCGTAACATTTGCATTCGCATCTGTCTGCTGGTTTATGCTTTCTGCAACAACACTAGTTGCGGTTGAGTTGTATAATCTGGCTCTGTGTTTTCCACACCTATGGCCCGGAACAGAAAATTCAATAAGGTATTTTCCTGCACCTAAAGTAAACTGGTTGCTTGTTACGCTAACAATGCCATCAGGGTCAGCAAGTTCAGTATTAAGGTCTCTAGTAAACCAAGAGCCAGCAGTCGATGCGCCACCCGCTGTTCCTTGTGTTTTTTCATCAACAATAACTGCAACAGATGTGCCACCGCCCAACCCAGTCAAAGCAGAGCCATTACCACTAAATGATGTAGCAGTCAGTGTACCATTTACCGTTACGCTACCGCTAAACGCACCGCCATCCTTTGCAGATACAGTGTCAGCCACAGTAAAAATGTCATACACCACAACCTCTACAATGTCGCTTGCAGACAGGGCTGATAGGCCAGCAATGGTGTTGGCTGTGCTAGTGTTGTAGTCAGTGCCAGCAACCAAGGCTATGCCGTTCAGTGACACATCTACATAGTTGCCATCGCTAAATACTAGCGTGTTGCTATTGTCATCAGCACCAGACAGCGATGTCTCACCGCCAGTAGCTGTGTAGTAATAGCGTGACCTTACGCCAGTTCCTGTTGGGGATTTACCTATGTATGCCATGTTGACCTTAACTTTCTGCGAAACCGTAAACTAATAAACGGCCTGTTATAGTGTCTGACGCATCAGCAGAACCGCCAATAGTACCGGATACCCTAAGATGAATACCTGAATAACTTGTAGTTTGATTAGTGCCAGCCGCATAAGCAAAGGTCACTACATCATCATCAATATTTACAGTGTAATTTCCCACACCACTTACATTTGCTCTAGTGGCATTGAATGGGTCATACACATTCATTTCTTGATAATGTTTATGAATATTCTCAACGTCGTCATCTTCAATAACCCAATAATTTACATTGTTTGCAGATTTGTTTCTTGTAGTGGCATCATTATCAGTGGCATCAACCCTGAAATCAATTGCGGCTGTTGTGTCAATTGAACCATCTGATGCTTTAATCCACTGGAAATGATTAGCAACATTATTGACTGAGTTTTTAATTTCCCAGAATAATTTGTAATGATTATAATCTGCGCTAAACAAATCAGTTGCACTAAAAGTACCGTTTGAACTACTAAGCGTTACTTTTTTTATGAACCTAAAACCACTGTTAGACCCAGCACCTGTTACAGTGCCTGTGAACGCAAAGTCATCAGTTAAGTCTATGCTTTGAGACCTTAGTTTTGAAAGTGCCATTACTCTACCAACTCCCAACCTGTAGTGTTATCCGCTTGATATGCAGACTCGTTCCACGCATAGTTGTTACCATCATCTGGATACGCTATTGGAGCTTCCCACAAATAAGTGCTTGAATTTAGTGTCCAGCTATCATACGGCTGCGGCGAATAAAACCCTGTGCCGTCATATTTATAACCAATGCCAGCGAAGTTCTTACGCTGACGTGCCTCATCGCCCCCAACAACAGACTGGTCAACAGCAGCTTGATTAGTAACAGTGTCATAATATACCCCGCCACGAATATTATATGATGTCTTAATCCACCGCCCCGGTGAGTCATCCACAAATGTGTCAAAAAACTCCAAATCAGCAAAAATGACATTAGTTACTGTGTTGTTTATTACTTTTGCAAAATGTGCCACATTTTTACCCTCACGCCGTAAATGTTCCAGATGATGTGAAAACGTGCATAGTGTCCCCGCTTGGTGAGGTGACTGTTCCACCAGTGCCTTGTTGAGAACCACTATATCGTATAATTACAACACCTGACCCACCATTGCCACCATTGCCATAGTTAGTGCTCCAGCCACCACCGGCACCGCCACCGCCAGTATTAGCTGTGCCAGCTTCCCCCGTGCTTGCGTTGGCTTGGGCAGTGCCACCACCGCCAAGACCGCCACTAGCAGCACCACCGCCAGTATTTGATTGCGACCCGCCGCCGCCACCACCGGCAAAATATCCGCTGTCTGCACCTACAGATGTTCCAAAGTGTGAACTTAAATCTATTCCAACACCACCAAGACCCCCAACACTGCCGTTAACACCAGCGTTGCCGCCAGCGCCACCAGCACCACCACCGCCAGCGGCAGATGCAGTTCCACCGGCATTAGTGCCACCAGCATTCCCATATGTTGTAAATCCTGAAACTGAAGTCCCAGAAGCCGCAGCACCTGTTGAGCCACTCGCACTAGACGCACCACCCCCAGAGCCGCCCACAGTCGGACTGGTGGCACCTGTACCACCGCCACCGCCACCAATCGCAGTCGCGGCACTGCCAAAAGATGTGCTGCCACCAACGGTTGATGCTGATGTATTATAAATCGCACCAGCACCCCCTGCACCCACAGTCACAGAATATGTGTTGCCTATTGTTAGCGTAAATGAAGATGCAAAAAGAACTTCTCCACCACCACCGCCACCACCAGTAGTACTGCCACCACCACCGCCACCAGCGACAAGCAGTAATTTAGCCTGATATGTCGGGGTTATATCACCTGTGCCATCACCAATGTTCGTCCAAACATTTGCATTAGTAGTGGCATCAGTTAAACACCACATCTCACCAGTCGTTTTATTTAGGTACAAATCGCCTTGTGTACCATTGGTTGAAACAGTTGGGTTTGATGTTGCCTTTGTTACGACAGCCCCAGATTGCAACATTGCAGCAGTAATCGTGTTGTCACCGGGAACTACAGTCTGAATTGCTTTACCTTGAAACACCACATAGAAATCATCTGTGGACGCAACCGTGCCTGTCATAGTCATTGCAGTGCCAGCCACAGTATAAGCTACACCCGGCTCTTGGCGAACATTGTTTACGAACACCTCAATATCCTGTGCAGAACCAGCGGGGTGATTCAGTGTAAAGCTGGTACCACTGCCTCCCGTTAAATCTTGGTAGGCTACTGTGCTGAAATTTGTTGCTGGTACGTTACCAAGATAGGGCATTAGGTTATCTCCAAAATGCTCAGTGTTGTATCCACGCTGTTTGCAGTGTCAGATTGTACCTTCAATACATCTGTATTAAGGAGAACGACCTTTTGGTCGCCCCCGACAGGAACCAATGTACCGCCCACAGGAATAGGCGCATCCTTAATTAAGAACACGTTTGCGTTTGTTTCTGTGTCTGATGTATTACTTTCAATCTTGACATCGACAGTTACTTGTGATGTAGTGATATTAGCGATAGACATGCCAATGATTGTAGTTTCGGTGCCTGATTTACCTGTATAAATGGTCATATCCGTGTTGGCACCAATTGCACCACCAGCAAAAGTTTTTAGTTTGAATGCGTTTGCCATGATTATCCCTCTTCGGATATATTATATAGTATTTTTAGTTAATTGTCAAGAACTATCCCAGTGCAATGCCTAGTGCTACAGCCTGACCTGCAGGGTCAAAATCTGTAGAATTAGCAGTTGCAGCACTACCAAGTCCCAAAGTAGTTCGTTGAGCAGCCGCATCAGCATCGTCAAGGAGTGCTTTACCTGCTGCTGTCAAGTCGTATACTGCTGCAGTTCCCGAACCCGTAAACTGTATGCCTTTGTCTGCTGCAGAAGAAAGTCCTGCCAGTGCTTGCAATTCTGCATCAAGCCGTGCGTTGGCAACTGTGCCAGATAGTTGGGCAGCGTCGATAGTCTTGTTAGTCAGAGTTTGAGTGGCTGATGCACCAACAATTTCTTGGTCACCACCTGCAGGTAATGTAAGTGTGTTTGTTACACCAGCAGAGTGAGGTTGGGGTTGAACAGTTTGTGCATGGGCGTTACTAGATTCACAGTAAAACTTTACTTGCGAACGTGAGCCTGTGCCTGTGCGAATATCAACAAGACCGTCCGTAATTGTTACACCGCCTGATGAACCATTACCATCTATATTTACTTTACCAGCACCGTTCGGTAATATGTTAATATTACTATTAGATACGGAAACAATATCGTTACCGTTTACATCAAGGTCGCCACCAAGCTGTGGGGTTGTATCAGAAACTACATCACTAATACCACCGCTAACACCCGATACAAGATTACCAACAGTCATTTTACGTAATGCTGTTGCATCGTTATCATATACTAAAACTAAGTCGTTAGTTGCGTCTACGGATGTTTCTGCAGTTTGGCCTGTAATGACATTAGCGTTGACCATCGCAGTTTCAACAGCATTGTTTGCAATTGTTACAGCACCACTAGCTGCAAGGGTAATGTCTCCAGAGATAGGCTTGTTATCAAAACTGTCGCTACCGTCATGTATGAGTATGTGACCCGCTGCCTCAGATGATATATCAGTATCGTTGAGTTCTACGAGTGTATCTTCGGTTTGTATCTGTGCATCCACATATGCCTTGATAGCTTTTGCGGAAGCAAGTGTAGTGTCTGTTCCAGCAACGCTAGAAAGGTCTGTGTCGAGAACACCAGATTTAAGGTTGTCTACCTCAATATTAGACAGAGTGTTATTGTCTGCGTCTATCGTTTTGTTTGTAAGAGTTTGCGAACCTGTTAGGGTAGCCACAGTGCTGTCGATAGCAAAGGTTACAGCGTTACCTGAACCGCTAGTGTCGATACCCGTTCCGCCAGTAAAAGTGAGTGTCTCGCTGTCTAGGTCTATGCTAAGTGCACCACCACTATCTGCTTGGAAATCCAAGTCTTCGGCGGTGAGTTGTGTATCGACGTATGCTTTGATAGATTGCTGGGTGGCAAGGGCTGTGGCACTATTTGAAGACATATCATCTTCATCAAGAACTGTGCCTATAGACGAACCACCACCGACAGCTACACCACCAACATTTAATGTGCCAGCAAAATGACCATCCTTAAATTGTTTACTGGACGAACCCAAGTCTATATCGTTGTTCGTTGTCGGTTCGATTACACCGTCTTTTACAACGAACTGTTCGGTAGATGTACCCGACACGTCAATGTTGAATTCGACCTGATTGTTCGCATCGTCAACTACAACTTTATTTTTGGGAGTGGCAATACCGGGGTCACCAATCAAGCCAATGACCGGACCCTCTGCCGCCGTGCCATCATGTTTGTGACCTGATGTATTATTAAATGCTGCAAGAACTTGGTCAAACTCGTCATTACTGTGTGCGGCGGTAATAACGTCGCCATCAGTGAACGTGGATTGTCTGGTATATCCTGCCATTGATTATCTCCTTCCGCCCGGAGTAAATTCCAGTTGGTATCCTTTTAGTGAAATTGAATCGGCCCCGTCTTTATCATCTAAACGAACTGATACAGTAAATCCGCTACCTTCGATGCTTTGACGAACTAGAGGTGTACCTGTTGAACCGTATACTGCTGTTCCGAACAAAGACGCCGTATTACCGTAGATAGCAACAGCGGCACCTGTAGTCAGGGGATACTGCGCTGGTTGTGGTGTCTCTGACGAACTAAAGTCGTAACGAATACGGAAATCTGCATCCACAGAGCCTTCGTTATCATAATTCCAAATGATACGCTGCATCATCTTTCTGATGCCAGCATCTCCCATTGTAAAGTCAGGACCTTGATAAATAGCTTGGATGTTCGTTCCGTTAAACGTGTCACCTGTTTCCTGTTTGTACACGTAACCGTCGTAGCCACCGTGAATCACAGTCTCTGTACCGCTGATGAATCCAGATGCACAACAAGCAGGTTTGATACCCTTGATGTCCGCATATTCCCAGCCCATGCCACCTTCAACACCTGCCTTAATTACACCGATAACTCCCTGCGCTGCAGTCTGGGCTTGGCTATCTCCCGGAAAGAACAAACGATACTGACTCTTGTTTCGTATCACGACAGATGAAATTCGGTCTGTGTTAACGTTGTCGAGGCGGGGCTGTACCTGTTTCGACACAGTACCAAGTTCAACGTCACCAATTTTTTCAGTACCAGCAATAGTTCGCAAACCGTCTGGTGCTAGGTAGATAAGGTCACCAGCTATTTCCTGAATACTAAACCCGTCGATACAGCCAATCTTACGAGTTACAGGCTGTAGTTGGAAATCGGTAACGGACGAACCTGCTAAAGAAAATATTTCATCTTCACAGAAAATAAACAGCCGTTCGCGGAAAACCTTCAAGCCTTTTACTGCGCTATCTACTCGTACCGAACCTGCACCGTTAGCTGCTGTGTAGTCCGTTTCATCAAAAGGTGCGCTAAACACTACCTCTTGTGGGTTGGTGGACATACCTGCAAAGAACACGTGATTCTTATATATTGCAACTATCTTTGGGTCAGATGGTGCGTTAGATAAGTCAACTACAGTAGTATTGTCATACGAAGAGGGTCTGTTCGCTCCGTCACACCATATTACTTTTTCTGTGTTGTTAAAGTTGAATGTTGCAAAGGTATATCGACCTGCGCTAGTTCGACCTGTATCGATGCTTGTCCAACCACTGCCTGAACTTTTGTATACTGCCGTTCCCTTAGACGCAATAACTTGGTTCTTATAAATGTGTACACCAAGAATAGTACCAGTGGAGCCACCTATCTGATTTGTATCATATTCATCGAATCCATTGATACGACGGTAGCCCCCATTAATATCAGGTTCGAAGTTTTGTAGTTGAAGGGCAGCACCGGGGGGGATTGAAAACGTATCTTTATCCAAAACCAATCCACCGCCTAAACGAACTACGAAGGGACTGAGTAGCGAGGTATCTGGCATTATACGGCCCTCATGTAATCCTTGCGGTTGATAAGTTCAACACGCATACGATTTAACCCCCCGTCATAATCCCGCAAAGCAAGCTGAGAAAACTGAGTGTCAGAACGAAGCATGTGGGTGTAGTAACGTGCACGGTTTACAATAACATCATGAAAACGCTCCGGTATAACAGGAACATCTGCTGCTGCTGTCATGTCTGTGTGCGTAGCATAGTAGTAGTAACGAACTGTATAAGTTGACGCATCAGGCACGGGGGACAAACCAATGTTTTCGTCTGGTGTAAAGTACACGTATTGAGGTGTTGCCTGTGCACTTGCATTCGGATTCGTATCTGATTCGTTAAGACGTTCTAGATATTCATTGAATGAAATAAACTTTAAAACTTTTTCAGCGGTGCTTGCAGATTCTTGAACAGTAAAGCTATCGAAGTCTATAGTCTTTGAATTTGCAGGTTTTGTGTACTCTGCTTGTCCTGTTACAGTAGTTATTGTTCCGGCTGCAACAGTAAAAGGCCATTCAACCTCAGAATTGATAATGTCTCGCTGCGCTTTGTTAATAAAATCGCTTACGGATGTTTGAATACCACGAGCCGAAGCAATGGTAGTAAGTTCGACTTCGTTTACTTCTCGCAAAACTGCGTTGATTAGTTGGAGATAGTTCATGGTTTACCTGTGAGGTTCGTAGAATTCTTCGGCAGCGACAACAACTATCAAGGTGTTAACAGTACCTGCAGCCACGATAATCTTATCACCTGCATGGCAGAAGAGAGGCTTGTCTAATGTGAACAGTGATTCAGACCCCTTACCGCCTACTGCATGGGACGAAAACAGCGTATGTGTAATAGCCGTGTCAGCTTCGTGAAACTTTAAGGTATAGTTACGATTACTTGAATCGCTGTTGGTTATAAGGACATGTTCGACGTGAGACGAAAAGTTTGCCGGAACAACGTAGCAGTCAGTATCGCTCGTGGTTGTTAGGGCTGTTGCATGTGTAACAAACTTTGAACCGCTAGATAGTACAGGCATCAGTTTACTTTCTCACTATGATATATCGGTTTTTACCAACCTGTTTTAAATCTTTACTTTTCAATACAGCAGGTGGGGATGTGCGTCTCAAACGTTGAGGTTTCAAGAGTTGGGATTTAATAAGTCTAATACTGCCCTGTGCTTCTTCCAAAACCAGTCGCCTATTTTTGTGAAGGGTCTACCTGCATACAAAAGTCCCAAACCAACGTACTTAATCAAACAGCGATTGATATCTGTTATCTTCGTGCGCTTCCAAAGCTTCAAGTTTACCTTGCGCTGAATCCCAACTTTCAAGAGCTTTATCAATTTCCGCAAGCAAGTCGGGATGCTCCCCAATTGCTGCTGGATTGTTGAAGTAATTAACGATAGTATATTCTGCACTTTTTTTCTCAGCTTCATATCTGTGCCTCAATGCGTCTATAGCAAGTTTTTTCATAATAGTCCCCTTCGAATTTATTATAGACTAAAAATTTAATTTAGTCAAGTTATTTTGGAAGTAGGATAATAAATGCAAAGAATAAACCGATTGCTATTGCTACGACTAGGCTAACTAGGGCGGATTGCTTCAAACCTTCCATAAACTCTTCATGTTCGCGTTGGGCTTGGATTCTGGCTTGACGCTCTGCCTCTTTTGCTTCTTTTATACGACGTGCACGTTCGTCAACTATAGATTGCCAAGTGCCGGGGCCGAACCTCATATCAATCATGGTTCGCATTTCTTGAACCTGTTCTTGGGCGAGTCGTGCGTCGATAATTTCTTGTGCAACGGACTTGATACCAAACTGGTCACCCAAGCTAGCACCAGATTTACGTGACCGTTGTTCCTGTACTTGCTTTTCACCAGTTAAGAGATTGTCGATGTGTCCTGCAATCTCTCCAACATCTTTTGCTGTGCCAATTGCAGATTTAATGCCATCGACTGCGCTCTTTACAAGCGCAATACCTGCAAGAGTTTCTGCAATCATCTTTGTTCCTCATTGATTGGTTGTTAGTCATTTGTCTATGCTGCTAGTGCAGGATTACTAGCATCCACTTGCATCCACTTCGACCATTCTGAATAGTAATGACGCATACCTACTTCATCGTGGATTGTACTGTTTTCGTGTCGTCCGTGTAAAATGTTCCGTGGTTCGGTGCCCTCTCGCATTGTTGTACCTTGACCTGCAACACCAATCAGGTCTTCATGTAGGTTCCGACCAAACGGTCCCCATATAGAGTTGTGATGTCTGATACGAGTATGCCTTTCTTCTTCTGTGTCCCTACATAAGCCGTAGCCCCGAAACTCAATAAGAACTTTGTTCGGTCCTAACGGTGTTACGCTATCACTGCGATAGGCACTGCCACGTAAATTAAAGTTGTAGCCGGGAAACAAGTCTACCATATACCATTGGTTAGGCGGAAGGTTAGGGAAACTAAGTTCTCCTCTGTCTTCAAAACCATCGTACTCTTCGTAGTTAACTGTAAAGCTACTGACGTTGACGTGTCCGTTATCAAATGGGATATTTTTTCTA
>VMHT01058301.1_pt1 | contig 35293 bp, 36 predicted proteins | sample 4693611 | NCBI WGS metagenome assembly VMHT01 (sample SAMN12280063, study PRJNA550983) | marine metagenome | isolation source: seawater sampled from same location over 5 years 0.02-0.2 micron viral filtrate | place: USA: collected off the coast of southern California halfway between the port... ...
GTATTACACCCGTTAGGGTATAATTAGCCACTCATTAAGCTATTTTATACCCGTTAGGGTACAATTTAGCATAATAATAAAATAGGCGCCATGTGGTTTGGCAGTATCACCTGGAATCACGATCTTAAAAGAGTGTACTCACTTCTCTTACCTAATTTACACAGCTCGTAGTCTTATTGGTATTGTTGAGACATTACCACTAGCTATGTTATCTAAATTTTGCCACTTTACCGTTAGAGCCTAATGATTTAGGGTCTTTGTAAGTTGGCATTAATGATGGCTTCTTGTATGTTTTTGGGTATCCAAATCCAAATACAAGCTCAAATATATCAGTAGTTACAAAACCTGGTTTGTTTTTTTCTGCTAATTTCTTAGCATGTCTTTCTCTCCAGTATTCAGTTTCTCTTCCCTTGGAAACAAATGGTTTCTTATCAAGAGGCTTATAGTCTAAGTATCCTTTTTTCAAAATATGTATCTGATTTTATTCCATGGTATAATTTGACCATGAAGGTTTATAAATTGGTTAATGTATTTTCGTTTACGGTGTCTTTCGTATCTAATGTTTCTCCCTCCATACTGTGAGATTTTATTCTCTTGTATATCTGGTGCCCACAGTTGTGCTTCTGCATCCGGTTTATCTATAAGATTAGCTCTATGCTTGTTCTCGTTGTGGGTTAGAAATATAACCTCTGCAAGAACTTGCTTTTTGTAATCTACATAGTCGTCTAACATTTGAAACAACTGCTTGTAATCCTCTAGCCATGTCTCCGTCACAATGACTGGACTGAAGTTAACATGGACGTCATACCCTGCATCTATAAATGCATCGATAGCTTTAATCCTATCAATGATTTTAGATGTAGCGGGTTCATGTAACGTAGACATGTGCTGAGGCATCAAACTGAAACGTATGCGTATCTTACCTTCAGGGTTATACTCAATCAACTTAGGATTTACGTACTTGGTAGCGAACGAGCCCATGGCTACAGGGTGAGTTCTAAAAAACTCAAAGATGTTCTCCCAGTCGTGGTGCCTAAGGTGCAATGCAAAGTCTTCGTTACAACTAACGTCGTAAGTAGTGTACTGTGCGTGTGTCTGATTAGGTTTGTTAACGTGTGTAAAGAATGCATGGTTGTTTACTGCTGTGAGTATATCTCCTGTATTCTGTGCTATCGTCAACCCATTAGGTTTGTTACGTTTCATGTAACAGTAACTACAATCGTACAAACATCCATGCCCAAAAGAAGGTGTAATAAAGTCTGTAGATCTACCGCTTGTCTTAATGTCAAGGGCTTTTCTATTTACCTTTTTTATTAACATACTTTCTCTCGTTTATGGTGAATGTACTAAGTTCAGCTTCGTATGGTATCATACCTAACATGCCGTCCCTGTTCTTCTCTATATGTACTGCTAGCAAACCTTCTGGCTCTTCATCGCAGTACAGATCTGTAATACCATAGAGATCGAAGGGTCTCTGTAGCATCATAACAACATGAGCATCCTGACCTATACTGTCACCACCAAACAAATCTGTTAGCATTGGTTGGTACTGATTACGGGCACGGTGTTCTTGTTCTATATTCCTATTTAGCTGTGATAACAGTATATTAATAACCCCAAACTTAGCTTGCATCCACATGCAACCTTTAGATATTTGGTTTAGTTTTTGCAATTCTGTGTCAGCGTTAGCTAATATTAACCTAGAGTGATCGTAAACATTTATGACCAAAGTATCCGGATAGCTCTCTGCTATCTCTGCGTTGGTTCTCTTGATGAATGTTATGTCTTTAGGTACGTTATTAAAATAGATAGGATATTCAGTATAAGCAGCAACTTTCTCTGCATATAGATCATACTCGTCTTGTCTCAACTTGTTTTGCACTGATAGTAAATCCATTACCTCTTTCTTGACATCCTTAGCACCAGCACGTAATATTTGCTGATGGCCAGGCATCTCGAAAGACCAGTACAATACCATTAAGTTTTTCTTTGAGTTAGTATCTAAGAGATCGAAGATCATCTGATTACTGAATGCGCTTTTACCTACACCTGGACGACCTGCTATGACATACATTTTGCCAGGTTGCAGACCACCTAGTAGGTTTCTGTTTAATCTTGTCCACTTAGTGGGGTAAACCACACGCTGACCAAGCATACCTTTCTTTATCTCATTAAGTGAGGTATTTACTGAGTCTGCTATGCTGTGAAATCCTTTGTCTTTAAAGAGATCTTGTGATGCGTGGTTTGGTTTTGTCTCGTGTGTCATTTTCATCTAAGTTTTCATACTTTTCCCAAGTATGGTTATTAATCCATGTTTCTAAGTTCTGCAAATAAGCTAGGTTATTACGTTCCAACTTGAGCTGTGTATTCAGGCAAGCGATGATCTTTCTATGAACATGGGGCTTGCCGTTAACAATTCTCTTGTAACGTATTTTAGCTTTTTGATTAGACTTAGCGTTAGGATCCTTAGCATGAAGAATGCGGACACCCTTATCAGAGTTTACTTTAAGAGGATAGGTTAACGTCAATTCGTTAAACATTTTGTCAAAGTCAGCTAGAAATAAATCTAGAAACTTATGTCTAACAACATGATCTTCAAATGTATCTCCGAGTTTGACGTAACCATTCTCTTGTAATCTGTCTAAATTTGGCTTAAGATTAAGCTGTGGTAAATATGATTGACCTTTTCTGTAAACTAGATAAAGGTAGGTAAAGTCATCAGGACTCATACCTACCTCTTTAAGCATATTTAAATCTAGTTCAATAGTCATTGCATATAAAAGATTTTGTTATAATGGCATATAACGCATTAACAAATGTAATAAAATTATTTAGCATATCAAAATATATGTTTAAATATTATTTACAACCACTTAACTCCATTTAACTTTTGGACTGAGTTTTTAAGCCATTTCTCTTCTTGACTGTCCTTAACATACAGGACATACACAAGACCTTTCTTGCCTTCTTCAAACCTTATCAGCCTACCAACACGTTGGACCATTGATAAAGCTTTACTAGTCAAGCCGCAGATTACACCCACGTTAGCATTAGGTACATCAAAGCCTTGATTCAGAGCTTTAGTTGAGCAAAGTACATTGACTTCCCCTTCCTTAAACTTACGCAATGCCTCTTTACGAAGCTTTGCGGATCTCTTGCTGTGATATACTTCTGCTAGTGGGCTAACACTTGCTGCTAGCTCATCGGTAAATGAATTCTTACCGCCAAAAGTTATTATTCTGTTATCTAAATTATTGTACACAATCTCTCTAAACTTCTCAACCTTGTTAGTTGCGCAGTCTACAATCTTCTTGCGTTCACGTATAGCACTGTAGAATCCTGCAGCATGTGCTTTCATCTCCCCACTACTATTAGCAGAGGCTAGTATAATACGTGCAGCATTGAATGCATCATGACCAAGAGCTAACTTATGTTTAACAAACTTTCTATTAATGCGTTTGTATTCTGTTTGCTCTTCACTAGTCATGTCAATAGGTATGCAGTGGATTTCATACGGTGATACTAATCCAAGCTCTACACACTCATCTATGCTTATTCTATATACTGTTGGTGCTAATTTAAATAATAGTAATCTGTACTCCTCCTCTTCAGGTGGAGTAGCAGTCATACATAGAAGACGGTCATACTGATTGTTCTTAAAGAACTTACGGTACTGTGGTGATAGCCCAAGATGGACTTCATCACACACTACAATATCATAATGATTGTCTACTAATTTGTATGCGCTCTGGTAACATATTATATCAACACGGTCGAGACACTGCTCAAATCCCCACTTGATGAACTCCTCTTTAAACTGATCTTGTAATTGTACTGTTGGTACAAGCAAGAGTGCACTACCTTTGGGTATCTGTTTAAGGACATAGTTGATTGCAACTACGCCACATCTAGATTTACCAAAGCCAGTACCAGCTATTATACTACCTCTAAAGTTTTGAGAAGCCCATGCATTTAATGCGGCTCTTTGTTCAGTGTCTTTGACTGCGTGTGTTTTTATGCTAGTGTCCATACGGTTACTGTCCTGTTAGTTTCAGGATCACGTTTCGTTGAGTTTGATGTTACAATACCACGATTAACTAGTTCAGTTACCCTACCAGTTACACGATTGATTGGCCATCCCAACGCCTTGGACAGATCTTTGTTGCTTGCTTCCCCCATTACTTTGAGGGCATGCGCAACTGCTCTTTGTTTAGCACCTAGCTTTTGCTTGATACTATCAAATGCATCTACTTGAGTTTTTCTAACTTTATTCATGTATTATCTGTTTACAATGTTCACATACTTTAACATATGTACGTTCTCTTAGTTTATCTTTTATCTCTAGTTCGATGTAGTTCTTAGTTATACTTAGTCTTTTGCTTACAGCAACTAGCCCTTGCATAGTCTTAGTGGCATACACAACAGTAGAGTGATTGCGTTTAATAGCTTCACCTACTTCTATTGTAGTCTTTGTAGTATGCATGCGTGCGAGAAAGCAAAACATTTGTCTTGCTTCACACACATCACGCGTCCTATCTCTACTCAAGATTTGATGCTTCTGCACCTTCATCTCTTTGCGTATAGCTTTGAACAATATTTCGAATGGAGTCAATGCTATTTCTCCCATACTTTACTTGCGTTTACATCTGCTTTAAGCAGACCATTAGTAACTACTTTGTTTGCTGCTTTCTCCATTAGATATGTAAGCGTTTTTGACCATGTCTCAATGTAATCGTCTCTACAAATACTATCCACTTGATCATGCACAGTCATCACTATCTTAACAGGTAAATCTTTATCAGCTAAATACTCATAAATATATACAAGAGCAAGCTTAGTCATATCTGCTGATGCACCTTGAATTGGTGTATTCTTGGATGCACGCTCAATACTACTAAGCTCCATTGATGCTGATTCATCATTCCATATCTTTGGGAACCAATTAACAAACCAACGACGGCGGTTAAATGGTGGGAAAGTCTTGATGTAACCATAATGCTTACCGAAGTCAGCTAGTTTCTCAAGGAACCCTTTGATGTTAGGGAACGCACTGAAGTAATCTTCAATGAGTTGCTTTGCATCTTCTTTAGCTATGTTAAGAGTATCAGCAAGCTTGTTAGGACCCATACCATATGCAAGACCAAAGTTAATAGTCTTTACATTAGTACGCAACTTCTTGTGCGTTGGGCAGTCACACTTACTTTTGTTGACCATGTAAGCACAGTCATCTTCAGCATAGTTATTCCATCCATCTTTGTACACAAGTTCAGCACAGGTTGAGTGTAAGTCCTGACCTTCTTCTAACGCTTTAATCCACACGGGATCTTGGCTACCAAAAGCTATGACATTCAGTTCTTGGGAAGCATAGTCAGCACTCACAAACGACCATCCATCAGGTGCAATGAAGCAGTTTCTAAACGCATTGTCTGCAGGTATTTGCTGCATATTTGGTCTAGAACTACTAACACGCCCAGTGTCAAGTATTTGATTAAAGCTAGTATGTATCTTACCACTCTTACGTACATTTTTAAGGAAGGCTTCGCCATAGCTTGTAGCTATCTTCATCTTTTCCTTGTATGTAATGTAGTCGTTGATAAGAGGAAACTTGTTCCTATATTTATACATACTCTTACTGTTTACATTTTCAAGCTTAGGTATTAAGCATTGAAACACATCAAGTGTTTGCTTAGGTGAATCCCAATTGACATCTACTTGTTTTTCAACAGTGTCAAACAAATCACCTTGCACATACTCAGGTATAAACTTTTGCATTCTATGGTCTTCAACCACATATTGATTGAGAGTATACTTTAGATTTTCAGCATCATAGTATGATTTCTCACTAAGTTTAACCCATTTCTCTTGATCAAGGTTAAGCCCATTGAATTCTATGTCAGCAAATGCTAACACAGATTTATTCTCTAGATCTACAACATTTTGTAATTTATTCTTTATGATAGCTGACTCTTGTTTATTTCTTATTTCCATAAGATATTTAACATCATTAGCACCATAAACTATTTGACTTGTTGTAAACTGAGCGTATTGATTATTAATAAATGATGATTGAGTTCCTTTCTCTAAATCTATGTTGAGGTAGCGTTTAACTACATTCTTTAGACTGTTACTAAGACCTTTACCACAATTTATAATTTTCTCTACAAGCATAGTGTCATAAATGTTTTCACATTTTATATCACTGTTACTACGTATAAAGTTTAGATCAAATTTACTGTTATGAAATATTTTAACAATATCTTTTGACTCAAGTATATCTTTAAACACACTGATTGGGTGATCCCGTACATCTATAACATATTGATGTATATCATCTCCAATTTGAAACATAGTAATGTTATCGTGTGTAAAATCTAAACCGGTAGTTTCTGTATCTACTGCTAATACTGTTTTAGATGCACAATATTTAACAGCTTCTTCAAGAGTAGCAGGAAAAAACTGCTGACTCTCAAAGATCTGTTCATTGTAAGCTACAAAGTATATCATAATCCATTTGGCTCTTGAATATGTTTCTCATAATCAGGCATGCCTTTCTTTTCTACAAATGTAACAACTGCTGCTGCATAAATTGTATCAATCCAGACATTATCCCATTTAAATTTATCAACTTTGTTTTCTTTAGCTGTATCTGCAATAGCTTTAAATGCATGATAACTATTATCTTGTATCATAGCATAAATCCAACCCATATGTCCCATAATTAAAATGTAGATGCAGGGAAGCTTCCGCACTCCCCCACATCATTACACATTTTACATTAATTCCATATCATCAGATTCAAAAGCAACTACTTTAGTCTTAAGACTAGTGCTATCTGTATCTAAGAATGTATGAGCTTCATCAGTTACACCATTAGTTAAGATAATAGTGCTTTGAGTAAAGATATAATCACCATTATGAGTAATATAATCACCATCTTTACCACGACGCTTAGCTTGAGTTTCCCAATTATCTTGTTGATATTCAGTTGGCTCAGTACTTTCTGTAATAAGTACACGCATTCTAGTTTCATGCATCATTGGATTAAGCACATTTAAGTCTAAGATCTCTTGTTGCTTAGCATTTGTATACCAAGCTTGATCATTACCTAAGTTTATACTTAGCAATTCTTCTGCATCTACTACTTCTACAGACATCCAACAACGTCTAGCACCTGATGTAAATCTATCATCTGATTTATTTAACAATGCTAATACATTTACGCCTGTACTATTTGCTTTAATGATTTCTGCAAATTCTAATTGAATTTTACCACCATTTACTTTGCGAGCATTTACTAATAAAGTGTCGCCTTTTTTAAGTGTATCTAATGATCCACTGTTGATTTGATTTGCCATGTTTGTACATGATTTTAAATGTTTATGCTGATTTCGAAGGTATATCAGCAACCTTTTTAGTTGAGTAGTGGGAATCGAACCCACATTAACCATTTACTCATTTTGTTCTTCAGGATAAGGATAATCAGGATATTCTGGATCATCAGTATTAGAGTATGGATGCCCATACATAAATTCTTGAGCTAGATCATCCTGTATTTCTTTCTCCATTTTAGCTGCATTCTCTTTTTCCTGGTCATAAATAACTGCAGCTTGTTGTAAATATTCGGTTTTAAGATCTTTGATACGTTGATCTTGTACTTCTATGTACTCTTCAAACCCTTTAATTCGTTTGGCTTGTTTACTATTTTTATTCTCAAGGAGTACACATCTACTTATTAAGTAGTTTACATTTTTTTCGTCCATTTCCATAATTATTCTTTGTTATAAAAATCTGTTAATGTTTGTTTAGTTATTGGATATGCAGTTGTTACGTCGTTAACGTGGTCACAATTTGTGCATTCTGCAAGCATATCATGACCAACGTGTTCAAGAGTATGACCTTTATCGTGGCCACACTCTGAACAGTTTATAGTTGCTATCATTTAGCATGATGTTTAAGTCTACTAATTAGTTTATCTAATTTAGTTTTTTCTTTTACAGCACCACTAGGATGATTGGTTTCTAAAGCTTGTCTAATTTGAACATAGCCTTTAAGACCATGTTCATTTAGAAAGTCATTACGTAGTTTAGCACGTTCTTGTGCATTTTCTTGTCTAATCGCTTTTTTGTATTTAGGATGTGCCATAATTAGTTATTTAAATGTTGATTTCCGTGTGCTATTTTTTCCCAAGTAAACATGAGTACAAAGAATGGTAGTACAATACTAAATCTTGTAATGTATTTTGTTTTCTCAGCACTAAATGCAAATCCTATTATAAAACCAGCATCGGTTTCACACTTAAATACATAGTTTTGAGTGTTAAACAAATAAATTGCAACTGCTGATATTAACCAGCCCATCCACAATATTGTACATAATAGTTTATCAGAATTATCTGATAAGTTTAGTTTTTCTGTCAATATTGCTAGTGACAAGGTTAACAATCCAAGAACAATTAAGTTTAGTCTTTTCATTTTGTTAGTGATTAAGTTAGAATTAATTAATTTAAAAGAAACAAACAAGGAGGGGACCTAGCTTTTAGGTTTAATATTATATGCAGCTAGCATGCAAAACCTCAACGATCACGTTACGCACCGTTACTTCTTGTCTGTTATAATATAGATTAACGAGTTTACGCTCGGAGTTTTATTTAACTATGTCTTCTCTGACACGACCATAACTCGTGGTGTAGTCACCTTGCTTTTTTTGATTGGTGTTGGAAGGTAACAGGCATTTTCACCATTTATAGAGAAGAGTGTGTTACCACTCTCCTCCCATTTCTTCTTGTTCTTCTGCTAGATCATTGATATGTTCTTCTAAGAACTTCTTATCAATGTTAGATTCTCTAACTTTATTTCTATCGTGTGTATACCAATTACAATCCAGGCATACAGCTCCTGTCATCTTCAGACGACAAGAGCCATTGCATTTAGGACATTTCATTAAACTATCTTGTTTACAACGAATACACAAGTAGGTGCTCCAAGCTCTTTATTTAAAGCTTTAGCCATTATTTGTGCAATATTTTTGTTAGGGAATACTCCCCAAGAGAAAGTATCTTTGAAAGCTTCATCTTTAGGATTAAAAGCTCTTACTTCATGTGTGTAATCAAACATAATGTTATAGTATTTAATGTTAGTTAAATGGTTATGTAGGTAGATGTGTTGATTTATGGTGTTAAGGCGTTGGGAGAGACACACACAGTGCCTCCCCTTCAAGGTCACGCCAGACCTTTTTATCAATAGTTATAGCTATTTAAAAAAAGAAATAGAGCTATTTAAGCTCTACTTCTAACCCGATTTTAATATCGGGGAACAACTTCTTGTTCTCAGTGTAAACAATTTGCCCGGAATAAAAGACATTGTCTTTTATGTAATCGGCGGTGAAACCGATTCGACACTCATCACCATTTTTGTTGATTTGTTTGTCAGACATTCTGACAATCTTAGCTGTAGCCATATGCGGAAGATTTAAGGATTAATGAAATTAATAAGTTTGACGGGGACACTTGGAACCCTAAAACAGGAGGGGGGTGTTGTTTGAATACCCCTGCACGTTCAGTGACTAAACAAATTTTAAAATTTTTCCCCCAAAAATTTTTTAATCTTACCAGGATATTTATCTTTGTAGGGACAAGGAATTTCGCTATCCTATGAGTTTTATAGTAACGGTTGGCTGGGCAGGTGTCTTCACACTGTGTTTCACCATTGCACTACATTCGAACAGGTACGGAAAAACACTAAGACCTCGCTATCAACGAGGTCTTTTTTAACCCCTAAATAAAAAAAGTTATGGCATGTAAGTGTGGAAAAAATGAAGAATGTAAATGTATAAAGAGAGATAATAATGCTTTCGAAGACTACATGAAAGATTTAACGGAGAAGGATCAACCAGCTTGTTCTATAGAAGATCAAGAAAATTGTGAAAACTGCGGGAGTTAATAATAATTTATTATATTTGCAAAGAAGCACTCATAGAGTATCACCCCCCAGGTAGCCAATAAGGGGTCAGAAGTTGGATTGTAGGTTCAAATAGAACTAGAGTTTTCTCCAATAGCTTCGAAAAGAGTAACGTATAGGCTTTAGTTAGGATAAATTGCACACAGGTAAGTGCGGTGAATTAACATCAGTATTATTATCCTTGGGTCCCCATCGGGAGCACTGCTAAATGCTAAAATCACACTTGAAATCTAAAAACCAAGGGGGATACCTGTGTCTTTTTGGATCCTCTTCAAATAAATTTTGTATTGTAGTAAAAACTTTTATATATTTGTGGAAACATAAAACTATATATAATGGCTTTTAAACCAAACAACTCGTGGGTAGTGTTACCCGATCCAACATCAGAAACAACAGACTCTGGAATCATTTTAGATGAGTCTACAAGAAAATCTAGAGCTACTAATATTTTAGAAGTTATCTCTGTTGGCCCTCAATGTAACTTTGTTAAGAAAGGAGATATTGCTGTAATAGATCCTAGAACAGAAGCAATTCAATTAGATATTGATGGCAAAGCTTGTCTATTAGTTGGTGAACATCAAATAGTAGGTAAGCAATGATAACAAGCAGTGTTGAAGTGGATACTGTATTTGAATGGCTTTCAACTATTATAAAGTTTGAAGAGAAAATAACTGATCTTGATGCTTTAGGGATGATTACAAGTTGGAATACAGAGCTAAGCATCTCTAACACTGGCTTTGTTGTTAGTATTGAAGTCGAAATGGATGAAGATTATGAGCAATAAAAAAAGAATTACAGTAAAGATAGACACTACCTACAAGTATATTAGGTTATGGAACGGTCTTTTTAATTTAACCCCCAAAGAATTAAAAATTTTAGCAGAGTTTATAGACGCTAATAAAGAGGTTACATTAAAAGTATCTAACGTATGTCATGTATCAATTAAAAAGATCGTAGCAAAAAAATTAAACATTGTAGACTACAATACTTTAAATAACTACGTAAAACGATTTAAAAAGAAAGGGGTCATTATCAAGAAAGGTAAAGATTATTTGTTTAATAAACTTCTTGATCCGAGTACGGCAAGTGTAGAAATACTTATAACTAAATGAACGTAATAGGAGATGATCACTACATATATACAACACACACATCGTACAACTACACACTTGTAGTAGTTCAAAATTCAATTGGAGAAGTTATAGAATTACAAATAGAAAAATATTATGAGTAAAAAAAAGAAAATTATAAATAAGCAAGATCTTAATTTAAAAGATGCTAAGCCTATTAATAAAGCTATGCAACCAAAGCCTAGAGAGGCTGCACCAGCTCCAGCAAATCCAGCTGCAACAGTAAAACCCCCAAATGTATTTAAAATGATGAAGTCTTTTGGTAAAGATTTATCTAAATATGTTTTAGCTGGGGCACCTAACTGTTCTAAAGAGGATTACAAAGATAGATTGTTAACTTGCGATGCTTGTCCTCATTTAATGAGACATTTAATGCGCTGCGGTAAGTGTGGATGTTTAGTTGAGCACAAAGCTAAATGGAAGACAACCACATGTCCTGATGGTAAATGGAAAGAGCAAGATCTTTCAGATTTACCTAAACCAAAGCAAGCAGAAGATGACAAAAAACAAGGATGAGATCATTTATAAGTTAGCTACTAAATATAATCTGCCAATTAGTAAGGTAGAAGAGATTGTTACGTTTCAATTTAAATTTGTCACAAACATTATGAAGCAGGGAAATTTTGACCCTATTCGTTTACCTTACTTTGGTAAATTTTCTGCTAAAAAAGAAAGAATAAAGTATATAAACAAATTAAAAAATGAAACTAAGAGATGATTTAATTCATATAAAAGACAATATAGCTGTTCCCAGTGCGTATGCTTTACAGATAAAAGAATTTCAAAAGATTCCGGTTAAAGACTTAGCGTTTATATACTTTATGGTAGATCATAGATCTCCATTTTCAGTTTATGAGTGGAAACAAAGAGAAATTGAAGTAAAAAATAGTATATTTGGGGAAGACGCTAAATGGACGCCTTCAAATCGAGTGTTAGCAGCTTGTAAAAAATATGCAGAGCTTATAGAGACATCTGCAGTTAAATTATTAAAAGCTGCTACCGAGTCTGTAACTAAACTAGAAAAATATTTTAGAACAGTAGACTTGACAGAGCTAGACGATAGAGGTAAACCAATTTACACAGCAAAAGATCTAATAGGTAATTTAGAGAAGATGGGAAAAGTTGTAGATGGGTTATCAAGGCTAGAAGAGATAGTTAAAAAAGAAGAGCAGACAAATAATCCAAACAGAGGAGGCGTAGAAGTAAATAAATACAGTATGTAATATGGATTTTTTAGAAGAAATAGACGAGTTTAATACAGCAATGGATAATGCTTATGATTTTATAACAGGTAAGGTAACATTAGACACTTTAGTAACGGATTTAAGTATTGGAGGCATTCAAACCTACGTACTACCTTTTGATCCAGAAAAAGAGACAGGGACAGATCCTGAAACATTAGATCTAGTTATAGAACATTTTGAAAGCACTGAAGAGTACGAGAAATGTCAAGTACTATTAAGAATAAAGCAAAAAACTCATGGCAAAATATAAATGCGCTACTTGCAGCAAAGAGATAGATCTTGCCACTCAAACTATAGCTGTTGTAGACGGTAATGTAGTTTGCAAAGAGGCTATTTGCTGTGATAAATATATGGATTCTGTAAAAGAGAAATTTACAGGGTTTGGTGGAATAATTAAAAAAGCAAACGGCTCAGTAGGTGGCAAATTCTAAGTTTAAAAATATTAATCGGATCCGTCCTGCGGCAGTTCACTTTGAAACTTACTCGTACTACACTAACACCCTACCAGGCACTAGAGAATATTATGCTTATTGGGATGAAGAGCGTCATAGATGTTTGTATGGGTATACTGCTGATGAGGGCACCGAAGATGCCCTGTATGTAACAGGGTTTCACTACTTTTATCTAAACTACTGCCCAATCGATAGAGCAGTAGATGAAGTTATGCCTGATGGATCTGTGCAATCTAAACGTGAAAGAACATTCCCTTCATTTTACGACGGAGACCACGATTACTTTACACAGATAGACGAAGCAAGATCTACAAACCGTCATATGGTTGTACTTAAAGCTCGTCGTAAAGGTTACTCATATAAAGCAGGCTCAATGCTTGCTAGAAATTACTTCTTTGTTAAAAACTCAAAGAACTTTGTATTCGCAGGCCAAAAAGAATACCTTATTGGTGACGGACTCTTATCTAAAGCGTGGGAATTCTTATCGTTTATCGATGACAACACTGCATGGGCTCAACCTCGCTTAAGAGATAGAGAAATGAGTAAGATGTCTGGATACAAGAAAAAAATTAATGGTATTGAGATTGAGATGGGCATGAAGTCGCAAATCATGGGGGTATCTTTAAAAGATAACCCAGATAAAGTGAGGGGGAAGGCGGGAGAGCTTGTATTCTTTGAAGAAGCAGGATCTTTCCCTGGACTCCTTAAAGCTTGGGAGGTAACTATGCCTACAATGCGTCAAGGTGCTAAAACATTAGGGCTTATGATTGCATTTGGTACAGGTGGTACAGAAGGAGCAGACTTTGAAGCTATGGAAGAGATTTTTTATAACCCAGCTGCTTATGACTGCATGGATTACGAAAATATTTGGGATGAAGGGTCTATGGGTACTAAATGCGGATACTTTGTACCTATATATAAAAATTTAGACGGATTTATAGATAGTGATGGTAACTCATTACGGAACAAAGCCGTTGATCATGAAACTGTAATGCGTGACAAAAAGAAAGGGGCCGCAGATGCTAAATCTTTAGATCAGTACATTGCTGAGCACCCTTTCTCTCCTCAGGAAGCAACTTTGCAAGTTACGGCAAACTTATTTGATGTAGCATCTCTTCAAGAACAGTATAACTATGTTAAATCTAGAGGGTTACAATCTTTAGGTACTGTTGGTAAACTTTATCACGACGAAAAAGGCTTAGTAAAATTTAAAATGGACGGTAATTTAAAGCAAATTACACGTTACCCTCATAGAAGAGAGGATGATAATACTGGAGGGGTAGTAATTTACGAGTCTCCGTATAAAAATGCTAAGCAGCAAGTTCCAAGAAACATGTATGTTATTTGTCATGATCCATACGGCCAGAATCAGTCTGCGGATAGCACATCGTTAGGGGCTGCGTATGTAATTAAACGCCCTAACAATATATCGAGCCCTAACGACATGATTGTAGCAAGTTATGTAGGAAGACCTAACACTACAGATGATTACAATAGAAATTTGTTTATGCTTGCAGATTATTACGGGTGTAAAATTGGATTCGAGAATGATAGAGGGGAGATAATACCTTATGCTAAAAGGTATAGAAAACTTCACAAACTTCAAGAAGAGTTTGAGATGCTAGATAAAAAAGAGTTAAGAAGTAAAACTGTAAAACGACAATATGGGATGCACATGACTGAGCAACGTAAGCGGCAAGGTGAATTATACATAAGAGACTGGTTAATTACTCCTAGATCTGTAGACGAAGACGGTAAAAAGACTTTAAACTTACATAAAGTTTATGATTTAGCGTTACTGCAGGAGTTAATTAAATTTAATCATAAAGGAAACTTTGATAGAGTTATGGCTTTTATGATTGGGATGTATCACACGCGAGAGCTTTACAATGCAGAGGTTCAAGACATTTTAGAAGATAGATCCGCGGATGATTGGTTTGATTCGAACTACCATTAGTGGCATATTTATAAATATAAAGGAAAATTTTATAAACTAAGTTAAGTGCGATAAAAATTTCTTAAATTTGTTCGATTATGAGCTACGATAATTTACCAAGACAAAAACTTCCTATTAGCCAAAAAAATAAGAAGTGGAGAGAAGAATGTGTAGATGGATATATTAATTTATCTGCAAATACGTCTTCTTTTTCTAAGCGAAGAGATGACTTACGTCGTTATTATGATATGTACAACGGCTACATAGATGATAGCGATTACAACCAGCTATTAAAGCCTTACGGTAAAACAAGAAAAAATTTCCCTTCTACACTACGTAATTTTCCAATTATAAAACCTATAATTGACTTATTACTTGGTGAGAAAGCTAAACGACCTTTAAATTTTACAGTTAGTGTTTTAAATGCTGACTCAGTAACTAGAAAAGAAGAAGCAAAGCAGCAAACAGTTTTAAAAAATTTACAACAGCACTTTGCTAACGCAGCAGCAGAAGCAGGTATAGATACAGGGATGGATCCACAAGATGTGGAGTTGCCAGAACATGTAGAAGCTTTGTTTAACAATACTTACGTTGATAATAGAGCTATTATAGGACAAAACTCATTAAATTACGTAATGGCTCAACAAGAAGTTAAAGATAAACTTCAAAAAGCTTGGTTTCACTATTTAATTGCTGGAGAATGTTACACACACAGAGGTGTACGTAATGGAGATCCTTTTTACGAAGTTTTAAATCCAATAGATATAGATTACGATCTTGATCCAGATTTAGAGTTTGTAGAAGATGGAGATTGGGCAATAGTGCGTAAATTTGTTCACGCATCTACAATCATTGATCATTATCATGAATTACTGTCTGATGAAGAGATAGTTAGCTTAGAAGAACCTCATGGTATGGGGAATTCACATATTCCTTGGTTATCGGTTGGAGCTACAGGCCCTAACGCTAATCAATTTAACAATAGACTAATTGAAGTTATAAATGTATACTGGAAATCTAGAAAACGTATAGGATTTGTATCTTTTATTGATCCTGAGACTGGTGAACTAGAAGAGATCGACGTAGAAGATGGATTTAAAATGCCTGCTGAGTTAAAAGCTATTGGTGCTAAAATAGAATGGTTATGGGTAAATCAAGTATGGAAAGGAACTAAAATTGATGGTAGACTTTTTATTGATATAGAGCCTTTACCAAATCAAAGAGAATCTTTAGATAATCCATCTATTTGTAAATTGCCAATTAACGGTAGAAGATACTCAGACACAAATTCTGATAACATATCTTTAGTTTCATTAGGTGTGCCTTATCAATTAACATATAACGTATATAAATATCGTCTTGAACTCGCTATCGCTCGTTCAAAGGATATTATTGCTCAGTTTGACATTAACATGATTCCAAAAAAATGGGACATGGATAAATTTATGTATTATGTTGAAGGTACTGGTATTGCTTGGGTAGATTACAACAAAGAGGGTGTAACATTATCTCCACAACATCAATCTGTACTGGACATGTCTATTAAAACAATTGAGCAGTATATAGTACTGTTAAATTCTATCATGGAAGAGTGGGAGAAGCTCTCTGGGGTCAATAGACAGCGTCAAGGTCAAGTTGGTGCCTACGAAGGAAAATCGACGTCTCAGCAAGCTATAATACAGTCTTCTCACATCACAGAAGATTTGTTCCGTAAATTTAATAGAATGGAGCAACGAGATTTACAGGCGTTAGTAGATTATTCTAAAGAAGCTTGGATTACTGGTAAAAAATCTTCTTTTGTCATGCCTGATGGTACTCTAGAGTATTTAGATGTAGATAGTATGGAGCATATGGAGTCTGAGTACGGGATTTGGGTTACAGATTCTGGAGATGAATCAGAAAGAATTGAAGTTGCTAAACAGCTTGGACAATCAATGGTTCAAAATGGTCTTCCTGCATCAGCTGTATTAGAAATGTTAGACGCTAAGAGTTTTACTCAAATTAAATCTAAAATTAAAGCTGCAGAAGTTCAACAACAAGAATTAGAGCAAGCACAACAAAAAGCTCAGCAAGAACAAGCTCAAGCTCAACTTGAACAGCAAGCAGCTGAAGTAGAGAATGAGAATATGAATCAAGAGAAAGATAGAGAGAATAGAATTGAAGTAGCAAAAATATCTGCAGGAGTTGCTGAACAAAAAAATCAAATGGACCAGCAATCTAAAGATAGAGAACTAGATATAAAAGATAAAGAAGCTTCTACAAAAGATAGAGAAGCATCAGAACAAACTAGATCAAACAGAGCTAATGAATCTTCAAACAATACAAAAATTCAAGAAGATTCTAAAAACGAAGATAAAAAATTAAAAGCAGCAGCTAAGAAAGAGTCGAAGAATGCTAAGTAGTGAAGATAGATTTAATATTATCAAGCAATCAATTGCAGGACAAATAGAAGGTCCAGCATATGAGGCTATACAAGCTGCTGAACAAGAATCTTTGCAAGCTAATACAGAAGAAGCGCCCCAGTCTGAACAGCAAACTCAAATACCGCAGACCCCTGTGGGCCCTCCTCCTGCTCAAACTATACCACGAGTGTACGACCAACTAGGATCTTTAATTGAACCCGGCTCAACAGGAGTAGGTTTAAATCAGATGGCTGGTACAAGTCCTGGTCAAACTATACAGCCTGGTGAGTATAAAACAGGAGGTATAAAAGACGGAGATCCTACTAAGAAGTGGCCAGCTTTAAAAAACTTAGGAGATTTTACTGTAACTTCTGATTCTAATTTTACTCAAGGCTATGGTAATATAGAATACTTTTCTCCAAAGCAAGATACTATTAGATATGAGTTAGGAAATCCTGAAACTTATAGGCCTCACCCTAACCCTGGCCATCATTCAGTTGTATATAATCCAAATAAGTTTGATTCTCAAAAAGAAGCAGATCAAGCTATAAGATTAGATCTATTACATGGAATGCCTGAAGCAGATCCAGAATATAAAAAGCATTATGACGAATTTAATAAAGCTTTTAAAAAAAGAAATAAAGGAGATATAGCACAGGCTTATAAGTGGGCTAAATCTGAAGGTCGTACGCAAGACGGTAAAAAAGCATGGGAAAGTAACTATTTAGATGGTACTATACGTAATCTTCTTTATGATGGGACTGATGAAGAATTTAGTGAAGCTAAGTATTGGCCAGATGCTAGAAAAGTTTATCTTAAAGACAAAAATACTAGAAATGCCTTTTCTAAACTTGAAAATTATTTAGAGACAGGGTATAAAAATTTATTACCTCAAGTTGATTTAATAGAAAAAAAGAAAACAGGTGGACCAAAATCTAAAGCACCTAAACCTTTAACAGAATCAGACGCTAAGCTAGAAGAAGAGTGGCCATTGATGTTACAAAAGCAAAGATTTGTTGAGTCTGGTTTTAATACTAATGCTAAAAGTGAAGCAGGAGCTACTGGTTCTGCGCAAATAATGCCAGACACATTAGATTATGCAAAAATGAAAGGCTGGGTACCTGAAACAATTGGCATGAAGGATCTTACCGGAGCAGAGGGGTATTCTATATCTAAGCATATTCAAGAGAAGTACATGGATAATCTATTTAACAGATCTTGGAACAAAGGTACAAACGAAGCTAAAAAAGCAAAAGCTTTACTAGCTTATAACTGGGGACCAGAAAACACTAGAGTTAAATTAAATAAATTAATAGACCAAGGAGTTAATGTTTGGGATAACACAGATTTTACTAAATATTTTAATGAAGAGTCTAGGCAATATAAAGGTAAGATATTAGACGACCTTACTACTAAAAAAGATCCTTACGTGCAACGAGATTATAAGAAATTAAAAGATCTTAGCCCGTTATTAAGAATGCATGGAGGCCCTAAAGTGCTATATAATAATAAAAAATTAAAAAAGTAAGTAATGTGTAAAAGTATTACTTATATTATTTATTTTTGTTAACATAAAACCAAGAATATGAGTGAAGAACACGATGAAATTGCGCTAGACGACATCACTATAGACGATGTTGTTTCTGCAGAAGAGTCAGACAATTTAACTGATGGGTTAGATTTACCTGAAGAAGAGACTGCAGAGCCTGAAGAAAACTCTTTAGAAGATCTTGTACCAGACGAAGATTTAGAAGAATCTGAAGAAGTAGAAGAAGACGAAGAAGAGCTAGAAGGCGAAGAAGAAGAAGAAACAGAAGATGACGAAGATACAGATCCAACTGTAGTTTCTGAAGTTCTTGAACAACTAGGGTATGAGCCTGATGGAGAGTATGAAGATACACCAGAAGGGCTTGCAGCAATGACAAAAGATATTGCTTCCCAGATAGCTGATGAAAGAATTGATAATGTTTTAGAAAACTTCCCATTAGTGAAACAACACTTAGAGTACGTACTTCAAGGTGGAGAGTCACAAAATTTTATGGAAGCTCATGACCCTAATATGGATTATGAAAAATTTGATTTAAAAGAAGATGATGCTGCATCGCAGAAAGTTATTCTTTCAAATTATTTTCAATTAAAAGGGCATGATAAAGATTTTATAGATGAATTACTAGAGGATTATGAAGACACTGGTAAACTTTATAAAAAAGCTGGCGCAGCAAAACAAGCTTTAGGTAAATACCAAGAGCAAGAGCGTCAAGAGATGTACGAGCAACAACGTCAACAAAATATTGAGTCTCAAAAAGCTCAACAAGAGTTTTGGGATGGAGTTGCAGGGACGATTGAGAATTCACAGGATTTTGCTGGAATTAATATTCCGCAAAAAGATAAAAGTAAGTTTTTTAACTACATATCAAAACCTGTAAATAGTGAAGGGCATACTCAACGAGATTTAGATCACTCAGAAGCTGACATGGATGTCAAGCTGGCGATTGATTATTTAATGTACAAAGGTTTTGATATTAATAGTTTAGTAGACAAAAAAGCTAAAACCCAAAGTACAAGATCATTGAGAGATAAGCTTTCAGGTAGACAAGAAACTATCAAGAGCGCTAAAAAAGCTACAAGACGAACAAAAAGCGTAAATGTAGATGATTTAGATCTTTCATTTTAAAAACGGCAATATTTAAACTTTGCATATAAATTAATTGAAAATGGCAGTAAACGGAAACAACATCAGTGTTAGAAAATCTTTCTACAATGATTCGCAAATGACTGATATGAACAGTCTTGCAAATGCTATGATGTCTAAGCCAACTGAATTGTCACCGATAATAACACACCTAGCTGGTAAAGAAGATAAGCGTTTTCCGCTTTCATTTTTAACTGAAGGTGTAGGTAATGTTAAATCTATTGATAGATTAGAATATGAATATCGTGTGAAGACTCACAGGTTGACTACTAGACCTTTAGCAGCAGCGCATGCCGCTGGAACAAACTTTTATTTAGAATTTGCTGATAAGTGGTTTATTAAAGACTACGTATTAGTAAATCAACACGGAGAACAAGTTAGAATTATGTCAGCTCCAGAAGCTTCAGGTTCTACTTATAAATACCAAGTTCAAATGGTAAACCCAGATCCATCAGCTACAGTTACAGCAGGTGAAATTGGAGATCTTTGGGCTCAAATGTACGCTCCAGTAGGAGTTGACTTCTCTCGTGGGAATGCGTCTAACTGGGAAGTACCTGGTAAAGTACGTAACAAGATTGGTACTATTCGTAAATCATACCACATGTCTGGTAATGCTAAAGATTTTGTAGCTGAATTTACACTTCCTAAAAGAGGTGGCGGTTCTACAAAGCTTTGGATGGATTACGAGGAATACACTCACATGCTTAACTTTAAAGAAGAGTGTGAAATGTATTACTGGTACGGTCAAAAGACTTACGATTCTTCAGGAAAGTCTACTATGAAAGATGAAAATGGACAACCAGTTCTTGTTGGTCCAGGTCTTTTAGAGCAGGTTATTAATAAGGATACTTATTCTACCTTAACGGAGGCTAAGATTAAAAATATCATTGGTGACTTATTCTACGGAATGACAGACGCTAATGCTAAGCAAGTTACTTTGTACACAGGTACTGGTGGAGCTCGTGAATTTGACGAAGCTCTTAAAGGTCACATGGGTGCTGATGGTAACTCTTGGAAAGTTGGTGGTGAAAACCGCTTTATTACAGGTTCAGGTCGTAGCTTAGGTGTTACTGGTTACTTTACTTCTTATGATCACGTAGATGGTCACTCAGTAAAAGTAGTTAAACTACCTATGTTTGATCATGGTCCTGTTGCTGATGCTCGTGCTAAGCACCCTGTCACAGGATACTCTCTTGAATCATACCGTATGGTATTTGTTGATCAGTCTAATTATGACGGTCAAGCAAACGTACAGATGATCTCTAAGAAAGGTCGTGAAATGATGAGATGGTGTGTTGCCGGTTCAGTTGTACCTCGTGGGTTTGATTCTGGTTCTGCTAGAGCTTCCGACGTGGATGGTGCTTCTGTGCACATGTTAAAGACTGCAGGTATCGTTCTTAAACGATTCGACACCTCTCTTGACATTGAATGTACAGCTGCATCACTATAAGAAGGCGTTAATCGCGTGTCTATATATTGGTTTTTTGGTTGAGTTGTGGGGGAGAAATCCCCCACTTCTTTAACTTAATTATAGGAGAGTTATACTTTACATCCAGTAATTAAAACTTTAAAAGTACTAAATTATGAGTAAAAAAATATTTTTACGCCGTAAGGAGATTAATAATCACTTACCAAAAGAGGTGCTAGCAGAAGCTGTATCTAAACTAAGTAGTGTTTATGTAAATAGACAGCCACTAAAAGGGTTATCTGTAGAAGACGAAAAAAAATATTTAAATGGTATTTTAGATGTTTCTCCAGAACACCAAGATTGGCCTAAACACATTAAAAAGTTTTGGGCAGAAATGTCAATCCCTGTAGGATTTACAGGAATGGAATTAGAAGTAGGAACTCATTCAGATGGATCTCCTATTAGAGTTATGGATTGGATTAAATACCAATTTGCTTTAAAGCACCCGCATGTTGCAATGTCAGAAAAAGAAATGTCAGGTAGAGATAGATTTTACATTCTTGATACAACGCGAGCAGAGCAAACTAAATTTAACACTATCCAAGTTAAAAAAGACGCAGACAAAGAGTTTATTAAATTGTCTTCAAATGTAAAAGGAATGAAAAGAGTACTAAGATTAATATCTTCTACTTTAAATCCAGACCGTTTAACTGAAGAACAAATTGAAACAGCTCTTTACGATATAAAAGATAAAGAACCTAAAAGGTTTATAAAAATTGCTACTGATAAAAACTTAGAAGTTAAAGCAGAAATTGAAGAAATGGTAACTGCAGGAGTTTTAAGAAAAATTGGAAACCAAGTTATTTTTATAGATGAAATTTTAGGGGAGACAATGGAAGACACTGTAGTCTTTTTGAAAAACAAAAAGAATTCAGGTAAATTAACAACCCTAAGAGCAAAGCTTAAAGAGTTGTCAATCTAATGTAATAATATATTAATGAATATTACACAAATGCATTTAGCGGTTCAGCAAGGAGTGGATAAGATTAATTCATTCCAAGCTGACACGCTTTTACCTCAAGAAATTGATCTAGAGATTAATAAATCTATTGAAAAATTTATTAACCTTAAGTACGGTAAAAATAATTTATACGGCAAAGGATTTGAAGAGTCTCAGAAGAGAATTGATGATCTTAGGCCTATTATAAAAACTGAGTTGTTAAAATTTAAATATGAAAGCCAGTCAGTAAACAATACTTTTGTTTATAAAAGTACAGAGCTTCCAGCAGATTATAGGTATCTAGTAAAAACGTTAGCCACAACTTTATGTTTAAAAACTTGCCAAGCTTTAACTTACAATCAACAGATAGGAGAAGAAGAGCTAGCTAACAACGAAAGAAAAACCTACATTACCCCTGCAAAATTTGCGCAGCACGATGATATTCACACAATATTAGCAGACCCTTTTAACACTACAAAAAAAACACGACCGTTGTTTGTTTTTGAAGGTAATGTTATGAAAGTATACACTAATGATATATTTATAATAAAAGGCCTAAAATTAACCTATATAAAAAATCCGTCTAAAGTTTTATTATCTTTGGATGATGTTACAAATTCTGTAGATTGTGAACTCGCAGAGCACACACATCAAGAGATAGTTGACATGACAATTAATAGCATCTTGGAAGGTATTTCGGATCCAAGATACAAAACTCAGCAAATTGAGTTAGGTAAAAACGAATAATTTAAAATTATATATTAATTAAAAATTTTTGTCAAATATGAGACAAGTAATTGTAGGAAAAATTGGAGTTGCTAAAGCCGCAGTGGGAGCAGTCCAATTACAAGTTTTAAACGCTAATGGCGTTTGGACAGAATGGGCGGCAGCGTCCACGGAGAAAGATCCATTATATCGAATTTTTAAGAAAGGTGATGCTAATAATGCGGAGCAATCAACTCCTCCATTTAGAAAGTCTGCGGTTAAATCGCTTGATTTCTTAGAGTATCAAGCAGGTACTGCACAAACAAACACTTTAACACCGACAGCAGCAGTTGCTAACAAAGCATTTACTTTGAAGATCATTGAAACTTCTCAAGGTTATGAGCCGTTTCCACGAGTAAATCTTGAAATTTCTTCTGCTGCAGCTACAGTTAACGGTACAGCTACAGCTATTCATGATGCACTCGATGCAGCAATAGGAGTTGACGGAAGTGTTGCTTCTAAAATCATGACATCTTCTACTGATGGTACAGGAACTGTAGCTATTTTAGCTAAACCTGGCATGCGTCTTGAAATAGCATTAGATGCTCAAGATTCAACAGTAGCAATAGCAAATGCTAAAACTGGTGCCGTTGCTGGTATTGGTGATGGTGCTGATATTGTTGCAGAAGAAAAATTACAACAAGGTCGTGAATACAGTGGTTATGATCGATTAGTTGCATTTGATTCTTTTGCAGATGTTGTTGTTGGAGTGGTAGGTCAAACTTATCACTTATGCAGACTGTTAGTTTCAAATCAAGCTCCAAATCAAATTAATGGAGTTGATAACATGCGTGAAATTAAAGTTTATCTTGAACAAGCTGGTGCAGGTGATCCGTATGATATGCTAGATGCTACTAATAATTCTGGATTTAATATAGCAATATTAACTGAGCTTCTTCGTACCCCAGTTGCTGCGGACTACTTAGACGACTAAGATATAATAATATTAATTATAAGGGGGCAGGTTCCCCTTATAATTTTTTTTCATTTTTAAATTTTTACTATGGCAATAGTTATTGACGCTAATTTTACAGGAAACTGCCAAGATTTAATGGTAAGTTTAACTGGTCAAGATAGTGGAGCTACTTATAAAGTTTATTTAAAGCACGTTTCAGATCCTAATTCAGCAGAGTATGTTGGTACTATATTACCTAACAGTTCTGAGCCTCACGCATTTACACAGTTAAGTAAAGGTGGAGTATATCAAATTGAAATTAGAAATAATGAAATAGTACAAGCTAGAAAATTTGTAGTTTCTACGTGCGCAGTAGACAAATGCCTAGTCTTATTAACAGACAAGTTATTAAGTTGCGGGTGTACAAGTCCCGCGTGTTCTGCAATTTTAAGCAAGGCACAAAAAATAATGTTACTAATAAAATCAGCTGATTCTACAGCATCCAGAATACTTAGAGAAGACGATCTAGTTCTTGTGCAAGATGCTCAAGCTCAATATAGAAAAGCTGTTCAAATGTGTGATGGTAACTGTGATTGCGGCTGCTAACAAAACTGTAAATGGCTTCTAAAAATTGGACTCTAAAAACTCCTGTTACCGGAAAAATTATTGAATTAACGTCTGGAAGTGACGTTTTAATAGAAGGATCTTCGTATAATTTTGTATTACCTACTGATCACGGCGTAACAATTAATCAAATTGATTTTACTTATCGTGCCTCAAACGGGTCAGAAACAGAGTTTTCATTTGAAGAATTTATAAAAGTTGTACCAAAATTAAATTTTAAGGTAGTAGAAGTTGTAAGTAACACTATTTACGTTATTGAGTATTTATCTAATGATAGATCTCTTGATTTTCCTGAAGTTGTCATACCTTTAGAGCATTACACACGAGGTAAAGTTACTTTTTTAGATGATCGCGGAAGAGAAAAGACATACACTTTACCTACAAAAATAGACGACTTAACTTCGATTGCAGGGACTTTAGATACGAAATGTCTTAATTATAGTCATATTACTACTACTGAGGCTGGAGTTCCAGATGTTTGTTTTTTAGATCCTAGCAAACTGGAAAGTCCATGTACAGATAATCGAGCTTGGAATTCTGTTAAACTTGTAGACGAGAAAAATTCTGCTTCTAGTACGGTTTTCGAAGCTAGTTGTAAGTATGATCAATTTGGTTTTGAAAGTACTAAAGAGTTAACTGAAGATCTTACTGTAAACCCTGCAGCGAAATCTTACGAGTACATATCTATACCTCATCAATATGAAGGGGGTATGACTTGGGCGTTTGGAGCTTTACTGTCCCCATTAATAACAAATATTGAAAATGTTTTTTGGGATATTAGCTATGATTCAGCGGTTGGATTTGTTGCTGACTCTAATTACACTGATGAGGGGATGGTTGTAGTTGACCTGCCTGCTGGGGAAAATGTTATTGCTCTTGAGGTAGTAACGTCAAATAATACTTTTTTTACTTATATTACTGTTATTGTTGATGCTGTTGTATTAGGATGTACAGATATAAACGCTAGTAATTACAATCCAGACGCTACTACTAACGATGGAAGTTGTGTAGGCATTACAAAAGGCTGTATGGATAATGGTTTGACTTATACTAGCACCATTACAGCAGGGGGATTCCCAGTACATACTGTTATTAATCCGCTAATTCCAGGACTAGCTGCAACTAATTTTAATAGTAACGCTAACCAACCCCTAGCTGACAGTTGTGTGTACGATATATGTACAGATCCTGGAGCAAGTAATTATCATAACGCAGAAGAACTAGGATTAGACACAACACAGTACACAGGATGTCAAACTTGTTGTACTTACGTTGGAGTTGTTAGAGGGTGTACAGACCCTGGTGATGTAGATGCAGATTTAAATCCTGGAAATATTTATGGAAGTTTTGATGTAGCAACTACTACTGGATCAACAGCTTCAAATGGATCTGTTACAATGAATCCTGCTAACAGTAATTGGGATTTTAATCCTCATGCAAATGAGCAATCCGGAAGATGTTTGCCAAAACTTCCTGGATGTATGGATCCTTTGGCTTCAAATTATATTACTCCAAGTGGTAATCCAGCTATAGATATAAATTGGCATTTACCTGATACATGTGAATACACGGTGTGTTCGGATTCTACAGCATCTAACTACAATAAACTTGATGGGACTGGCGCTAATGTTAATTCTACCGGAGTAGATGATTGGGGATATACTGCTAACGGAGGCAGCTGGACTGAAACAGGTTATTGGGTAGCTGAAGATTTAGGGACTCAAACTGCACTAACATCTAGTGATGAGCCTTATAATGCAGATACTACTTTATGTACATTTACAGTTCCTGTAGATGACTTATGTGCCAATGTTGATGAATTGTTACCAAGAATAGCAAGTAGAAATGTATCTTCCGGTGATTTAGGGTATATGAATACTTTACTTGGGGTTGCTCCAAATATGCATCAGTTAAACCCAGCTACAGGAGATTCTTGTATTTCGGATTTAACTAGAACAGAGTCAGTAACGGTTTCTGGATTTACATATAATAAAGTTACAGAAGAAAGAGTTACCACTCAAGTAATTACTCAAAATAATCCTGTTTTATATTTAACAAATCCAGAATTAAATGGAACTATTGTATATAATTATACAGGAAGTACAGGAGGTAATTCTCCAATAACTTTATCGAATATTTCTGCAAATGACGCTCCCGCAGTTGCTGCTGCTTTATCTGCAGCTAATTATAATGGAAGTTTAGTACCTACAGTATATTATTATTTTAGAGTTTCTGATATTACTCAAGATCCACTAAATGGTGTGTCGCTGGCTCCAGAATTCTCTCAAAACCCAATTGAACATTTATTTAATGATTCTAACATAACTAAAGTTAGTTATCAACAAGGTACGTATTTTTATGTGCCTGGAGGATCATTAGCAAATTTTCAAGCTGGAAACGACAATACTGATATTCCAATAGGATACGCATTAAATGCTGACCCTGTTGGCGGGCTTGCGTATAATCACTCTTCAGCAACAGGATGTACAGGATTTACAAGTGAAGCAATGTACACTGTTTATAGAGTCGAAGTAAGAGATTATTGTGTTGACACAGCATTAAATTTTGTAATTGGCGCAGATTTAAGTAGTGTACCAGAAGATCTTGCTATTAATAATACTCCTGTTTTTAACAGTTCAGTTGTAGGTTGTACAGATGAGACGGCTACAAATTTTAATTCTGAAGCTACTATTTCAGGAAGTTCTAATTATTTAATGAGCGATTGGGCAAATTATATTAATGACGGAGGGTGTTATATTTCTGGGTGTGTAGATGAGTATTATTCTGCATCAAACCCTTCAAATAATTTAATTGTTTCAGAACATTTATTAGAAGGTACCGATATACCGCTGCAAGTTGGATTAGAAGTTCCAGAGTTTGGAGGTGTAATTTACAGAATTTATAATGGACAGGCATACATATGCCCTTTAGAAAATCATTTAAGTAGTAGTAGTTTTAATTACGATTCTGCTATAACTGCAGCTGCAAATGCTACTACAGGAGGTTTTACTGATTGGTCTTTACCAGATGCAGATCATTTAATTGCAATGTATAAAAATATTCATAGCTCAACATCGGGGTATGAAGATGAATTTTATTTTACAGACGCATCTTATTGGAGTAATACTATTCACACGGATAATGTTTACTCTCACTCGTATAATTTTGCTACAGGTCCTGCTACAACAGATGCAACAGCTGTAGCAACTGAATTAAAGGTTAGATTAAGTAGAAGAGTTAGTATTGACTCTCTTATTGAAGGAAGGTATACTAATAATTGTGGAGACGGAGTTAACGCGTTTGGTTGTACAGACCCGGCAGCATCTAACTACATTGCTTCAGCAATTGTTAGTCCTATTGTAGGAGATACAGCAGATGATTGTATTTATGATTTTCATATTGATGATTGGACAGAAGGAAACCAAAATTATAATGACCAAATAATTAGTTTAGGGTACGAAGATAGTCAAGACTTTGTAAATTCTCAAGAGAGTTATAGTGACAGTGTAGGGTTTGAAGGTTTTGGTAATTATCTAATTCATTATAGTGCTGTTCATGCTTGGAACCACCCAACTTTACAAGGAGTTATACTACCTTCTTTCTCATATTGTTTATCTGAAAGATTAGTACCATTTACCTTTACGGTTGTTGCTAATGGTACGCCTGCAACTGTAACTGCTACTCCTGCAGAATCTTTTGGTTATAACGACATAGTTAACCAGTACAGTAATAAAATACAAGTAATTGGTAAAAAAGATTCTAGTACTGGTAATGTTAATTTTATTTTATATGCGACTAATCCAGAAAAAGATTCAATTTATACTTACAGTTTAGCTTCAGGGGCTTATTTAGCGTCTACTCCTACTACATATTTATTAGGAAACAATACTAGTTATGCGGATCGTATAATGCCTCATAGTGCAAAAAATTTGGCTACTCAATTTTCAAATTTAGGATATGTTACACCTGAAAATGGTGGATTTAAAAGATCTCCTCACGTTTACATGTTTAGGTTTGCAAAAAATTTAACTTATAAAGTAAACCCTATAACAGGCCTTCCGTGGAATTCTTACACTATGCTTCTTGATCTTTTTGGAGATTCTAACGTTTTAATAAAAGATCTGGCAGGCGACTCTTATTGGCCAATGGTTAATTTACACAACTTAAACGAGAGCAATACTAACTCAAGTGACCCTCAGTCAAATTCTTATCACAGTGATAATCCAGATTACATGCATTTGTCATTTGGTAGTTTTTTAAGTTCAATAACTTCAGATCCTACAGCAGGAGAAGAACTACTTGGTAGTTCTACTTTCCCAGACAATAATACAAATAATGTTTGGACAAATGCCGGAAATGCTTCAGATGCATTTACATTTGTTGATTCAGGCGGAGGTGATTACGTAGCTAGACGTGCCAGTGTTAGTTCAAATTTAAGAACTGGTTTACACCAATCTATAAGTGTTACTCCAAACAAAAAATATCAAATACTTTATAAAAAGAAAGTTGATATAAGTAATACAGATAGTAGTTACCCAGATTATGCTAAAACATATGTAGAACTACAACCAGATGGAACTAATTTTGGTCCAAGTTCTAAGTACGGCGAAAATCAATACTTTTCTGATAATACAGAACAAACTGTTATTGATTACTTTACTTATGTAGGGTCTTTAACTACACTAGATGTTGTGCTATACGTAGAAAGTACTTGGGAAGGAGATATTACTGAATTTAGTATTAAAGAAGTTGCACAATATCCAGACGGATATATTACCCAGCAATTTAAAAACAACAATGTTGCGTGTGATGACGCTAAAACTGTTGGGTATTACACATACCAACTTAATACAAACGGCGAGGTTCTTGATAAATATGATTTTTCTCCATATTTAGAATACGCAGATGAAGTCTCTGGGTGTATGGATGAAACTGCTTTAAATTACGATCCAGCCGCAGTAATAACTGCTGGTAACTATACTGACTGTATGTATTACCTTACTTCTTGTACAGGGCATGCTCCAGAAATTAAAGTAGTTCCTCAAGATGAGGATGCAGTAAATGGAGTTGGGTGCGCTCAAGCTTATACTGTAACTGTAGAAGCTTGCCCATCTGTTTTGTCAAATGCTCAGATTAATATGGTTTTAGGTCAGCTACAAACTAATACTACTAGTTCTCCTATTACAATAGGTGATTTTGTGTTAGCTCCGTTTGCTTCGGCGTATGTGCCAATATTACAAATTGCTGATATTGAACCTTGTATTGAAGGTATACAACAAACTGATTCTCCAGCGTTAACTGCTACTTTTACTTACGACCCTACGCTTGATAGTCATAACTTTTCTAATATTGCGCAAACTGCAAATATTCCGTTTATTACTGGCGGCGCAGGCGTGCCTTTAAATGCAGATATAGAATATCATGCAGATTTTCAACTTCAATATGAAGAATATTACACAAATCCTGACGGATCAATACCTTTTACTCCACAGTCATTAACTTATCAGTTTAATGAAACTACACAGTTTAATGGTAATTCAATTATTTCTCCAATAATTAATGGGTGTACAACTCTTCTTGCTTTTAATTATAACGAAAATGCTACATGTAATGATGGTTCATGTATTGATGTAGTTAACGGTTGTACAGATACTGATGCCTTTAATTACAATTCGAGTGCTAATACCGATGATGGTTCATGTATTCCTGTAGTACTAGGATGTACAGATCCTGCAGCTCATAATACTAATTATAATATAAATGTAGTAGAAGATGATCCATCTGTATTAGGTACTGCTCCATATGGTAATATATCAGATGTGTCTGCTATATATGGGCCATTTCCAAATGCTACAACAGACAACACTGCAGTTAACACGGATAACGACAGAATATGTTTTTATTGTCCTGCTATTAATGGGCCTACCGGAACATCAGATCAATTTACTGTAGAGTATCTAGAAGAAAGTGTAGTTGGAGACGGTATACTTTATACTCCACCAAGTACCTCAAATTTAGAGTTTACTTGGACTCCTTCAATAAATACAGGAGATGCAAGTTTAAGTATGGCAACTACCTATGAAACTTCTGTAACTTTAAAGTATAGAAAAATTCACGTTTTTATAACAATTGACAGTGCTTTAGATGGTCCTTATGAACCTGGTGTATCCTATTATATTGATAAAACACATGTTTTAGACGAGTTTGAAGTTGTAACATCTCTTGTAACTTATGACGATTTACTAGATGGCGTTTTAGTAGATTATTACAAAATTAATGCTCCTGCACAGATATATGTTTTAGACAGCTTAGCTTTTACCGCGTATTACAATGCGCCTGGAGGGGAAAGTAACGTAAATAGATGCGCTCAAACTATTACACATCAAGTCAATTCAGATTTATATCCAAATTTAATATTAGGGTGTTTGGATAAAGAGGCTTTTAATTTTTATGCTAATTCTAATTTTTTAAATAGTACTGGTACAACAAATGTATTTTTCAGAGAAACGGAAGGGGGGGCATTTACTGAAATACTTAATACCGCAGTTCCAAATGTAGATGTAGACAGTTATACAGTTAGAGATTTATGTATACCGGTTGTAGAAGGTTGTACGGATTCATCGGTTTTAGATGGAACTCCAATTGCAACAAATTATAATCCATTAGCTAACACTGATGATGGTCGATGTACGTATGATGGGTGTACTGATGAAACTGCTGACAATTATGAAGCTTGGGCAACTAATGATAATGGTTCTTGTGTAAAGTCAGGATGTATGGAGTCTTGGGCTGTAAATTATGACTCAACTGCTACCAGAGATAATAACTCTTGTTATACATATGGATGTACTGATCCTAATGCTTATAATTCTCATTGGTGTTTAGATGATAGTAATCCTTGTTTTGGAGCATCTTCTGACTATACCGTTTCTGCAATTACCTCAACTAGTTGTTACTATGAGGGTTGTATGGATTCAGGAGAAGGAGTTAATCAAAGCGCTATTAATTTAATTACAGAGTTTGCAAGTGAAAATACAGGTAATACTACATTAAATGATGTTTTAGAAAATGTTCCTGTAGGTATTACTCATAACATGAATAATGAAATAGCGGCAGTTCAATCTCTTCCAGTAAACCCAGGAGAAGCTGCAACTAATTACCAAGCTAATGCTACAATTTCTGGAGCTTGTATCTATGAAGGATGTACAGATCCTAATGCTTCTAACTATGATGCAGACGCAATACAAGACGCTACACCTTCATTGTGTGTATACGAAGCATGTATTGATGAAACTGCTACTAACTTTGGAGAAGGAATTACAGTAACTGGTAATGTTTCAAATCAAGCAAACGCTCAAAACAGTTGCTTCGGGCCAGACTTACTTGCTCCAGCAAACAAGGCTAATATAGAATATTGGGGGTCTACTACATACACAAGTATAGTAGATGAATCTTCTAATGTAAAAGTAGAAACTAATGGGTCTTATACAGGTGAAGTAGCTGCAAGAGTAGTTCTTAGTCCGTTTAATCCTCAGCCTAGCGCTGTAGGGGAAGTAGTTTCTAAATACAGTATTCTTGAATATGATAGCACTGTTAGCCAAAACTCTGTGGGAGTACTCACTTCTTTAGAGTACCCGCTAGTCTCTGCTAGTGACATTCTTCTTTATAATTATTATTTTGAAGTATTAATTAAAAGTGATACACCTGTAACTGCAACTATTAAAGAATTTAACAATGTTACTTGGGACTCTTCCACACAAACTATTAATACCGCTTCTTGGAGTTACGGTTTTGATAGTTTAAGTTATACTGAGCTTTCAGCTACAGTTTTAGCAAACCAAGGAGACAAATATTTTGCAACTAAATGGAAACCTCATTACCAAGCTCAATTAATTATTTTAGAAATTTCTGGTGCAGCAGCATCTTCTAACTTTATTATAGACGATATAGTTTTAAAACGTGAAACATGTCAAGATGTAGTTTTAAATCAAGAAAGTTTTAGCAGTTACGCAGGAAGTGAAAGCGGTATTACTTTAGGGTTAGATAATGCAGAATTATATTCTGTTGTAGGAAATACAAACAATGTAGATGGAGACTTTCATATTATAAGAACTCACATAGATCAAGGAGAGTACGGGCTTTATGCTAATGGTGATTTATGGCCAACACGAAAAGGTTCTGATTATTTTGCTAACCCACTTACTGAAACTTGGAGAAGGACTTATCATTTAGGAGATGGGCCTAGAGTTGGGGTTTGGATAACTCCTTATTACGAAGCTAAATTTAGAGCTTCGTGGCCTGCTTGGACTTATAATTCAAATTATACTCACATTACAGAAGAGCCTAGAGCTGTTTTATCTCAGCTTTTTAATTATGGAGAAGGTAGTATTTATAGATTAGACTTTAAAGCTAAAATAGGTTCTAATTGGGATACTGACAGAAATAGACAAGTTGGAATTTCAGATTATGTTGGATCTACTCATAATGAAGCGGATACAGCTGTTGGTATACATTACCTTACTGAAGTTAATCCAACTTACTCGACAACGGGAGTTTATAACACTATTCCTAACAATACTAATAAATTTGTATTAGAAGAAGATTGGGTAGACTACACAGTATATTGGGTTGCTTCTACTCATTCAAATGGTATTGCTTTTTATAATTTTAACACAGGAGATCCGCATGAATTCTTAGTAAAAGATATTTCGGTTGTAAGAGTAGATCCACAAGTATTCCATACATCGTCTGATACATGCTATCTATTTGGATGTGGAGATTCTGGGCTATATCCTGCGGGGCACGCTAACGAAGGAGATTCTTGGGCGGAAAATTATAATGAAGACGTAAGCTCTGATATAGGAATTGATTTACCAGTTGGCGCTGTAGGACCTAATGGAGAAGAAGCATGTAAGCTTGGCGGGTGTATGATTCCAGGTATGGATAACTACAATGAATTTGCTACATATGATGATGGATCTTGTTATAAATACGGATGTACAGATAGCGGTCTTATTAATGCTCCTTATTCTCCGTACCCAGGAACTTTTACTTTAGAAACCTGGCTAGCGACAAGTGAGTTAAATACAGTAGAAAATTACATAGGAGGTTATCCTGCAGATAATTACGACGCATTAGCTACTATTAATGAGGTGAGCGTAACAGATGACTCTAATCCATGTACATACACAGGATGTATGGACCCAGGTACACCGCCTAATTATCATATTAATTATAGTGCACTATACACTACTCAAGATAATAGTACATGTATAGATGCGATTGGAGGATGTTCAAGATCTCCTTATCAAAATTATAATCCAAACGCAAATACAAACGATACTAATAGTTGTTGTATACAATTAGCGGGAACTGACTCTGATGGTGACGGTATTTTTGAGTTACAAGAAAATCCATACGGATATGCTCCAGCAAATTATACATATAGTGGAGTGTCTTCTACTGCTAAACCAATTTTATTTGAATTATATTCAGCTAATTGTACAGGCGCTGCTACTACAGGAGTTCGATTTAAGTCTGGGTATAGCACTTTCCCAGATGAGCTTTTAAATGCTGACGGAACGCCAAAAATTAGTAATATTACTGTAAACGCTTATCGTCAAAGTAATGGAGAAATTGACATTGACGACACTACATTCCCTACTCGAACATTTACGTATGACGAACTTGTTGCTGGAGTTACTGATATTTCAATTTATAATTCAGTTCCAACAGTATTAGCTGTATTTATTGTAATAAAGTTTAATTATAGTAATGTTGCTCAAAGTGGGGATGATGGAAATACTGGTACATCTTGCGAGTATAAGCTTGATTTACATTTAGATGATACTTGTGCTACGCATCAGGGGTGTACGGACGACGGATGGAACACTGCATCTATTGATGGGTTTAATGCTTTAACTGGTGGTTTTCCGCAACAAGGATTTAATCCAAACGTTAATCAGCATGTAGCTAATGATTGTACTGGTGCGCATGTTTTAGGTTGTATGGACACTAATTACGCTATACCTGCAAATCAGCATGTAGGTGTAGGAGCGTCTACAACTCAAACATCTCATCCTACCTTTAATAAAACTACAGCGCCTTCAGGTAATGACGTAAGAGGTGAAGCATACGATGGATGGAGTACTTCAGCTACTATTAATATGTATGATGATACTTACGCTAACAATAGTGCCGGTACATTATATGGAACAAGCTTAGGAGCGTACCACCCTATTTATACTGATTTAACTTTAAGTGATGGAACAGATCCATCTAGTAGTCAGTATGGTGCTACGCCGTCTCCTGATACGTTTGAAGGTTCCGTGTATGGATGTTTCCCTAAAGTATTTGGATGTAAAACTGCTGGTAAGTTTAACTTTAATAATTGGTACCATGATGGAAATATAAACCCTACAACAGGTGTCGCTTACGCTGCAACAGATTTTCCTTTATTAAATTTTGGAATACAATATAATCAAGACGTAGATGTAAATCCATCTACAGGAGTTGTTTACACAAATGAAGAGCTATTACAAAATGTTCCTTATTTATATAATGTAAATACTGATGGTACTTCTACTAGTAGTGCAACAGATAGTTGTTTTGATGTTGTGCCTGGGTGTACAAATTCAAGTGCAGCTAATTTTATCTCTAACAATTTAGGTGGTGAAGCTACCACAGCACTCGCGCTTGCAAACCAACCAAGTACATGGGGGGTAGCTGTAAATCAAGAAAATCAGTCTTGTTGTTTTGATGAAACTGATCTTCCTGCTAACGCAACTTA